>Ga0187893_10002584_pt1 | contig 39380 bp, 40 predicted proteins | sample MA1701074metaG_FD_139574 | JGI IMG/M metagenome (GOLD analysis project Ga0187893, IMG submission 139574) | White microbial mat communities from a basaltic lava cave in the Kipuka Kanohina Cave System on the Island of Hawaii, USA - MA170107-4 metaG ...
CCTGTCTGATCCGGTGAGCGAGTTGCGGGCGCAAGACCGCCGCAGCGACCGGCGCCGGATACAAGCCCGCCTTGGCTTTCCCGAGCGCCGTTTCGGCGAGCGCCGCGGCCGCGCTCGAAGGGCGATCGCCTGACCGGGAGCACGTCCTGCCTTACCTGAGGGGTGGGCGCAGGAAGCACGATGGGCGATCAACCGGTCGCCCTTTCTTATGTTCGCCGGTGACTGCCAGATATGCCGGCAGATTGCCCCGGTAACCGCCGACTACTGCGACAGCACACCAGGCGCGGACAGAAAAAAGAGGACGCCAGAAGGCGTCCTCTCCTTTTCGACAGGCGGGGATCAGGCCCTGCCCAGCCTGTCTACGCAGGCCTTCTCGGTCATCATTTCGAAGCCCTTGCCCTTGCAGGCATTCTTGCCTTTGCATGAGCTCATGGAGGTTTTGCACTCCGACTTGCCTTGGCAGGAATTGGCCGCGTAGCACTTGACCTTCACTTCCTGCGCTGTTGCGGTGCTGGCCAATCCGGCCGTGAAGAGCGCTGCGGCTACCGTGGCTACTGCTACACCCGTCAGTCTGCGATCCATCTTCATCTGCATGCTCCTTCCCTGTCCACGTTGCTAGATGTGCGGCACAGCCCTCCCGCTGGTTTCAGCGGGGAGCCGGACCGCTCCTTGCAGCGACAACGCTCCCGGGAACGCCGGCGGAGCCTGCAATCCTGGGGCGTTGCGCAACTGCCCGGATGACCCGGGCTGTTATTAGACGAGCCGGTTTGCAAATACTTACAGTCGGTCCATGGCAGGCAGGGCTTTGGGCCGCAGCCGCGGACGAATGCTTTCTCAAGGCCGTTTCCTGGTCCCGGGATCATCCCTGGCAGGTAGCGCGGTAGATTGAGTTCTGAGGAAAAGCGAACACGCGCCGCAGCATCGGTTCGAAGAACTCCAGCGGGGCACATTCCATGGCGGGATCGAACGCCGGGTTGTCGTAGATCTCGCAGAAGCGCGCGGTGCGTTCGAAGTGGGGGTGGCCGCGAAACTGCTCGCGCATGTCCCGGTCCATGCCGATGTGGTGGAAGAAATAGTAGCCTTGAAAGATGCCGTGCTTCTCCACCATCCAGCGATTGGCCTCGGAAACGAACGGCTTGAGGATCGCCGCCGAGACTTCGGGGTGATTCCAGGAGCCCAGCAGGTCTCCCATGTCGTGCAGCAGCGCGCACACCACGTATTCCTCGTCCTCGCCGCCTTTGTGCGCCAACGTCGCGGTGAGCAGCGAGTGCCGCAGCCGGTCTACCGCGAACCCGCCGGAATCGCCTCCCAGCATCCGCAGGTGAGCCAGAACCCGGTCCGGCAACTCGCGCGCGAACGGCTGGTAGCGGGCGACGATGACGTCCCAGTCCTGCTTCGTGCCCTCCTTCATCGACTTGAAACCCGCCCGCTGGTCGAGCATGTCGCCCATTTCGTCCCTTGGCCGCAGTTGGCGGAAGGTTGAGTGGATACGAGTATACCCCCGGCTGAACTACCAGGCCCAGGCCCGAGGCGAACAACCGGAGTGATGCATCGAAACGGAATCAAAGGAAGCGCAAACAGGAGCGAGCCGAGGTAATTCCCTGCATGATCGTGAGAGAGCCGGTTTTCTTCTCCGTTCTTTCTTCCCTTTCGGGGCCGTTGCGCAACGCTTCGCGCACTGTCGGACATGGGCTTGACCGGAGCAGCATCGCAGGGCAAGTTACGCCGCAGCCTCGAGGAGGATATCGGCGTGCCCATCATCGAACGACTCAAGAGCCGCATGCGGCTGCCGGTCATCGGCGCGCCGATGTTCATCGTCAGCAACCCCGATCTCGTGATCGCCCAATGCACCGGCGGGATCGTCGGCTCTTTCCCCGCGCTGAACGCGCGGCCCGCGGAAATGCTGGAGGAGTGGATCGACCGGATAGAAGCCTCGCTGGAGCATGCGCGGCGCTCCGATCCGCAGCGGAAGATCGCGCCTTTTGCCGTGAACCAGATCATTCATCAGTCCAACGACCGCCTCGACCATGACCTGGAAGTGTGCATCCGCAGAAAGGTGCCGATCATCATCACCAGCCTGCGCGCGCCGCACGAGGTAGTGAAGAAAGTGCACGAATACGGCGGTGCGGTGCTTCACGACGTCATCAGCGTCCGCCACGCGCACAAGGCGCTCGAAGCCGGCGTCGACGGGCTGGTGCTGGTGTGCGCAGGGGCAGGCGGCCACGCCGGAATGCTCAGCCCCATCGCCCTGACGCGCGAGGTGCGCCGCTTCTTCGACGGGCCGATCGCGCTGTCCGGAGCGATCACCGACGGCGCCGGGGTGCTGGCCGCCGAGGTCCTCGGCGCCGACTTTGCCTACATCGGCACTCGCTTCATCGCCACGCGGGAGGCACACGCCGCCGACGCATACAAGCAGATGATCCTGGACAGCGCCGCCGCGGACATCGTGTACACCCCGTTCTTCAGCGGTGTCCACGGCAACTACCTGAAGAGGAGCGTCGCGGCCGCCGGACTTGATCCCGACGACCTGCCGTCGGCCGACAAGTCAAAAATGAACTTCGGTTCGAACCGCGAGCGACCGAAAGCCTGGAAGGATATCTGGGGCGCGGGCCAGGGGGTAGGCAACATCGACGACGTTCCCCTGGCCAAGGAACTGATCGCCCGGCTGGAGGGCGAGTATCGGGCTGCCCGCCAGCGGCTCGGGCTTGTGGTCAATACCGAGATGACCGCGGATCTCGCCTAGCGCCACCCTCCCGCAGGCCCAGCTTGTAAAGCTTGCTGGGTCTCTCAGATCAGGCGTTCCTTGTTGAAGAAGGCCTTGCGCCAGCGGGTGACGGTTACTTTCTCGAATAGTCCAGCCTTGGTGAAGGGATCTTCGGCGATGAATCGCTCGGCCTCCTTGCGTTCCTCGGTATCGATGATGAGGATGCCACCGCTGCCGCCGGTACCGTCGTCGCTGATCAAGGCGCCGGCGGCGAGCAGCTTTTCCTTGTTCTTGGTCAGGTACTCCAGATGAGCGGGGCGGGCAGCAGCGCGGATCTGCGCCGAGTCCGGCCTGTCTTGCGTCAGGATTGCATAGGGCATTTCGGTCTCCTCGCGGCGGGTTCCTGCCGCCAGACGGATGATAGCGACCGGCCGGCGGGCGTGCATCCGGGCGTCGGTTCCCGGATAATTGCGCGCTCTGCAGAGCGCTGATCGAAATCGAATGGCCCAGTATGTATACACGATGATGCGAGTGGGGAAGGTCGTCCCGCCGAAGCGCGTCATTCTCAAGAACATCTCCCTTTCCTTCTTTCCAGGCGCCAAGATCGGCGTGCTGGGATTGAACGGCGCGGGCAAGTCGAGCCTCCTGAGGATCATGGCCGGTGTCGACACAGACATCGAGGGTGAGGCAGTGCCGATGCCCAACATCCGCATAGGCTTCCTGCCGCAGGAGCCGCAGCTCGAACCCGGACAGAACGTGCGCCACGCGGTCGAAGAAGGCCTGGGCGAGGTGATGCAAGCGAAGAGGAAGCTGGACGCGATATACGCTGCCTATGCCGAGCCCGACGCCGATTTCGAGAAACTCGCCGAAGAACAGGCGAAGTACGAGGCGCTCATCGCCACTGCCGGCGCGGATACCGAACATCAACTGGAGATCGCGGCCGACGCGCTGCGGCTGCCCCCCTGGGAGTCGAAGGTCGCGAACCTGTCCGGCGGAGAGAAACGTCGCGTAGCCTTGTGCCGGCTGCTGCTGTCCAAGCCGGATATGCTGCTGCTCGATGAGCCAACCAACCACCTCGACGCCGAGAGCGTCGAGTGGCTGGAGCAGTTCCTGTTGCGTTTCCCGGGCACCGTGGTGGCGGTAACCCATGATCGCTACTTCCTCGACAACGCGGCGGAATGGATACTTGAACTCGACCGCGGCCACGGCATCCCCTGGAAGGGCAACTACTCCTCCTGGCTCGAGCAGAAGGAGAAGCGACTCGAGACCGAAGCCAGGCAGGAGTCGGCGCGCATCAAGACCATGCAGCAGGAACTCGAATGGGTACGCGCCAACCCCAAGGCCAGGCAGGCGAAGAGCAAGGCCCGGATTGCGCGTTTCGAGGAACTGTCCTCGTACGAGCACCAGAAGCGCAACGAGACCCAGGAGATCTTCATCCCGGTGGCCGACCGTCTCGGCGACAAGGTCATCGAGTTCAAGGAGGTGTCGAAGGGCTACGGCGATCGCCTGCTGGTAGACAAGTTCAGCTTCGGCGTTCCGCCGGGCGCGATTGTAGGAATCATCGGTCCCAACGGCGCCGGGAAATCGACGCTGTTTCGAATGATCACCGGCAAGGAGAGACCCGACAGCGGGCAGATCGTGCTCGGCCCGACGGTCAAGCTTGCCTTTGTCGATCAGTCGCGCGAGCAGTTGCCGAACGACAAGAGCGTCTGGGAGGCGATCTCCAACGGTCAGGACATCATCACCGTGGGCAAGTTCGAAATGCCCTCGCGGGCCTACCTGGGGCGCTTCAACTTCAGGGGCGGCGACCAGCAGAAGCAGGTCGGCAATCTGTCCGGCGGCGAGCGCGGCCGGCTGCACCTGGCGAAAACGCTGTGCGAGGGCGCCAACGTCCTGCTGCTCGACGAGCCGTCCAACGACCTCGACGTGGAGACGTTGCGCGCCCTGGAAGACGCTTTGCTCGAGTTCGCAGGCAGCGTTCTGGTGATATCACACGACCGCTGGTTCCTCGACCGCATCGCCTCGCACATCCTTGCCTTCGAGGGCGATTCACAGGTCGTGTTCTTCGACGGCAACTACCAGGAGTACGAAGCCGACAAGAGGAAACGCCTTGGCGAGGAAGGCGCGCGCCCCAAACGCATCCGCTTCAAGCCGCTCAAGGCATGATCCGGCGGCCGAAGCCGCGGCACGCTGCTGCAACATTCCTGTCACATCCGTATGTTCTCATGGACGCCGACATGAAAACCCGAACTCGATCCTGAATCTGAGCGACAACCCCCTCTCCCGGGAGAACCGTTACCGCTCCATCTGGATCTCCGACATCCACCTCGGCACCCCGGGCTGCCAGGCCGACTATCTCCTCGATTTCCTGCGGCAAAACGAATCCGATCAGCTCTACCTCGTCGGCGACGTTATCGACGGGTGGCAACTGAAACGCCGCTGGTACTGGACGCAGGCGCACAACGACGTGATCCAGAAGATCCTGCGCAAGGCGCGCAAGGGTACCCAGGTCACGTACATTGCCGGCAACCACGACGAAGCGGTGCGTCAGTTCATCGGGCTCGCTTTTGGCGGAATCGAGATACGCGAAGAGGCGGTGCACACCATGGCAGACGGCCGGAAACTCCTGGTGGTGCACGGCGATCTCTACGACGCGGTGGTGCTGCATGCCAGATGGCTGGCGCTGATCGGAGACCATCTCTACGCCATGATCCTGAAACTGAATCGCTGGTTCAATCATGTCCGCGCCAAGCTCGGACTACCGTACTGGTCGCTGTCGCAATATCTCAAGCACAAGACCAAGAACGCGGTGAACTTCATGACTTCTTTCGAGGAAGCCGTGGCGCGCGAGGCGAGAACGCGCGGCTTTCACGGCGTGGTCTGCGGCCACATTCACAAGCCGGAGATCAAGACCATCGACGGCGTGCTCTACTGCAACGACGGGGACTGGGTCGAGAGCCTTTCGGCGCTGGTGGAGACCTTCGAGGGCGAACTGAGGATCATCGACTGGCAGCGCCCGCCGATACCGGCGCCCGTCGTGCAGGGTCTCGAGGTCGAAGAGCGGGTGCACGCATGAGAGTGATGATCGTTACCGACGCCTGGTCGCCGCAGGTCAACGGCGTGGTCACCACGCTGCGCAAGATCGGCGATGGACTCGGCAACCTGGGTCACGATGTTCGGTTCCTGACGCCCCAGCGGTTCAAGTCGATTCCCTGTCCTACGTACCCCGAGATCCGCCTGAGCCTGCTGCCCTTCGCCGGGGTGAGGAAAGAGATCGAGACTTTCGCGCCGGACGCTATTCACATCGCCACCGAAGGCCCGCTCGGAATAGCTGCGCGCCGCTACTGCGTCCAGCGCAAGCTCGCCTTTACCACCGCTTTCCACACACGCTTCGCCGAGTATGTTCATGCCCGCATTCGAATCCCGGTGGATCTTACTTATCGATGGCTGCGCAGCTTTCACGCGCCTTCGCGCGCAGTGATGGTGCCCACACCCAGCGTGCGCCGCGACCTCGAAGCCCGCGGATTCAGCAACACGGTGGACTGGACCCGGGGCGTGGATACCGACACATTCTGTCCCGGGAGGCGCGGCTCGCTTGACGGGTCCCGTCCGATCTTTCTCTACGTGGGCCGCGTCGCAGTGGAGAAGAATATCGAAGCGTTTCTGAATCTCGATCTGCCGGGTTCGAAATGGGTGGTCGGCGAAGGCCCGATGCGCGCAAAACTCGAGCGCCGATACCCGGACGTGCGCTTCGAGGGCATCAAGACGCCGGCTGAACTGGCTCGTTACTACCGCGCGGCGGACGTGTTCGTGTTTCCGAGCCTTACCGACACCTTTGGTCTGGTCATGCTCGAGGCGCTGGCCTGCGGCACGCCGGTTGCCGCGTTTCCGGTGCCCGGGCCGCTGGATGTCATCGGCGACAGTGGCGCAGGCGCCCTGCACCACGATCTCGCGCTGGCCTGCAGGCGTGCGCTGGACATCTCCCGGCTCGACGCCCGTCGCTACGCGGAAGGGTTCTCCTGGCAGGCGTCGGTGGAGCAGTTCGCCGGCAATCTGGCGCCGGCGTAGTGAAGGGATCAGAGCGGGCTGAGCAGCCTGTGCCGCCGGTTGCGGGTATAGGGTCTGACCTCCGTGGGCCAGCGGCCGGCCTCAACCGCGCTGGCCCAGGCGTCGCTCAGCAGCACGTCGGGGCTGCTCAGCTCGTATACCGCGGCGTACTTCGGCTCGCCCTCGGCGGCGATCGTTCTTCTTTCGCCGCCTATCATCATGGTCAGCGGCTTTCGCTGGTAGCGCCTCGCCGAAATTACCCCGGGGACTTTCAACAGCGTCGGGATGTGCTCGGTGTCGTAAACCTCGTTGAACAGCGCTTCCTTGTCAGGGTCGACGTCCATGCTGGCGATGAAGAGGCAGCCCGCGGGAACCATGCCTAGCCTCGTCCAACGAACGGCATCTTGGTCGCCATGATCGTCACGAACTGCATGTTCACCTCGAGGGGCAGGCTTGCCATGTGCAGCACCGCGTCGGCCACACGCTGGACGTCCATGGTCGGCTCGACCTTGATCGAACCGTCGGCCTGCGGCACGCCCTTGGTCATCCGCGCAGCCATCTCGGTGAAGGCGTTGCCGATGTCGATCTGGCAGACGGAGATATCGTACTTGCGCCCATCGAGCGAGCCGGACTTGGTGAGCCCGGTAACGGCATGCTTGGTCGAGGTGTAGGGGGCCGAGTTCGGCCGCGGGGCGTGGGCCGAGATGGAACCGTTATTCACGATACGTCCGCCGTGAGGGTCCTGTTCCTTCATGATCCTGAAGGCCTCCTGCATGCACAGGAACATGCCGGTGAGATTGATGTCGACTACGTTCTTCCACTGCTCGAACGTAAGATCCTCCAGCGGGATGCCGGGAGCGCTCACGCCGGCGTTGTTGAAAAGCACATCGAGGCGCCCGAACTTCTTCTTCGTCTCGGCGAACAGCGCCTTGACCGATTCCGGCTTGCTCACGTCGGTAGGCACCGCCAGCGAATGCCTGCCGGCATCGCCCGCGTCCTTCGCCGTCTGCTCGAGCGCGTCCTTGCGCCGGCCGGCCAGCACGACGCTGTAGCCGTTCTTGAGCAACGTAAGCGAGACGGCTTTGCCGATGCCGCTGCCGGCGCCGGTGACTATGGCGATCTTGTTCTGTGAAGCCATGATTCAATCCCCTCAAAAGGTATGTAACGAAAACTGCGTGATGAAGAAAACGTGACGATAAGAGCGTGACGACAAAAGCGCAACGGCAAAAAGCCCTGGAGCGAAGGGCGACACGTACTCGTTGTTCGTCACGCCTTCCGTTTCACGGTCCTGTCGTCACTCACCAGATACTCCTCGATCTTCGACCGCAGGTCTTCGGGAATCGGCACCGCGCGACGGGCTTCCAGCGACATGAAAACGATCGTCTGCGCGATCCTGAGGTGCTCGACGCCGTCTTTCATGCCGGAAATGGACAGATTCACCGAAGAGCCCCCGACCTTGAGCACCCGCAACTCGTAGCGCACGGTTTCGCCCATTTCCAGCGGCTTGAGGAACTCGGCCTCGATCCTGACCGTCGGCGTGCCGATCCGGCGCTTCAGCATGAGGTCTGCATGCGGGTAGCCGAGCCCGTGCGTGAACCAGTCCTCCTTGGTCGCGTGCGTCATGTCGAAGAACCACGGGTAATAGACGATCCCCGCGGGGTCGCAGTGCGAGAACCGCACCAACTGTTCGTGAGCGAATACCTTGTTCACCGCTTTATCCGATCAATCGAACCGCCAAGACGCCAAGAGCACCAAGAAGAACCAACAAACAGAAGAGATCCCAGGCAACGAAAGTCCTCAGCTTGGAGTATTCCCGAGACCTGAGGGGGCTTGCCGGCTCACCATTTCCCTTGCTGGTTCTCCTTGGCGTCCTGGCGGATCAATGAGTTCTTGTGGTCTCCTCAGAGAGCATTTCGGCGCGTCTGGGCGAAACCCAGACCACCGGCTGCGCCCGGCTGGGAGACTGCCCGCCGCCGGACAGGGTTTCGCCGAGACCCCTTCCCTCGGGGTCAGCGAGTGCTGCGGTTCTCGCTTCGCGGATCATGGCCGCGCGGCGGGTGGGTTCGACGTCCGGTAAGCCTTCGACCAGGCGCTCGAATATGTTCATGAAGCTTCCCAGGCCGCGCTTGTGCGTGTCGCCATAGCCCTTGAGCAGCTTCGCGCACTGCGCTATCTCCAGCGCCAGGCCGATGTCCTTTTGTGCGGCAGCGTGAATCGCCGCGAGCCAGCGCTCGATCAGCAACTGCTCCTGGTGAAAACGCGAGGTGTGCCGCCGCAGCGGCCTCAGCCAGGCCATCGATCGGACCAGCAGGAAGCCAAGCACGCTGGTGGTACTGACGTGCATTCCGAAGTTGAAAGATCTGCCGCGCCTGTCGGCCCAGGAACGGATCGGTCGTGCCAGCCACTCCGGCAGGACAGCGCACAACTCTTCTACCCCGGGCTTCAGGTACTCCACGATTCGAACCGGCTCGCCGGCCTTGGCTTGAACCTCTGCGCGCACCCGGTCGAAGCGCGACCGGCGGGTCTTGAGATCCGCAACGCGGATGATGTCCTCATAGCTCATCCACAGCGCGAGGTAGCGGGCGGTTTCGTTGGTGAGCCGGTAACCGGCGGCGCTCGCGCGCTCCAGGACCAGGATCGGCTGCAGCCGGTCGAGGTAGGCTTCCGCGTACGCCTTGTCCTGGTAATCGGTCAAGCGCGCCGCGCCTTCGGCCACCAGGTAATGGGTCTCGGCCGGAAAGCTGCTGCGCACCCTTTCAACCGGGCTCGAAGGGCTGCCTCTCGCGACCGGGCGCGGGGTGCTGTGCGACTCTCCGTGTGCGCAGGCGAAGCCGGCGTCGAATCCGCGCAGGCTCGGTTCGGAGCCTTTGCCGGCCTGCCGGATCGCGCTCTCGCAGGCTTTGCGCGACAGAGGCAGGGCGCCGGAACCGGCGATCGCGCCGAACATCACCGCGCTGATCACGGTTTCTGACCGGGCAGCCAGCTCGGCCATGTCGAACAGGATGGTGCGTTTCGCCAGGGTGTCGGCCGCCTTGAAAAGCCGGTCCTGGTCGAAGCGGCCATCCGCCATCGCGGCTTTCTCGGATATCGCATATACCCGGTTGGTCGAAGCGATCAACGTCGTGCGATCAGGCGTCACATAACCGTTGTGCATCGCGCGCGCCGCCTCCAGCAGTTCCGAGGCCACCATCACGTCGATGTTGCCGGGAGACGGCGTCAACGCCAGCACCGGCCGCCGTCCGCCGAGCTGCTCTGTGCGCACCGGGTAGATCTCGACGTAGTAGGTCGTGGCCCCGGTGCGCTGGGCCACTCCGGGAATCGAGGTGCTCTGCACCGGGAAGCCCTGCGCGGTCGCGGCATCGACGATCCAGTTCGACAACACTCCCCCGCCTTCGCCGCCGAGCGCGGCGATCACTACGGTGATCGGTCGTTCCGGCAGCGAGGTCGTGTCGGCGCCCATCGATCCGTGTCCTTGTGCCGTGACCACGTCTATGCTGGCTGGAGCCAGCCGATGACGGTTCGGCGGGTGCGGTCAAGCAGCCGGTCCCACCACTTCGGGTTCTGCACGATCTCGGCGCGGAAGAACGACGGGCAGAGCACGGCGGCGTGAGCCACCTCGCCGCACAGCCCGCACCCTACGCAACCGCTGTTGACGTGCGCCACGGGATCGAGCTTCAGCGGGTCGCTGCTCGGCTTGATGGTCAGGGAGGGACAACCGGACAGGCGGATGCAGGAATGGTCGCCGGTGCATACGTCCTCGTCCACCCCGAAACGCTCGCGCACGACACGTTTCCCGCGCTTCAGCTTGTCAGCGATCAGCGGCCGGATCCGGCGCTGGCGCTCCAGTTGGCATTCGGCGTCGGCCACGATCACTTTCAGGCCCTTGTAGCCGGTGGCCATGGCGTCGAGCAGCGCTTTCTTCATTTCCGCTACCCGATAGGTATAGATGTTCTTCACCCAGCGCACCCCCAGTGCGCGCAGGGCCCGCTCGATCGACATGTCCCTCGACTTGTAGTGGTCCTGGTGCGGCGAGGAAGGGATGTTCTGAATGCCGGTCGCCGAGGTGTAGCCGTTCTTCATGATGACCAGAATGCCGTCATCCCTGTTGAACGCGGCGTTGGCCACGCCGGTCGTCAGGCCGTTGTGCCAGAAACCGCCGTCGCCCATGACGGTCACGGTGCGCCGCCTGAACATCGGGTTCACAGCGGAGTTCGAAGCGAGGCCCAGACCGTAGCCGAGCACTGTGTTGCCGATGTTGAATGGGGGCAGGGTAGAAAACGTGTGGCAGCCGATATCCGCGGATACATGAAACTTGCCGGCTTCACGCTCGGCGAGCTTCATCGCCGAAAAAACCGGCCTTTCCGGGCAGCCGACGCAGAATCCGGGCGGCCGCGCCGGCACCGCCGGTCCCAGCAGTTCTGCGGCTCTCTTCCGGGGAGCGGTCAGCAAGTCGAACCTCCGGCGAACCTCGTTCGTGTCGATGCCGCGCGGGGCCGCGCTCTCGATCCATCGCGCCATTGCGGTCAGCACGACCTCGCCGGTGTACTCGCCCGCCATCGGCAGGAAGTCCTTGCCGTGAACTTCGGTCCGCAGGCCGGCCTTCCTCAGAACGGCGTGCAGCGCGTCTTCCAGGTAGGCGGGCTGCCCCTCCTCGACCATGAGCACCGCGCGCTTGCCGGAGCAGAAGCGGGCCACTTCGTCGGGGATGAGCGGATAGGTGACGTTGAGACAGTAGATGGGGACCGCCGCCTTGCCGAAGGCGTCGGCCAGCCCCAGCTGCTGCATCGCCCGCACCACGACGTTGTACATGCCGCCCTGGCAGACGATGCCGACCTCGTCGCTGGGGCCGTCGAAAAGCTCGTTGAGCCCGCGTTCGGCGACGAACTTCACCGCTGCCGGCCAGCGAACCTCGATCTTGTGCTTCTCCTGGGAATAGGTTGCCGGCGGCAGGCAGATGCGGGAGTAGTCGAAGTCCGGCTCCTCGAGCAGGCGTTTGCGCGATATCAGCGGCGCGCGATTGGCCCTGGTCGTGAAGGCGCCATGCACATGACAGGCGCGGATGCGAAGCTCCAGCATGACCGGGGTGCTGGAGGCTTCGGACAATTCGAAGCCGTGTTCTACCATGCGCACGATCGTCGGCAGGTCGGGTCGCGGGTCGAGCAGCCAGATCTGCGACTTCATGGCGAAGGCATGCGTGCGCTCCTGGATGATCGAGGCGCCTTCACCGTAGTCCTCGCCCAGCACGATCAATGCGCCGCCGCGCACCCCCGCGGAAGCCAGGTTGGAAAGCGCGTCCGAGGCGACGTTTGTTCCGACCGTTGACTTGAAGGCGACGGCGCCGCGCATCGGGTAGTTGATCGACGCGCCGAGCATCGCCGCGGCGCCGGCCTCGGAGGCATTGGTTTCGACGTGCACTCCCAGGTCGTCCAGCAGTTCGCGGGCATCGTTGAGCACGTCCATGACATGCGACACTGGTGCACCCTGGTAGCCGCCGACGTAGGACACGCCGGATTGCAGCAGCGCTTTGGTCACGGCAAGGATGCCCTCGCCGTGGAAGGTCTGACCCTCTCCCAGGCGGAGCAGTTTGACTTCCTTCTGAAAAGACCTCTCCATCACCTCATCCCGGCTCTCTGCCGCTACGCGCGGAGAGGGGTGAACCGCGGCCTCGTTTTTCCTGATCGCGCATCGAACGCTACTCGAGAAGCGCCCTGGGAAGCCAGATCGCGAGCGGGGGAAACAACATCACGGCGACGAGCATCAGCGCTCCGAAGATCAGGTACGGGACCACTGCCACGTAGATCTGACCAATTGTAATCTGCTTCGGGGCGACGCTCTTCATTACGAACAGCAGCATGCCGAAGGGCGGCATCAGCAGGCCGAGCTGCATGCCGATGAGGAACAGCACCCCGAACCACAACTGGTCGAAGCCGTAGTGCTGCACCAGCGGCATGAAGAAGGGCAGGGTGAGCAGCATCATGCTCACCTGGTCGATGAAACACCCGAGCACGAGCAGCATCAGCATCATCCCGACCAGCACGCCCCAGGACCCGAAACTCGCCTCCCGGATCGCGGATACCACGCCGTTGGTGGCGCCGGAGAAAGTAAGGACCTGCGAAAAGGTTGTTGCGCCGACGATGATGAACAGAATCACCCCGGAGATCGCCGCCGTGCCGAGCAGGGCCTTCATCAGGTTCGCGAGCGAGATCGAGCGGTAGAGCCAGGCCACAATCACGGTCGCCACGGCCCCGATCGCCGCGGACTCCGTCGGCGTCGCCCAGCCGGCCGCCATGGCGGCGATCACCACGACGAATATCATCACCAGCGGCGTGACATAGACCACCAGGGGGCGCCAGCGCTGCCAGCCGGTCGAGCTATCCTCCTGCTCGTAGGCCGGCGCAAGCGCGGGGTCGGTTCCGGTGCGCACCACGATGTAGAGCACATAGATTGCGGCCAGCAGCACGCCAGGGACGATCCCCGCTACCAGCAGGTGGGAGATCGAAATCCCCGCAAGGCTTCCGAGCAGCACCGCGAGCGCCGACGGCGGTATCAGCATGTCCACCCCGCCAATGGCCATGATCGGCCCGGTTGCGAGGCTGGGGTGATACCCTCGGCGCAGCATCTCCGGAAGCATCAGACTGCCCAGCATCGCCGTGGTGGCGATGGTCGAACCCGAGATCGCGGAGAACACCGTGCCGGCGACCACCGCGACCACCGCGAGCCTCCCCGGCACCCGGCGGATAAGGCGCGAAATGGCGTCGATCGCCTTCATCGCCACTCCGGTGTGGAACAGCACCTCACCCATCAGCACGAAGAAAGGAATCGGGGTGAGCGAAAAGTTGGTGATCGAGGCAACGCCGTTTCGCACCAGCTGCGCCAACCCGGCCTCGCCCCCGAGATAGTGCCAGGCGCCGGCGATGTTGATGGCGAAGAAAGAGAAGGCCGCAGGCAAGCCGATGGCGTAACCCGCCGCAAGGCAGCCGAACAGCAGCAGCGCCGCGAGATACCAGGGCACGGGTCTAGCCCACGCTCACAGCCCCGGCCCCTTCGAGGCCAGTGCCACAGGGCCGGTCATTCTGCGCACGAACTCAATGCCGAGAAGCGCGAAGCACAGCGGCACCGGGAGGAACAGCCACCACTCCGGGAACACCAGCGTCTTGATCACCAGCGAACCGAGTTTCGCCGAGTCGGCGATGACCTTGACTCCGTACCAGACGAAAACGACGCATACTGCCAGCCCGATCAGGTCAGCCGCGCGATCGATCTGGCGCGCGGCTTGCTGCGGCAGGGCTGTGAGGAGCATGTCGATGCGAACGTGTTCGTTGCGGTAGAGAAGCCACGGCGCCGCCAGGAAGGTCGCGAGAGGCAGGCTGTACTCCGAGAGTTCCACCACCCAGGGAAAGCTTCCCAGGCCGATGTTGCGGGCGATGACGTCGAAGGTCACCAGCAGCGCGAGCACACCGATGGTCAGCGCCGCCGTGACCCCACAGCCGTGCATCAACAGGTGATAGAGGCGCTTCATTCACCTCACCCCGTTCCTCTCCTCCCGCAAGCGGGCGGAGAGGGTGTCGGCAAGACAGGTCACGGTCATGTAGCCGCAGTCAGCGCCCTCTCCAGCTTGCTGGAGAGGGCGGGGGGTGAGGTGGTCAGCGCTTGCTGAGCAGCTCGCGCAGTTTCGGGCCGTGCTCCGGGCTCTGCTTGATGATGCCGGCCCACCCGGTTTCGTACGCCGTGTCGAGAAACCTCTTCGCATCCGCGTCATTGAGCCTGATAGCCTGGATCCCGGTCTGCGCCTGTCGCCGGGTTTCGCGCTCCACCTCCGCCGCCCAGAAGGAAGCGTTCTGCCCTTCTATCCACAGTGCCCACCTCTCCAGCGCCGTTCGCTGCGCGGGAGAGAGTTTCTTCCACGTGTCGAGATTGGCGACGATGGACACCTCGGCATTGTAAAACCCGGGATCGACCCGGTACCTGGTCTTCTCCTGCCAGGAGAAATCGAAGATTCCGGTGATCGGCCAGCCGTAGCCGTCGACCACCCCGCGCTCCAGCGCGGTGTACAGTTCCCCCGGCGCGGTCTGTACTACCTGCGCACCCAGCGCCTGGAAGAAGTCGCGGTACACCGGAGTGATGCGGATCTTGAGTCCGGACAGATCCGGCCTGTCGATCTTCTTGTTGAGATAGACGTGAAACGGCGTGCCTTCCACGGTGCGCGCCAGATACACCATGTTGGCTTTCCGGTTCCAGACCTGGTTGATGTAGTCGAAGGCGCCGTTCCTGCGCTGCTCCGCCACCGGAATCTGCGCCAGCTTCAGAGCGTCGGCCTCGGGCATCAGGTTGGTGTAGAAGGCGCCGGTAGTGAGCGCCAGGTCGACCACGCCGGTGCGAACTGCGTTGCCGGTCTCAAAGCTCGGTATCGCCTTGGGCCCGCCGATGAAATTGATCTGTGCAGAGCCGGCATTGTCGCCGTTGAACTTGTCGATGAAGGCTTCGAGCCGCCTGGTGTACTGCGCGTTTTCCGGGAACGAACTCACCATCCGGAGCGTGACCTGCTGAGCCTCGGCGGCGAATGCAACCAGCAAAGCGGCGAGCGCGATGGCCGCCAGTCGAAACGGTTTCAAGACTTTCTCCTTGTGCGGCGCAAGTCGCGACAACCGCCAAAAACGACGCCCGCGCGGGCAAGCGCGCGGGCGTCCGCTTCCGGCCCGATGTTAGCGGGCGTGTCGCCTACTGGGAAATGATGGCGAAGGCATTAACCGGTGCGCCGGTCATGCCTCGCAGCCTCGGCGGGTTGAGCACCAGCGCGAATTCGTAGCTCTTGCGCGCCGCCAGAACCTGTGAAAGTTCCTCCAGGTTCATGTTCTCCACGATGTAGATGCCGTTGTCGGCGATCAGGATTCGGTGCGCCGGGAATATCGTGCCCTTCTCGGGATAAACCTCGTAGGTAAGCTGGTCGGCGCCGGTCAGGAAGACTTTCTTCGACGCAAGCCAGTTCGCCGCGCTCTCGCCGGGGCCAGGGCGAAGCCCCATGTACTTCGCCTTGTCGGTCTCGAAGAACTTGCCATAGCCGGTGCGGATCAGCACCGAGTCGCCGGCGCGGACCTGCACGCCTTGCGCCTTGGCGGTGGCTTCCAGATCGGCGGCGGTGATCTCATCGCCGGGGGCGAGGACGTCCACTTTCTTGTACCGGGCCACATCCAGCAACACGCCGCGGTTCACCAGCCGTTCCTTCGGGTAGCTTTCGATCCCGAGCTTCGAGAGGCCGTTGGGCGCTTCGGCCTCGGCGACGGGAACGCCTCCGAAGAGCTTGCCGTCGTGTCCGATATGGCCGATCGCGTCGATGGTGGGCGCGCCGTGCTGGCCGCTGAAATACATCATGTCCGCAGCGAACGACAGTTGCGGTATCCAGCCGTTGGTTTGCTGGTGCGTGTTGGCGAGTGCGGCGGCGTAAGGCGGGTTGAAGCTCAGCAGAGGCGATCTCTGGTCCCAGACGAAATTCAGTTCCACGATCTTCGCCGATTGCAGCGTGCGGACCAGGTCGGCCTGGGCGCGAGCTTGCTGTGCACCGAGTGCCGCCGCCAGCGCGGCAGCGGCGAGTACGCCGCAGATTTTTTGTGCGGTCATCGAAGTCCCCTCCCGTAAGTTGGTGTTCTGCCCACGTAATATAGCACCCGCGAAGGAGCGGCCGTGCGTTCGGGACAGAGGCTCCGGTGACGCGAATGGGGGAGGGGATGGTTTCGGATTCGCTGAGGCGAAAGGCTTACAGCATTGCAGCGATCAGGTCGCTGGCAAGGTGGCGGCTGCCGCGCGTGGTGTTCGACTTCGTGGACGGGGCGGCCGAGGACGAAGTCGTCCTTCGCCGCAACGAGGAGGCGTTCGACTCGATCCCTCTGCGGCCGCGACCGCTGAACGGGGCGCCGAAGCGGGACCAGTCGGTCGATCTGTTCGGCCGAAAGCTTGCCTGCCCTTTCCTGATCGGCCCGACCGGACTTGCCGGGATGCTCTGGCCTCATGGCGAGATTGCCGCGGCGCGCGCGGCCGCCGCCGCCGGAACGGTTTACACGATGAGCCACGGCTCCACCGTGTCGATCGAAGATCTTGCGCGCAATGTTGACGGCGGCCTGTGGATGCAGGTTTTTCCGTACCGGGATCGCGGGATCACCGGCTCTTTCATCCAGCGGGCGCACGCCGCCGGCTACGAAGCCCTTGTCTTGACGATCGACAACCAGGTTCTGGGGCAACGCGAGCGCGACCTGCGCAACGGGTTCACCGTTCCGCCCAGGGTGACGGCGGCGAACCTGCTCGACATGGCGCTGCACTGGCGCTGGGTTCTGCGCGCCGCGCTGGGACCACGGATCACCATGGCCAACTACACCCAACCGGGCCTCGACAACCTGCTGACCATCGCGTCGAGGGTCTCGAGCTGGCTCGATCCCGGCACCGACTGGAAGGAGGTCGAGTGGGTCAGGTCGCAGTGGAGCCGGCCGCTGCTGTTGAAAGGCATCCTGCATCCGGATGACGCGCGGCACGCGGTTGCCCTCGGAGTGGACGGGATCATCGTGTCCAACCACGGCGGGCGCCAGCTCGACGTGGTTCCGGCGTCTGTCGAGGCGCTGCCGGAAGTGGTCGAAGCGGTCGAGGGCAAGGTGCCGGTTCTGCTCGACGGCGGGGTGCGACGGGGCGGCGACGTATTGAAGGCGCACGCACTGGGCGCGCGTGCCTGCCTGATCGCCCGGCCTTACCTCTGGGGGCTGTCAGTGGCCGGGCAGGACGGTGTCGCGCGGGTGCTGGAAATCCTTGAAAGCGAAATCGACCGGGTCATGGCGCTCGGCGGTTGGGACCGGCTCGCCGATCTCGACCGCTCCGCGCTGTTTCACCGGCCCTGAAGACTGACAATCGCCAAGACGTCAAGAACGACAGAAGAGGGGTCTCGGATAAGAACAGTCAGCCGGCGATTTGTGACGAGCGAAGCTTCAGTTTCAAGTTCAGTTGTACTTGGCCTTATTCGATCTCACGAACCGATTTTCCGTTCTTGGAAACGGGCCTGGCGTCTTGGCAGTCCGGGGATCAATCCGAGAAATCACGAAGCAGCTTGCCGGGACGACCGGCGCCGGCGATCGGGCCTTTTTCATCGACGACGCGCACGCCGTTGACCCACACGCCGTGCAGTCCCACCGCCGGCGTGTCCACCCGGCTGGCGCCGCCTGGCAGGTCCCACACCCTGCGTTTTGCGGCGCGCCCGACCGTGGCGGGATCGAACAGGATCAGGTCGGCCCAGGCGCCCGGTTTCAGCCGGCCGCGGTCCTTGATTCGATACAGGCTCGCCGGCCGGCTGGTCACCGCCTGCACCGCCTGTTCCAGGGTGAGGTCGCCGCGCTCACGCACCCAGTGCCCGAACAAGTGCAGCCCGAAGCCGGCGTCGCAGAGAAAGGAAAGGTGCGCACCGGCATCCGAGAGCGTGATCTGCCCGTGCGGGTGATTGATCAGCTCTCTAACAGCATCCTCATCAGTGTTGAATAGCTTGCAATCGACCATCGCATCCAGTTCGCCATCGAGCCCGAAGTCCAGGAACCAGTCGAAGGGATCCCTGCCCCGAGACCGGGCAAGCTCGGCCACGCTCTTTCCCACGAGCTCTCGGTGACGGTCCTGCGTCACCTCCTTGACCGTCATGTGCTCAAGGCTGTGATAGGAAAAGCGGTTGGGCACGCTGCGCGAGCGGGCTTCCTTCTTCACCGCGTCGCGGAACTGCGGATCCGACAGCACCTGCAGATAGCGCTCGAGTCCTCCCGCTTCGATCGCCGGCCGCCAGGCAAGCAGCGCTTCCAGGGGGTACGGGTGGCGCAGGGTGAATTCCATTCCGAGCGGAAAGCAGGTGACATGGCCCCACAATTCCCGGCCGCGGGAGCGCGCTGCGCTGATCTCCTGCAACTCGTCGAATACGCGCTGCGGGTCGTTGGGGTCGACGAACAAGGCGGCGATCATCACCGGGCGCCCGTTTCGTTCGGCGACCTTTTCCAGCCAGGACACCGTCGTCGTCATCCCCTTGGTGATCTGGAAGACGCCCTTGCCGACCTCTCCCAGCGTACCGGTCAGCTCCAGCAGCTCGTGCTCGTCGGCCAGTCGCGAAGGCATCGGGATGCCGTTCTCGCCGTTGTGCTGTTCCAGCGTCGAGGTCGAGAATCCGACAGCCCCGGCGCGAAGCGCCTCCGCCACGATTCGCTTCATCTTCGCCACCTCATCGCGCGTCGCGCTGCGATCCGGAGCGTCTTCCCCCATGACATAGGTCCTGACCGAGGAGTGGCCGACGAACGAGGCGACGTTGGGCACCATGCCCTTGCGCTCGAGAAGGCCCAGGTAATCGGCATAACTCTCGAAGCCCCAGTCCACCCCGGCGCGCAGGGCTTCCAGAGGCATGCCTTCGACATGGGTGAGATTCCGCAGGGTCAGGTCTCGGTCGGCCTCGCGGCAGGGCGCGATGGTGAATCCGCAGTTGCCGATGACCACGCTGGTCACGCCGAGCGCGACCGAAGGTGTGGCGAAAGCGTCCCAGGTGAGCTGGGCGTCGTAATGCGTGTGGAGGTCCACGATCCCCGGGGCGAGCGCGAGGCCGCCGGCGTCGATGCGCTGCTTCGACGGTCCCGGGTCATCGCCGAGCGTGGCGATGCGCCCCTCGTCGACTGCGACCGAACCCGGCCGCGCCGGTGCGCCGCTGCCGTCGATCAGCAATGCGTTGTCGATGACCAGGTCGTGCATCCTTTTTCTCCTCTGCCTCGCGCTTCGCGCGGCCGGGGTGTCGGGCTGGGGCAAACGGATTCAGGCCCCGCGCGATCACTCCGTTTCTTGTCATGTCGACGTGCGGGCAATCGTAGTCTATCCGTTTGCCCCTGACACGCGGAGGCGGTCGTGTTGCCCCTCAACGCCGACCGGCGCGACAATCCGTCCCGCGCCTGCAGCGCAAGGCCCGGGCATATGACCACATCGCTTCACGTAACATGCAAAAGCCTCTCGCTTGCGGCACTGGTTTTCTGCGCCGCGCTGTCCGCCGCCGAGCCAGGCAGATTCATCGGTAGAGTGGTTGTGGAACTGGTCGATGATGTCGAGTTCGATCACAAGGTCAGGCTGGTGGAAGACTTCGGCTTTGAGGACCCCGCTGGAAAGGTCTGGCTGGCGCGGAAGGACGGAGTCCTGGACGGCAGTTCGGTGCCGCCGGAAGTGCGGCCGTTCTCGCCGTTCGGCGAGTCGCTGCGCAAGGCGTTCGTGGTCCACGACTATTTCTGTCGCGCCAAGACCGAGCCATGGCGGGAGACGCACCGCATGTTCTTTCACGCCAATATCGCCGAAGGCGTGAGCCAGCCGCAGGCCAAGATCCTGCACATGGCGACGCACGCTGGAGGCTGGCGCTGGGAAGTGCGCGGCACAAGCTGTTATCGGACCTGTCATCAGGGCGCACGCATGCTTGCCTGGAAGCCGGTTGTGGACGAATCGGACCTCGGGCCCCTGGTCGACTGGATCTGGCAGGCGAACCCATCGCTGGAGGAAATCGAAGCGCGGGTGGAGTCCATTACCCGCAAACCCGGCCCGCACCTCTTCGGCCAGGTCCGGTAGGCGAAGAAGCAAAGCAGCAGAGAACCTGAACGCCTGTGCGCTCGATTCCGTCTTACACGTCCTCCCAGCGGCCGGAGTTTTCGGAGCGGAACAGCGCGTCGATCACGCGCATGTTGGCTATGGCGTCGTCGATCCCGTAAGGCAGGGCGAGCTCGCCGCGCACCGCCCTGGAGAACGCCTCGCCCTGCAGCAGGTACTGGTCGCTCGCAGGGATGGTCTCGCTGCGGATCCCGGCCCCCGCCAGCGACGATCCATCGTCGATCAGGATCCGGGTCGCCCGCCCCTGTGGCGGATTGAACGGAATCCGGATCTCGATGCGGCGTTTCGACCCGCAAAGCTGGATGCGCTGGTAGGGCGTGCACTGGGTGCTGACCGTGAAGGCGAGCTGCCGTCCCCCGCCAAAATCCAGCACGGCGCTGGTCAGGCGGTCGGTCCTGAAGGCGGGGTCGCGGTCCATCAGCGCGACCGCGCGTTTCGGCTCGTGTTCGAAGAAGAATCTTCCGGCCACGATCGGGTAGCAGCCGATGTCGTAGAGCGCGCCTCCTCCGAGGTCCACGATGTTGCGGATATTCGCCGCATCGGTGTTGTTGTACGAGAAGAAGACCTGAATCGCCCGCAGCGCCCCGGCCTCGCCCGCGCGCAACAGCTCCCTCGCGCGGGTCCACTGCGGATGGAAGCGCACCATGAAAGCCTCGACCACATGAATCTCCCTGGGCAGGGTGCGCAGGGCTGCCGCCTCCTCGGCGGTAAGAGCGATCGGTTTCTCGCACAGGACATGCTTTCCGGCCCGCGCTGCGTTCAGCGTCCATGGCACGTGCAGATGATTGGGCAGCGGGTTGTAGATCGCCTCGATCTCGGGGTCGGCGAGCAGGGCTTCGTACGAGCCGTAGGCCTTGGGGATTCCCAGAGATTCGGCGGCCTTGCGGGCCGAGGCCTCGGAGCGCGAGGCGATCGCGCGGATTTCGCACCACGGACTCTTCATCATGCCGGGAAGAACCCGGTTAAGTCCGATTCTTGCGGTGCTGAGCACGCCCCAGACCACTTTCTTCATCATTTGCTTCGCTCTCAATGTCGGCGCTCGGGATCGATGGATGGTTGCCGCAAGTTTCGGGAAATGCGCCAGTTTTACAATTCTTAACCCCTGGCGGCAAATTAGGATTGGCATTCGCCGTTTTCCGGGGGTATGCTGGACCTACGACCAGAAGTTGTTCAACCCGCCGGTACTCCCGACCGGCATGACGACGGAGGTGATGTGCCATGCAGATTCTGCCGCACGACGTTGACCACGAGTTTCCCGAGTTCAAGAATCTGATCCAGGAGTTGAGAGACCGCGACCAACGCCTCGCCGAACTGATAGACGAATACGAACGAGTCAATGCCCAGATAGTCGATATCGAAGAGAACGACAAGCCGTTTCAGGACTTTGAGTTTGAGGATATGAAGAAACGGCGCCTCAAACTGAAGGACGAGATCTACTTCCTCTTGCGCGGTTACCAGCACTAGAACTTCGACCTCATCTCCCGCCTTCTCCCCGCTCGCGCGGAGAAGGAGCTGAAGGTTCGCAAGGGCGGCCAGTGGCTGCCCTTTTTGTTTCCTCGCTCACCCTCTCCGCCCGGACAGGGCCGGGGTGGGGTGGGTCTAGGTGATTCTTTCCATCTCTGCATACGCTTGCCGCAGTTTCTCCGGGTTGAACCCGGGCTGTCTGGCGGTGTCGAGCACCACCTTTTCGCGCCGCGACATCAGTTCGATCGCTGCGGGCAGTTTTTCCAGAGCCTCCACCGGTATCACGACCGCGCCGTGGCGGTCTGCATGGACGATGTCTCCGTGAGATACGCTCATTCCCAGCACCTCCACCGGCTTGCCGAAATCGACCACCTGCACCCAGGCGTGGCTCGGGCTGAGCGTTGCCGAGAGGCACTGGAACTGGGGATGCATCGCGTCCAGGTCGCGCATCGAGCCGTCGGTGATGGTGCCGGTGCAACCGAGGCCCCAGTGGACGTGGGTATTGACCTCGCCCCAGAAGGCTCCGAGCCCGGGTTGGCTGTCGATGTCCTGTACCACGGCGACGGCGGGTTGTCCCGGCTGCGCCACGTACTCGTAGTAGGCGAGAAGCTTCTGCCGGCGTGCCGCGGGATCGAAAGGTGTTGAACAGCGGATGGCTGCAGTTCTCGCGAATCCCGCGATCGGCGGCAGCTTCGGATTGGAGGCGATCGGCGTGCGCCGGGTGAACCCGGTCGTCGAGCGTTCGCCAAGCGCGATCTCGAGCGCGTTTACAATGGTGGGCGTATCGAACTTGCAAAGATGCTCCAGGAGCGCGCTGGCGTTCATTCGATGTTCCTTGTCGAGGCGGCGACGGGGGGTGCGCCGTTACGGGCGGGCGACCGAAGAGATGCAGGGCCGGGTCCCAAGTATGCCATCGAACAAAAAGATCGTCGCTTTGGCATTCGTACAAAGGGCACAATCTGGTCCGGACTGAAGCGGTCCGAGGAGGTGGGCAATGGAAGGTCTGATGGATGTGATTCGCAGCCTCGCCGCGACGGCCGGAAAACCCTGGTTTCCCGACGGAAGCATGCAGCTCACACTGGCGCGCGTGGTCGGTCTGCTGGTAATAGCGCTCGCGGTGTGGTGGCTGGCGACGCTCCTCGAGCGCGGCATCCGCAAGGTCGCCTTTCGCGGCGCGGTAGGCGGGGTGCCGGCGAGCGTTTACGCCTGGTCCCGGATCGCCCGCTACTCGGTCTGGATCCTGGGCACGATCCTGGCGCTGAACTACATCGGTCTGGACCTGACCAGCATCGCGCTGCTCGGAGGCGCGGTCGGTGTCGGTATCGGCTTCGGGCTGCAGAACATCTTCAGCAACTTCATCTCCGGCATCATCATTCTTCTCGAGAAGACGCTGAAGATCGGCGATTTCGTCGACCTGCAATCCGGGGTTCGCGGCCATGTACGCGAGATCGGCCTGCGCTATACCCTGGTGACCACCAACGATGATGTGGACATCATCGTGCCGAATTCCGAGTTCATCAACGGTCGCGTGACCAACTGGACCTACGGCAGCCGCCTGCGTCGGGTGCGCGTGCCGTTCTCGGTTGCGTACGGCGTGGACAAGGCCGCGGTCCGCGAGGCGGGCCTCAAGGCCGCCCAGCGTGTCGAGGGTACGGTGACGGACGATTATCATCGGCCCGACGTCTGGCTGGTGGCTCTCGGCGAGAGCAGCCTCGATTTCGAACTCGTGGTCTGGGTCGGGCCGGAACGCGTCGCGCGGCCGAGCAATACCAATGCCGCCTATCTCTGGGCGATCGAAGACGCGCTTCGTGCCGCCGGGATCGAGATACCGTTTCCGCAGCGCGACCTCCACGTTCGCAGCGGAACGCTATCAGTCCGGGTGGAACGCGATGCCTCCGCGCCGGGGTGAGGCACGCCTGCTGAAACGGGACTTCCGGTCGAGCGCGGGCTCGTCTTAGAACGCCAGGCGCGCACCCAGGAAAAGACGATAGCTGTACGCGCCTTCCTCCGCTCCGAACGCGGGGCCACGGCGAAACGCCGAGCTGACCAGTTCGAACTCGACACGCTCCCACTCCTCCAGAGCGAGCACCAGGTCGGCTTCGCTTCCGAGGCCCCGGTCGACCCCGGTCAACGCGGTTTCCACGCCTGCGCTGCGCAGAGATGTTGCCGGCACATCGAGGCGATAGCGGTGCCAGACCAGGTCCAGAGAGCTGGAGCGCAACAGGGCGATCCCTGCGCCCAGTGTCGTCACCTCGAGGTTGGAAAGCTCGGGATCCAACAGCGCGCCATAGTGAGGAAAGCGCCGCACGCCGCCGAAGCCGCTTTCGTTCGCCTGCAATCCGCTCTGACGAAACGACCGATCGGTCGGGCCGGAGGGCGCTGAATCCCCGGAGCCCAGGGCGTAGCTGGCGAACAGCCGTGGAGTGAGTGCCAGCGGCAATATCCAGTTCACACCGAGATCGACCGCCCATCCCGCCACATCTTGCCGGGTCACGGCAGTTGCCATGCTTTGCTGGGGCGAGAGCGACTGGAAGTCGACCAGCGTCTCGCTCCCGCGCACCAGCGCGGTGTCGAGCCAGTAGCCCAGCAGGTTGCGTGCTTGCAGCTCGAGCACGCCGATCGCCCGGGCGCCGAACCACGTCAGCCGGGCGTCGGATGCGTCCTGTCGGGCGGAATCGACGATCTCTCCCGCGGGCGGCGACCACGAACCGTCCCGGTGATAGAGCAGAAACAGCTCGATCGCGTGGTTTCGCCGCCAATCCCAGGAGGCTTCCCCAATCAGGCGCCGGACGCCTTCCTGCTCGGCGTCGACCTGGTCCCGATTCAAGCGGCTGGAAAAGAGCTCACGCCCGACCGCCAGGGCAATCCCGAACGCCGCCGTTTCGTATGCCATGCGCACCGCGTCGAGCTCGGCGTCCCACCACCAGCGCCGCTCGTCCTCGAAGTGCAAACGACCGGCGTCGAGGTCCAGCGGTGTGCCATCGATCGGGCGACTATGGAGCCAGGTTTCGCCTCGCTCGACTATCACCCGGCAGGCATCGGCACAGGCGGCCGACAGGAGTTCCTCCCCCGTCCCGACTCGCAGCTGCGCGAACAGAGACAGTTCCGGACCAAAGCTGTAGAAAGCTTCGCCCTCGACCGCGTTCTCCAGCAGCAGGCTGTCGAACAGGCCGGCCATGCCGGGACTGTCCAGCCGATCGAGGGTGACTTCGTACTCTCCGCTCAGGACCAGTGGTCGCCCGCCCAGCTCCAGGCTGAAGGGTTCAACAGGGCGGCGCCTATCCTCGCGCTCTGTCAGCCGCTCGCGCAGGTCCTCCTGAGCGAGGCCGGCTGCGGTAATCAGTTGGGCCAGCAGGCACAGCGCAACGCTGCGATACAAGAGCCGTGCAACCCGGCCGCGCGACCCGGCGTTGCCGATCTGCCGACGCTGGTACACCTTGCGATGCCCGGGCGCGCCAGCGCGTCTTTACTTCTCGGAGTCCGGGCCCGCACCGGGGCGTTCGATCGGAGCGAGGAGGTCCTCCAGGAAGAACGCCGACAGTGCGGCGCGGCCGGTGATTCCAGCCTTGGAGTAGATCGAACGCGCCTGCTCGCGCACCGTGCGCTCGCTGGAGACGCGCACCGCTGCGATCTCCTTGATGCTCAAGCCCTTGAGCAGCAGCAGCGCGACCTCCCGTTCGGCCTCGGTGAAGTTCCAGCGTCCGAACTGGGCATCGATCGCTTCCCCCAGACCGTCGAGAAGCGAGCGGGCCTCGGAGCGCCAGCGCTGCCCCTGGATACGCGCAATTTCGAGGTCGCGAATGATCTGCAGGTGTTCCTCGCGCTGCCGCCGCGTGACCCGGAACAGCAGCGCAACCCCCACGCTGGCAAGCACGACCGGGGTGATCTCGATCAGCGACAGCAGCAAATCCGCCAGCGTGGCGTCCGGCTCCTCGATCAGCTCGATCGCGAGAAACAGCCCCACGCCAGCGATGACTGCGGTCAGCGCCCAGGCGCGGGTGCGAGCATCGATCCAGTCGTCCATGGGAAACCGGCAGCGCTACGGGCGCGGAAGGCCGAAACACCTCGAATCGAAGTTGCAGTCTACCAATTGTACGGTTTCACCGGTCATGGGGTTCACCTCCAATATGACGCCAATGCCGGACGCATAGTACTTGCGGGCGAAAATCCCCGGTTCGAGCAGAGAGTAGTTCTTGGTCACGACGCAGTCGCTCGCGCAGAAGATGTCGACCAGTTGCCGCGGGACGAACTTGTCCAGCTCGCGATTCAAGCCGAACGCATATGTCGTGGTCAGCACTTCGGTGACGTCCTCGGCGTTACCCAGCGAGAATTCCTCGAGATACACATCGCCGTTGAAAGGCGCCACGCGGAAGAACAGACCGCCTTTGTCTCCGTCACGCCCCCACTTGAAGGAGCCGTCGATGCTGACCAGTTCCGGCAGTGCGGGCATGTCGCCGCTGAAGGTCTCGTAGTCCTTGACCTCTTCGCCGCAGTAGTAGACATCGCCGTTCTTGGCAAGGGCGAACCAGTCGTCGGTATCCTCGACCAGCTTGCCGTCCTTGAAGACCATGTCTTGAACGACGATGCAGCGCACGCCCTCGATCAGCTTGGTCTGATCCAGAACCTCGATGACGTTGACTTCGTCTCCGCCCTGAGATTCCCACCTGTATCCGATTCCCAGGGGGAAATAGCGGTTGGGATTGGTCGGATGGGAGAAGTCGTCCACGAACATAGCCGGTTCGAATGCGGGGTCGTAGCGGTCTTCTCCCAGCAACTGGCACGCATCTCGACGCCCGGCGTGCTGCGCGAGGCAGTTTCGGTCCGCTTCGCTGCGTGCGGTCCTCGCCTCGCTCAGGCAAGTCCTGCGTTGCGTGCCGTCGGAGATGTTTATGCAGATCGCCTTGGCCTTGAACAGATCGTCGTCCGCCTCGGCGCCGCAGGCGGCAAACAGGTAGGAAGCCGTGTTGGAGCAGAACTTGCCGCGCTCGAGGTCATCCTCGTCTGCATCGCGAGCGCCGCCCTGGGTCGGGCCGAGAGCGAAGCACAGTATCGGCACCACGGCAACGAACTTGCGCCACGGTTGCCATCCAGACTGAGGGGAATCGCTGTATGCCTGCCTGCTGATCGCCGCCATAACCGCCTCCTTTCGGGCCTGCCGAAGCGCCCCGGGCTGAACAGCCGGGATGCGGCCTCGGATGTCGCGCAATCTCCGCTGTGGCCGAAGAAAGGTCTATTGGCGAAATGACGTATGAGTCACAGCGCGTTTTCTATCAACCGCTTGGCGCTGCGTCATGATTGCTGCTGCCTCGTTCTCGAGCGGCAGCCCCCGCGACCATGCTCGGGCATCGGTCTCAGGGGCGGGTCGTGCCCAGCGCGTGTGGCATCAACGCTTTTCTTTTGCCGCGGCCTTGGCTTCCTTCTCCAGCGCGTCGTAGTCGATCGGCGGGCCGTGCATCGTCAGGCGGCGGTGGGCGCTCATGCCCTTCACTACCCAGGTAAGCGCCTCGTTGTAAGGCGTCGGGATTCCCAGTTCGCGCCCGAGGCGGGCGATCGTGCCGTTGAGGGAATCGATCTCGGTTTCCTTGCCGGCTTGCATGTGCTGGAGCATCGAGGGCTTGTTGAACTTGGCCTTGCAGAACTCCTTGATCGTCTTTACCGGGTCTGGATCGGCGAGCTCGATGCCCTTGGCCTTCAGTACCGCGATCGCCTCTTCGATGACCTTCGTCTGCAGCTCGTCCGCGCCGGGTGTGCGCGGGATCTCTCCCACCCGCAGGTCGAGCGCCGCGCAGACCGGGTTGATCGCGCTGTTGTGGACGAACTTGGTCCAGATGAACGACATGATGTTGTCCACCATCGTCGGCTGAAGTCCGGCTTTCTCCAGCATGTCGGCCAGGGCTCGCAGGCGCGGGGTCGTGCTGCCATCGAGTTCGCCCAGCCATGTCGGCCCGCGGTGGGTGTGCATCACCTGCCCCGGACCGGCCACGGCGGCGCTGTGATAGCTCAGCCCGCCGACCACGCGCGGTTTCCCCAGCACCTCGCACAGGGTTTCGACGTTCCCCGCGCCGTTCTGGAAGGTGATGGCGTGGCCGGAGTCCTTGAGGAGCTTCTTTGCGGTCTGGGCTGCGGCAAGAGTCGAATAGGTGTTGACCTGGATGAAGACAACATCGGCGATCCCGCTCTCCCGCGGCTCTACCGTGGCCTTCAGACCGAGGTTCAGGTCGCCGCTGATGCCCTCGAGGCGAAGGCCGTGACGATTGATCGCCTCGACATGCTCGCGCCAGATGTCCACCAGCGTGACGTCCGCTCCCGAGCGGTGCAGCAGCCCGCCATAAAGCGAACCCATCGCGCCGGAGCCGATGACATAGATTTTCATGGTTTTCGGCCTGGTCTAGGAGAAAGCTATGGCATAAGGTCGGAAGCAAACACGAAGATCCTCACTCCTCACTGGCAGGTGCGCACAAAGCTGGCCTGGTCCTGCGCCGCGTTCAGCAAGAGGCTGATGTCGTTGCCTGCCAGCACCATTCGCATTCCGCGCGCCAGGTAGCGTTTCATCAGGTCGCGCACGTAAACGCCGCCGAGTGCCGGCGTCTTGCCGTGCTTCCTGCAAGCACCCACTACCGTGTCGATCGCGGCGACCACCCGTTCGTCGTCTATCTTTCCCGGGATGCCCATTTCCAGGCACAGGTCGTTGGTGCCCATCAGCAGCGCATCGATCCCGGGCACCGCGGCGATTTCCGCGGCATTCTCGACCGCCTGTGGCGTCTCGATCATCGCCACGACCATGGTGGCGTCGTTGAGCGCGGTGACCACCTCGTTCGCCGGTTTCGAGGCGAACCCGAACTGCGGGTAAGCGCCGCCGATCGAGCGATGGCCGAGCGGGCGAAACTTGAAGGCGTCGACCATTGCGCGGCCTTGTTCGGGGGTATCGACATGGGGAATGACGATGCCCAGTGCGCCGGCATCGAGGCAGCGGGTGCCCATCGCCAGTTCGCCGTGCGGCACGCGCACGAAAGGCGCGATCCCGGCATCCAGCGCGGCGACCGAGATCGAGTAGGCGGTTTCGGTGGAGGTGGCGCCGTGCTCGAGGTCGATGAACAGCCAGTCGAAGCCGGCTGTCTTCATCACCCGGGCGATCTCCACGCCTCTCACCCCGCGTATTCCCATCCCGAGCGCGATCTCGCCCCGGGCGAGCCTCGCTTTCGCTGCATTGACGATCGTCTGCACTCTTTATTCTCCTCTTTTCAGCCCGCAGGCAACGCCCTCATTCTAAGCGGTGCCGGGCATCTCGCCGCTTGCCTCCCGGCGGAAGCAAAGGCAGCATAAGGCCCTCGTGCAGGGGGAAGACAGGACAGCAAACCGCGGAAAAGTGATCTTTGACCTGAAAGGCGGGCCACATGGTAACGACGGACCAAGGCGTGGTTACGCAGTTGCTGTTTCCACTCATCACTACGTTCTTCTTCGTTCTCGGGCTGGCGGGACTGGCAGTAGGTGTGGGACTCATCGTATCGAGCCCGAAGATGTTCCGACTGTTCGCGGTCATGAACCGCTGGGTTTCTCTGCGGCGCCCGCTCAAACCGCTCGAGGTCTCGCACGATATCGGTCTGGCGGTCAGGCGCAATCGGTTCGTGTTCGGGGTGGTGATCGCGGTCGGGGCCTCGATTTCCCTCTACGGGTTGCTGATCCGGCTCGATATGCAGGCGCTGGTCGCCGCGCTGCGTTTCGACCTGCCGGGCGCCTATGTCATGTGGATCGTCGACAGCCTTCGCTGGTTTCTCATTGTCGGCAGCGCGCTTGCCCTGATCGTGGGCATCCTGCTGGTGGTGTCGCCGGACACGCTCAATCCGTTCATGTCGGCTTCCGACCAGTGGATCTCCACTCGAAAGGCGGTCACCGGCGCGGACCGAATGAACCTGGCGGTCGACAACTGGGTGCAGACGCATTCGCGCCCAGCCGGGTGGGCCATCGCGCTCGGCGCGCTGATAGTAGTCGTGAACTTCGGCATCCTGTTGCTGGCAGGCTGATCCGATGCCGGCGAAGGGCCTGCCGGAGGGCGGCAGTCTCTCCCCATGAGGCAGTTCAAGAAGCCCAAGCCGCTCGGGGTCTGCAATGTCTGCAGCGCCCTTACCGATCAGATCGAGTTCGTCAACCAGCGCTGCAACAGGACGGTGCACGGCCGGCGTTGCGCCGGGCAGTTCAAGAGCGAGCTGACGCATGTCTGGGCCGAGTGCGACGAATGCGGCGCCATTGGCAAAGTCGGCACCCAGGCTTGCAGCAGCTGCGCGGGGTTCGGATGGCGGCTGATAGCCTAGGCGTGAGGCGAGAGCCGTGAGGCGCGAGGGATCAACGCGGAACTTCCCCCAGCACGGTACAGCGACGGATGACGCGCCGTTGCGTCGCCGGGTCGTAGGGGGTCGCGCGGTGCATCACGCAGCGGTTGTCCCAGACGATGAGCTGCCCGGGTGTCCAGCGATGCTGGTAGGTGAGGTCCGGGTGAATCGCCAGTGAATTGAGCTCGTCGATCAGCGCCCGGCCTTCCCCGTAGTCCAATCCAAGGATGTACTCGGCGTGATCGCCCAGAAAAAGGCACTTGCGCTCGGTCTCGGGATGGGTGCGGACCACGGGGTGGTCGACCGGCGGCGTTTCCCGCTTCTGCGCTTCGGTCATCGGGTCCTCGCCGTGGCGGCGGCTGCGGGAGAAATCCAGGTTGTGCACAGCCCGTAAAGACCCGATTCTCCGTTTCCACTGCGGGCTGAGGCGTGCATAGGCGCCGTACATGTCGCAGAAGTGCGTCTCGCCGCCTTCTTCCGGCACGACTTCGGCGTAGATGATCGTCGCCTGGCCGGTGACCCGCTGCCACGAGCCGTCGGTGTGCCAGGCAAGCGTGCCCTTGTCGGGATGCCTGCCGGTCGGGTCTCCGCGCTGATCCAGGTTCGACAGCCGGTACAGTTCCGGATAGCCGTCGGCGTGGTACTGGTTCATGACATGTATCTGCACCTGACCGAAACGGCGGGCGAACTCTACCTGCTTCCCCGGCGGCAGCTCCTGCACGCCGAACAGCAGCACCTGGTGGCGCAGAAAGGCATCGTGGATCGCGCGAAACGTCGCGTCATCGACACCCCCGGCCAGGTCGGCGCCTGCAACCTCTGCGCCGAGGTTCGCAGTCAGCGGCCTGACGCGTAACGGATGCGCTTCCTTCACGGCGGCCTTGCCGACATCAGCAACACGCCCCATCGACTTCTCGACCTCCCGATCGACCGCGTAGACAAAAAAAGAGCGCCGGCTCAAGAAGGGAAAGAACGGCGCTCACTACGGAACTTCAGGAGTGACGAGCGGCGTACTGCCGCCCGTCCCCCCCGTTTCTTCAGTTCGTCATGCAGACAAGTCGTGCTTCGAGATCGGCAAGTCGAAAATGCGCTTGCCGGTCGCCGCGTAGATGGCGTTGGTCAGCGCCGGTATGAAGGGCGGCACGCCCGGTTCGCCGATACCGCCCGGCGGGTAGATACCGCCCGCATCCACCTGATGCACGTTGATCTGGCGCGGCGCGTCCATGATGCGGATGACCGGGTAGTCCGGGAAGTTCTTCTGCTCGACCACGCCGTTCTTGGCCGTGATCTGGCAGCCCCAGGCCGCGGACATGCCGTAGATGCAGGCGCCTTCCATCTGCGCCCTGGCACGATCCGGGTTGACCACCAGGCCTGCGTCATACGCCACATCGACTCGCGGGATGGTGACCTTGCCGTCCTTCGATACCCTGACATGAACCGCGGTGCCCACGTACGTAGTGAAACTGCGGTGCACCCCCAGGCCGATCGCCTCGCGCTCAGGCAGCGGCCGGCCATAGCCAGCGTGACCCGCTGCCACCCGCAGCACGTTCTTCAGGCGCGCAGTCATGATCGGGTACTCGTCGTAGGTCTGATCGTAGTTCCAGTAGTCCGTCGACGACAGGTCCAGCACGCGATCCGGCCCGATCAACTCGAGCAGGTAGTCGTACGGGTCGCGGCCCGCTTCGTGCGCCAGTATGTTGGCCATGGTGTTCTGCACGAAGGCGTTCGGAATGTTGTTGACCGAACGCAGCCAGCCGATCCGCACGTGCGCCTTGGCCTTGCCGTTTTCCAGACGCAGGTTCGGAACCGCGTAGGGCAGGTCGATGTAGCCGAGACTGAACTCGATCTTGTGCCCGTATTCCGGATCGCTCTTCTCGAACGTCGACCAGATAGTCGGGAACACGTTGCGGTGAAGCCAGGCCACGCACTTGCCGTCGCTGTCCAGCCCCGCCTTGACGTGCTGCGCGCACACCGTGTGATAGTAGGCATGCTGCAGATCGTCTTCGCGAGTCCAGGTCACCCGTACCGGCGCGCCCATCTGCTTGGAAAGAAGCGCCGCTTCAGCCGCGAAGTCCGGCTTGGACTTGCGACCGAAGGCGCCGCCGAGCAGCGTGACGTAAGAGGTTACGTCCTTCTCGTCCATCCCGAGCGCGCCGGCCACCGTGGAGCGTGCCGCCTGACCGTCCTGGCACGCCGACCACACTTCGCACTTGCCGCCCTTCACCGAGGCGATTGCCGCGGGCGGCTCCATCGTCGCGTGGGCGTAGTGCGGAATGTAGAAATCTCCTTCGATGACCTTCGACGCGCCCGCCATTGCGCCGACCGCATCGCCTTCGGCACGCACCACCTTGGCCTCGCTGCGCGCCGTCTGCGCCATCTCCTGGCGGAACTTGTCGGAGTCGTACACCGCGTTGGAGCCGTAGTCCCACTGAACCTTGAGCTTCTTGCGGCCCTGCTCGGCGGCCCAGGTGTTCTTCGCCACCACTGCGATACCGCCCAGCGTGTTGAACACGATCGGCGGCTGCGTCTGCGGAAGCTCGACTACCCGCACCACGCCCGGCACCTTCAGGGCGTCGGAGGCGTCGAAGGACTTGACCTTGCCGTAGGTCACCGGGCAGTGCTCGACCACTGCGTAGAGCATGCCGGGCAGGCGCTTGTCGATACCGTAGATCGCGCGGCCGGTCACGATGTCCGGACCGTCGATGGTATCGACCGGCTTGCCGATGTAGCGGAAGTTTGCCGCGTCCTTCAGCTTCACATCCTTGGCGCTCGGAATGGCGAGACCTTGAGCGGTTTGCACCAGTTCGCCGTAATCGGCCGACTTGCCGGAAGGCAGGTGAACGACCCGGTGATTGACCGCCTTGCAGTCGGCCACTTTCACGCCCATCTTGATGGCTGCGGCCTGCTCGAGCATCGTGCGGGTGACCGCACCGAATTCGCGCATGCGCTGCAGGTTGTGGCGGATCGAGCGCGAGCCGTCGGTGTACTGGTTGCCGTACTTCTTGGTGTCGCCTTCGGCCTGTACCACGCGCACCCGGCTCCAGTCGGCCTCCAGTTCGTCGGCCACGATCTGCGGGATGCCGGTGCGAATGCCCTGGCCCATCTCTGAGCGGTGGCAGACCACCGTGACCATGCCCTTCTTGTCGATCGCGACGAACACGTTCGGCATCAACGCGTCGTGAGGCAGCGCGACGCCTTCGGCAGCGTGTGCGGCGCCCATCCCGGAGAACGGGTGCGACTTGCCGAACGGGGTCACATGCAGACCCACCACCAGGCCGCCGGCAGCGGCGCCCTTGAGGAAGTCGCGGCGGCTGACGCTGTTGCTGTAGTTCTGTATCCAGTGTCTCATGGTCACACCCCCGCTGCTTCTTTGACTGCCGCACGGATACGCGTGTAGGTGCCGCAGCGGCAGATGTTGCCCTGCATCGCGGCATCGATGTCACCATCCGACGGCTTGGGGTTCTGTTTCAGGAATGCGGCGGCCTGCATGATCTGCCCGGTCTGGCAGTAACCGCACTGCGCCACGTTGTGCTTGAGCCAGGCTTTCTGCACCGGGTGGTCGCCGTTCTTGCTCAGACCCTCGATTGTCGTCACCGGCTCCTTGACCGCGCTTACCGGCAGCACGCACGAGCGCACCGCCTGCCCGCCGATGTGGACCGTACAGGCTCCGCATTGGGCGATACCGCAGCCGTACTTCGTCCCGGTCATTCCGAGGACATCCCGGAGTACCCACAGCAGGGGCATCTCCGGTGGCACGTCCACGCTCTGGGACTTGCCGTTCACCTTCAGTGAAATTGCCATTTGCGCTTCTCCCGAGTTATTGATGGGAACGCAACCCGCCTGTTTCTGCCGGTTGCCTGCCACTGCCCGTTGTTCTTTGTGATCGGGCTATTGCTACGACTGTTGCGAAAGCAAACCCGTGAAACCCGCGGAACCCGGAAAGGTCCGCCCGGAGATCGTTCCCGCAATCCCTGCACGTGACTCGCGCGACCGAGCCGGAAGAACCGGCCGCAACGCCAGCCAACGTGTCTCCAAGACACCGGTTCGTCAGGTTGTAGAGCGGAGATCGCGAAGCCCTGCGGGCCGCGCGCAATCGCCTTGGGCGCTGGAACGTCGGCGACAATCCGCGGGAACGGTCACGGAGCGATGAAGGGCCGGACTCGTGGTGGACCTGCGAGCGGAATTCCGGCTGTGTTCTCCTCCCCGGGACGGGTTCTGCAACCCTTGCCCTGCGGGATTGGCGGGATGCGTTCTTGTGCGGCCTCTACCCCTTTCGAGTGAGGCCAAAGTATCACTTTGATTTGCCCTTGACCAGCGTCGGAACGGGAAGGCCGCGACAATCGTGGTTGCTGCGTCGCAACAGCCAGGTCCGATCAAGCGCGCTAGCGGCCGCCGACCGGGGTTGGTTCACCCGATCAGCGAAGATATTGCGTTACCAGTTGTTAAGTTCGGCGATCCTGGCGCGGATCACCTCCGCGATCCGCAGCACGACTTCGTCCGCGTCGGGGCGCGCAGTGAGGATCGTGGCAACTACCTTGTGCTCGCCGAGGTCCAGTCCATATAGCGTGTTGTTCGGACCGTCGTCGGGCAGGCGGTCGAACTCCTTCAGGCCGTAGACGCGGATGTAGATCTGGCAGGCGTTGTCGCCGAGCAGACGGTCGCGGTGATCGGCGCCGCCGTTGGCGCTGAACCCGGTGCTGTATTCAAGGCGCCAGTCGCTCCTGGACTTGCCGGGAGCGCTCCAGCCGCCTTCGCGCTTCATGTGCCAATAGCGAAGCTGCGGCAGGGTGGAGGCGAGCTGCGCCAGGTCGTGATCGACCGCTTCGAGAAACCGGCCCTTGAGGTCGTCGGGCGCCTCGCTCGCGGCCTGGCCGCTGGGCAGCCCGAGCAGCAGGGCTGCGGCAAGCGCGCCGATCTTGTGCCACTTCAGGTTCATGTCGCGAGTTCCCTGGCGGGACGCACCGATCGCCTCGGTGCTTTCTGATGCAGCAAGATTTGCGCCGAACCGCAGGAGGAAGCGGGCGTCATCGCGGATCGCACACCGCCTCGAGCAGTTGTGCCCCCACCGAGCCTGACCCTGGCCGGGTGAACTCCAGCCGGTCGTCTTCGTAGCTCTCGGTATTCAGCACCGCGCCTTGTCCGCCGGGCAGCGAATGCAGCGCGTAAGCCTTGAGCGCCACAGCGCGATCGACGCAGTCGAAAACCATGAGCTGGGTGCGCGAGCCGTAGTCGGGAAGGCCGCGGCCGTAAGGCCCGGTGACCAGCACCCACCCACGCATTGCGCCCTGGGTCGAGGACAGGCTGCCGCGGTCGAGCAGATACACCGCCGTCTCGGTGTCCGTCACCGGCTCCCATTCCGCTGCCGCCGCAGCGGCGCACCACAGTGCGCCGGCGATCGCGGCAAGCAGCCGCAAGGCGGAGGCGGTGCGGTTCATCGCCGATTCGGTTCGAGGCATCGTCGGCGCATTCTACCCGGGGCTGCCGTAGAATCGACGCGTCGTCATCTCTTTCGACGCGCGGCTTCAGACCGGGTGATTTCAAGAAAGACCAAGGCGAGTTTGTCGGCAAGACGAACCCTTGCCGCCGCTGCTCTGGTGCTGGCGAGCGCGGGGGCGGAGGCTGCGGAGCCGTTCGCGCTGGCCGGCCACACGCTGGGGTTACCCTACGACCCGGTGGTCAGGGACCCGCGTTACGACTGCGACAGTCTCGCCGGCTGTTTTCTCTATTCGGTGTGCCAGTACAAGACGAGCGCGGGTGAGCGGCTGGCCGGTGCGTCAGTGGGGCGGATTTCGCTGTATTTCCAGGGAGAACGTCTCTCCGGTATCGAGGGCGAATTCCCTGCGGAGCAATTCGACGCGGTGGTGAGCGAGCTTTCCAGCCGATACGGCCCGGGAGTCGAACAGCCGGGAAAAAGCGCAGCAGGCGGCGCATTGGCCTGGCGCCAGGGCAGCCAGGTGCTGCGGATCGAGCGTTACGCGCGGCCCGGCCGTTCTTCGGCGATCGTCGCCGAGCGCAGCTTCATCGGCGAGCTGCTGGATCGCTGATTCGCGAAAACCGTGCCGGGCGTATCATTACGCCGTTGACATCCGGCAGCGGGAGGATCGATGACAGCAAGCGTGCAACTGGCGCCTGCCCCGGCTCAGTCGCCCTACACCGAGCGGGCGCGCTACGTCACCAGCGAGAACGGTTTCGAGTACACCTATCCGCCGGTGCCGGCCCGGCAGTTCCTCGCCGAGCGCGATCGCGCGTTCGATCCGAAGGCTGCCAGCGGGATGATCCCGCTGGACGCATCCGATGCGCTCGGCACCGCCTACCCTGCGACCACGCCGACCCTGCTTTGCCGCTACCTGAAGTTCCGCGCCGGCGAAGAGCTGCGGGCGAAGTTCGTCGCCGCCGGGGAGATCTACTACGTCATGGCGGGCAGCGGCGAGAGCCGCAACGGCCCCGACACGATCGAGTGGGGCGAAGGCGACGTGTTCTGTTTTCCCGGGGGCGGCGAGGCGGTGCATCGAGCGGGAGACAAGGACTGCCTGCTGTTCTGCGTGACCAACGAACCGTTGCTCGCCTTCGAGCGGCTGCGCGCGCCGCCGCCCGGGCACGCCGCCTGCCAGACCACCCACTGGCCCGCGGCGGAAATCGAGCGCCAGTTCAAGGACGTCTATGACCGTCCGGACAGCGGGAACACCACCGGCCACTCGGTTCAGCTTTCGACCGTGGCGATGGCGCCGACCAACATCACCATTCCCACCATCAACGTCGCAATCAACACGCTGAAGGCCGGCGGCGACCAGCGCCCGCACCGCCACAATGGCGTCGCCGTCACCCTGGCGATCCAGGGCGACGGCATCCACTCCATGATCGGCGGGCAGCGGGTGGACTGGTCCACCGGTGCGGCGCAGATCACCCCGGCGGCGCTCCTGCACTCGCACCACAACCGCGGCAGCAAGCGGATGAGGTCGTTCGTGATCCAGGACGAGGGGTTGCATCACTACACGAGGACGCCCGGCTTCAGCTTCGACTAGCACCTCAAGGCTTGTTATTCCCACCGGCTGACGCAGGAGACACCGCGAAGGAGGCAACGTGGGATTGTACGCATTCGATGGGACCTGGAACGAGAACAAGCCGGGGGATGCGAAAGACACCAATGTCGTCAAGTTCCTCGGGGCATACAAGGGAAACAACAAGTGGTACGTGGAGGGCCCCGGCACCCGGTTCGGACCGATAGGGAAATTCTTCGGCGGCGTCTTCGGCTCCGGAGGGAAGGACCGCGTCAAGGAAGCCTGCAAGGCGCTTCAACGGAACTTCGCGGCAGGTGATGAAGTAATCGACATCGTCGGCTTCAGCCGCGGCGCAGCGCTGGCGCTGGACTTCGCCAACGCCGTCCACTCCGGCGGAGTTTCCGGGAAGCGCGAGCCGCCGATCCGTTTCGTCGGTGTCTGGGACGTCGTCCCCTCCTTCGGGCTCCCCGGCAACGATGTCAATCTGGGCTACGTCCTCACTTTGCCGCCAAGCGTGATCAAGTGCTTTCATGCAATGGCGCTGGATGAGCGGCGGCAGAACTTCAAGGTGCAGCGCGTTGTGACTACGGTCAGCGACGCCGGCGCCGAGGGACGCGTCTATGAAGTCTGGTTTCGCGGCGTTCACTCGGATGTCGGCGGCGGCAACGGCAACAACGGGCTTTCGAGCATCGCTCTGTGCTGGATGCTCAAGCGGGCGATGAGCTGCGGTCTGCCGCTTTCGACTGCCGAACTGCAGAAACGGCAGGGGCAGACGAATCCCGACGCACCGATATCCCGGAATTTCGATCCTGCCAAGGATCCCTACCGCCCGATTCCATGGACCGATGTCGTTCACAAATCGGTCGCGCCTCGTGCTGGGACCCATAATCCTCCCAAGGGCCTGCGAGTGGTCGAAGACGACGGACAGTCTCTTCCCAAAGGCTTCGGCGAATGACCTGTGCGACCTAAGATGGGTCCATTTAGACGCCTAACAGGTGCCCTTAATGGCAACTCTAAGGTGCCTATTTCTAGTTAGCCGGCCCGTAGCCCGTCTGAAGGAGTTGGTGATGGCGGAAGTTGCAATCTCGGGACTAAAGCTCGTGTGGGATGTCCTAGTTGGGCTCGTTCAAGGGTACGAGACGGGGAAGAAAGAGTTTTTCGCCACTCATGTTGAGCCCTTGCATCAGCGCATGCTGACGATTCACAAGGATTACGTCGCCGGTTTCGAAGAGGCCAAACGGTATCTCAAAAACAACGAAAGTCCTCCGAGCGCCGTTATCGAGTTCCTTGAACAACGCCGGAGAGACTACGTACTCGAACGGGAGTTGGCCGAAAAGCTCGCTGAAGAGTTGGCGAGCGCCGAAAGGCGGCTGGTCCGCGATGATGTTTGGACAAGCCTTCGGGAATACTGTCGCGCCGTGGTCAATTACTTCTCGGCCGCGTCGGAATGACCTGCCCAGGGATTTTCGGACCATTCAGAACTGGAGAACGGCTGCCTGGCAGCGCGAGATACGACCTTCTCAAGCAAGTCCAAGACATTCTCGATGTAGGACTCCCTCGTGCTTTCAGCCCAATCAACACCTACTGTGCCGTTCTTCGCACTCGCTTGGTTTGAACCGGCTAACCCGGCGCTGCAGGGGACGCGCGACAAAGCCACGCGCGCCCTTGAGCTTTGTCGTTAAGCCGCAATCGCGGCGAGGAGGAAGCATGAACCAACGAATCGTGCAGGCATATATGGTCGTGTGTACGCTGTCCATCCTCAACGGGTGTGCCACGCCAGGCCCGACTGGACTGCGACCGGCAAAAAGCGAGTTCGATTCACAGTGGGTAGAAATTGCTGCCGGCACCGTTATCGGCGAGAGAGGCGGGCAACCAGCACTACTGCTGACTCTGAACAACAAGACGGATCGTGCAGTCTGGGTCAACGTTGACTTTACATCACCAGACCCAAGCCAGAACTGTGCAGCTGCAAAGGAGCTTGCTCCGAAGGGATCCGCGACGTACACATGCCCACAAAAGGAAATTGTTGCTGACGTTCCCTATCCGATCTCTGTTGCCGTATTTTCCGACCAGGCGTTAAGCCAGTGAGCTTCCCCTGAAATTTCGTCTTCCATCGATCTGCGGATAGGATGACGAAATGGAGGGAATGGATGTTCAAGATACCGAAGCAGGAATACACCGTCGAGTTCAAGCAGTTGGCGGTCAAGC
>Ga0187893_10002585_pt1 | contig 39371 bp, 25 predicted proteins | sample MA1701074metaG_FD_139574 | JGI IMG/M metagenome (GOLD analysis project Ga0187893, IMG submission 139574) | White microbial mat communities from a basaltic lava cave in the Kipuka Kanohina Cave System on the Island of Hawaii, USA - MA170107-4 metaG ...
CAGGACCTGGAGCCGTTCAGCCGCGCCGGCCCTTCACGAATCTCGGCCCCACGAGCTTGATGACCGACATTGCCAGTTCCATTTATCATGGCCTCCAGTTGAAGGCCGAAAAGAGGTTCTCCGGCGGATTGGCCTTCCTTGGCAGCTATACGTTCAGCCGCAACATCAACACTGGAGGCGACGGGTTCTCGAACAGTGTTTCTCCGCAGGATCCCAAGTGCATCGAGTGCGAGCGAGCTCTCTCTCTCTTCCACCGCAAGAACATTTTTGCGATGAACTTCGTCTACGAGCTGCCGTTCGGCAGGGGCAAACGCTATGGAACGGATCTAAGCGGCGTTGGCAACCACATTCTCGGCGGGTGGCAGTTCAACGGGATCATTACAGCCAGCTCTGGTCAGCCGAACGCCATCACCATCGGGCGAGATATAGCGAATATTGGAGCCCGTTCAATCACTCAGAGGCCGAACCTTCTTGGCAATCCCAACATTGACAATCCTACGTCGGACCGTTGGTTTGACAAATCTGTCTTCTTCGAGCCGGCACCTTTTACCTATGGCAACGCGGGTAGAAACATCATCATCGGGCCGTCGAACCAGACATGGACTCTGGGATTGTACAAAAACTTCATGATCAGGGAGCCGCACTCGTTGCAGTTCCGGATGGAAATGTTCAATGCGTTTAATCATGTGAACCTTAACAACCCAACCACGGGCTTCGATTCTGTGAACTTGGGCCGGATCTTCGGATCCCAGCCGGCTCGTCAGATCCAGTTTGGGTTGAAGTATTACTTCTAAACTCAACAGTCGGTCTTGGCCTAACAGGGTGCCTGGGAGCAGTTGGCCCGGCACCCTGTTTTTTTTGTGGACGAAGAATCAAGTAGGGTGCGTTGCGCTTTTTGACGTACCTGCTCCCGTTTTAGGTGGAGCGGGCGCGTGGGACCGCCGTCCCCCTGAGCACGCTCGTTGCTTGGATGAGATGTAGGGTGCGTCGTTTTTTGACGCACCGACGGCGGTGGGGGAAGCGACGCGTTCTGGAAGGCAGAACGCACCCTACATAGGCTCTTGATGCGCTTCCTACGTGAAAAGGCGAGACGGAGCGCGCGTGCCACCCTGGATAGCAAGAACAAAGCACCATCACGGACGCATCAATGGGTGTGTTGAGAAAGCACAACGCACCCTACGAAATGGGCGTCGCCGTGGCTGAGCGAAAACATGTGAAGGATATGCTATCTTTCATTCATGCCTAGTTGGTTTACACCCCATGTGAGCAGGGTGATACCCGTGTTGGTGCTGGTTACCACCCTCTCGCCGCAGGCACAGGTCTCCCCTGAACGGCAGATTGAACATCACCTCCAGGAAGCGCAAGCGGCAGAAAAGAGCAAAGACTATGATCGCGCAGCAGCAGCCTATCGGAACATCCTGAAAATCCGCCCTCAGTGGGCCCTCATCCATCAGAGCCTCGGAGTCGTTTACCATTTACAGAGCCGTTTTCCTGAGGCAATTTCATCTCTTGAAAAAGCCCTGAAGCTGGATCCTTCGCTGTGGGGATCTCAGCTCTTCCTGGGAATGGGGTACTACCGCACGAACCAGTTCCTGAAGGGCATCCCGGTTCTCGAACAATCCATCAAGCTCAATCCCAAGATGGCCGAGGGGGAAGCCCGTCTCTGGCTGGGCTCCAGCTTCCTCGCGCTGAACCGCTTCGAGGAGGGGATCGCGCAGTTCCAGAAACTTTCAGAGATCATGCCTCGAGACTTGGAAGCACTCTACAATCTGGCGGAAACCTTCAACCGCTATTCCTCCACTTTGTTCGAGAAAATCACGGTATCGGATCCAGAATCCCCTGAAGCTCACCGGCTGCAGGCGGAGTGGTTTGAGTGGCAGGAGAAAACTGATGAAGCCATCGGAGAGTATCGGGAGGTACTCAAAACGCGTTCAGACTGGGAAGGAATACACCTGGCCGTGGGCAATCTCTATTTGCGAAAGAACGAAGGGGCAAGAGCTGCCCGGGAGCTTGAAGAAGAGCTGCGCCTCGCCCCAGACGACCCGACTCTCGTCAAACTCCTGCAGGATGTTCGAGCAAAGCTGAGTTCAACCGAGCCTGCAACGGAAGTCACGTTCCAGGGCAATTCCGAATCGAAGCCTTTCACTTACGCAGGGCGAACGGACACTTCAAGCAGAGGTGCACCGAGTTTGCTTGCGCAGGGGGTTCGCCAGTTCAGGGCACGCGATTTTACGGGTGCCCAGGTCGTGTTCAGCCGGGCAGCCCAGGCGAGTCCCAGGGATGGGCTCTCGAATCTCTATCTGGCGCGCTGCCACTTCGCCCTGGGAAACTATGATCAAGCGATTGAGCTCTTGAAGCAGCCCGGTGAGTTTGGCCGTCATGAACTGGAGGCGTTGTACTGGAAGGGAAAGTCGTATCAGGAACTGGCGGCCCAGACTCTTGAGAAGATGATCTCGATCGATCCCGATTCCTACCGGGTCCATCAGATGTCGGGCGCTCTTCTCGAGGACAAACGGAAGTATGGCGAGGCCATTGACGCTTATCAGAAGACTCTGAAAGCCTCTCCCGACCTTATGGGCATCCGGTTCGCGATCGGAAACGCTTACTGGAAGATGCAGAATCTCGATGAGGCTCTCGTCTGGTTGAAAGACGAGCTGGCCAGGAATCCCTATCATGCGGTGGCAAACTATAAAGTCGGGAGTATCCACCTCGCCAAGGGAAACACCGATCAGGCGGTTCCGTTTCTGGAAAAAGCCGTTGCGGCCAATCCGGGACTGCTAGCCGCGCAGCAGGATCTCGCCAAAGCCTTTACCTCTCTCGGACGCCATGAGGATGCGATTTCGAAACTGAAGCTCGTGGCTCAGGCTGATCCCGGCGACGCTTCGATTCGATATCTGCTCTCGGGGGCCTATAAGAAAGTTGGAAAAATGCAGGCAGCAGAGGCAGAGCTCAAAGCGTTTACACAGTTGCGAGCGAAGCAAGATCGCGAACGACGCGAATATCTGCAGAAGAGGATCTCGACAGACCCCGCTCCAGCTACAGATTCACCAAAGCCATGAATGAGAATTGAATTCTAGGGATTGCATGCTTTTCAGAACTTCGGTCCTGCTCTCTTTGGTGCTCACGCACGTTCTCCAGACGGCTGCAACTCAGGCTGTGCAACAGAGCAGGGACGCAGAGGCCCATGTTCTCCGTGGCCGGGCCTTTCTGGATAAAGACCGTTTCGAAGAGGCCATGAAGGAACTTAACAGAGCGGTTGCCCTCAACCCCACGGACGCTGAGGCGCGATACCAGCTCGGGTTTGCGTTCTGGAAACTCGGCAGAACGACAGAGGCTTCTACCAGTTTTGTGCGTTCTCTTCAGCATTCTCCCAAGCACGCGCTCGCTCAGTACTATCTTGGGCGGACCTTCCTGCAGGCCGAAAGCCTGACAAAGGCCGTCGAAGCTTTTGAGAAAGTCATTCAGCTAGCGAACGGGAAACCCGTCGTAGACGAGTTCTTTCAGTTGGGCAAGGCATACCTGACCCTGAAAAAGAACTCCGACGCAATTCGCATCCTGGAGGCCGGCACCAAGGTCCAACCTCGCGATGATCGGCTGTACGCACAACTGGGAAGGGCTTACCTCTCTTTAGGTCGCAAACTCGATGCGGAGTCGGCTTTGGCCAAGTCCAAAGAGCTGAGAGACTACCAGCGCGAAGCAACCAGCCGGCTGCTGCAAGGCTCCGAGTTCCTGAAAGCTGGCGAACTCCAAAAAGCACAGCAGACCTACGAGTGGTTTCTCAATTCGGACGATATCGACGATTTGGTTTCTCTGGGCATTCAATTCGGCCAACACGGGCAGCATGAACAGGCAACTCAGTTGCTCACCAAAGCGCTCGGACTATCGCGTGATTTGTTCGAAGCGCACTACAATCTGGGCCTCATCTTCTTTCGCAACGGTAAAGAAGAGCTGGCTGAAACACATCTTTCGTCGGCGGTCGATCTTCGGCCCTATTCCTTCGAAGCGAACTCCCTTTTGGGAGTCCTGCTGAGCCAACGCGGAAAAACCGACCCCGCGATCAAAACTCTGCGGCGCGCGGAGCTCTTGAGGCCTGACGATTTGAAAGTAGTGACCCTCCTCGCCCTGCAGCTCACTGACGGCCGTTACTACACCGAGGCAGTGAAGGTGTTGAATCATTCAACAAAACGCTGGCCTGACAATCTGGATCTCCGACTCTTATTGATTCAGAACTATCATCGTGACCAGAAGTATGAGAAGGCGGTACAGACTGCCGGGCGGACGGTTGCCTTGTTTCCAAATTCTGCCCGTGCCAATTTTGAGATGGGCTATCAGCTCCTTACCTTTGGTCGCATCCAGCAATCGAAGTCCTATCTGGAGAAGGCCATTCAGTTGGATCCGGGACCGTCCGATGCCTATGCCTCCCTAGGAGAGGTCCTCGTAAAAGAGGACAATCAAACTGAGGCGATCCGCTATTTCCGTCTGGCGCTAGAACGAGATCCCTCCCATGTGGAAGCATCCTTGGGATTGGCCAAGTCGTTGTTGACACTGAAACGGTATTCAGAAGTGGTTCCTGAGATGCAGAGAGTGATTCAATTGGATCCCGTAAATCCTCAGCCCCACTTCCACCTTTCGCAGGCCTTTCTGGGCTTGGGAGACCAACAGAAGGCGCAGCAGGCGTCCGAGACGTTCCGACAGCTCAATCAACAACGCATGGTGCGACGCGATCAGGAAGGCGGAAGGGAGTTGCCGGCGAGGTGAGGCGAAAGACCGCGGTTACTGGAAGCGTCATCTCGCCGGAGCCGACGCAGTGAAGAAATTGAACGTCAACAAAGAAATCGACCTCCCTCTCCCCAGCGCGGGAACGGGGTTGGACGCGAGGAGGAATGCCACCGCTTGGCGTCTGGCTCGCCGATGCTGGTCAGGCGGGCTTCTTCGCTCGCAAGTGGCCAAACACCACAGTTTGCTCCGCCCCCTCACCCCTCGCCCCTCTCCCCCTAGCGGGGGCGAGGGGAACCGACGTTTTGAGTCTTTTCATCGCCTAAGGGCGAGTCTTTCGCATGACGGCGCGGTTTTCTACCAGATCTCAACGAGACGAGATCCGCCGAAGCTCAGACTCATTTTCAGACTTGCACTCGTCCTTGCTGCGTTTGTGTTCCTCCCTCGTTCCATCAATGCTGCTCCAGCGGACTGGGAAGCGAGTGCTAAAGAAGCGCTTTTGCGAGGAGACCTGGAGAATGCCGGAATCATTGCGGAAGAGGCTCTTCGGAACTCTGGAAGCGCTCCGGCGGCCCACCAACTGCTAGGGCACATCTGCTTTCGACAACGTAAGAACGAGCAGGCTATTACTCACTTTGTAGCCGCCAGCGCTGCCGGCCGGTCTGCACCTGATATGACACGAGACTGGTCTGCGGCTCTGCTCGCTTTGGGACGGCACGAGGAGGCCAGGGATGTTCTGGAGAAAGCCCTCTCCCAGGATCCTTCTCAAAAGGATCTGCGCTACCGCCTGGCTGGCAGTTACTCCGCACAAGGAAAGTGGAAGGAAGCCTGGCCGCATTGGGAAGAGGTTTACGAACAAGGGCTGCGGCACGGCGGTGTTGTCCTTCAGCTCGCGCGCGCGCGCTTCACAGCAGGGCAGGACGTCGAGGCCGTTGAACTTCTGAGTGGTTTTGCAACAAGCACTGCGGCCGTTGATTCTTTGTTTGAAGCAGGGAAATTACTTTTCGAAAAAGCCCTGTATCGGCAGGCGCTGGCACCGCTCCAGAAGGCTTGGCAGCAGAAACCCGGAGCCTACGATGCTGGTATGTATCTGGCGCTTTCCAACTACCTGATTGAACACTACGCGGAGAGCGAAAAAATACTGAGGGCGATTCAGGCCGTCCCAGGAGGCTCGTCGGAGTATTCATTGCTGCGAGCGTCCGTGTGGGCCCGGTTGGGGAAATGGGACGACGCCCGCAGCGAATTCGAAGAGGTTACGAAGCGCTTTCCTCAGCGGGCCGATGGATATCTCAACTACGGGCTGCTTTGCCTCGAGCGCGGGGACAGAATGCGGGCGATGGAGTTGTTCGACAGGGCCTCCCGCATGGAGACGAAGGGCAACAAGGTTCTCTACACACTTCGCTCTCGCAAAAATTGCGAAGGCCTTCGACCACCGGAGGCCCTGTCGTCGGAGTCGACCCGTGCGGAGTTGTACAACCAGCTGGCGGCACAACTCTATGCACGGGAGCAGCGCGTCTCGGCCCTTGAAGTGTTCCTACTGGGTCTGGAGTCCGATCGTCGCTCAGAAACGGCCTATGCCGGCATTGGAAGAATCTGTTCCGAGATGGACAGTGTTCCGGAGGCACGGGTATTTTTGGAGAAGGGACTGGAACTGCATCCCCAGTCGGCTGCCTTGAATTTCAATCTGGGGTTGGTGTTCCAGTCGCTTGGTCAGCACAGTCAGGCGGTCCGGCTATTTCAAAAGGCCATGGAACTGCGGGGGGCTCAAACATTGCCTCTGGACTGGATACAACTCGGAACTGCCCAACAAGCGGGCGGCAACTCAAAAGAAGCGGAGAGTTCATTTCTGAAGGGACTAAGCCTGGATCCACATCTGGCACAGGGGCACTTTGAGCTTGGGAAACTCTATTTCCAGCAAGCGGCTTACGATCGCGCCGAGAAGTCTCTGGAGAAGGCCATCCAACTCGACTCCCGCCTGCTGGGTGCCTACTATCAATATGGTCTGGTTTGTTTGCGAAACGGAAAACCTGACAAAGGCAAGACATTCTTGAATACCTTCCAACAGAAGAAGGAACTCTACGCACCCGAAATATCTACAGTAGAGCCACATCCAGCCCCGTAGCGTCCGCACACGGGTGCGAAACTCTTAGATCCTCAAGTTTGCGTCATTCCCGCGAAAGCGGAACTCAGTTGGCAGGAAGTTTTTCTGGATTCCCGCTTTCGCGAATGGCGCGTGATGGCCGGTTCGGATTTTCTACAGGCGGGTGGTTTAGAGAAGTTGCCTTGCAGCGTGACGGCTATGACCCGTAAGAAGATTCGTCGTCTTGTCGTTCTGCCTTGTTCGAGGCCGAGCACGAGGACGACGACGAGAACCATTCTGATCGGAGATTGCTTATGATTGACCCTAAACTCGAAGGGCGGACTGTTCTGATCACTGGTGCAAATCATGGAATTGGCGCAGCAACTGCCAGAGCGTTTGCCAGGCAAGGCGCTAAGGTCTTTATCACCTACTACCGCCCACGATCCGAGCGTTCAGAAACAGAGCTACAAGAATTGCGTGAGAGGGCTGTGGGTGGCCCATTGCTATACGAAGCAATGCACCAGCAATCGGCTGTTCCGCTCGTCAACGAAATTGTCTCGCAGGGAGGTGTTGGCGCGTCGTACGAGGCTGACCTCGGCAGTGTGGCGAACATACCTCTGCTATTTGATCGATGTGAGGTTGAGCTTGGACCCGTGGATGTTCTCGTCAACAATCACACCTGCTGCGTTCTCGAAACGTTCGATCCGGCATCGGTTACCGAAGAGGGATTCAAGGTGCGTCTGCCGACGGCCGACTGCATCGATGCGCACTTCGCCGTCAATAGTCGTGCCGTTGCTTTGATGATGTCCGAATATTTCCAGCGATATCTCAAACGCCAGGGCCAGTCGGGGCGTGTCATCAACGTCAGCACCGACGCAGCCCATGCCCATGCGGCCAACATCAGTTATGCTGCCAGCAAGCATGCCATTGAGTCCTACAGTCGCTCGGCGGCTATCGAGATGGGCAAGAACGGCATCACGGTCAACATCGTTGCTCCCGGTCCAATTCAGACCGGTTATCTCACTCCTGGAGAGAAAGCAGCCATTGCTGCCGGTACGCCTCTGCGCCGCGTTGGCAGGCCAGAAGATGTTGCCGATGTGGTCGTGTTTCTGGCGTCTGAACAGGCCCACTGGCTCACGGGTCAGTTGCTGTATGTGGGCGGCGGATGGAGGATGCACCAGTAGCTGCACACCGAGCGCTGGCTTTCCAATCTTGACACGGTGATTACGGACCTCAGATAATGACTCTTCTTCAAGATGTTGTCTGGAAACTGAACGAGATTCATCATCTGAGATTCGAGAAGGCACTGGTCTCTATCCCCAGCCGACCCGAAGATTGCAAGGGAAGCAAGACCCTGATTCTTTCAACCTGTTGGGAATGGTCTATGGTGGCCTGAATCAACTTCCCGTAAGCGGCCCAACAGGTCATCGAGGCGATCCGACTCGCTCGCAGCCGTTCCGGACCCGATTTTCAATCTTGCTGGCCTCTCTCAGAAAGCTGGCGACAATGTGGTCTCCCGGATTTGTTCGCGCCCGGCTCACGTTAAGGCGGGCGGGACGCCCGCGCCCCGAGATTCTATTGAACCTTAGCGATCAAACTCAACAAGAGGAATCTACTGTGATGCTCAATCGCCTCGTTCAACTCCTTTGCACGGGCTTGTTCGCCCTGTTTGTGCTTTGCCTCTCGATACCGGTATCCACGGTGGGAAACGAATGCAGGGAACCGGTGACCGGGCAGATCCGGTTGGAGCCGCATCATCCTTGGGTTCCGCCATTTGGACTGGAGCGGCCGGGGCACGGCTTCACGGCAGTCGTTGAAATTCACTCGGATGTGCGACCTCTACGCGAGTACTGGTTGTCTTCTCTGGTCGAAGGCAAAGAAGTGGAGCGCAAGATCATCGCGCTGGCTGGGATTTTTTCAAAGCCACCATTCATTGGAAGGGCGACCTTCACTCAACGATTCGATGAGCTCGTTCTGTTTGGCAAGTGCAGATTTGAAGGCGCTCCCGCCGAGGTTGCGCGTCAGAAGGTGTCTCTTCCCGAACTTGAAGCCGAAGCAGTGGCCCGACCAGACAAGCTGATCAATCCGGTGAACCTGGGTGCCATCCTGGTTCCCTACGATTGGCTGTTGCTGGCAGGTGGCCAGAAGGGCAGCGTGGAAGTGGCCGCAGTCTCCTTTCAACGCGACCAGCGCAGAGCTCAGATCTCGGCTTGGTTTGAATCCGCAACGCAAGCGAAGTCTGCCAAGGGAGTGGACCTGATTCCTGGCAAGAAGGCACAGCTTACGTTGCCCCTGCCAGCAACGACATCGACCGCCGAAAAGGATGTGCTGCATGTTGCCATTGCCGGAGAAGACGGGAAGGCACTTTGGCACAAGAAGATTCAAACCATGCGTGTAAATCAGCCGCCGCGCCTACCGGAGTTTGGGGCTACGGCGTTGAAACTGCGCTATGACGCTCCTATCTCAGTGCGAAATCCCGAGACCGGGGCTTTCTCTTCGATGGACTACAACAGTGCCTGGGACTCCAGCTTGAACGATGTGGTGGTCTCTCTCCCGAACGGCTCTCGCTATGTCTTCTGGCGGGGATCGAGTTACATACCGTTCTGGGCAGGCGAGCACAATACGGGCATGAGCTATGAGTGGGCGGAGACGTTGCCGCCTGCCGATGGCTTTGTCGATTGCGTCGAGCCGCTAATGGATAAGGAACTGCGCTATTCGCGGGTGGAGATTGTGGAGTCCACTCCGGCGAGAGTGCATGTTCGCTGGCGGTATCAGTCCACCGACTTCATGTACAAGGTCTGGGGCGATATGCCGGTGGAGGACTACATCTTCTATCCGGATGGATTCGGAACACGGACGCTGACCCTGAAGAGCGCACTAGCATCGACCTACGAGGTCCAGGAATTCATCACCATCGCGCCTCAGTCGGCTTTCCCGTTCGAGGTGCTCGACCCGAAGGTCGTGGATATTCTGTTCATCGACGGACAGAAACGAGAAATCCAGTTTCCGGCACGCGGCGAAAAATCTACTCCTGGCGGGATCAAAAGGCCGGGAGTCGGCGATCCGCGCGATGTTCCGGCCATCTATCGCGTCCGGCTGCACAAAGATGACGCGGCTGCGGCGATCTCCTTCAGTCCTTACAACACTTTGCTGCCCCAGATCTTTGGCCCCTTCTACGATCGAGACCAAATGGTGACACCATTTTACTGGGGGAGCCACTGGCCGCTGGGCCGCGGGAACATGACCGGTTTGGCGATTGACGACCGCATTTTCCTCAGTCCCTCACACAACAGCATCATGACCTGGGGAATGAACAACCATACTCCGGCATCGACAGCAACAATTCAGACCCACGACACTTTGGGCCGGCTCAAAACCATGGACTACCGGCGTTGGCATTGGCTGATCGGGTTAACAGAAACTTCCGATCAGCGCCTTCTGGAATGGGCGCAGAGTTTCCGCACACCGCCTTCTCTGGAACTGCAGGGAGCCAAACTGGATCTGGACTCCTATGTTGCGGAACGGCGGGCGCTGCGACTGATCGTGGAGAGTTCGACACCCGTTATCACGATGAAGCCATCTGTGCGCACCATCAATCCAGTATTTGAACTGAGCGGAGCGTCCAAGAACCTGACCAGCGTCTTGTTGGGCAACCGTTCGCTTAAGCCGGCGGAATACGCCTGGGATGGGAAGACGCTTTGGGTGAACGCGGATATTGACACCACGACCCCGTTGAAGCTTGAATTTCGGTGAAAAAGCAGGTGAGGACATATAGTGGCGAAACTCTTGGTTCCCAGAGAAACTCAATACAGTTCAGTTTCCCTCTTTAACGAGGGAGAGTGCTCAGGGGTGGGGGAACGAGCAGAGGGCTGGATGTTCTCTCGGGTGTTCCGAGACCTTCCTCCGAGCTGGGATTAGAGAGTTGAATCGGCAGAGATGTATCCCCCTCACCCCCAGCCCCTCTCCCGCGTTGGGGAGAGGGGAGCCAACTTTGTCATTGAATTTGAACTCTGTCACAGCCCCGCAATGCGAAGTAGCTTTCTGCGATTTCTTTTGCTTCTTACCCTTCCGCTACAGGCGCAGGAGCCTTCCGACCTTGAGAATCGTGCGAAAAACATCCTCACCCAGCGCTGTCTCACTTGCCACAACGCCGAACTGAGGACGGCCGGTCTCATCTTGAATAATAGGGAAAGTGCCCTGAAGGGTGGTAAGAGCGGCCCGGCGTTGATTCCAAACCAGCCGGAAGCCAGCCTGCTCGTGCGAAAAACTTGGGAAGAGCAAATGCCACCGGGCAATCCACTGTCGGCTGAAGAAAAGGAATCGCTTCGTGCATGGGTTGCAGCCGGGGCTACGTGGAGCGGGACATTGATTGCAGGCGGTGCCTCGCGACCCCGTGCGAATCTGGATTGGTGGTCGCTGCAGCCTTTGGGACGGAATGCCCCTCCCTCTCCGTCGGACCTGCCGGCGGGCTGGTCTGCACCGATTGACCGCTTCGTTTTCGCGGAGCTGAAAGACAAGGGATTGCGCCCGGCTCCGCCTGCTGACCGCAGAACTTTGATCCGGCGCGCTACATTTGATTTGCTCGGACTGCCGCCCACACCTGAAGAAGTGGAAGCGTTTCTCCAGGATCAAAGCACCAATGCTTACGAGAAGCTGATCGATCGGCTGCTGGCCTCGCCGCACTATGGCGAGCGTTGGGGCCGGCACTGGTTGGACGTGGCGCGTTTTGGCGAGAGTCAGGGATACGAGACCAACCACCTGCGGGATCGGGCCTGGCCTTATCGGGACTACATTGTTCGCTCGTTCAACGAGGACAAGCCCTTTTCCCAGCTCGTTCTGGAGCAGTTGGCGGGCGATCAGATTGCGCCAGATGATCCACTCATCACAGCCGCCACCGGGTTCCTGGTCGCTGGAACGCACGACATTGTCAAGATCGAGAACCTGGAAGGACAGTTGCAACAAAGAGCGAACGATCTCGACGACATGGTGGCCACGACGTCGGCGGCATTTCTGGGGCTGACAGTCAGTTGTGCGCGCTGCCACGACCACAAGTTTGACCCCATTCTGCAGGTAGACTATTACCGCATCCAGGCCGCCTTCGCGGGCGTCCAGCATGGAGAGCGCGAACTCTGTACCAAAGCAGAGAAGGACAAACGTAAGTTCCTGGAGAAGCCCATCCAGGAGGCTCTCGAGGCGACGAAGACGCGCCTGCAGGTGTTGAAGACGGAAGCACAACCCCGCGTGGCGGCTCAACGCGCCGAGATTGCCCACCGGTACCGGCCTGCCGTCGATTCAAGAGTCAACGAAGAAAAGTTCCCGCCGTTGGTCGCGCGGTTTGTCCGAATGTCGATTCTTGCAACCACGCAGAACCAGGAACCCGCTTTGGATGAGCTGGAGGTCTGGAGTGACGGCCCCAAGCCTGTCAACGTGGCTGTGACGGCTCACGGGACTAAAGCCACGGCGCGATCGACGCGAACCGATGGATCGAGTACGGCCTTTTACAAGGTCGAGTTCTTGAACGACGGAGCGACGGACGAAGTATGGATTTCCGGCGAGCGCAGCATTGGACAGGTTACGCTCGAGTTCTCACGCCAGGAAAGGATCTCGCGCATCGTCTGGTCGCGCGACAGATTGGGAGCCAACCAGGAGCGGTTTCTGGGACGGCTGCCCATCCAGTATCGTTTCGAGGTATCGCTTGACGGGCGGCAGTGGCAGAAGATCAGCAGCTCCGAAGACCGCCTGCCCTATGCGGAACAGGAACGCGAGGAACTTTTCCTGCTCGCGGTTTTCTCGCCTTCGGAGCGGGAAGAATGGCGGATGTTGAAGGGTCGCCAGAAGGCGCTGGAGAAAGAACTGGCGAGCCTGCCCGAGGTCCAGCGAGCCTACGTTGGACATTTCACCCAGCCCACTGAACCGACGCGCTTGCTGAAACGGGGCAACCCCACAGACAAAGGGGATGTGATCGCTCCAGGTGCACTCAGCACGCTGAAGGCAGTGCTGCCCGAATTTCAGCTGGACCCGAATGCTGCTGAAGGAGAGCGCCGCCTGGCTCTGGCGCGTTGGATTGTCGACGAACGCAACGCTCTGACGGCCCGCGTCACGGCCAACCGCCTCTGGCATTACCATTTTGGCAAAGGCCTGGTGGGAACTCCGAGTGATTTCGGATTCAACGGCGAGAGGCCAACACATCCCGAACTGCTCGATTGGCTTGCGGCTCGGCTGCAATCGCTGGGTTGGCGGCTGAAGCCGCTGCACAGAGAGCTGATGCTTTCGGCCGTCTATCGCCAATCAAGCGCTCCAAATCCAGCAGCGGCCTCCGTGGATGGCGAGTCGCGCTACCTCTGGCGCTTTCCACCCAGGCGTCTGGATGCCGAAGCCGTTCGCGACAGTGTTCTGGCAGTGAGTGGAAAGTTGAATTCGAAGATGGGTGGTCCTGGCTTTCGACTCTACACGTACCGGGTGGACAACGTTGCAACCTACGGCTTCCCAGAAAAGTTCGAAGCGGACACGTTCCGGCGTTCGATCTATCACCAGACGGCCCGTTCCGTTAAGGATGACGTCCTGGGTCCGTTCGACTGTCCCGACGCCACTCTGCCAGAGCCCAAGCGGGTTGTGACAACCACGGCTCTACAGGCTCTCAGTCTGCTCAACAATCCGTTCGTATTGGACCAAGCGCGCTTCTTTGCCGAGCGTCTCGTCCGCGAGTTGCGCAAGTCTGACTTGCGTGCGCAAGTTGGACGCGCGTTTCAACTGGCTTTGGGCCGGCCCCCAGCAGAAGCCGAGGTTGTTGCTTCGATCAAGCTAATCCAGCAACATGGCCTCTGGGTTTTCTGCCGTGCCCTTTTGAATGCGAATGAATTTGTGTATGTGATGTGATGTTCTCCCTTGACAAAAAGGGCGGCGCCGTAGCGCGCGGGTGTTGTCTTACCAGCCAGCAAGGCTGAGGAGAATGGCTGTGCCAACTCCCTGTAGTCCTCTCTTGTGCAAAGGGAGGACGAGATCCTTGGCACAGTACCTTTGAAGTGAGCACCAGAGCATGAGACATCAACCGGGCCTAAAAGGCTTGCCACCATCCTGGCTGGACCGTCGTGAGTTTCTGGGACAGATGGGTACCGGACTGTCGAGTATCGCCTTGATGATATTGCTCAAGGAACAGGGCCTGCTCGCCGACGGTGCCTCGCGTCCCGCGATGCCGCACTTCACTCCGAAAGCCAAACGAGTGATCCAGATTTTCTGTCCCGGCGCAGTGTCTCAGATTGACACCTTCGACTACAAACCGGAGCTGCAAAAGCGCAGTGGACAGCCGCTGCCGGGAGAGGAGAAGATGGTCTCCTTCCAGGGCGTGAACGGGAACTTGATGCGGAGCCCGTGGGAGTTTCGGCAGCGCGGCGAGAGCGGTGCCTGGGTTTCCGAGCTGCTGCCACATCTAGGGGAGTTGGTGGATGACATGGCTTTCATTCACTCCATGACTGCCAAAAGCAACACCCACGGACCGGCTTGTTGCCAGATGAACACGGGGTTTGTCACCGAAGGATTCCCTAGTGCTGGTGCATGGATCAGTCACGCGCTTGGAACGGAGAACCAGAACCTGCCAGCGTACGTGGCAATCCCAGATGTGCGAGGAATTCCGCCATCTGGGCCCGCAAATTGGACGTCGGGTTTTCTACCGGCCGCCCATCAGGGCGTCGTCTTCAGTGCTTCCGAGCCCATCCGCAACCTCGCGAGGCCGGCACAGATCAGCCTGGCGGCGGAAGAGGACAGCCGAAAGCTTTTGCAACTGCTGAATCAGACGCATGAAGCGGCCCATCCCGGCAGCGGTGAGTTGAACGCGCGCGTCGCCGCCTACGCGCTGGCTGCTCGTATGCAACTCTCGGCTCCCGAAGCGACAGACTTGGGCAACGAATCAAAGGCTACCCGCGAGCTGTATGGGGCTGACGATGCCAACCCACTGCTAGCCGCCTACGCACGCAATTGTTTACTGGCTCGACGACTCGTAGAACGGGGCGTTCGCTTCGTGCAGCTTTTTTGCGGTTCTCGGGCTTCCGGAGTCGATGGATTGCTGAACTGGGACGCTCATAAGACTCTTAAACAGGATTATGAGCGACACGGCCCGATTCTCGACAAGCCCACGGCAGCGCTCATCCGGGATCTCAAGGCGCGCGGCCTCCTAAAGGATACCTTGGTGCTTTGGACTACTGAATTTGGAAGGATGCCCACGCATCAGGCGGGGACTCTGGGTCGGGATCACAATCCCGATGGATTCACGGTCTGGATGCTGGGTGCAGGTGTGAAGGCGGCGACCCACTATGGCTCCACGGACGACTTCGGGCGGAGGGCTGTGAAAGACGTCGCCTCGATTTATGATTTTCACGCTACCGTGCTGCACCTGCTCGGACTCGACCATGAAAAGCTTACCTTCTATCATAATGGCATCCAGCGACGCTTGACGGACGTCCACGGTCACACGCTTCAGGAAGTGCTCGGCTGACTTCGAAACTCAGATCAAAATCTTCCAGAAAGAACTTGACAAAGAAACTCGCGTAGCTATGATTTGAATCCTATTCAGTGCAAATACTATGCAGTGAATCCGATTCATCGTCGAGTTAAAGTCGCCCTTTTCTCAGCGATGTGGATTCTGGTGAAAGAAGTCAGTACCTCGCAAGCCAGACCGCTGCAAGCAGAATCCCTGAATTGGCAACGCTGTTAGAATCTCAAGCTCCCATCCCACCCTTACGATTTTGAACGGGGGGTATGTGTGACTCTCCCTCGATCGAATCCTGCTGGCGCCCGAGGAATGGCGGGGTTCCTGGGTGGACCATAGTCGGGTCGTCTGAATTGTGCCGGGTGCTAACGACACCCGCCGAAATCTCTATCGAGACATGAGGAGACGTGAACTTTAAGGGCAAGGTTGCGGTCATCACAGGCGCCGCTGCGGGGATTGGACGCGCAACCGCTATTCTGTTTGCCGAGCATGGCGCTGCAGTGGGTCTCATCGACCGGGATGCCAGCGGAGTTGAAGAGACCGCCGCGCTGGTCGGACGGTCTGGCGGCCAGGCTATTGCGGTTCGCGCAGACGTCGGCATCGAGGGGGAGGTCATCGCAGCCTTTCAGCAAGTGGTGTCGAGTCAGAAGAAAGTCAATGTCCTCATCAACAACGCAGGCGTCGAGCTTTACAAGGACTTTCTTCAGTACGAATCCGCTGAATGGCACCGGCTCCTGAACGTGAATTTGAACAGTGTCTATTACTGTTCCAAGCAAGCGATTCCGTTTATGATCCAGTCTGGCGAAGGAAGCATCGTCAACCTGTCATCTGTCCAGGCGTTGGCCACGACGGGGCAGGTGTCTCCCTATGCTGCTGCCAAAGGGGGAATACTCTCGCTGACACGCGACATGGCGCGGGAATTCGGCAAGCACAAGATTCGCGTTAATTCGATCTGTCCGGGATGTATCCACACACCAATGATGGATCGGACGCTGGCCACAATGGCAGACGCGGATGCGGTTGTGAGGCGCATGGCCCAGGCCATTCCGTTACAGCGCCTGGGCAAGGCAGAAGACATTGCTAAGGTGGCTTTGTTCCTTTCGTCTCCGTACGCAGACTACATCTCAGGGACCTCGTTGGTGGTCGATGGAGGCCTGCTGTCGAAGCTGCCGTTGCCTGAGTATTGGTAGGATCCCAATCATGCGCCAAGTGACCGATTATTTGGCAATGTCTGGGGGCTTCTCTCTCGCTCAGCTCGTCGTGGGGCTGCAGGGTTGAAGCGCCACGAGCAACGAGATTGTTTGACTGAATCTGATTCGTATTGAAAAACGCGTAGGGATTTTCATGTCGTTGCGCGGCGCCACATTTGATGAAAATGTGGGAGCCGCTCTCCGAGCGGCGATTGGTCGTCTCGGCTGAGATCCTGAGATCGCCGCTGGGGACAGCGGCTCCCACTTTCCAGTCCCATTTTCAAGGAGGATTTATGCCAGCAACGCAAGCCAGCAAGTATTCTTCTGCAGTGGAAGCCTTCCTCGCTGAAGGACCGCAGCGACTGTTTATCGGAGGTGGTTGGATGCCATCCCGGAAGGGCCAGACGTTTCAGACCGTCGATCCCGGGGTGGGTTCGGTATTAAGTTCAGTCTTTGACGCGGGCAGCGACGATGTCGATCTGGCTGTGCAAACAGCGAGGCAAGCCTTTCGTAACTCCGGCTGGGCGCAATTGACACCCAACGCCCGCGGTGTCTACCTTCATCGCCTGGCCGATTTGGTGGAACAAAACAAAGCCACGCTGGCTGAGATCGAGTCCCTGGATGTGGGGAAGCCTCTGCCCCAGGCCACCTGGGATATCGAAAATTTTTCGGCAACACTTCGTTACTACACCGACTTGGCCGTTCACATTCAGTACACGACACCGATCGCGGTTTCCAAGCACGAAGCACGAGTCGTAAAACATCCCTACGGGGTGTGCGGCTTTATCTTTCCATGGAATTTCCCCTTCCTCCTCGTGGGCTGGGGAATTTCTCCAGCGCTGGCCGCTGGGAATACGGTTGTCATCAAGCCTGCGGAGGACACTCCGCTCTCCACGCTCTACCTCATGAAGCTCGTCAAAGAAGCAGGAATCCCAGATGGCGTTGTCAATGTCGTCACGGGTTTGGGAACCACCGCGGGAGAAGCATTGGCGAACCATCCGGGACTCAACCGCATGTCGTTTACAGGATCCCCGGAAGTCGGAAAGCTGGTGGCGGAATCCTGCGGACGGAACTTGATTCCGGTGAAGCTGGAGCTCGGCGGCAAAGGTGCTGCCGTTCTGTTTGAGGACATCGACGTAGAGAAGACCGTTGATGCGCTTTGTGGCGCCGTGACCCTGAATGCGGGTCAGGTGTGTTGCACGGCAACTCGATGGCTGGTCCACGAATCCATTTACGATCAGTTTGTGGAGCGTACACGAACGCGGATGGGTGCCGTCCAGATTGGATATTGGGACGATCCCCAAACTCAGATGGGTCCCGTCGTAAGTCAGAAGCAACGGGATCGAGTCTTGGGTTATCTGCAGAAGGCCCGGCAGCAGGGCGCTGAAGCCGTGGTTCCGGGCGGTGCGGCGGAAGTGCCCGGCAAGCCGGAAGGTTTTTATGTCAAGCCCGCCGTGCTGGCAGGGTCTCCCGACAACGTGGCAGCGCGTGAAGAGATCTTCGGGCCTGTCCCTTACATTCTGAAATTCAAAGCTGAGGAGGAAGCCATCGAGCTCGTGAACCGTTCGACCTATGGCTTGGCAAACAGCGTCTGGAGCCACAACCTCGATCGGGCAAATCGAGTAGCAGAGTCGCTTGTTGCCGGCAACGGCTGGATCAATGCGCACAATGTGTTCGTGCACGGTGTTCCTTACGGCGGCGTCAATCTCAGCGGTCTGGGAGGCGGCGTGTTGGGTCCAGCCACCTTGTTCGACTACCTGCGCGACCAGTCCATTGTCCGGCCGTTGTAAGTGTCTTGACGAGTCGCTTCAATTTGACTGAACAAGGGGACCGAGGGGCGCTGCCTGGGGGTTGTCTTACGAATTAGGAAGGCTTTGCCTTGGTCCCCGTCAGATTTCATTCATCGGTTCCAGCCGTCGGGTTTCGGTAGGCAACCCCCGCACCACGCGACCGCTGTCGCTTCGGCGCCTCCCCGTTTTCTATGGGAGAATGCATCGCCGCTTGGCAAGCCGATTTGATCTCTAGAGGCATCTTTGATGAAAGCTTGGCGATTTTACGGCTTCAACGATTTGCGAATGGATGAAACTGCGCCTCCAGTCTGCAGACCGCGCCACGTCGTGGTAAAGGTGCACTGTGTGCAGCCCAGCGTTACGGAGGCTCAACTGGCCCGCGGGATCAAGACGCTGGCGTACGAACGGATCAAGAAAAGACTCGAGAACGAAGCGCCGGTGCAATTGTTCGGGCATGAGTTCTGTGCGGAGATTGTTGAAACAGGCGAAGGCGTGTCGAAGTTTCGAGTCGGAGATCGTATTGCTGCGCGGGCCAAGTTGCCTTGTGAAAAGTGCTCGCTCTGTCTTTCCGGCAGAATGACTCTGTGTCGCAAAGGTCCTGTGATCGGATTTGATCTGCCCGGCTGTTTTTCGGAGTTCGCTCTGCTGCCAGAAATTGCGTTGGTGAAGGTTGACGACCGCATCTCGCACAGCGAGGCCGCTTGCCTGCAATCCCTCAGTGACAGCGTCGCAGCCGTCGAAACGGCGGACATTCAAGTGGGCGATACCGTAGCGATCTTCGGTCAGGGAAGTATGGGATTCGAGTGTATGCAGGTAGCGCGGAACTGCGGCGCCGGAAAAATCATCACAGTTGATGTGCGCGATGAAGCCTGCCAGAAATCCCGGGAACTGGGCGCTGACGCATCCGTCAACGCCACGCAGGACGATCCGGTATCCGCGATTCGAGACCTCACTGAAGGGAATGGTGCCGACGTCGTCTTCGAGTGCGCCGGAGGGAGCCCGCGACAGGGACTTTCAGGCGTCAAGACCCTCACGCAGGCCATCGATGCTGTCCGGTCTGGCGGCAAGGTCATTGGGGTGTCCTGGTTTGGCGAACCCTTTCCCGTTGACATCGATCTATTGCGGGAACGGAGTCTGCGGTACCTGTTCCCCGACATCAGCACCTCGGCGCACTTGGAGTATACCGTCAGACTTGTTGCTTCCGGCCGAATCCAGGTCAAGCCGATGATCACGCACGTACTCTCCGGCATCGAGTCTGTCCCGCAAGCGTTTGAAATCACCGCCAACAAAGGAAAATACAAAGCCATCAGTCCGGCTCAAGTCATGCTATGAAGAAGCCAGCGCGTCCTCCGGCCGCAGTGTCGCAACGCCTGTTGAAGGAAATCCGCACCATCCGAACCTCGCTTCTTTCCGACGCCCTCGGCAAAGGCGGCGCCATGGATCACGACATGCGGTGCTTTTCGGCCAACTGCCGGATGGCCGGCCCCGCAGTCACGGTGCGTGTCCATACGGCAGACATCCTCATGGTTGGGATCACTCTGACTCATTGCCCGAAAGGCAGTGTGCTCGTGATTGATGGGCAGGGAGAACTCAACACCGCCTTGTGGGGTGAAGTGACGACGCTTGCCGCCCGGTTGAAAGGTTTGCAGGGCGTGGTTATTGACGGTGCGATTCGCGATCTCTACAAAATCCAGCGCGACAAGCTTCCGGTCTTCGCTCGATCCGTTGTTCCCAACGCGGGGGGTGTTCAGTATCCGGGTGAGTATCAAGTTCCAGTCCAATGTGGAGGCGCCATCGTGCACCCCGGCGATTGGGTTGTTGGAGACGAGGATGGCGTTGTGGTCGTTCCGCAAGATCGTCTGGAGTCGGTTGTTGAAGCAGCGAAGCGCTTGGCGATTGTTGAGAAGAAGATCGAAGACGAAGTGGCGAAAGGAAAGGACCTCGCAACCCTGCTTCGCTATCACGAATTGCTGGAGAAGAAAACAACGGAAGGAGTCCTCCCGCAAATGAGATTCTTGGAAAAGGGTTAGCAATGACCTCACGCTTGGAACGCATCACTCAGGCAGCCAGCGCGCCAGCGTTGGAACTCACCGCAGGGATGTCGGTTGTTTTCTTTGCCAACGCCGACCTGGGCGCCAACGGGTTCAGCACCGGCATGGCTCGCCTCAAGCCCGGGGTTTGCTTGCCTTATCACACCCACGAATGCGGCGAATCGATTACCGTTCTTCAGGGACACTGCGAAGTTTCGGTGGAAGGACGGATCTACGCTCTCGCGCCGTATGATTCCATTCACGTGCCTGCGGGTTCGCCGCATGGAATGAAGAGCCTTGAACAGGCCGGCGATTTGCTGACGCATGTGGCCTTTTCTTCGCCGACGGTGACCCGACAATTTGTAGAAACAGAGTTCACTTCGCGCGACCTGCGAGACGCGGCCTTGTCCGGCGGATCAGAAGCGCTGGTGAGGTTTTCCAAGGCGGAAGAGTATGAACTCTCTGCCAACGCACTGTTCAGAGATTTGTTTGCAAAGCGACTGGGATCGAAGGGTATTTGTGGCGGGTACGGTCGGTTTAGCCCCGGAGCGTCGTTGCCCTGCCACACGCATCTCTACGATGAGTCCATCACCATCGTTGAAGGAATGGCTACTTGCCTGGTGGCCGGCAGACGCTATTCGCTCACCGGTTGCGATACGGCTTTGGTTCCAAAAGGGCACCCTCATCGGTTTATCAATGAATCGGATAAGCCAATGGCGATGGTTTGGGTTTATGCTGGTGACGAACCAGAGAGAGTCATTGTGGACAACGCAATTTGTTCGGGGCGCGGCTAAGAAGTCTGGGGGCTAGCGAGCCGGGAGCAATTCAGTTACCGCAATGGAGGGTGGATTACGGCTCGCGCTTCGCTTGGCCGGAATGACGGCAGGGTGTTCCAAATCTCCTCTAGCAGCTTTCTAGTTCCAAAAGGAACGAGCGTGAAAACAACTGTGCAGTCCGCGCCGACGAAGGAGCCTTCCTTCATTCGGAGTTCTGAAGCCAAGAGCCTTCAGGAGTTGACGCCGCAGCAATGGAAATCAGGCATAGCCGCATGGCTCGGCTGGCTCTTCGACGGTCTGGACATGCATTTGTACACGCTCGTAGCCGCGCCGTTTGTGATGCAGCTGCTTCACGCGAACAGTGTTGCCGATCCCTCGGTAAAGCAGCACAGCGCATGGATTCAGGCGGCCTTCCTCATTGGTTGGGCGCTCGGTGGTGGATTCTTCGGCCGGGTGGGCGATCTGCTAGGCCGCAGCCGCGCGTTAAGCCTGACCATCGTTACCTACGCCGTGTTCACTGGTCTCTCCTCCTTTGCTCAAACCTGGTGGCACCTGCTCATCTTTCGTTTCCTCGCAGCATTGGGTATCGGTGGAGAGTGGGCAGTCGGCTCGTCGTTGCTTTCCGAGACCTGGCCGAAACGTTGGGGACCGTGGGTGGCTGCCGTGCTTCAGACCGGGGTCAATATCGGAGTGCTGCTGGCATGTGTCACAACGTATCTCATGGCTGGGCAGAATCCGCGATGGGTTTTCCTGGTGGGAATTCTCCCCGCTTTGCTTGTGTTCTGGATTCGACGAGCGGTCCCGGAACCGGAAGAATGGCACCAAGCCAAGGCCAACGCCCGTCAGCAGCCTCCAGTGTTGGATTTGTTTCGAGGCGAAGTGCTCCCCATCACTGTCAAGACCATCCTGGTTTGCTCATTAACCCTCACGGCCTGGTGGGCTTTTCAATTCTGGAATCAGCAGCATTTGCGGAATCTTCCGGAGTTGGCGACCTGGACAGTGGCGCAGCGAGAACAACTGGTCAGCAAATCGTTTTTCATCATTATTGCTTCAGCCATTCTGGGAAATTTCATCGCGGGGTGGTTAGCCAGTCTGTTCAACTACCGGCGCGCGATCGCCCTGATGTGTCTCGGGCTCTTTGTTTCCTACACGGGCGCCTACGCCGTGCCACGCGACTATAGTTCACTGATGGTCTGGCTCGCTCTGATTGGCCTCTTCTCCGGTGTGTTCGGGCTCTTTACCATGTACCTGCCTCCGCTCTTCCCAACGCTGCTGCGCACCACGGGTGCGGGCTTCTGCTACAACATTGGCCGGATAGCAGCGGCGTTTGGGACTGTCTTTTTTGGTTTGTTCTCGCAGGTCGGCGACTTCCGGGTCGCACTATTCTACGTGGGTTTTCTGATTCCGATAGCGATGGTGTTTGCTCTGATCCTGCCTGAGTTGAAACTTAGCCAGCCTGATTGAAACGATGACGATTGAACTTCGATCACCCGTTAGAAGCCTGGTTGGCTTCCTGTTGCTCACGCTGTGTGTTTCTTTCACTCGTGTGGAGTACGGGTTTCCCCAGCAGCCGCAGATCCCTGTCATTCCGGATGACGTGACTTGGGAACCAGCCATTCAGTACGCCACGGCCGGAGCCATGCCCGTCAATCTGATGATGGACGTCGTACGCCCGCGAAAGCAGAGTGGACGCTTGCCTGCGGTGGTTTGCATTCACGGCGGCGGGTTTCGCGCGGGTAGCCGCGAAAGCTATTTGCCGCTGTGCATCCGTCTGGCTCAGCGAGGCTACGTGGCCGCTACCGTGAGTTACAGGCTGTCGCCGCGCGATCAGTTTCCAGCGCCTGTGCATGACGTTAAAGCAGCTGTTCGATTTCTGCGAGCCAATGCGGCTCGTTTCGGCATCGATCCCGAACGGATCGGGGTAACTGGTGGTTCCGCGGGTGGGCATCTCGCTTTGTTCCTAGGACTCACGGGTGGAATCGCGGAGTTTGAAGGCAGCGGATCGCATCCGGATCAGTCAAGCCGCGTTACGTGCGTTGTGAACTACTACGGTCCTACGGATTTCACCAAGTCTTACGGCAAGAGCGTCGACGCCGCACAGGTCCTGCCGCTGTTTCTTGGCGGAGACCTGGAGCACGAGCGATTGGCACATATCAAGGCCAGTCCGCTGAACTGGGTGAGTCCAGGCGCATCTCCCATCCTGACGATTCATGGGACGGAGGACAAATACGTCGCCTATGAACAAGCGGTTTGGTTGAACGAACGGCTGAAGGCTGCAGGCGTTGAAGCAGAACTGGAGACGCTGGAAGGCGCGGGACACGGATTCAAGGGGACTGATGCCGAGCGAGCCGAGCGGCGGTTGTTTGAGTTCTTCAGCAAGCATCTAATATCTGCCGGAAGGGCAGAACGAAAGATCCTCATTGCCGACCACGGTCCGGGTGGGGAAGTGATTGCAATGAAGTGGCCTTCAGGCAAGGTTCTTTGGCGTGTTCCAAACAACCGGGGCCGAGACGTGCAAGCGTTGCCAAATGGGCATGTGCTGATGACCCTGGATGTGACCCAAAGAGTTGTCGAACTCGACCAGGATCATCGAGCAGTCTGGACCTATGGCGCCGCCGAAGGCCTGGAGCTGCCGACCGCGGCCCAGCGTCTGGACAACGGCAATACCGTCATTGGAGATGCCAAGCGCGGTCGGATTATTGAAGTCGATCGTGCCGGCAAGATTGTTTGGAGCTATGAGAGCCCTGACATCGGCAACATGTTGATGCGCAGTTGCCGTCGAACGGCTGCGGGGACGACGCTCATCGCTGTGGAAAGGGCAGGCAAAGTCATCGAAGTGGACAGGGCGGGTCAGGTTATCTGGACCTATGTTCCTGAAGACGCGCTCAATCGCTTCCCTTATCAGGCACACCGTTTGCAGAACGGTAACACCCTTATTGGTCTGGCCAATCCTGGCGAACTGCTGGAAGTGGATAAAGCAGGGAAGATCGTGCGTTCGATCGCGGGCAAGAAAATGGATATTCGTCTGGGATGGGTCACAGGCACACAGCCGTTGCCTGACGGAGGCTTCCTAGCCACTGACTACACAGGAAAACGATTACTGGAAATCGATGCGTCCGGCCGTGTTGTGAATCAGTTGAGAACCGATTGGAGTATCGCCAGCATCTCACTGGTTCCGTAAATCGGGATCTGACGCACAACAGGGTGCTGATACACCGAAATTGATCCGAGGAGTAACTGCGATTTCAGGATGGCAAGTCTCCAGCCGAGCCTTGCTTCCAGATTCAATCGATCGGCCGAGCGTCCTCCAAAAAGACAGCCACCCAACTCAACCCGTGCAGGGACTGTCATAGCAATCCAACTCCGTCATGAAAACAAATCGATACCTGCTTCGCAGCACCCTGGTTGCTGCCCTGGGGAGTTTCCTGTTTGGCTTCGACACCGCCGTGATTTCAGGAACCACCGAGGCGCTGCGACAAGTGTTTCATCTGACCAGCAATCAGCTCGGATTTACGGTTGCCAGCGCCCTGGTTGGCACGATTCTAGGGTCGCTGCTGGCGGGCAAGCCTGCGGAGTTGCTCGGCAGGAAGAAAACACTGACGTTGCTGGCAATCTTTTACTTTGTTACTTCGCTTGGTTGTGGTCTCGCTTGGAATTGGGTTTCGCTGCTGATCTTTCGATTCACCGGAGGTATCGCTATCGGCGTTGCCTCCGTGGTTTCGCCCATGTACATTGCAGAGATTGCGCCACCGGAATCGCGCGGCCGCCTGGTGGCCGTAAGCCAGTTCAATACAGTGCTGGGCATTCTGGTCGCCTACTTTACGAACTACATCATCGCCCTGGTTTTTGCGAGCCCGGGTGCGGAAGGCTCACTTGTGGCGTGGCGATGGATGTTTGGAATCCTGGCTGCCCCGTCAGTGGCGTTCTTCTTCCTGGCTCTGCAGATTCCGGAGAGCCCGCGCTGGTTGGTGAAGCAGCATCGTCCGGCGGAAGCCTCAGAGATCCTAAGCAAGCTTGGCAATCCAGATTCCGAGCGTCTGATTGGCGAGATTTCCGCGTCACTCCACGAAGAAACAGCCAGAACCCACGAGCCCTTCTATGTCAGCAAGTACCGCAAGCCGATCCTGCTGGCCATCATGGTGGCCACCTTCAACCAGTTGTCGGGCATCAACGCGCTTATCTATTACACGGCCGACATCTTTCGGATGGCAGGAGCGGAGCAGGCCAGCGCATTGTTCCAGTCGGTGATCATCGGCCTGACCTGCCTCGCCTCGACGGCTCTGGCGATGAGTGTGATCGACCGCTTCGGAAGGAAAAAACTCTTGCTGATCGGTGCTGCGGGAATGGCCTTCTGCCTGGCTGTGACGGCCTATGCCTTCTACAAGAAAAGCGGGGGTGGCTTGGTGCTGGTTAGCTTGATGGGTTACATCGGCTTCTTTGCGTTTTCCCAGGGATCGGTGATCTGGGTATTCCTCAGTGAAATTTTTCCGAACCGAGTCCGAGCCCGCGGCCAGGCGCTGGGGAGTTTTGTCCACTGGATCTGGTGTGCCGTGGTGAGTTGGACTTTCCCCATCATTGCCGAGCAATCCGGCGGTCACGCTTTCCTGTTCTTTTCCGTCATGATGGTTGTGCAGCTCGTGATGGTTTCGAAATTTCTGCCGGAAACCAAAGGTGTCTCGCTGGAACAGATTCAGCGAACGCTCGGCATAGAGTAGAAGCCTCCCCCCATCCAAAAGCATCCGGCCCTCTTTCGTTCGCTCCTATAGAATCTAACGAAAGGTTGCCACAGCCTCTCGCACGTTCTGGTCAGGTTTGTCTTTCAGCCGCCCCAACATCCGGTACACATTGACAATTCCCCGGTCTACGATGCGTTCGCCTGCGCCTACTTCGAGAATCGTCGGCAGGGCATTGCCACCGTAGACCACGCCGTCTCTCGCGGCAATGCGAATGGTCGGAATGTAGCCGAGATAACCATTCGAGTAACCTGCAAGAATCGTATCCACACCAGGCAACCGGTCGCGGAAGCTGATTTGATGCTCGACATAAGGTTCGCCGGGCATGGTGAGCACAGCGATGTGCCTGTTGATGAGCACCGAGGTGATGAAAACGTTGAGCTGCTCTGGAGGATATCCTCTCGGCCGACCCTCGACCGCCCACTGATGGTAAGTGGGCACCGCTTGCAGCGCTTTCAGTTTTCCGATGTCCCAGCGTGCTTTGAAGCTGAGTTCCTCGTCATGTACCAAGAGCTCGTTGTGCACGGGCCGTGCGAGCTGAATGCCATTGGCCACTCGCAGCACCTCGTGTCCCAATTCACGCCCGAGCTGGCGCATTGCGTTCACCAGTACGCCGTAATAGCCTGGACCTCGCTCGGTGGATGGATACTGCCCGAGGTAGCGCGAGTTGATGTCTCCGCACGCGCCTTGAATGAAAAGGCAGACAGCGCCCGGAAGGTTCTTCTCGACGTAGCCTGCCATGGCGCCCGGAAAGTCTGCGGAGTACTCCGTGGAATTGTCCGAGTCGAGCACCACCGGGTGAGCCGCATAGTTGGCGACAACAGCAATCGGCTTGCCTCCAATCTCGCTGACTCGCAGAACCTGAACGACCGGGTCTCTGGGATAGTTGGGCTGTCGAATCTCGTTAGTCCACAAGCCGCCGGCTGGATCCTGACGATTCTGTCCCACCGAAGCCGTACCTTTGGCTGCTCCTACGTAGCAGGGAACCGCCTTCAGATTGGCTTCGCCAATGGCGCGGGCGATGGAATCAAATGCTCGGAGTTCCCAACGATTGCTGCCGGGCTGAATGTATTTCTTGTCGAGAGGCGTGGGCCCGTTATGAGTATGCGAAGCGGAGAAGATAACATGCTGGATTCCTGATTCCGACTTGACCCGAGCGCGAAGGTCGGCCAGATGCTGCACGTCGAACGTCCGCCCCAAGTCGAGTGCAACCACAGCCAGTGACGTGCTGGCCGATTTCAGCACGAGGACGCGGGCATAGAGGGGATCCAGAACCCCTGTGGACGGCCCCACGCGAGAGGCGAGACCCCATAGTTGATGTCCCACGGGTGGTGTAATTTCTACCCGAGCCGCGCCAGCTTTGAGCTCCTCTGCTTGTATATACGGGCAACTCACGATAAGCGCGAGCGCAACGAGCACCTGCGCCTGGAAATTGCGCCGCGTTGTCAAAACTGAAGAAACGGTCACGTCGTCAGGATCCTCGCGCTAACGCCAACGGTTCGATTTCTCAGCGAACTTCCCGGATGAGTCGCTTTAGACAGTGGCAGGGAGGCCATCATCTCTTCTGAGAGTCCTGTAAGGGCGAAAGAATATAGCCCAGGGTGTAGCGAGCGATTTCAGCTCGCGCAACCCTGGGTGGCCTTCCCAGCCAATTTTCTCCTCTCCCCCGAATCGCGCTTTCCTTGGCGATTTGGGGGAGAGGTTGGGAGAGGGGGCTTCTCTGCCGCTATGCTTCTATGTTCATCCTTTAAATGCTCTCTCCAAAAATCCCCTCCGTGGGAGGGGGTGGCGCACAAGCGACAGCGGTCGCGGAGCGCCGGGGTGGGTTGATTTGCTCTTTCCAAAACCCCCCTGAAGTCCCCCCTTGTCCAAAGGGGGGGACGGTACTTTCATCGAACGTGGCAAAGCGGCATGAAAAACTCCTGTGTATTCCAGGGCTAGATTCTGCTTGTCCCCAAGGACTTACTCTACGGCGAAACCAAATCCGGTATCTCGTTTACCAGTATTCCCCGCGGCAGATCTTCGAGCTTTCCCAGGAAGCGATACAGCCCGATGGCAGCTTGGTCAACGATCGCTTCTCCCGAACCCACTTCGATGTCGGTGGCATAGCTTGCACCAAAGCCCCCTTCGGCCGCCTGAATGATCGGCGGAATGATTCCCGCCCAGGAACTACTCCCGCTGAAACCGCCACTCAGCAGAAGGGCGGTCACCGGAGACTTGGCATTGAGCAGAAGCTGAAATTCCAGAAACAAGCTTCCGGGCACTGCGACCAACGCCAAGCCACTGTTGAGAAAAACGGTACCGATGGTTACGTCAATCTTGCGGGACGGATCCCAGCGATTCTTGAAGGTGTGAACCTGCTCGCCCGCCCGGAGCTGGTTTTCCCAGTCTCGAGGACCGAGGCTGCGAGCCACGCGCACAGCTTCGCGACCCAGGCGCTGGCCCATCTTGTCCACTTCCGCAAACCCATCTGGTCCGTGAAGTCCAGGTTTGAAGGGATAAATGTTGGCCGAGGCACCGGCGAGAAAGAAGGACGCAACGTTCCGACCGAACTGGCCTTCCACATAGCGACTCATTGACCCGGGAAAGTCGGCTGAGATTTCTTGATTGCGTGTTCCAAGAACCGCTGGTTCACAGGAATAGTGAACGAGAATCGCCTTTGGGCCGGCTCCTTCCTGGTCGATCCTGATGACTCTCACTGCGGGATCAATTGGAGCCGTTCCTTCTTCCTTCGGATTTCCCCAGCGATCTTGAACCGAGCCATCGTCCTGAAACACGCGAATGTTATGGGCGCCCATGAGGGCCCCTTGCCCAAAGAGTATCTTCGCTGAGAACAGGTGGTCCTGGGCCTGCTTGACCTGCCGAAGGATTCTGCTCTCCACCTCCTTCCCCCAGTCGCTAAGTCGCGTTTCCGGATCCAGGGACGGCGCCGCGCGAGTCTGCGAGGACAGCAAAATGGTGTGGGCTATCCCCAGCTCATCCCGAATGCGGTTGACGAGAGCAGGCGACTGCAACCTGTGCAAGTCCGACGACACCAGGGCGACCGAAGTCTCCGGGGTCTTTAGGACCAGGATTTTTGCAAACAAAGAATCGTGGACTTTTGCGGCGAGTCGCGGGCGCTCGAAACCACCCAGCGGGGTGCCAACGGGAGGTGTTATCTCCACCACTGAGATGCCAGCCCGCAGCGGCGAAGCAGCGGAGATCTCGCCCGCCAGAGTCGGCGACAGCAGCAGAATCAAGCAGAGAAGGATTCTTCGCAGCATCTCTTCAAAGGTTCCCGCGTTTCATTTCCTCGACGATGTAGGCAGACGCCCGAGTAGCGAGAGTGCCGATAGTTAGTGTGGGACCGTAGCCACCTGAAGTAACGAAGCAGGCGCCATCCACGACGAAAAGATTGGGAATGTCGTGCGCCTGGTTCCATTTATTAAGCACGCTCTTCTTGGGATCGTTGCCCATGCGCGCGGTGCCCATGTCATGGATAATCATTCCAGGTGTGAGAAGTCCATCCTCCACACGGATATTTTCAGCTTTCGCAGCGACCGCCAGCGCTCGAAGATTCTCCGCGGCGTCCTTGGCCATTTCGCGCTCGTTGTCACTGTGCTGGCAATGAATTTTCAAAACGGGAATTCCCCACGCGTCGACGCGGGCCTTGTCTATTTCCACGAAGTTTTCCCGGCGGGCCAGCATTTCGCCCCTGGTGTTCAGTGAAAACCAGGCGGTGTAGTTGCGTTTCACCCGACGTTTGAACCCCTCGCCCCAACCGGAGATCCGATTGGCGTAGTGCGGAAACAATTGAGCGCCGGTAGCGCCTTCATGAACATAAGAACGGATGAACTTCGGATGGCGCTCCGTCATGTTGCGATAAGCGACAACATCGATGCCGCCCGCTTTGCCGTCCTCATTCACGACTTCGCGGCTCATCAGCGCCGGCAAGAATCCTTCGACGCTGGGTCCACCGATGTTGTCCATCAAGTATCGTCCCAAAACGCCGCTACTGTTCGCCATGCCATCGGGCCAATGCCGTGAGACGGAGTTCAACAGGATACGCGTTGATTCCAGCGCCGAAGCCCCCAACACCACGACCTGGCTTTCAGCTTCCTGATAGCGACGCGTGCGACGGTCGAAAAATGAAACTCCTCGCACCCGGTCTCCATGGCCTTTTTCCAGCAAAACTTGATGTGCTACCGAATTCGGTCGCAAGGTCAGGCGCCCAGTCTGTCGAGCCGCGAGAAGGGTGTCGCCCACGGAATTCCAGAATCCATTGACGTCACAACCGCGGCCCATTTCGCAGGTGCCACAGAAGTGGCATTGTCCAAGGCCATGGGTGGAACTCGGTCGCATTGCCGCCCGCTTTGGAATAACGGTCATGCCCAGTCCGAGCGTTGGGGCTACTTGTCTCAGGATGGCTTCGCCACAGTTGAGGCGCATTGGCGCGAGGTACTTGCCGTCGGGAAGTTGCGGTAGGTTCTCGCGGGAACCGCACACGCCCACGAACTCTTCGAGCTTGTCATAGTAGGGTGCCAGGTCTTCATAGCGAATTGGCCAGTTTTCGCCATAGCCATCGCGATCGGCCGCCCTGAAATCGTAGTCACTCAGCCGCCTGGCATTGCGTCCCCAGTGCAGGATTTTTCCACCAACGATACGAGAGCGCACCCAAATGTAGGGCTGTCCGGCGGGAGTTGAGTACGGGTGCTCGCTGTCTTTCAAGTACAGATGCGATGTAAAACCATCCGCATAAATCTGGTTCCACTGAGTTCTTTCTTTGACTCCTGGCGCGAAATTTCCGCGGTACTTGTGCTGATAAGGCCACGTATGTGTGTTGAAGTCCTTTGCGGGATCAACATCTCTGCCTGCCTCTAGAACGAGGACATCCAAACCACCCTCGGTCAACTCCTTTGCCGCGCAGCCTCCCGCAGCTCCGCTTCCAACCACGATGGCGTCATATTTCTTGCGAGGCATGACAGGGCTTTCTTTAGCGAGATGCAAGTGGAGCCACATTCCCCTATGTCTTGGGGTCCCAGTCCGAGTGCTCGGGATGGCTGCAACCTGGAAATTCGGTCAGATAGTCGAGACCTTTGTATTGGAGTTCCTGGTGGATGCCAATCTCCGACGTATAGAAAGCGAAAACGGTTCTGGCTTTAACGTTCTTGAAGAAGCTGACTCCGACTTGATCCTCTGCCTCGGTGTTTGCATCGTCCGCGATCCCGTCCAGAAGTGTCTTCTGCTGTTCAGGTTTCAGTTCGGCAAAGCGAAGACTAAAGAGCCGTTTGCTCTTCAGGTCTATCCAGTCCAGGCCGCGGAGAAACTCCTGCTGAACCTTTGGATTTTCCTCGCCGAGCACCAAATCGATGAATTCGTTCACCTTAGCCGCTTTGGCTCCTGGAGTTTCGGTCTGCGGAATGATTAGCTCCGCGAGTGCCGTGACGGTTTCATTCTGGTGGGCATTGAAGAACTTTGGAACCCAGGGACCTGTTTTCCGGGATGGTGATACGGGCAAGTGATGGGGGCGAGCCCCCGACGAGGGCAGCTGAGGGAGCAAGGGAGCGCCGGCTGCTGAAGCCAGTATTTTAGTGGCTTCGCGACGGGTGATGCCCTTTCTTCCCCTCATCGTGTTTCCCCTGTTTGTTCGGATCACGTTGGCCATTCCCTACGATCGACCTGTTGGTCTGATCTTCAACTTGAACGTCTTGATCTCATATCCCCGGGCGTCAAATTGGAAACCGTCTCCCTGGACAGGAACTGGCTTCAGGTCATCTTCCATCAGATTTACTTCAGAGACCGATGCCAATGCAGCCGATATTTTTATCCGAGCACCCTGGGCTGCGGCCCCTGCGGCTTCATAGAGCCTGAGGACCAGATTCCCGTCGCGGCTTGGTTTCAAGGCTGACACCACAAGATTCGGATGCGACACTTCCAGCACGCCCCACCGTTTTCCAAGAGTGCCAGCATGCGGCGCGGCTTTACGGACCATGAGAGGATGATTCAGCTCCATGCCGTCGCGGAAGGTGCGCGCCTCCTGCCAACTCCCGGAATGGGGAACCAGAGCGTATTGAAAGCGGAGCTGCTTGCCCAGCTCGAGACCGGTGTCCGACGAAATGGTTGGATCGAACCCGCCCACGGTAGGATAGCGCAACAGCTTGGCAGAACGCATGAGTGACAACAGAAGCGTCCCATTGGCCACATTGTTACCCGGCAAACCGCGATTGAGCAAAGTCAAGCCTCGACGGCCGTCTCCGTAGTCGACCCAGTTTTGTGCGGGGTATTCGATACCTGGTCTGCGCTCGATGGCTCCAAAAGGGATCTCGTGGAATGCCTTGCCATTTTGAATCGAAGTAGGAAACAACACTCGATAGCGCAGGAAACGATCGTTGTTCAGGATATTCGTGTTGATGTCAATTCTTCGCAGGCCGGAATACAACCGAACAGTGGTTTCAAAGTTGTTGTTTCCCAGCGGATGAGTCACCGTGTATTCGGAGAACACCGGGCCATTTCGCACGGATCCATTCCCGCCCACCCATTGGCTGCTCAACTGTGCCTTGGTGGGGACGCCGTGTTTGGCGCTCATCGCCAGAGCCCGGCCACCGTTCAACAAGCCATAGAGCTCCCAGAAGTCGCCACCGTCGTGCTCAGCCGCGACCACATTGCCAGAGCCGCTCAGCACTTCCCAATTTCCATCCTTCACAATCAGACTCTTCATTTCGCCGGTCCAGAGATTGAACGTAGCACGATAGAGCTCGTTCTCAATGGACTGAACGTCTTGATGCGAGGCGGAGTAGCGGGCCATGCTGCCTGTCGTTGGGGGAATCTGCCCGATCGACAGCTGTCCCCGCTTGAAGGCGAGGTGGTGAACAGCGTATCCCAGCGCAGGCACATCGCGAGCGATGAAAGCGATGCGTGCCGTCTTGAGGCTGCCGTCGCCGTTGCGCTGGGCTTCCAGAATCTGAATGGGAACGGGTTTCCCGTCCGCCCCGAGAAGGTTGAGGTCAGTCACACCCCGTTCGGAGAATGACACGCTGGTTTCGACCACGTCGGAGCGCGACCAGCCTAATGGGTTGAACACGACGATGGGTGTTCCGTCGCCGCGTGTGTCAATTTTAGCGAGGAGCCTGTCGAACTGGTCATCGATGAGGGCATCGGCACGTTGCCTGGAGTAGTCGAATCCGCGCATCGAGTCCTCGAAGACCTTGTCGACCATGACTCCGGAAGCGAGGTCATGAGCCTGATTGAAGAGTAACGGTTCCCAGGCATCGTCGAGATCGGGCTCGCCTGCGGAGAGCCCCAGGCCGGCGACCAAAGAAGAGAGTTTTTCGGCAGCAGTAAGCAAGTACTCCAGCATCCGAGTGCGTTGCTTGACTTCAATCCTCGAACTGTAGATCCCCTGGAAGACGGGATTCATCTCCCCGGTGACGACCGGTCGATTCCCACGTTTTTCTGCGATAGCTTCGAAGTCTGTGGGAACGGCGAAGCGGACTGTGAAAGGAGCATCCTTGGCTGCGTTAAATTCCTTCACCAGGAGTGGCAGATGTTCTTCGGGCTCGGACACGTCTGCTCCGGCGAGCCCCACTCGATTGGGACCTCGTGCGAAGCGTGTCAGGACATCGAAGCGTTCGCGGAGGAATCCGGTAAACTCGAGCAGATTGTTGGGGGAACCCCAGAACATGCCGTAGCTGTGGGCCATCCAGAACGCCGGGATCTCTGTTCCATCGATACCTTCCCACAAGAACTCAGCCGGAAGCTCCATGCTCGGAACACCGCGACGAAACCAATAGGACTGCAGCCCGGCCAGCTTGAGTATTTGCGGCATCTGTGCGTTGTGGCCAAACGTGTCGAGCGCCCAACCGACCTTGACATCGATGCCGAGCTTCTTGCGGTAATAACCCTTACCGTAGAGCAGTTGATGCACAATGGACTCGCCACCCGGCATGTTGTTGTCATGCATGGTGTCGATACCGCCAACCAGCTGCAATCTTCCTTCGGAAACGAATTTGCGAAAGGCGGCCTCCTCTTCAGGATATCTCTCGAGGAAAGGCTTCACATAACAGACCTGATCGAGGACAAACCGGTATTCCGGATGCGCCTTCAACAGCGTCAAGGCCCGCACGAGGTGAGGGAGACCAATCTCGAGATACTCTTCGCGGGTCTTGAAGACAGCGCCTTCCCAGTGCGTGTGCGGCACAAGCCACAACGTATCCTTACTCTTGGCCGCGTTGTCCTGGGCATGGGATTGGGAATGGAGGAGGACAACAGTCATGAGAAGCAGGTGCAATCGCATGAAGGCTCCTGTGGCGAATGAAATGATTGATCCAATGAAAATAAATCAGTCTTGGATGCGGCAGGTACTGGCAGGTTCCGATCAACGGGCGTGACAAAGCCCCAGTTGTTCCTTCGCGTCATTCCGGCCAAGCGAAGCGCGAGCCGGAATCCAGAGTGCTGGAGCCACGGGCCTTGGAAGCCTATATCCCCTGATCCGATTGCCGGATTCCGGCGTTCGCCGGAATGACGATCAAGATTGGTGATGGCCAACTCACTTCATGCGAGTTGGGGTATCACCTCACCGGCGACATCAGTCAGCCGGTGCATGCGACCATTGTGAAAATAAGTGAGCTGAGTGTGATCCAGCCCGAGTTTGTGAAGAACGGTCGCATGGAGGTCGTTGACAGAGTGAGGCTCCACAGCCGGACGGTAGCCGAACTCATCGGTGGCGCCGATAACCTGACCGCCTTTGATGCCTCCGCCGGCCAGCCACACTGAAAAGCCATAAGGACTGTGGTCGCGGCCAGAGACCGATTGCGAGATCGGCATTCTTCCGAACTCCGTGTGCCAAACCACGAGTGTCGAGTCCAGCAATCCGCGTGCTTTCAAGTCTTTGAGCAGCCCACGAATGGGCCTGTCAACCGCTGCCGCGCGTTTGCGATGGTTCTTCTCAAGCTCACCATGTGCATCCCACGATTCCGCTGCCATGCCGCCGCCATAGAGCTGCACGAAACGAACGCCCTTTTCCACGAGCCGCCTGGCCAGCAGGCAGTTGCGGCCGAAGTGCTCGCAGACCGGGTCGTCCATGCCGTACAGGTTGCGCGTCGTCTCGGTTTCCTTCGACAGGTCGATGACTTCCGGGGCCTGGCTTTGCATCCGGAACGCCAGCTCGTACGAAGCGATCCGGGCAGCTAGTTCCGCTTCTGCCGGATTGCGTTCGGCGTGGTGTTCGTTGAGCAGCTTGATGAAATCCAGCCGACTGCGCTGGTGCTGAGCTTCGACAAACTTTGGCGACGCGAGATCGACGATCGGATCTCCTTGGTTGCGGAACGGCGTGCCCTGGTAAACACCAGGAAGGAAACCGGCGCTCCAGTTCTGCGCCCCGCCCAGCGGCGGGCCCACGCTGTCCATCAACACGACAAAGGCCGGCAGATTTTGGTTCTCGCTTCCCAATCCGTAAGTCGCCCAGGAGCCCACGCTGGGTCGTCCAGGCTGGATGAATCCCGTCATCATCTGGAGGATAGCCGGCGTGTGATTGTTACTCAACGCATGCATGGATCGAACGACGGCGATGTCATCGATGCACTCGGCCGTGTGCGAAAACAGTTCCGAGACTTCGATGCCGGACTGCCCATACTTCTTAAAGGAAAACGGACTCTTCAAAAACGTTCCAGGATTGGGGAAGAAGGGTGTGATGTTCAGGCTGGCGGGTGGAGCTTCCAGATGCCGCTTGGCAAGTTCGGGCTTGGGATCAAACGTGTCCATGTGACTGGCGCCACCGTTCATGAACAGCGAGATGACCGCTTTAGCCTTGGGCGCAAAATGCGGCTTCTTGGGAAACAAAGGTGAATCAGCCGGAACGCTCGAAGCTAGCAGTTGGTCCTGCTTCAGGAGGTCGCATAGGGCCAAGCTGGCAATGCCACCGCCCAACTCCTTCAGAAAGCGGCGTCTTGATTCGAAGGTCATATGTTTTTCCTCTCAAAAGGCGAAGCGATCCACGAAGGGCACGAAGCCGCACGAAGAAGAAATCACGAATGCCAAGGCACTAGTGACGAAAGAAAGCCCGAAGCACGAATGACGAAGAAGCCTGGAACTAGTTAGGTGTTAGGGCCTAGTCGTTCCTTCGTCATTCGGATTTAGCCATTCGTCTTTGCTCCTTCGTGTCCTTTGTGGATTTTCTCGCCTTGTTTTTCGCCTCTCAATCTTCATCTTCAGTTCACATAAACAAACTCATTCGAATTCAACAGCGAATGACACAAGTCAGTGAGTGCAGCCTTGTCTGGGTCCGGAATCTCGGCCGGATCTATTCCTTGATCTTGAAGCTTCTTGGTTAAGCCATGGTGATAAGCGAGCTGCTTCTTTAGAAAACTCTGTGAAGCTTCCAATTCCATGGCATCTGGAAGACGCCCATACGACAACCGAAATGCCCGCCGGATTTGCTCAACGGAATCTCTGCCCACTTCGTTGCGAAGACGTTCGGCAAGCAACGTGGACTGTCCGATCACAAACTTGTTGTTGAGCAACTGCAAAGCCTGCGGCGCGACGATCGTGGTGCTTCGCTTCGGACAAGATGAAACGAGATCGGGCGGATCGAACAGATCCATGATAGGTGCGGTTACCGTGCGCTTCTGCGCGACATAGATGCTGCGCCGCCACAGCTCCGGGCCGTCTTTGGTGACCGGCCAGCCCGACTTAGAGATAGCTTCAATCAGTCCTATCAATCCAGGATCCACTTCAGGGAAAACGCTGGGGCCGCCAGATTTGAGATTCAGCCCGCCGCTGACGGCGAGCATGGAGTCGCGAATGATTTCTCCTTCCACCCGCTGCATGGGCATTTTCCAGAGTAGCTGGTTCTGCGGATCCTTCTTCTGATTCAGGGCGCTGGTGAAGTCCGAAGCCTGCTGATAGGTGCTGGAGGTCAGCATCAGCCGGTGCATTGCTTTCACGCTCCAACCTTGCCGAACGAATTCCGTGGCCAGCCAGTCGAGCAGCTCCGGATGTGTCGGCACGGCACCCATCCGTCCAAAGTCATTCGGCGTTTCCACGATCCCTTTTCCGAAATGATGCTGCCAGATTCGGTTAACCATCACCCGAGCGGTCAAGGGATTTTCCTCGCTCGCCAACCACTGTGCCAAGGCAAGCCTCCTACCGGTGGTATTGGCTTGTGGCGCTGGTTTAGGGAAGACAACCTCACGGCCTGAAGCGCTCAGGACTAGGGGTGGGCCAGGCTCCATGGGCGATCCCTTGCTTATGGTACTACCCCGATGCAGGAAATAACTGTTGGCCGGCGTGGACGTGGGGTCCGTAATTGCCATCGCCGAAGGTAGTGCGGGCGGCTTGGATTTTTCCAGGTCGGCGATCTGTTTTTTGACCTCCTCGGTTTTCTTCCGATCCTCGGGGCTCAAGGCCGCCAAAAGGTCGGTTTCGGTTACCCCAACCGTGGCGATCACCTGTGAAGCCTGGCGCTTCTGCGCCTCGGTCCGCTTGTTGGGTTCGGTCTTGATGGCCACTTGCAGGGGCTCAGGCAGTTCCTTGTATTTTGCTTCAACCAGGCGGTCTCGCGTGGGCTTTTGAAGCAAACGGATCTGCTGCGTGAGTTGGTCGATCTTGATGTCAATCTCGAGCACCTGCTTGTTGTGTTGCTCTACGAGGTGAGCCGGCACCAGCGGTATGTCGGTCCGCACGCTGGGCGCAAATACCGACACCATGCGATAGTAATCTTTCTGAGCCAGCGGGTCGTATTTGTGATTGTGGCAGCGGGCGCAACCTATCGTTACGCCAAGGAACGCGGCGCTGGTTGTCGAAACGATGTCGTCCAGTTCGTCCTGCCGGGTCATTTCGTTTTGCATCAGTACCATGTCGCCGATGAATGGCCCGTTGCGGCAAAAGCCCAACGCCACTAGCGAATCGTAGTCGTGGCCAGGGAGTTCGTCTCCCGCCAGTTGTTCGAGGATGAACCGGTTGTAAGGCTTGTCTTGATTGAGAGCGCGAATCACGTAGTCGCGGTAGCGCCAGGCGTTGGGGCGGAGGAGATCGTACTCATAGCCATCACTGTCTGCATATCGGGCCACATCCAACCAATGCCTGGCCCAACGCTCACCGTAGCGCTCGGAATCGAGCAACCGGTTGATTAACTTTGCGTAAGCGTCCGGCGCGGGGTCGTTCTCAAAAGCCTGAACCTCTTCCGGACGCGGTGGCAGTCCAATCAGGTCAAAATAGACTCGGCGGATGAGAGTGCGGCGAGAAGCACGCGGCGCTGGTTGCAGCCCCTTTGATTCGAGGGCTGGCAGCACGAAAGCATCGATCGGATTCTTGACCCGTGTGGCGTTCTTCGCGGTCGGCACCGGCGGTCTGACCGGCTTGACAAAAGACCACCAGCGCCGCTCTTCCTCGGTGACCGGGCGATTCTCGAGTTTCTGGAAGTCCTTGAATCTGGCTTGGCGTGCTTTTTCCGCATCCTCGGTCTCCCGGTCCAGCGGCCACTCCGCACCACCCTCGATCCATTCTTTGATCAGAGCCAACTCGGGGGCTGGGAGGGGCTCACCTGGACCGCCAGAAATGCCCATGGGCATGTAACCCTTTTCCAGCCGAGCCACTCGCCGATAAAGGCGGCTCTCTTCTGGTTTCCCCGCCACAACCACTGGGCCGTGCCAGCCTCCACTGAAAAACCCAGAGCGGGCCTCCATCGAAAATCCCGCGTATTTTCGCTCATCGTTGTGGCAACTGCCACAACGCGTCGACAGGATAGGATGTACTTTTTCTTTAAAGAGCTTTGCGTTCGGCGATAACTCTTGCTCATCCGCCCGACCAGAAGTCCCCACAACAGGTGCCGCTTCCTTCGGCCAGATGGCACCTTGCTCAATCCACGTTTTGAGCGACGTCACCTCAGATTCGGGCAGCGCCTCTCCCTCCATCGGCATGAACGGTTTCTCCATTCGTGCCACCCGGCGGTACAAACGGCTTTGCTGTGGGTCGCCAGGGACAATCACGGGTCCGTGAGTTCCACCCTGCTGCATCGATGCTGCGGACTCCAAGCTCAAGCCGGACAGTTTGAGAGTGTGGTTATGACAAGACTGACAGCGAGCGGTGAAGATCGGCAGTATCTTGCTCTTGAAGAACGCTTCCTGGGGCCCCGCTTGCGCCGCCTGAACTGCCGTTGCAGATCCCAGTCCGACGCATAGGCTGCAAAGTAAAGCAACAGCGAGTAGCGTCGGTCTGGTCGGAGACTTCTTCATAACAACATCTCCTGAGCGAGAGATTGGATTCCAGTGGTTGGTCACCAGCAAGGCACTTGGTGAAGTACTTTCAGTATTTACACCTTATACTTGAATATTAATCAACGGTGATTCTGAGTCAAGGGCAAAAACCAGACTCCCAAAGAACTCGGAACAAACCCAACGTGCAGCGTTCCCGCGATATTGCCTCGAAGTGCCAAGTTGCCTGAAGCGGAGCAGCTATGATAATTCAAGAACGCTCAACGCCTAGCAGCCTGTCGGACTTAAGTTCGGCAGCTGCGATGTGTCGGTAGAAGGAGCCGCCGAATCGAAGTAAGCTCGGCACAGCGTCTCGGCGACAAGCAACGTTTCGTTTAGGCAGCTTCA
>Ga0187893_10002586_pt1 | contig 39351 bp, 40 predicted proteins | sample MA1701074metaG_FD_139574 | JGI IMG/M metagenome (GOLD analysis project Ga0187893, IMG submission 139574) | White microbial mat communities from a basaltic lava cave in the Kipuka Kanohina Cave System on the Island of Hawaii, USA - MA170107-4 metaG ...
GCTGTCCGGCAAATGTTTTACTTTTATCCATAGTTATATTCTTGTGTGGTAACCTGAACATAACTAAAAAGGGTGACTTTTTAAGCTCACCCTTTAATTATTTTTGTCGGACAATAGTGATAGGATAATATAAACAACCTGCAATAAGAAAGGTTGTGAAAGCATCGAAAAACACATTATTTTGCTCTATAAAAGAAAATTTGCCCAGGGTGACTGTAAAAAATGTTGTTTGCCGGTTCTTTGTGATTGTATTGCTTTCCCTGTTTGCAGCAATAATTTCTCCTTTACAAGCTCAATTGTGTAATGGTAGCCTTGGTGATCCTGTTGTCAGCATCACGTTTGGTTCTGGTGGCAATGGCGGCAATTACAGTCCGCCTGGCGCCTATACTTTTATTAATTCCATTTGTCCAAACGATGGATTTTATACGATCACAAATAATACCTCAAATTGTTTTGGCAATTCGTGGCATACCGTAAGTAAGGATCATACGGGTAATGGTGCTTTTATGCTGGTGAATGCATCTTACACGCCAGGTGATTTTTTTGTAACAACTGTTTCTGATCTCTGTCCCAATACAGACTATGAATTTGCGGCGTGGATCATGAATGTGCTCAACCGAAGCGGTATCAAACCAAATATTACATTTAGCATTGAAGCGCCTGATGGAACTATTCTGCAACAATTTCAAACAGGCGATATTCCTGAAACCATTGGCGGCGGTCAATGGAAACAATATGGTTTTTATTTTAAAACACCGGTCAACAATCCTGTTATTGTATTGCGAATGACCAACAATGCTCCCGGCGGCATCGGCAACGACCTTGCATTGGATGATATTACTTTTCGTCCCTGCGGGCCAAGCATCACAACTGCTATTCAAGGTATCAATGCAGACACAGTTCATATTTGCGAAGGCAATACAAATGATTACAGGTTTGAAGCGGATGCGTCTGCTGCTTATCAGTCACCGGCATTTCAATGGCAGCTAAGCAAAGATTCGGGAAGCACATGGACAGATATTTCAACAGCCAATGCTTCTTCTTATTTACGATTGCCAACTGAACCGGGAGTTTATTCGTATCGTGTTGCTGTTACTGAGCAAAGTTCTGCGGGTATTCTTGCTTGCCGCATCGCATCAAATGTGGTTGTGATCAATGTGCACCCGAATCCTGCAGTAAGTGCCGGAAATGATCGTACAATTATTTCAGGTGATTCATTGCATCTTGGCGGATTAGTCGCAGGTGAAAGCCCGCAGTTTTATTGGGATCCGCCGGCTTATCTTGATGATATCAATAATGCAACGACAGCAGCAATGCCTGTGACAGGCATTGACTATACATTGTATGCTGAATCAGCTTATGGTTGCAAAAGTGAAGACTCAATGAAAGTAACAGTAGTAGCAGGAATTTTTGTGCCCACTGCATTTACTCCTAATAATGATGGAAAGAACGACCGCTGGCGCATTCCATATCTTGATCCGGCGTTTGGAGCAAGAGTTGAAGTTTATAATCGTTGGGGACAATTGGTGTATCATGCAGAAGGCCAGGTGGTGGATTGGGATGGAAAGGTCAAAGGCATGCCGCAGGCTTCCGGTACGTATGTTTATTTTATACGTTTTAAAAAAGGCAGACCATTGATGAAAGGAACGATCAATTTGATCAGGTAAATTTTATACATCATCAGCAATCAATTTTTAATTTCTAATTCGCTCAATTAATATTAGTGTGAAAAAACGGGAAGGTTATATTTCGTGGGATGAATACTTTATGGGAGTGGCGTTATTATCTGCAAAAAGAAGCAAAGATCCGAGCACACAGGTAGGCGCCTGCATTGTGAATGATAAAAATAAAATTGTGGGTGCTGGTTATAATGGCTTACCTACCGGTTGCCATGATGATAATTTTCCCTGGGAAAAGAAGGGAGAATTTCTCAGTACAAAATATCCATTTATCTGCCATGCTGAGTTGAATGCTATTTTAAATAATATCGGTATGGACTTGCATGGCTGTAAAATTTATACAGCTTTATTTCCGTGCAATGAATGCACAAAAGCCATTATTCAATCAGGCATCAATGAAGTAATTTATCTGTCTGATAAATATGCGGGTACTGATGCAGCTAAAGCATCGAAGATCATGCTGGAAACTGCAGGAGTAAAATACAGAAAGGTGAAATCGAATATTGATAGTTTGTTATTGTCGTTTAAGGAAGAAGACGTTTAGGAAATATCTCATCTGATAAAAATGTATATTTACATATAGCTTATTTTATGCAGAGTTTAAAAACAAAATTGCCCTCCCATTCATTCAAGGACATTCTTTCCGCTGCAAAAAAATTGTCTGCAGAAGAAAAACAATTACTTCGTATGCAGTTATTTGCTGCCGATGCACTCAGCGAAATGAAAGCATTTGAATCAGAGCTAAAGAAAAGAAAGAAGCAGGTAAAAAAGACCGATGAAGAAATCGTAAAGATTACCACCTCTATACGGGAAAAGAATTATGCCAACGCCAAAAAAATGTTGCATTGACAGTTGCGTTTGGGTAAAATATGCCGGGCATTTTAAAACGAGCAGCTTACTCAAGTATATTTCTGAAAATAATTTGTTGGTGTACGCCGACAATTATCTTTTGAGTGAAATTCATGAAGCTCTGATAACAGGATTCAACTTTACAACAGCTGAAGCAGATAAAATAATTCAGCTTATTTCACCTTTTTTGATTATTGACTCTCCTCATAATATATATCGCTTGTTCAAAGATGCAAAAGACAATTTCCTGTACGACTTATGTATTCAAAATAACTGCCGTTACCTGATAACCATTGACGGCGATATTCTTTCGGATAAACATGCTCCGTTTATTCGCAAGACAGATGCCTGGTTGAAAAAAAGAAAAAGGTAGCTTTACTAAGAAACGTTGCCAAATTTGGCTTCCATCATCATTTTTGCGTGGCGCAAAAATTTTTATCTTGCATGAAAACAATATATAATGTCATCCACATTCAAAGAAAGCTTTACCATAAAGGGTGAACAGCTTTTAAATAAAATAAAAGAATTGATAGAGGAAGGTAATGTAAGAAAAGTCACCATTCATGATAAAGCAGGTAAAGAGATCATGTCGTTTCCGCTAACTATCGGTGTTGTTGGCACCGTATTCGCCCCTGTGTTAGCAGCAGTTGGTGCTCTTGCTGCATTAATTGGCGAATGCACTCTTTCTGTAGAAAGGGAAGAGACAAAATAAATCAGCTTAGCCGGAACTATTTAAACATTTATACCACCGCTTACTTCAATTCTCTGTCCATTGATCCAGGCCGCTTCAGGAGTACAAAGGAACGCTACAACTCCGCCAATATCTCCCGCCTCTCCTACTCTTCCCAATGGTGATAACGAACTAAGTCTTGCCTTCATTTCAGGATTGCTCCTGATGGCAGCACTGTTAAAATCCGTTTCTACCGGCCCGGGCGCCACCACATTAGCACCGATGCCTTTTGCTCCTAATTCTTTTGCAAGATATTTGGTAAACACTTCAATCGCTCCTTTCATAGATGCATATACCGAATAACCCGGATTACTAAAACGTGTGGTGCCGGTGGATATATTGATGATGCGTCCACCTTCGTTCATGAATGAAATGCATTTTTGTGTAAGAAAATAAATACTTTTAAAATGTACATTCAGAAATTCATCAAAAAGCTGTTCTGTTACTTGCAAAAAAGGAATAGTAGCTCCCATGCCGGCATTGTTGATAAGAAAATCAAAACGATTGCTGCTCCAGTTAGTTTGCAGTGTTTGTTGCAGTTGCTTCACAAACGCATCCAACGTTTGAAAATTTCCCATATCCAGTTGCAGGGCTATAGCCTTGCGGCCAAAGGCGTTAATTTTCTTTACCGTTTCTAAAGCTTCTGTTTCTTTATTGCGATAAGTAAGTACTACATCAATTCCGCGATGTGCTAAACTGATAGCCATATCCTTTCCTAAACCACGGCTGCCGCCGGTTACTAAAGCGATTTTTTGATCTGACATATATTTTTTTATTTAAAGCACAAAAATGCCATCAAATCACCTGGCAGGCATGGTGACTGTTTAAGAAAAAATGGTGACTACTTAAGATTTTTAACTGCTGTGATACTGATCCCTGAATTTTTTGGGTGTGGTGCCGGTGTATTGTTTAAAAAACTTGGTAAAATTGGAAGGATCGTATGTGAGTTGCCTGGCAATTTGTGCCACTGGCAAATTTGTTGTCAGCAGCAATTCTTTTGATATGCGAACCAATCTTTCTTCATATAGGTCGCAGGTGGACTGGCCGGTTACTTCTTTGATCGTATTGCTCAGGTGTACAGGGTGTACGTGCAGCATGGCGGCCAGGTCTCTTATCTCCAATGCCCGTTCGGCTTTACCTTCCTTTAGCTGTTGAATATGCTCATCAAGACGTGCCAGGTAATCGTTCACAATTTCTTTCTTGCGTGAAGAAATGACGGCGGTGTGTTGAATTAATGTTTCCATACCATAAAATTAGGAAAAGCAAAATAGCTGGATTAAATACAAACAAATGATGAAAAATGTTTGAAAGATGAGAAAAACTTCGCAACTATTGTATATACTATAAGTTGCTTTGAATTTAATCTAAAACAAGTCTGAATGCGTACCAGTTCGGATCAGTTGTATTGCATTAGTTTCATTATCAATAAGCCAAATTAATAACCAATCTGATTGAATATGACACTCCCAACAATCTTTATAATTGCCGGTCAGTTTGTGAGGTTTGTGTTTCGCCGGGACTGATCCTGTGTTCGCCAATTCTTTCAGCATCGAATTGAACAAACTCATTTTATAGCCTCTTTTCTTACAAAGCTTGTAATCCTTTTCAAATTGTCTGGTAGTAGTTAGGTTATACATCTACTTATTCAAAAAGGAGATGAGTTCTTTGGCATTTTTATGTCTTCTCGTTTTGCTTTTCTTTGCGTCATCAATTGCTTTTTTTGTAAAAGCATTGGGGTCTTTGAGAATTTTAGCAAACGGCAAGGTTTCGATTAATTCAACAAACTTTTTAGCTTGTTTTGTTTTAGTATCAATGGTTATATAAGTCATTATTTTTTATTTTTTAAACCAACCAAAAATAATAAATTTTCACAGCAAAAAGATGCGACAGGCACACCTGTAAGTTTTTTAAAATGTTCCGCCTTTTACTTTTATTCTTCGCCTGTAACAGCAGTTTACATTGCGTAAAATATTTTATTACCGCCCTCCATTTACTAATTTGCTTCCGAATCAAACCCAATGTCACTATTCATTTCTTCACTCAATTCCGGCAGCAATGGTAATTGCTATTATATCGGCAATGAAACTGATGCTATTCTTGTTGATGCAGGCATCAGTTGCAGAGAAACGGAAAGAAGAATGCTACACTGTTCTCTTGACATCAAAAAACTCAAAGCCATTTTTGTTTCGCATGAACATGCTGATCATATCAATGGTCTTCGCGTCTTGTCAAAAAAATATCAACTGCCTGTTTACATAACCGACTCAACAGAACGTTTTGGAAATTTAAACCTTGAGAAAGACTTGGTCAGGCGTTTTCATGCTGACCAGCCGGTGCAGATCGGGGAACTAAATATCCTTCCTTTTCAAAAAAGACATGATGCTGCCGATCCTCATAGCTTTATTATTTCATCGGCATCAGTTAAGATCGGTGTGTTTACCGATATTGGCATTGCATGCGAAAAAGTGATTTATCATTTTAATCAATGCCATGCTGCATTTCTCGAAGCCAATTATGATGAAGACATGCTGATGAACGGAAATTATCCTTATCATTTAAAGAAAAGAATTTCTGATGGTAACGGACATTTATCCAATATCCAGGCGCTGGAGCTTTTTCTTAATCATCGCCCCATCTTCATGAGTCATCTAATACTTTCACACCTGTCGCAAAACAATAATAAACCCGAGTTGGTGAGTAAACTGTTTCATAAACATGCTGCAGGTACCAATATCGTCATCGCATCAAGATATGAACCAACCGGGGTTTATCGAATTGATGATAACTGGAATCAAAACATTCCGATTATTCGAAAAAACATACCCACAAAACCTCAGCAGCTATCGTTGTTTTAAAGATTTTACGTCTTAATCCGGAAATTGTGAATTATCAATATTGGGAATAATGCGCAACGCATTTTTGTAATAAACTTTTTTCAAAATATTATCAGGCAATCCCATACCATACATAGCCCAGAAAGCATGATATTTTTTATGATAAGGAAAATATTCATCTTCCGTTTCCAGCACACGAAAATAAGTTGCATACTCTTCCGGCACCCAACTGTCTTTACCAAATAAGATCCTGTCCTGGTATTTTGTAAAAAACTCTTTGGAAGCTTTCGGTTGTCTACCTAATTCTGCTATCACTGCGCCAAACTCTACCACCACATTTGGCATTTCATCTAATAGCTGACCGAGCTTTTGCAGATCGTTGGGATACCAGCCAAAATGTGCAGCGATGAATGTTGTTTTAGGATGTCGTTTGAACAAACGATGCTGTTCTGCGATCAGTGTATCCCAGGGCGCAGGATTAACTCCATCTCGTTTTCTATTGGGATGCGTTGATAATTCCAGCCATCTTTCATTGTTTGCATCCAAAGGATCCCAAAATGATTTTGGATCGGCTGTGTGAATTAAGACAGGAATTTTTAATTCACCTGCTTTTTGCCAAACTGCATCAAGACGTGGATCATCAACTGTTACTCTTTTACCGTTTATATCGTTTACCGAAAAACCAAGGCTTTTATATATTTTCAAACCATTGGCGCCATTGTTTACATCTTCTTCCAGTTGCTTTGCAGCTTTTTCACCCCAGCTTTGCTCTCCTACTCTTTTAAAGTCAACATTGGCAAATACAATAAAACGATTCGGATAATGTTGTTTGATATTACTTACAGATCTTTTAATGCTTTCACCGCTTTGACCGCTAAGGTTTACCATCACTTTCATATTCAGCTTATCCATTTCTCTTATCAATATGCTAAGATCTTTATCGGGCATATCAAACTGGTGATTATGCACATCAATAAAAGGAAATTTCGCTTTGGACACTCTATGCTCAGTCACTACTAAGGTGGAAGGCGGATTATAGGTTTCAAAATCCATTTTACCATTTGACTGTGCGAAACAGGATATGAAAGTCATTACCGTAAAAACTGAAAAGAAATAGTATCGCATGTAATTATTTTTGCTCAATTTTTAAGCGTACAATATAATTTGAAATCCTTAAAAATTAATTACCATTTGTAAAAATTCGAGATCATTTTACAGGTTCATATACGAATACAAAAAAAGGTCAGACGGGGCGTCAGACCTTTTAAAAACCAATGCGGTTTGAAATGAATTATTTTCAAATCAAACCGCATTTGACTTTTTAGTAAAAGCATTACCGATCATAAGCCTTTTGCAAAGCAGCAATATCAATTTTTTTCATTTGCATCATTGCCTGCATTGCTTGCCCCGCCTTTTTCTTGTCTTTATCATTAAGTAATTTGGGAAGTATGGAAGGTATGATTTGCCATGATACGCCAAACTTATCTTTCAACCAGCCACACATGCTTTCCTGTCCGCCATCAGCCGTTAATTTATTCCAGTAATGATCCACTTCTTCCTGTGTTTCGCAATTTACATAAAGCGAAATGGCTTCAGTGAATTTGAATTGCGGGCCTGCATCAAAAGCATAAAAACGCTGACCATCGAGTTCAAAAACACCATTCATCACCTGGTCTTTTGGAAAAGGACTTCCCTCACCCCAATATGTGATGTTGATGATCTTAGAATTTTTAAAAACAGAAGTATAAAGTTTGATAGCTTCTTCGGCTTTACCATCAAACCATAAGAAAGGAGTTATTGTTTGCATGTGTTTAGTTTTAATTATTTAAGTTGTTTATTCAAGTTCAAACGGGTACGTTAGACCCGTTTTAGAACGATGCATCCAAAAAAGGTGTTACCATCGTCCCCGTCTGACTTTTTGTAAATTTTTATTATGCTGCGTGAATTTTCAGACTATGCTGTTGTATTTTATTGTAGTAAACATAAGATACAGCTAATATTGCAAGAATGACCAACGGGAAAAAAGTTTGAAAACTAAACCCATCAACTACACAGAGTGAAATAAATGCCGATACAAAGTTGAAAGCAAAACCAACATAAGCCCACTCTTTAAGCCGACGGGGAATAAAAGGCAGAATTAATAAAAACCCGCCTGCAATTTTGTAAATGGTCAGTATCACCCTGAAATAATCGGGATAACCAAGATGACTGATTCCCTGCCTGGCCAGTTCTGTGTGAGAAGTTAAAGCCGGCAGCAATGAATCAAAAGCTACAATGACGGAAGTAAAAATCCAGTAAATAGTCTTATCCTTTTTCATAATTTTTTATTTTTAAAGATTATTAGTTACCTATTATTGATTACTCATCACTCATTAATTTTTTGAATAGTTCAGCATCCAATTCAGTCCATATTTGTCGGTTAGTTCGCCATAAGTAGCTCCCCAAAAAGTTTGATGTAAAGGCATTACTACATTTCCACCAGCAGAAAGATTTTCAAAATAGGTATTGATCTCTTCATCGCTGCTGCAATTGAGGCATAGACCAACTGTGTTCCCCGCCACAAGACTATTGCCTCTCATATCAGAACCCATTAGTACGATTCCATCTTTGATCAACGTTCCGTGCAGAATATGTCCTCCCATTTCAGAAGGCATTTGCGCCGCCATCGGCGATTCGGAAACTTTTTGCAGGTTCAAATCGCCACCGAGACATTGATGATAAAAAGTCATTGCCTCCCTGCATTTTCCATTGAAGTTTAAATAGGCATTTATCTGTGTCATAACTGAAGATTTTCTGATTTGCTTTGACAACACAAACCTATTGCCGTTATATGGATTTGCTGCTGTGGCAATGCGTCAATATAAAGGGTTGTTTGCGACAGTCAATCCGCTTAACTTAGAGCTGAAAAAAATAAACTGATGAAAAATATTGCGATCCTTGTTCCCGAAGCTGCCGTAATAGAAGCAGTGGCTGACCCACGCTATATGTTTACTGCTATCAATGAATTTTTGAAAAGCGGTGGCCGGCAACCTTTGTTTCATGTGCAGCTGGTAGGGCTTACAAAAGAAGTGAGATTGGCAGACGGATTATTTTCTATTCACACCGATACATTATTAAAGAATGCAAAAAAGCCTGATCTTATCATTATACCAGCCATCAGCGGCAATCTTGAACACGCAGTTAAAATCAACAATGAATTTATTCCGTGGATTGTAAAGCAATATAAAAATGGTTCGGAAGTGGCGAGTCTTTGTCTCGGCGCTTTTATTCTTGCATCATCAGGTTTACTCAATGGCAAATCATGCTCTACGCATTGGTTATTTGCCAATGATTTTAGAACTATGTTTCCGCAGGTAAATCTTGTAGATGACAAGATCATCACGGAACAAAATGGTTTGTATTCAAGCGGTGGCGCCAATTCATACTGGAATTTATTGCTTCACCTTGTTGAAAAATATACCAACCGTGATATGGCCATTCTTGCTTCCAAATTTTTTGTGCTCGATATTGACCGCAGAAGCCAATCTCCTTTCAATATTTTCAAAGGTCAAAAGCTGCATGAAGACGAAGACATCATAAAAGCGCAGAATTTTATCGAAAACAATTACCAGGAAAAAATATCTGTAGACGATATTTGCAGCAAGTTTGGTATTGGGCGAAGAACATTTGAACGAAGGTTTAAAAAAGCCACCAACAACTCAGTGGTAGAATATATGCAAAGAGTAAAGATTGAAGCTGCAAAAAAACAATTGGAAACAGGAAGAAAAAACGTAAGCGAAGTGATGTATGAAGTGGGTTATACTGATACAAAAGCATTTCGTGACGTTTTTAAAAAGATCACTTCTATGTCGCCGGTTGACTATAGGAATAAGTATAATAAGGAAATGCTTGTATAAGTTTGCTTTCATTTTCTGGTATGGTTTCACCGTTTAAAACCTTAAACAAACTACTCTCTTCAAGTGAATTAAAGTCTGATACTTTTTCAATGCATACGTAGTTTTAATAGCAGCTTATTTATCAAGCTGACTTTGACACTTCATATTTTGTTTACATTGTGTTTATAATTTATTTCACGACGCTGGCAGTATCGGTTTGTTTTTTTCTTATATTGCATTAAGATGTTTTGCAGTTCCTGTTTTGCACAAATTAAAACACAGGAATTTCCCCCCAACGATTTCCAGCCATTTCTCTTCTCATTTGCTTCCATACGAAACCCGTCAAATAACATTTGCGGTTGCCAATACTGCGATTTCTTCCAGCATGCATTATTAAAAATCCAAATAGGGCTCAGCTCTGTTAGTAGTTTCCTATTCGCTTCCCTTTGAAAACGATCCTTACAAGTTTTTACATGGTTTAATTTATTTCCGGTGATCATTCCCTGAAATGAATTATAAAAAATACTGTTTATCATTTTGTTATTCAGCAACAATGTGACTGACGTTAGCGAAGCTCTGTCTATGAAACAAAAAAACACCTTATCAATTTTTAACACCAACACTATGGAGATGCTTATTGTTCCCAAATGGTATATTGTTTATACCCGCCCCCGGATGGAAAAAAAAGTTATATCCCGTTTTACACAAAAGAATATTGAGCATTACTGCCCAATGAAGTTTGTAAAAACATCTTTCTCCTCTCGTCAGAAAACGGTACTTATGCCGCTGTTTGCTTCTTGTGTTTTTGTGAATATCACACCCGATAAGCACAGCCGCTTAAAAAAAATGTGGGAAGTCGTCAACCTGGTACACTGGATGGATAAACCGGTTGTTATTGAAAATTCGGAAATGGACATGCTGAAAAGATTCTTAAACCTTTACACGGATATAACAATAGAAAAGATACCCGTATCAAAAAACAATATTATGTCGCTTAAATACAGTTCTGTGCCTGCAGAACAAAGCACAGCGCAGAAACTGATGAATGGATTTGTAAAACTGCAGTGGCCCTCGCTGGGTTATGAAATAAAAGGAAGAATGAATCATGAATTTAAAACTGTTTTAAATGCCGTGCAGGAAGAAAAACAACAGCCGGTTTTGCTTACAAAATTTTCAAATTAATCATCCCCCTGTATGAAAAATACACTACTTCTGCCCCACCCGATTTTTCTCATTTGTTGTATGCTATTCATCACTATGCTTACCTCATGCGGTTCGTCAAAACTGATCACCGATGATCATGTATATTTTCAAAACGGAACAGATACGGCAGCCGCACCGCAAAAACAAACCGTCATTCAAAACGGAGATCTGTTAAGCATGCAGGTCTTTAGCCAAACAATAAACCAGGAACAGGCTGCCATTTTTAATATCAACTCTTCCGGCAATAGCTCTATGCAAGGCTACCAGGTAAATGATGCAGGCAATATAGAAGTGCCTGTGATAGGCAGCGTGAAAGCTGCAGGATTGACAAAAGAACAACTGCAGTCTTCATTAACACAAAAGCTCATCTCTTTTGTAAAAAATCCGACCGTCACTGTACGTTTTCTTCAATTCAATGTAAATGTTTTGGGTGAAGTGAGACTGCCCGGCACACAGCGTTTTCAAACCGATAAGGTGACGATCATTGATGCAATCAGCGCAGCCGGCGATCTTACTGATTATGGAAAAAGAAATGATATTACTGTCATCAGGGAAGAAAACGGCAAAAAGATTTTTTACCAAATTGATCTGCGAAAAAAGAATTTTTTCGATTCGCCTGCATACCTGCTTCAGCCAAATGATATTGTATATGTAAGCCCCAACAAAACGAAACTGAAAAATGCAGGCGCCGATCCGGAAAAACAAAGAAGAACAGGATTATTTCTTAGCATCACTTCTGTTTTAGTGTCAGCAGGCACACTTATTATTACCGCTTTAAAATAACTTTTATGACCCGGGAAAACAATGACTTGTTTGGCGAAGCCAACAGCAACTCCTCTATGCGGGAACGATTAACAAAATACATTTCAAAGTGGCCGGTTTTTCTTTTCTTCCTTATCGTTTGCATAGGTGGCGGTGTATTGTATATCTATCTTACAGTGCCCAAATACAAAGCCACTACTGCATTTATCATTAAGGGATTGGAAATCGGCGAGGAAAACAATGATGACCTCATTGAATCGGCCATGAATGGCAAACGTCAAATCAACCTGAATAATGAAATGCTGCTAATCGGCTCCCTGCACCTGATGGAAAGAACGGTAAGTAAGAATGGATTTAATATCTCGTATTTTAAAAAAGGGCGTTTTCTGAATGAGGATATTTATAAAGATGCACCTTTTGTTCTTGTTGCAAAAAACATCACCGATAGCAGCCGCACTTACAATCTTCAAATAAAAGATATAGATGCAACAGGCGGCAGCTATTCTTATAACAATAGCGACAAGTACAACCAGTTTAAATGGAATGAACCTTTTACAGCGGGTCATCAAACCTTTTTATTGGAGCCAAACAAAAAAACTCCTGAAACGGATGGAGAATATATTGTACGCTGGAAATCCATCAGCAAAGCCGCATCAGAATTATCAGGAAACTTTACCGTAAAAGCGTTTGATACAAAAACAAGCGTCATCCAAATCACATTAAAAGCAGAAAATATTCAACTGGCAAAAGATCTGCTGAACGCATTGTTCAACGAATTCAATTTATCTGATATTGAAGAAAGAAATAAACTTTCTGACAGCACCGTTAAGTTCATTGATGATCGCCTTGCTTTTATCACAGGCGAATTGAAAGGAGTGGAAGGTAACCTCGAGAATTACCAGGGCAGCCGCAGGCTTGCTGATATCAAAGGCCAGTCTATGCAATCACTCGAAAACTCCGGTGAATTAACAAGAACGATCAAGGATATAAACATTCAGCAGGGTATAACCAATATGATTGCTGAATATTTCACCAGTACCACAAGCAGCAACAAATTAGTTCCTTCTTCGCTTGGGCTTAATGATCCTACTCTTTCTTTGCTGCTAACACAATACAACGAACTGCAGTTGAAAAAAGAAAGAGAGTTGCCAGGCAATGCACCTAACAGCCTTGTGATGCAGGATCTGAATACACAGATCAGCAGTTTAAAAAGCAGCATTGTTGAAAATTTGAATAATATTCGAAAAAATTTAAAGCTGCAGGAAAATAACCTGCAACAACAAAACAGTAAGTACAACAGTTTTCTTTCATCACTTCCGCACAATGAAAGAGTGCTGCAGGAGATCAAAAGAAAACAAACTATTACAGAAGGATTGTATTTATATCTTTTGCAAAAAAGAGAAGAAGCTGCTATCTCGAGCACCAACTCCAATACGGCAAATTACAAACAGATTGATCCTGCTATCGGTTATGGCCCCGTAGAGCCTAACAAAAAAATGATCCTTCTTTCAACTGCACTGTTAGGGTTTCTTTCAGCATTCGGCCTTATTTACTTCAAAGATCTGATGAATGATAAAATAATGAGCAAAGAAGATATTGCTAAAAAATTATCGGCCCCTGTCGTTGGAGAAATCAGTTATTTATCAAAAAGAAAAAATCAAAATCTTCCCGCCTTAAATGATACTTTAGCCAGTGAGCAATTCAGAGCTATTCGCACTAATCTTTTCTTTTCGATGAAGAATAACAAGCATAAGGTAATCCTTGTTACATCATCTGCAAGCGGCGAAGGCAAATCATTTATGGCATTTAATCTTGCAGCCGTTTGTGCTATACCCGGTAATAAAGTTGCTTTTCTTGAATTTGATTTCAGAAGACCCGCCATATCAACTATGCAGGCTGACATCACAACAGGACTTAGCAGTTACCTTAAAGGCGAAAGCACCGATCTTTCAGAACTGTATGTAGTGATTGATGAAATTCCATCGTTGCATATTTATCCTTCAGGTCTTGCTCTTAATAATCCAACAGATCTTTTAATGTCAGAAAATACTCCCGAACTGCTGGAACGTTTAAAACAACACTATGATTATATCATCATAGATACACCTGCAACCAAACCTGTAAGCGATGCTCTGATCTTAGCCGGTTATAGCGATGTGGTGCTTTATGTGGTAAGACAGGGAACAACAATAAAAAAACATCTTGACCAGGTAAATGATATGCAAAAGCAAAAAATGCTTAATAACCTGCAGATCGTATTCAATGGTATAAAGAATCGTGAAAAAGATTATTACTACGGTGCGAGTGGTTATGAAAAAAAATACAAGAAAAAGAAAACAGTTACTGAAAACAATATTGTTTAATACTTTCTCTTTGCACAGCGGTTGAAACCTGCGATAAAAAATTATTCTTTCCAAAACTTTTCACCATTTCATTCTCTTCCATCTGATGAAGGCATTTGTCAAACGTCTGAATGATCCAACTGCTCAAAAAAAACTGCTTGAGTGGGGAAGATTAGTTACGATCACCGGGTCAGCGCAATTGCTGATACAAGCCATCGGGTTGGTATCCGGAATCCTCATCATTCGTTTACTTTCTCCGCAGGAATATGCGCTTTACACATTGGCAAATACAATGCTTGGCGCCATGGTTGTTTTGGCCGATGGTGGCATCTCAGCGGGTGTAATGTCAGAAGGCGGAAAAGTTTGGGCTGATAAAGAAAAATCAGGGCTCGTCATAAGCACGGGGCTTGATTTAAGAAAAAAATTTGCGGCCGGCAGTTTGCTTCTTGCGTTACCTGTATTAATTTATCTTTTACAACTACACGGTTCCAACTGGCTGATATCAGCTTTAATTATTCTTGCATTAATTCCTTCGTTCTTCACTTCGCTTTCTAATTCTTTATTGGAGATACTGCCTAAACTATCACAGCATATCGTACCGCTTCAAAAGATACAAGTAACAACGAATTTATCACGTCTTGTTCTTGCGTGTATTGCGCTGATCATTTTCCCATGGGCTTTTATAGCCATTCTTGCAGCAGGCTTGCCACAATTGTGGTCGGCCAGGCAATTAATTAAACTTTCCGGCAATTATGCAAACATTAGTGATAAACCTGATCCTGTAATCAGAAAAAAAATTCTTTCCATTGTAAAACGAACTTTACCCAGCGCAGTTTATTATTGTTTTTTGGGACAAATTACAGTTTGGCTGATTTCAATTTTCGGCACCACATCATCTATTGCGAGTGTTGGCGCACTGGGCAGAATAGCTATGCTGCTGACCATCTTCACTGTTTTGTTTAATACACTCGTTATCCCCCGCTTTGCAAGGTTGCCTGCAAATAAATCTCTTCTTCTGCATCGCTTTCTGCAAATTCAAGGCGGTCTTTTGCTATTAAGCATATTGATGATCGCTTTCTTTTATTTATTCTCTGCACAGGCATTATGGATTCTCGGGCCTGGCTATTCCAATTTAAATAACGAGTTGTTATTGACAATTGCCGGAGGTTGTTTGAATCTGATATCTGCTGTTTCTTTTTCGTTAAGTACAAGCCGCGGGTGGACTATTAATCCGCTATACTCTATTTCAGTCAGTATGTTAAGCATTGTGTGCGGTATTGTTTTCATTGATGTTTCTGCGCTTAAAGGCATACTGCTCTTTAATATTTTTATTTCGTTAATGCATGCACTGATCTTTTTGATCTATGCTTTTGTTAAAATAAACCACTGCAAATATGAAAGTGCTAACTGAAAAGAAAGAAGCTGCAATAAATTTCAAGCGTTTAATTGGCGAATCATTTATCACCTGTCCTGCCTGCGCACATGATGATATAAGGCTTTTAGAAATAGTTGATGTGGCAAGACAGCATGCTCTTTATTCGCCACATTCATTAAAAAGACAAGACGAGCTGACTGAAGCCGCAAAGTCATCTGCACTTACTTACCAGATGGTGCGTTGCAATAAATGCCATTTAGAATTTGCAAATCCCGCAATCGCTCCCAATGCTGACTGGTATAACATAGCTTATCAAACTTTGTCACTCTATCCTCATGACCGTTGGGAATTTCAATTCGTCATTGAAAATTTAAGATCAAAAGGAAACTTATTAGAGCTCGGTTGCGGTTCAGGTGAGTTTTTAAAAATTTGTAACACAAATAATATTCCGGCAACCGGCCTGGATTTTTCTCCTGAAGCAGTAAATCTTTGTCATGAAGCCGGACTAAATGTGCAGCTGCTTGACCTCACCAAAGAATCAAACAATACCAAAGAAGATATAAAAACAATAACAGCATTTCATGTGCTTGAACATTTGGATGATCCCATAACCATCTTTGAGTTTGCGGGTAAAGCTGCTTCTAAAGACACAGTGCTATGGATCGCTGTTCCAAGCAATGTTCGGCCTTCACGAACTTTTGGCATCACCGATTTTTTAGATCAGCCGCCACATCACATGACCCGCTGGAACAAAGAATCGCTTAGAGAAATCGGCCGCAAAGCCAACTGGATTTTGGATACTGTTTATTACGAACCTATTTCAACAAAGGCAAGCTGCTGGTGGATAACAACAAAAAAAATGTGGGTTTATAAATGGTTAGAAAAATCGCTTTTGAAAAAACCAAAATCTGAACTTGTTTTACGAGCAATGTTGTTTCCCATTGCATTCTTTGCAAAACATTTGATCTATAGAAAAATGCAGGGCTTTACGATGCTTGCCTCTTATCGTTTTTCCGCTTAATCTGAATGAACACTATTATCTGTACTCTTTTCGAAAAGCATTATCACTACGGGCTGGCAGCATTGACTAATTCACTTTATCATCATGGCTTTCGGGGATCAATTTATGCAGGCTATCGCGGTGAATTACCTAAGTGGTGTGCAAGTGCAAAAGAAAACCACAGTGATGCATGGCCGGGAAGAAAAACGCTTGATGTTGCAAAAGATATCCAAATGCATTTCATTCCGCTTGATACTAATTTTCATCTTACCAATTACAAGCCTTTTTTTATGCTTCAGTTGCTTGATTATTTTCGAAAAGATGCTGAAGCAATCGCATATTTTGATCCGGATATAGTTATCAAATGCCAATGGAATTTTTTTGAAAAATGGATGTGCTCCGGTGTGGCATTAGTGCATGAGATAACGGCAAATGATATGCCTGCAACCCATCCTATCCGCCGCCAATGGGAAGATGTGATCGCAAAATGCAACAGGAAACTGACACGAAATTTAACTTCTTACATTAACGGCGGTTTTTGCGGAGTACACAAATCAAATGAAGAGTTCTTAAAACTGTGGGCTGATATTATGAATACTGCAATCATACATTATGATCTTAACCCAACTAAGTTTATGCCATCAGACAGAACACATCCTTTTTTTGCAACTGACCAGGATGCGTTGAATATTGCAGCCATGTGCAGCCGCTCGCCTGTCAGTGAAATAGGCCCCGAAGGAATGGATCTTACTTATGGCGGATGGACTATGTCGCATGCAGTGGGCTCACCAAAACCCTGGAAGAAAAATTTTATTCTATCCGCATTAAAAGGAAATCCTCCATCGCTTACTGACCGTGCTTATTGGCTATACGCTGAAAGACCTGTGCATTGTTATAGCTCTCTAACTATTAAATTAAAACGTATTGATATTTTGATTGCGGCTTTTATCGGACGTTTTTATCGGCGTTATTAAAAAATCATTTGAGTTATTATTTTTTTTGAAACCAGCATCAGATTTTCATGGCATCGTTTGTTGTGTCACTCACTTCATCGTCCCGTATCCATGGCATCAACTCAACAGATGATTTGAATTATTTGCAAAAGCATCATTTGTTTTACAATGAAAGCAAAAGGCTTTTTATCTGAATTACGATTATACTTCTGCAATGAATGGATTGGCAAACTTCCAAGTCATACCATGAGGCGTTGGTTTTATAGAAGGGTTATGAAATTTCAGTTCAAAACAGAAACTTTCATTTTTATGCACTGCAGCTTTGATGCAGCCAGGGGCTTAACGATCGGAAGAGACTCTGTGATCAATGGCCGTTGCAGGCTTGATACCCGCGGTGGCATTTATATCGGCAATGCAGTTTCCATTTCGCAAGAGGTTATTATTCTTACTGCTGATCATGACCCTGATTCAACAGACTTTGCAGGTCGCAATAGAAAAGTAGTAATAGAAGATTATGTATGGATAGGAACAAGAGCAATCATACTGCCGGGAGTAACTATTGGCCGCGGCGCTGTCATAGCAGCAGGCGCTGTGGTAAGTAAAAATGTGGAGCCGTTCACCGTTGTAGCAGGTGTGCCTGCTCAATGCATTAAAAAAAGAAGACAGGATATTAATTACCGGCTCAACTATCATCGTTTGTTTCAGTAGCCCATTAGCACTGCTTATCCGGTTACAAAAAGCCAAATAAATCATCTTTTGTCACAAAGAAAAAAAATAAGCAGGCTTCTTATACTCTGTGTATGTGCATTTATACTCTTTAATGTTATCTTATTAATTATTCCTTTGAAAAAAAAATACATATACAAGGATAAAGAACGTGGCGAAGAATATATTTATTCCAATATAAAATATCCGTTAGTTTTTGCAGGCTCCGGTTTGATTGGCGGCTTTGATCATGAAAATCTTGGACGAAAGACTTTCTATAATCTTTTTTTCCCTTACAGCGGAAGCTGCACGGCGGTTGAACTGGTTGCGCTTTCAAAAAAAATACCTGATACGCTTTTTATAGAAACTAATTATATTTTCAAAGGCTTCAACGATCAATTACTTGAAAAACTTTTTAACCCGGTTGCATACAGATCAAAATTTTTTCTCCCCTGCCTGCTGGAAAAAAATAAACCGCTGCCACTGGCAAAAGAAATATTCAAAGGGCATAGTCCGAGACAACAAACAATAAGCGTTTTACCGTCGCCGCATTATCAGCAATCTATTGAATCGCTTAAAAAAGAATACAATCAGATTGACAGCGCCGGTTTTAAAAACATTGTTACGAAGCTGAAAAAAAACATTGACTATATCGCATCTCATGATTGCACCATTATTTTTTTTGAAATGCCGGTTGACAGTTTTTTCTTAAACAGCCCTAAAATGAATTGGGAAAGAAAAATACTGCAGTCAGCTTTCAGCGATAAAAAATTTATCTGGACTTATACTGATACAAGTTCCCGGTATATTACTTCAGACGGAATTCATTTACTCGATCAAAGCCTTGAAAAATATATTCATTACTTCAATAACAGCCTTGCATACAAATAAAATAAATTATAGAAAAAGCCCATTTGCAGAATCGCAGGGCAGGTTCATTCAAAAAAATAATGACGATGTTTCGAAAATTGCCTTTTTGTGCGGTTCACTTGAGCCAGGAGTTGATGGCGTAGGCGATTACACCAGGATTCTTGCTGCAGAATTAATCAGGCAGGGAAATTCCATTGTGATAATTGCACTAAATGACAAGGGGGCACTGGCAATGATCGAGGAAAAACAAATGATAGAGAGCATCAAAATACCAGTGCTAAGAATACCTTTTAATTACTCACCATCTGAACGATTTGCAGCAGCCAAAAAGTATATTGATTCATTCAACCCGGATTGGCTTAGCCTGCAATATGTTCCCTATTCGTTTCACAACAAAGGATTGCCATTTGGAATAAGAAAACATTTGCAGCAATTAGGCGAAGGCAGGAAATGGCATATCATGTTTCATGAACTATGGATCGGTTTTACCAAAATATCTTCTTTAAAACATAAAATGATCGGTTTGGCGCAAAAAAAACTCGCAACTTCTATTGCCAGATCGTTGCGACCAAACGCTGTTACCACTACAAACAGGCTATACCAGTTATTGTTGCAAAAAAATAAGATCACAGCAGAAATATTACCGCTGTTCAGCAATATACCCATTGTTCCTGCAGAACGTTCATTTACGTTATCTGTATTAACAAACCTTGACATAAGCGAAGCAAATCGCAGCCACTATCACATCACAGGTTTTTTTGGAAACCTTTATCCGCAGGCAGAGCTTGAACATGCATTGACGGAACAATTGTACAAAGCTGTATCGTCTAAAAAGAAAATGGTTTGCCTGGGTTTTGGCAATATAAACAGGGATGGACTTAATGAGTTTAAACATTTAGAAGCAACTTTTGCAGGAAGAATAAAATTTCTTTATCTCGGTAAGCAGCCCGCCAAAAATGTTTCGAACTTATTGCAGATGCTGGATGTCGCTTTTTCCTGCACGCCTTCACAACATATCGGTAAAAGCGGAGTGTTTGCAGCAATAAGGTTACATGGTGTCGCTGTTATTGTTCCAAAAGGTGATGTGATACCGGAATACGATACCGAAATAAAAAAACACAATGAAGAATTAATGAAACGTCCGGCCGATCATTGGAATGTGAGTTATACGGTAAATCACTTTTTAAAATGCTTAACTGCTGCTGACGTTAAAAACTTATAGTATGATAGACGTTGACCATATACTGCAACTGCAACAAAATTGTATTGCGAACTGGCATCATAAAATGATATTGACACAAACAGAGCTTCCGTGGAAATTTATAGAAGAAAACAACCAGTACAACTTTCTTTTATGGCATGAAGAAGACATTGCCCGCATAAAAGATATTGACCCATTGCGAATGGTGGACGCCAAACGGAATATTGATAAATATAACCAGCTAAGAAATAATGCTATTGAAAAAATTGATGAATGGATATTAACCTCTTTGGCTGCAGGCGCTGGTACCAACCTGCCCATGCATTCCGAAACGCCGGGCATGATGATGGACAGGCTTTCTATTATGGCCTTGAAAAAATACCACATGTTTGAAGAAACAACCAGGCTTGATGCAACTGAAGAACATATAACAAAATGCACTAACAAAGTATCGGTGCTCGATGAACAGATAACTGATCTTGCTGATTGCCTTGATAATGTTTTAAAATTGTTAAGCGAAGGCAAATTGAAATTTAAAGTGTACAGGCAATTTAAAATGTACAATGATCCGGAACTGAACCCTCAATTGTACAAACGGCAACAATTAAAAATTGTAAAGTAAGATGCTGAAAAAAGAAAAGCTTACTATTGATTTACTCAAAGGTGGCAACGGCGATATCTGGATTAGATTGGTCAGCTTTTATTCCATAGCAGCCCTGTTACCTCATCTTGAAATAAGTATTTTAATTCCGGCCTTTATGCGACGCCTGGCTAAACATAGTTTTGGCGACAGGCTAAATATTTTGGAAACCCATAATGAAAAAATCAAACTAAGTTATTCATCTGCCGGTTTGCGCCATCTGGTTAAAGGATTTATAAAAGGTCAGCAATATATTCTTCCTTACCAGCGATCTGTCATCAATGATAAAAAGAAAAGCCAGGTAAAAGATAAGATCAACATTCTCTTATTCAATTTTGCAAAATCTCTGGGATTAGTTCATATACCCGGTTGGAAATGGATCAACAGCTACCAGGGCTATCTTGATATTATTGGAATAAAAAAGTTGAAACATGTTAACTATGATGATTTTGTTCAGCAACTGCGCAACAATTCTTCTTTAATAGCTTCCAGGCTCAATAAGAACATTCCCTGTTCAGCAGAATTAAATATACCGGCAGATTTAAAACAAAATATTCTTGTATTTCCCACTGGTACCAGCAGGCAGTTTATTCCTGTTTGGTGGGCAATAAAAAATCTGCCTGATGCTTACTATGCTTTTTTTTATAAGGATAAAGATGCTTTGGCTTTTGAAAATGCAGGATTGAAAACAGTAAAGTTTTATCATGAGCCCGGAGACATCATTGCCCTGGCAAAAAATGCTCATTGGACAATTTCTACTGATAGCTTTCCTTCTCATCTTCTTCAGTCATCAGTGAAAAATTGCACCATTACGATCACAGAAGTTCTTAGCTCAAGAATAATATCTCCGGTTTTTGAAGGGGAAATAGCAGATGCGGTCGCTGAATGCCATCCCTGTTTGCATTTGGATAGAAAGAATCATCCTTTATGCGCAGCGGGCCACAGCGAATGTGTCAACTGGAAAAGTAAATTATATACTGAAAGCATTTTACATTCTGTAACAAAAAAAATCACTGAAACCGTCTAACTTAATTTTTATACCCGCAATGAAAGTTTCTGTTTGCATACCTGCTTACAATCAATGCCAGTATATTGAAAAAGCTATCCGCAGTGCAGTTCAGCAATCACAACCGCCTTGTGAGATCATCGTTTCCAATGACTGCAGTACCGATGCAACAGCAGAAATATTGGAAAGACTGGCCAACGAAATAACTATTTTGAAAGTGATCAATCAACCGGTCAATGCAGGAATGGTTCCCAACACTGATGCTGTGCTGAAAGCAGCAACCGGTGATTTCATTGTTAAACTTGATTCGGATGATTATTTGCATCACAACTACATTAAAATGCTTGGTGAGTTGTTATTGAAATATCCCGAAGCAGGTTATGCTCATGCTGCCGTGCAGGAAATAGATGAACATGATAATGCAATAAAAACAAGAAGCCTTGCACGAAGCACCGGCTTTTATTCATCTCAAAAAGCATTGAAAGACGCAATCTATGGATACCAGGTAGCAGCCAACATTATAATGTTTCGGCGATCTGCTCTTGCAAAAGTTGGTTATATCTCTGCTTCAACAAATTTTGCAGAGGACTATTACTTATCGGCGGAGTTGGCTGCCATAGGTTATGGCAATGTTTATTACAGCGGCATACTTTCATCTTACAGGGTTTGGGCTGATGCTGGTATGGTGCGACAAAAACGTAAACTCGCAGAGATAAAAGCATTGCGTCATGTTTTTGATGAAGTGCTTGAGCCTGCTTTTAAAAAAAGAAACTGGAGTTTAAGAAAACTAAGAAACTCAAAAACCAATTTCGCCTGCCGCCAGGCTGATTGTTTAAGCTGGTCAATTTATAATGCTGAAGAAAAAGAAGAATTGATTGCTGAACTTCGCAAACTCTCATCAGCGCCAAAAGCCAAATTTTTCTCATCAATATATGCAGGCAGTTTTGGTAAGATATTTTTATCAATAACGAAACTAAAAGCAAGTTTTAAACAATTGATAAAAACATCTCTTATTCGTCCCCAGGCAGCAGGATTAAATAAATAATGATGCAGGTGATTGTATCGCATCCTACAGGCAATAGAAATGTAAGAGCTGTTATTGAAGCATTGGTTCGTGAAAACATGCTGGCAGAGTTTAATACAACGCTTGCTGCCAATCCCAATTCGGTTATTATAAAATTGCTGCCCGCAGCTTTAAAAAATGAATTGCTACGACGAACTTTTTCATTACCCATGCAAAAAATTCGTTCGCATCCGTGGAGAGAACTGGCGAGACTGGGTTTACCAAAAATTGGGCTTGGTCATTTGGTAAAACAGGAACATGTATTTGCAAGTATTGATGCAGTATATAAAAAATTAGACCAGGCCACTGCAAAAAGATTAAGAAGAATTTCTTTCAGAAAAAAATGTAATGCTGTTTATACTTATGAAGATGGAGCCCTTGCATCATTTGCAAAAGCGAAAGAGTTAGGATTAAAATGCATCTATGACTTACCGATTGCTTACTGGGAAACAGGAAGGAGATTGATGATGGAAGAAGCAGAGCGATTGCCGGACTGGGCTTGCACATTAGGCGGGGGCATCAAAGACTCACTGGTTAAATTAGAACGAAAAACAAAAGAGCTGGAGTTGGCTGAAATGATTGTTGTGCCGGGACAGTTTGTTAAAGATTCACTTCCGGATTGGTCAAAGAATAAACATATTGTTGTGGCCCCGTTTGGTTCTCCACTGGCAATGACAGATTATGAAAAGAAAACAGAGCAGCAAAATGATAAAACATACAATCGCCGTTTAAGAGTTTTGTTTGTTGGATCAATGGGGCAACGGAAAGGATTGGGTGATCTGTTTGAAGCCATGCGTCTTCTCAACAATGATAACATTGAATTGGTAGTGATGGGTTCATTGTTAGCGCCAATGGAATTTTATCGCAAGCAATATCCTCACTTTACTTATGAAGCGGGCCGGCCGCATGAACAAGTTCTTGCATTAATGAGAAGCTGCGATGTGTTTTGTTTGCCTTCCATTGTAGAGGGCCGGGCTTTGGTAATGCAGGAAGCCATGAGCCAGGGGTTGCCGCTTATCATCACACCCAATACCGGTGGCGCAGATTTAATTGACAAAGGAAAAACAGGTTTTCTTATTCCGATTCGTTCACCGCAGGCTATTGCTGATAAATTAAATTGGTTTCTTGAAAACCGTTCACAAATACCGGAAATGAGCCAGCTATCCAAACAACATGCCGCCAATTATACATGGGAAAATTATGGAGAGACTATTAAGTGTGCAATAAAAAATTTCCTGACTTAAACACTGTTTAAAAATTAAAAATTAAGAACATGGATAACACAGACCTGCCCGCCTGCCGACGGGTTTGAAAGATTCAAACGGATTTTTATCAGTGCTGATCCGTTTAATCAGTGTCATCCGTGTGTTATTCTAACAAATTTAAACAGCTTCTTAGTCTTAATTGAATTTCTTTAATAAATCATTCATCATTGACAACGATCACTGCACCGCTCACTGTATCGAATAACACCATTGTAACCGGAATAAGCACTCAACATCTGCTGCTGAAAAGAGGCATCTGGGCCTATTTTATTCTTTTGATCTTTGAAGGCGCATTGCGAAAATGGTTTTTGCCCGGCCTCTCCACTCCCCTGCTGATTGTAAGAGATCCGATTGCTGTATATCTTTTATGGCTGGCAATTAAAGATGGCATACTGCGACCAAATATTTATATGAGCACTGCTGTTCTGATTGGCATTATCGGAATTTTTACTGCACTTTTTTTTGGACACGGTGATCTTGCCGTGGCTATATTTGGCGCAAGGATTTTTATTTTTCATTTTCCATTAATATTTGTCATCGGTTCTGTTTTTACCCGTGAGGATATCATTAAAATGGGAAAGGTATTAGTTTATATATCTGTGCCGATGGCTTTGCTTATTGCAATCCAATTTTACAGCCCGCAATCAGCATGGGTAAACAGGGGCATTGGCGGCGATCTGAAAGGAGCTGGCTTTAGCGGTGCATTGGGTTATTACAGACCGCCCGGAACTTTTTCTTTTACCAATGGCAATGCACTCTTTTTTGCTTTTGCAGGAAGCTTCATTATTTATTTTTGGCTTGTTCAGCGTGGCATCAATCGTATTATTTTAATAGCAGCCACTATTAGTCTCATTGCGGCCATTCCTTTATCTATCAGCAGAGCTTTATTTTTTTCGGTAGCATCGTCATTACTTTTTGCCATCATTGCCATGTTTAGAAAGCCGCAGTTGTTTGGTCGTTTTGTTTTAATTGGATTGATTGTCTTTTTCAGTTTTGGAATTTTGAGTACCACTCCTTTCTTTGATACATCACGTGAAGCTTTTCTTTCAAGGTTTGAAACTGCTAATGAAACAGAAGGTGGAATGTCAGGTGTGATAGGCGGACGATATTTAGGCGGAATGATGACTGGGTTGGGCAGCAGCCCCGGTGTTCCTTTGTTAGGATATGGATTAGGAATGGGCACTAATGCCGGCGCCATGTTATTAACGGGAGATAATAGTTTGTTTTTAATTTCAGAAGAAGAATGGGGCAGATTAATCGGAGAACTGGGTCCTGTATTGGGATTACTAGTGATAATTCTCCGGTTAGCATTGACATTAAAAATGACAACAGCATCTTATCGAAGATTATCGGCCGGTGACTTGCTTCCCTGGATGCTTTTAAGCTTTGGATTCTTAAATATTCCGCAGGGACAATGGGCTCAACCTACCAGTCTTGGTTTTTCAACATTGATAGCGGGTTTGATTGTCGCATCGTTGAGAAAAGAGTGAGAAGTTTAAAAGATTTGAACTTAATTTTAAAGGTTTTGCGTTATTTATTTTTTATGTCAGCAACAGTTTTCATGGCGTCGTCTGTTGCGACGCTCCATTCATCGTTCCGTTTTCATGGCATCTTTTTTAATTCAAACCGCTACTTAATACCCGTGACAATTAGAGTTTCAAAACAAGCATTGTGAAAATAATCTTCTTTGCACATCCTGAATTTTTGCATTCGCAAAGCATGCCAAGATATGCAGCCATGTTGGCCGATGGCATGAAGCAAAGAAATCATGAAGTAGCTATATGGCAACCTGCTCCTTTTTTTTATAAAATCAACATAATTTATTCTTTAAAAAAATGGCTTGGCTACATTGATCAATACATTGTGTTTCCTATGCAGGCAAAAAAAAGAATGAAGAATCTTTCTGCTGATACAATTTTTGTTTTTACTGATCATGCGTTAGGCCCCTGGGTGCCATTGGCAAAAGATCGTCCTCATATCATTCATTGCCACGATTTCCTTGCACAGCGCTCTGCTCTTGGAGAGTTTAAAGAAAATCATGTGGGAGTAACCGGCCGCATTTACCAGTCGTTAATTAGAAAAGGTTATCAAAAAGGAAAAAACTTTATTTCTGTTTCTGCAAAAACGAAAGAAGATCTTCACAGGTTTGTCAAACATACTCCTTCAATATCCGAAATTGTGTATAATGGATTGAACCAGCAATTTGAAGACAGTGATGTTGAATGTGCTAAAAAAACATTTGGCAAAAAAACAGGTATTGATCTTTCAAGAGGTTATTTATTGCATGTTGGCGGCAATCAGTGGTATAAAAATAGAATTGGTGTAATTGACATTTACAATGCATTTCGAAAACAATCCGATATTCAAATACCATTGCTGCTGATCGGCGCATCACCTTCTGATGAATTAAAGAAATCGCAAGAGCAATCTTCCTTTAAAGATCAAATTCATTTTCTTGTAAATATTGATGATAAATTTTTAAAGCTTGCTTACAGAGGTGCATCTGTTTTTCTTTTTCCATCGCTTGCCGAGGGATTTGGCTGGCCTATTGCCGAAGCTATGGCATCAGGTTGTCCCGTTATTACTACCAATGAAAAGCCAATGACAGAAGTAGCAGGATCAGCGGCTTTTTTTATTCCACGTAAACCTGCGAATAAAGAACTTGCTGAAGAATGGGCTACCGATGCTGCTAAGCTTGTAAAAAAGGTTTTGCAACTCACCGCTCAGGAACGACAGCAGGTTATATGCAAAGCCCTTGGCAATATAGAAAGGTTTAGTGCAGACGATGCATTAGATCGCATAGAAAATATTTACAAAAGAGTTTACCTAAGTACAACACAGCAGTGAAAATTCTTCATGTTATCGGAAGTATGGATCCCAAATCCGGCGGGCCCTGCCAGGGAATAAGAAATTTAAACAGGGTGATGGAAGAAAAAGGAATCTACCGCGAAGTAGTAAGCCTCGATGATCCGGATGCTTCGTTTCTTAGATCAGATCCTTTCACCATTCATCCGCTTGGTCCCAGCAAAAGCTCCTGGCAATACAGTGCAAAATTATTTCCGTGGCTGCTTGCCAATATAAGCCGTTTTGATATTGTTATTATCAATGGAATTTGGCTCTATCATGTATATGCTGCTACAAAAGCGATAAGAAGAATCAAGAATCAAAAGTTTGCGATTGCCAACGATTCAAAAAAAACTCCCCGCCTGTTTATTATGCCTCACGGCATGCTTGATCCCTATTTTCAAAAAGCGCCGGATAGAAAATTAAAAGCGATACGCAACTGGCTTTATTGGAAATTCATTGAAAGTAAAAATATCAGCGAAGCTTCGGGATTGCTTTTTACATGTGCAGTAGAACAGCAGCTTGCTTCAAAAAGTTTCAGTGTGTACAAACCAAAACGTGAGATCAATGTTGGCTATGGCGTGGAAGATGTGCCATTATATACGACGGAAATGAAAAAAGCATTTCTTGAAAAATGCGCTGGATTAAAAGAACCTTATTTTTTATTCTTAAGCCGCATTCATCCAAAGAAAGGTGTTGATAATCTTATCAACGCTTACATACAGCTTTTCCGGCAAAATAAGAATCAAAAAAATTGCCGCTTGCCTCATCTTGTCATCGCTGGGCCGGGAATGGAAACAGCTTATGGCAAAAGTTTAAAACAATTGATTTCAAAATTTCCATCGGCGAAGTCTTCTATTTTATTTCCGGGTATGTTAACAGGACAGGCTAAATGGGGCGCATTGTACGGTTGCGAAGCTTTTGTGTTACCAAGTCACCAGGAAAATTTTGGCATCGCTGTGGTTGAAGCGCTTGCTTGCAAAAAACCGGTGCTTATTTCCAATCAAATTAATATCTGGAGAGAGATCATTACTGACGACGGCGGAATAGTGAAAGATGATACGCTGAGTGGAACGTTAGAATTACTAAACGATTGGATTCAGTTATCACTTGAAGAAAAGTTAATGATGGGTTTAAATGCAAGAGATTCTTTTGAAAAGAACTTTGCCATTTTATCTGCAGCCAATCGTTTTATTGAAGCATTGGAGACGGCTTAATTTCTTTTTACCCTAAACTTTTTTGAATTCAGTATGCCGTTTGTCACTTTAAATTATCAAACCTTATCATGTTATATAACCAGGACACACACACCGGACCTTCTTTTTCATTAAAGAATCGTATCAGCAGAGTTGTATGGCAAATAGTGGAGTTTTTATTCTTTCGTTACTCTCCCAGGCCAATGCATAGCTATCGTTCTTTTATCCTTCGTTTGTTTGGGGCAAAAGTAGGCCGTAATGTCCATGTTTATCCGAAAGTAAAAATATGGGCGCCGTGGAATCTTGTATTAAAAGACGAATGTGGCATTGCGAACGGTGTAATACTTTATTCGCAGGGCAAAATAATTATCGGACGCAGGGCTGTTATCTCACAAGGTTCGCATCTTGTTACAGGCACTCATGATTATACGCATCCCGGTTTCCCCTTGATCACAAAACCAGTTATAATCGCTGATCATGCATGGATAGCGACGGAATCATTTATACATCCCGGTGTTATTATTGACGAAGGCTGTGTTATCGGTGCAAGATCAGTTGTTACCAAAAGCATGCCTGCGTGGATGGTATGCGGCGGTCATCCCTGCAAACCTATAAAAGAAAGACCCAATTTTTTAAAACCACAATTAAATAAAGCCGCATACCTATCTTAACTGCTATGATACTTGATCTTACTATCGCTATCCCTGTTCGTAATGAAGAAAAAAATCTTCCCGGTTGCTTTGAAGCCATCGGGAATGACTTTGCGAAAAAAATCGTTGTAATAGATTCAGGGAGCACCGACAAAACACTTGAAATCGCTAAAGCAAACAATGCAGATATTATCAATTTTGTATGGGATGGGAAATTTCCCAAAAAACGAAATTGGTTTTTACGCAATCATACTCCTGCTACAAAATGGATTTTATTTCTCGATGCAGATGAATACCTGACGGAAGAGTTTAAAAAAGAAATTGCTGAAAAACTAACTGCAGAAGATAAAGCCGGTTATTGGTTACGCTATACTATTTATTTCATGGGAAAAAAATTAAGAGGTGGTTATCCATTAAAAAAATTAGCACTGTTTCGGGTAGGCGCCGGTGAGTACGAAAGAATTGATGAAGACAAATGGAGCAAGCTGGATATGGAAGTGCATGAACATCCCATATTAAATGGAGAAACGGGACATATTAAAAGTAAAATTGATCATAAAGACTTCAGGGATATTGCTCATTATGTAAACAAACATAATGAATATGCAAGCTGGGAAGCAGAACGATTCATCAAAGCATCGCAAAAAAACGGAGCAGATAAAAAATGGACCATTAAGCAAAAAGTAAAATACCGATTGATGAGTAGTGTTTGGATCGGGCCTGTTTTTCTATTCAGCAGCTTTTTTTTATTGGGTGGATTTAAAGATGGTGTCCGCGGCCTGGTCTTTGCTATTCTTAAGATGTCTTATTTTACCCAGGTATATTGTAAAATTCAGGAGAAGAATATAGTTCAATGACTCATCTTATTAATTAGAGACTAGGGATTAAAATAATTCAGAATCGGTTTCCAGTTACCATTAATAGCGAATTGCTTCCATGTAATTCAAACATCATTCCTTTACTAAACGTACTTATCCTATGTGGCTTTGGAAAACTACCCTGCTTTATTTTCTTTTATTTTTTTTCAATTCAAATGCTTATGTTTTTAGCCAGGCAACTATGCCTGCTCAAAATCCATTTACATTTACTTTAGCAACAGACAGCCGCACGAGTGCCGGTGTATTCAAAGCTGATGGTACATTGGTAAGAACCATCTGGAGTGCTGTAAATTTTACTGCGGGTGAACATACTGAAAGCTGGGATGGCCTATTAGATAACGGCAATACTGCACCAGTGGATAATTATCAAATAAAAGTTCTTTCGGGTAATGTGAACTACGAATGGGAAGGCGCCCTGATCGGTAATACATCAACAGCTTTAACAGGCAGCACAAAGCTTCGTTTTTATGATCCGTTATCCGGAATGGCAGTAGCCAACAATACGATCTATTGGGCAGCAGGATACAATGAAGGATGGCCTGCAAACTATAAAACAAGCATCACTGATCCAAATACAAAAACATTTATCGGCCCAATGAAACAAACCAACCAGGTGTCGGCATTTGTTTGTACAGATGCTGTAAATGTTTATTGGGCGGGGTATGATCCCTTCGATGCTAATCATGAAAGTTTTGTGTTTGCAACCAAAGTGAGTGATGATACAAGAGTAGCTTTTGCCAATGGTGTTCCTGCCCGTATGGAATGGGGAAGCACTTATCAAAACGCAATCGCTTATAAAAACACGGCTAAGGCAACTGCATCATTAATATCAGGAATAGCAGTTCAAAAAACGGGCAACTATCTCTTTGTCTCCCGCAAAGGTCAAAATGAAATGCAGGTTTTAAATAAATCAACAGGCGCACTTGTTCGAACTATCACCATTACCGCTCCTGCTGTGACGCAGATTGATAACAATGATAATTTATGGCTGGCACATGCTGCAGGCGTGCAAAAATATATTGTTAATGCAGATGGTTCTATAACTTCAGCCGGCGTTTCTATTCCCATCACCAATGCAGGCGCCATAGCTATATCGCCTGACAATGCAACGGTTATTGTTGCAGATATTACAACAGAACAAGTAAAAGCTTATGCAAACAATACGGGAAATGTTTTATGGACATTGGGCACCGGTGAAAGCTATATCACCAATGCGACAGTAAAGAATGATAAGTTTTATTGGAAAGATGTAAGAGGGCAGTACGCCACATTTCTTTGCTTTTTGCCCGATGGAACTTTTTACGTAGGTGATCCGCAAAACAGGAGAGCACAACACTTCTCAACTAACAGAACCTTTATTGATAAAATAATGTATTTGTCTTCTTATTACAATGCATTTGCTGACCCCAACAATCCCACAAGAATATTTGCCGATTTTCTCGAATTTAAAATTGATTATACTAAGCCATTGAGAACTTCATGGGATTTAGTAAAAAACTGGGGCGCAAATATCAGCAGCGCTTATGATTGGTTTGAGAAAATGAAATATGCAGTAACGCTTAGCAATGGACGTACCTATGCCAGGATAAGAAGAGTGAATGAATATTCAATCATAGAATTAGCAGAAGGCGGAAGTGCCCGGTTTACCAATGTTATCATTCCCAGCTTTGGCATGATAAGCAAAGATGGGTCACTGCTTACCAGTTCAATTGCTTCGCTTGGTCAGTCAATGACATTAAGGCGATTAATTCTTAACGGATTTACGAATACAAATAATCCAATCTGGTCTGCTACTCCGCAGGTAATTGCTACAACCCCTGCAGTAACTGCAAATGATCCTGTGCCCTGGGAAGGTTTCAGAGCTGATCCTGTAACCAACTTAAATAAGATAATTTACTTCGATTATGCAAAAGCAGAGTTTGGACATGGCGAAGGTTTTCATTTAGGCGCCATAAACATAAATGATAATAAATGGCTGTGGCGAACTGCACCGGCTACATTCAGAACTTATACAGGCCCATTTCCTGAAGATGGAGCTTTTGATATTGGCAATGGCGTTGTATATGCAGGCGGACTTGCATTAACGAGTGATCAAAATATTTTTTGGAGTTATCATGGTGAATTTTGGAAACAAAGCCAGACAAACAAATGGAATCATGTGTATGACAATGGCCTGATGGTTGGTCAGTTTGGAGAACTAACCAGCGACTACCCGGGTATTGAAGCTTTTGCAGGAGGCGCAGGCAATGTCAGATCGGGCAGCGTAGTAAGTGTAAACGGAATTACATATTTATATCATAACGACGAAGGAGTGCATGGAGCTTTACACCGGTGGAAAATTAGCGGCATCAATACTATACAGGTGCAAAATGCTGTTTTTCCAACTACCAAACATTACACACCCAAAGAAGGAATTGACTTACTCGAAGGTTTGGTAAGAAATACAACTCTTCAAAACGGATCATTTGGCTGGCAAAGGACTCCTGCAACTAATAATACAACAACGGGAACTTATTTTACTGCAACTACAGGAAACAAAACATACGATAAGTTTCAACGGCCTGATCTGTTTCTCAAGTATCGCATATCATCAGGCACTGCCACAGTCACAAGAGAATTAGGAAATAACAATGGCCTGTATGGCTGGAAGCTTTGGGGCAAAGTAAATTTTGACGAACATACTCCAAATGAAGCCCGTGGCCGCGGTGGCAATTATATGGAAGTGCTTGATAAAAGTAATCGCATCATTGCAAGATTTTATATCACAAGAGATATGGTATCGGGCACAAACATCATGGGAAACTCACAGGTACTATACAATGGCACTGCAACAGAGATTGATGTAATGAAAAACAAACATCAGCCCATTGAAATAAGCATGAATAATGGTTTGCTAAAGATCAGTTATGCAAGTCGTACAATAACAACTGCACAATTTGTTGATCCCGCTGCCGACTGGCGAACACCAACAACACTGCGATTTCAGTTCTTTACAAATTATGTTGCTGATGACTTTGCAAGATCCATTGATATACCAGAATTAAGGTTTTTAGCCAACCCCATGGAAGTATTACCTGTTACCGGTATTGACGTAAGAGCTTATCCTGCTGATGCGGGTATAGTAGTTGACTGGACAAATCAACAGGAAAATGACATCGAGCAATATGAAATAGAAAAATCCATTGACGGCCGGCAATTCTCAAAAATAGGAATGGTGATGGCTGGTACACCCCACATTATCAATAAATATAAATGGCTTGATTCAGTTCCGGAACAAGGTGGCAATTATTATCGTATTAAAATTATCAATAGAGCAGGAACGCAGAACTATAGCAGCATTGTACTCGTAAACATAAGGAATGAAAAAGACGATATTGAAATTTTCCCCAATCCTGTTTCAGGTGATTTGTTCAGTGTTAGATTCAATAACATTCCGCGAGGCACTTATATTCTTACTTTAATCAATTACAAAGGCCAGGTAATGTGGAAAAAAAATGTTTATCATGCAGATTCCAATACTAACGAAGTGTTTCCAATTAATTTTTCCTTTCCTTCAGGAAAATATAAATTAAGCATAACCGGTGGTAAGAAAACATATTTCAAACAATTGCTTAAGCTGCAGTAATAATAAGATCAGGGTAACCAGTGCCAGAAGAGAAAATATTTTGATCAAATAAGATTTAATGAATTTGTCTTTCCGGATTTTCACAAACTCTTATGTAAAACCAATTATCATTTTTGCTGCCTTTTCTTATTTCCTATTGTTGTTTTATATTTTCTTTCTTGCCAGGCGGCGCAGGGGGCCAACGCTTCCCTGGAGCAAAAGGCATCTGAATCTCATACCTTTTAAAAATAAATACGCATATTTCATATCTCAAATAGACATTGAACGTCCGCAGTTCCGTGAATTCTATTTTGATCTTTTTGGAAACATTCTGCTATTCGTGCCATTTGCTTTTATCCTGTATTTTATTTTGCATATAAAAGACAACCGCAAGATCATGATCATCTCTTTTGTTACAAGCATTTCCATTGAGATAACACAATTTGTATTAAGCATTGGGGTGGCTGATGTGGATGATATAATTTTAAATACAACAGGAGCAGCAGTCGGCTTATTTATTTTAAAAAAACTGATCAAAATAAATGCAGCACCACAAAGCAGGTTGTTCAGATCCGGAATCGCTAAATAACTTATTACGAAAAATGTCTAAAAAATATTAATAACTTTTTTTGCATGATATGTTCTTTGTGTTTTATTATTTAATATATTTAAGTATTGTTTTTCTCTGCACCTTTTCCTTATTACGGAAAAGAGATTTCCCACCGGTTTCTTGCCAGATTGTATACAGCAGAGTAGTTGCCGTGTACGACGATTTCTCCAGTATGAAACAATGATTTCCTTTAACGATTGTTGCACTTAAAAAACAACGCTGCATACTAATTATGCCTTTTGATTTTTAGTTACCGGCCATCTGTACTCCTTTTTCTTTTTATTTACGCTTCCATAGTTTCGATTCTTGCTCACGATTGAGTATGCATCAAAGTATGCCCGCCGGAAGAAGTATGTCTTGCCATCAACGATTTCTGCCTGTTGCCTGATACTCCTGTAACTTTTTTGGAAACTAAAATTCAAATATTATGAGAATACTTATTTATGGCATCAACTATGCCCCGGACCTCACAGGTATTGGAAAATATACCGGCGAAATGGCCAGTTGGCTTGTAAAAAGCGGTCATACCGTACATGCTATTACTGCAATGCCTTATTATCCGCAATGGCAAATAAAAGAAGCATACAAAGGAAAATGGTGGCACAAAGAATATATGGATGGTGTAAAAGTGTATCGTTGCCCGCTATATGTACCGCAAAAAGTTTCTTCTTTGAAAAGGATCATACATGAATTTTCTTTTGTGTTAAGCACTGTTCCTGTTTGGCTGAGAATGTTTTTCAGCAGAAAGTATGATGTTGTCATCAGTGTAGCGCCGCCGTTTCATCTTGGCTTTTTGCCATTGATATATTCCAACCTGAAACGTACAAAACTCATAACGCATATCCAGGACCTGCAGGTGGATGTAGCCAAACAACTGGGTATGATAAAAAATTCAAAGTTCTTAAACCTGATGCTGGCATTGGAAAAATTTATTTTAAAAAGAAGCACATCTGTTTCCACCATCAGCAGGGGAATGAAAACTAAAATTGAAAGCAAAGGCATTGATTCATCCAAATGTGTAATATTTCCCAACTGGGTAGATGAAAAAATTGTTTTCCCGGTTGGTAAAAATGGATCGTTGCGAAAAGAGTTTGGTTTTACTAATGAAGATAAAGTGATACTTTATTCAGGAAACCTGGGTGAAAAACAGGGGTTGGAAAACATAATAGAAGTGGCAAAAAATTTCAGTGAAGAAACCAATGTCAAATTTGTGATCATAGGCAACGGCGGTTGTGAAGACAAATTAAAATTGGCAGCAAATAATGCAGGTTTAAACAATATTTATTTTCACGGACTGTTACCCTATGAAAAACTATCTGCATCCCTGGCGATGGCCGATCTGCATTTGGTGCTTCAAAAGAAACATGCAGAAGACCTGGTAATGCCGAGTAAATTAATAAGCATATTGGCTGCAGGTGGTTGCCCTTTAGTTACAGCTTCACCGGGCAGCTCACTTCATGATCTTATCAGTAAAAATGATATGGGAATCGTGGTAGACCCTGATGATGCTGTTGCTCTCAACGAAGGCATCAGAAGTGCATTGAAGAAAAATTTAGAAAGTTTACGGCACAATGCAAGGAGCTATGCAAAAAAATTCCTGGCAAAAGAGCAAATACTAAAGAACTGGGAATTGAAATTATTTCGCCTCGCCGGCATAACGCCACTTCGCAAGCCAGAGATTACTTTCAGTTTCAGAACAGACACACATACATTGACAGATCAGCAGGAATATGCATAGGGCATTAAATAAACAATATTACAGACAAGATTAATTTTTGACCAAATCAGCAAGGCTTATGAAAAAGGCATTAATAACGGGCATTACAGGGCAAGACGGGTCTTATCTTGCAGAGCTTTTGCTCAAAAAAAATTACGAGGTACATGGAATAAAACGCCGCACTTCATTGATCAATACGCAAAGGGTTGATCATTTATACCAGGATCCGCATGAATCTGACGTCAGGATGATTCTGCATTATGGCGATCTTACCGATTCATCCAATATTATTTCCATCATACAAAAAGTACAACCTGACGAGATCTATAATCTTGGCGCCATGAGCCATGTTCAGGTAAGCTTTGAAGAACCTGAATATGTTGCCAACACTGATGCAATAGGCACATTAAGAATATTAGAAGCTGTTCGCATCCTGGGTTTGCAAAAAAAGACAAAAATTTACCAGGCTTCTACATCGGAGCTGTATGGCAAAGTACAGGCAATTCCTCAATCAGAATCTACTCCATTTTATCCGCGGTCACCTTATAGCGTAGCCAAACTATATGCTTATTGGATCACCATCAACTACCGTGAAGCCTACGGTATCTATGCCTGCAATGGTATTTTATTTAATCATGAAAGTCCGTTGCGTGGTGAAACTTTTGTTACAAGAAAAATAACAAGAGGTGTTGCAGAAATTGTATTGGGTCTTAAGAATAAATTATGGTTGGGTAATCTGGATGCAAAAAGAGACTGGGGCCACGCCAAAGATTATGTAGAAGCCATGTGGCTGATGCTGCAGCAAAAAGAAGCAGAAGATTTTGTAATAGCAACAGGCGCCACTACATCAGTGAGAGATTTTGTAAGAATAGCATTTGATCATGCAGGCGTACACGTAGTATTTGATGGCGAAGCAGAATCAGAAAAAGGAATTGTCGTAGCAGTTTCAAACCCTGATATTCCGTTGCAAATTGGAGATGTAGTGGTAGAAGTGGATAAAAGATATTTCCGTCCAACGGAGGTAGATATTTTATTGGGATCTGCATCCAAGGCAAAACAAAAGCTGGGATGGTCACCCAAATATTCACTGAATGAATTGATACAGGAAATGGTGGATACCGATCTAGAACATTTCAGAAAAGATGTGATACTAAGAGAATCGGGATATGAAACTATAAGACAATTTGAATAATGGAAAAGAAAAGCAAAATTTATGTAGCAGGCCATCGTGGCATGGTAGGTTCAGCCATCGTGAGAAAATTGATCGAAGAAGGATACAGCAATATCATTTTCCGGTCTTCATTTGAACTGGATCTCCGCAACCAGCAGGATGTTGCTGATTTTTTTCAAAGTGAAAAACCGGAATATGTTTTTTTAGCTGCGGCAAAAGTTGGCGGTATAATGGCTAACAATACATACAGAGCTGAATTTTTATACGATAACTTATTGATTGAATCAAACGTCATACATTCTGCTTATGTCAGTAAAGTAAAGAAATTATTTTTTCTCGGCAGTTCCTGTATTTATCCAAAGCATGCGAAGCAACCGTTAAAAGAAGAGTATTTATTAAGCGGCTTGCTTGAAGAAACGAATGAACCTTATGCCATCGCTAAAATTGCCGGAATAAAATTGACAGAAACTTACAGAGATCAGTATGGATGCAATTTTATTTCGGCCATGCCAACCAACCTTTATGGACAGGGTGACAATTATCATTTACAAAATTCTCATGTAGTGCCTGCTCTTATCCGGAAATTTCATGAAGCAAAAATGAATAATGAAGCTGAAGTAAAAGTTTGGGGCACCGGTTCACCATTGAGAGAGTTCATGCATGTGGACGACCTGGCAGATGCTTGTCTTTTTTTGATGAGACATTATAACGAAAAATTGTTTGTGAACATTGGCACCGGTAATGAAGTAACGATTAAAGAACTGGCCTTGTTGATAAAAAATATCAGTGGTTTTAGCGGAAAGATCAGCTTTGATACAAGTAAACCCGATGGCACGCCGCAAAAGTTACTCGATAGTTCGAGACTGCACGTTATGGGCTGGCATCATAAAATATCATTGCTTGATGGTTTGAAAGCAACCTGGCATCAATTTCTTGGTGAGTTAGAAACTGTTTAATAGTATGATTTTTGAAAAATAATTTTTATTCAAAGCAAAAAAATTACAAGCCACCAACTTTTTATTATGAACAAACATCATTATGTAGCTATAATGGCTGGTGGAATCGGCAGCCGCTTTTGGCCGAAAAGCCGGACGGCACATCCCAAGCAATTCCTCGATATTCTGAGGATTGGCAAAACGCTGATACAGGAAACTTACGACAGGTATGTTAAACTTGTTCCTGCCGAAAATATTTATGTTGTTACTTCTTCCGAATACGTTAATACAGTAAAGCAACAGCTTCCATCGCTGCCTGAAGAAAACATTTTAGCCGAGCCATCAAGAAAAAATACAGCCGCCTGCATTGCATACATTGCTTTTAAGCTGATGCAAAAAGATCCGGATGCTTTAATGATAGCATCGCCGGCCGACCACCATATCAGCGACGACGATTTGTTTTTGCAAACTGCAGAAAAAGCATTCGCCTTTGTTGAAAGTAACGATGCGTTGGTTACAATCGGTATAAAACCTGCTTCTCCAAAAACAGGTTATGGATATATTCAGCATACAGCTTTTCAGGTTGAGCCAGGCATTTATGAAGTAAAAACATTTACTGAAAAACCCAATCTTGAACTGGCAAAAACATTTTTAGCCAGTGGCGACTTTTTATGGAATGCGGGCATTTTTACCTGGAAAGTCAAAAATATTGTAACTGCCTTTGAAAAATATCTTCCGGCAATCTATGAAGTGTTTTCCGCAGAAAAAGAAAAATTAAATACAGCCGAAGAAACAAACGCTATTGAAAAAATTTACCCGCAATGCCCAAGTATCTCTATTGATTTTGGCATTATGGAAAAAGCAGATAATGTGTATGTGATCCCGGCTTCTTTTCCCTGGAGCGATCTTGGCACCTGGAACAGCGCCTGGGAAAACACCGAGAAAGATTATTTTCAAAATGCAGTCTCCGGCACTGACGTGGTAGTAGTTGACGCACAAAACTGCATAGTGCATGCGCCGGATAACAAACTCGTTTTGCTGCAGGGCATCGAAGATTATATTGTAGTAGATACAAAAGATGTATTACTTATCTGCAAAAGAGAAAAAGAGCAGGAAATAAAAGAGTATGTTGTTGAATTAAAAAAAAGTAAAGGAGAAAAATTTTTGTAGCAATCTAAAACCAATACTGCTGAAAGAAAAAATTGTTCAGTAAGTACATTCTTGGTAAGAAGTAGGTTAAACCAGAACAGGCCTGAATTTCTATTCGGGCCTTTTTTATTTTTTAAAAAGAAAAACTATTACCAGGCCCGCATATTTTTATTAAATTAGTAAACAATTACCCACACTCTGTGAAACTATATCACTCCATTCTTATAAGCAGGCTCTGAAATTCA
>Ga0187893_10002587_pt1 | contig 39332 bp, 39 predicted proteins | sample MA1701074metaG_FD_139574 | JGI IMG/M metagenome (GOLD analysis project Ga0187893, IMG submission 139574) | White microbial mat communities from a basaltic lava cave in the Kipuka Kanohina Cave System on the Island of Hawaii, USA - MA170107-4 metaG ...
AGGGGTCGCATCGACTCAAAACTTCGGTTACCGAAGACGGGGTCGTAGATATCGACACCTCATGCGCGTCTAGGAGCTCGCCCGCCTGCACGTGAACTTCTTCCAGCCCGTGCCGAAGCTCCTGACGAAGACCCGCCAGGGCGCGCGGACCCACCGCGTCTACGACCGCGCCCAGACGCCCTATCAGCGCCTCGTGGCCGCCGGCGTCCTCACCGCTGCGAAACGCGATGAACTCGAACAGCTCTATCACCGTCTCCACCCGCTCCAGCTCCGACGCGACCTGGACGCGGCGCTCGACCGCCTCTGGACCCTCGCCGCGCCCGATCCACACCGGGCCCCGGAGGGTACCGAGACCACTCCCCCCACCCTGAAGTCTTCCCCTGGAGGCGCGTAGACGATGGCGCCGGTAACCCTGAGTTTTGAGCTGACGAGAACGGGAGGGTAACCCTCAGTTATGAGCTGCTCCGGGGGTGGCGAGGAGCCGTCGTCCCTCGGTGCGGGCCTGCTCGAGGACCTCGCGGACCGCCAGCCCCTTGTCGCGCGCGATCCGCCGCACGTCCTCGAATTCGGGGGTGACCGTGATCACCCGCCCCTCGAGGCGGGAGACCTTGAAGCCCACGGGGCCGTAGGCGGTGGCGAGCTGGACGATCTCGCGCTCGAGCCGCTCGCGCTGGTAGGCCGTCCAGCGCACCCCGATGGTCGAGGACTCCTCGAACAACACCCGGGAGAGGTTGGCCACCCGCGCCGGCTCGCACAGGGCCGTCAGGACCACGCCCGGCCGGCTGCGCTTCATGATGACGGAGGTCAGGAAAACGTCGAGTGCTCCAGCTTCTAGCAGGCGCTCGATCAGAGGCTCGTAGAGCTGCGGGGACATGTCGTCCACGGTGGTCTCGACCTGGAGGATGGTCTCGGTCGGTGCGGCCACCGCGGTCTCCCCCACGAACAGGCGTAGCACGTTCGGCGTGTCGAGGTCCATGGTGCCGGCCCCGTAGCCGACTGCCCGCACGTGCATGGCGGGCATCGCGCCGGCGCCCGAGGCCAGCGTGGTGAGGATCGCCGCCCCGGTCGGCGTCACCAGTTCGCGGCGCACGCCGGTGTCGATGGTGGGGAAGCCTTTGAGCAGCTCGGCGGTCGCCGGGCCGGGCACCGGGATGCGTCCGTGCGGGCCCTGCACGAAGCCACCGCCCACCGGCAGGGCCCCCACGTGCACCGCCTGGATGCCGAGGAGGTAGAGACCGATGCAGGCACCGGTGACGTCCACGATGGCGTCCACGGCCCCGACGTCGTGGAAGTGCACCCGCTCCACCGTGGTCCCGTGCACGCGGGCCTCGGCCTCGGCCAGCCGCCGGAAGATCCGGGCGGCGCGCTCCTTCACCGCCGGGGCCAGGCGGCCGCCCTCGATGAGCTCGAGGATCGCCGCGAGCGTGCGCTCCGGATGGTGGTGGCCGCCCTCGTGAACCTGCACGTCCACCTTGGTGGCGCGAAAGCCCGCCTTCATGACTTCGTGGCGTTCGAGCCGGTAGCCCTCGAGGCCGAGGCCGGCGAGCTCGCGCTCCAGGGCGTCGAAGGGGGCCCCCGCGTCGACGAGCGCGCCCAGGATCATGTCCCCGGACGCGCCGCTCGGGCAGTCGAAGTACGCGACCTTCATATGCGGGCTAGCGGAGCTTGGAGGCGAGCTTGTTGATCTGGCTGGCCTGGGCGGCGGCCCCGTAGCCGTTGTCGATGTTCACGACCGAGACGCCGGGCGCGCAGGAGTTCAGCATGGCGAGGAGCGCCGCCACGCCGCCGAAGGAGGCCCCGTAGCCCACACTGGTCGGCACCGCGATCACCGGACGGTCCACCAGCCCGCCGAGCACGCTCGGCAGCGCGCCCTCCATGCCCGCCACCGCGATGATGGCGTTGGCCTCGTTGAGGCGGTCGAGATGGGGCACCAGCCGGTGCAGCCCGGCCACGCCGCAATCGAACAACCGCTCAACCGCGTTGCCCATGGCCTCCGCGGTCACCGCCGCCTCCTCGGCCACCGGGAGATCGGCGGTGCCGGCGCTGACCACCACGATGAGCCCGACCGCGTCGGTGGGCGCGGGCCTGACCACGACGAGCCGCGCGTCCTCGTGGACGCGGCACGGCAGCCCGCTCTCCCGGAGTGCCGTCACCACGTCGGGCCCGGCGCGCGTGGCGAGCACGTTGTCGTGGCTCTCGGCCAGGCGACGCACGATGGCCACCACCTGCCCGGGCGTCTTGCCCTCGCAGAACACCGCCTCCGGCACGCCGTGACGGAGGGAGCGGTGTAGATCGACGCGGGCGAAGCCCAGGTCGTCCACCGGCAGCGCGCGAAGCCGGGCCAGGGCCTGCTCCGGCGTCACGGCGCCGCCCGCCACCGCCTCGAGCAGCACTCTTACTTTTTCCCGATCCACTTGAGTGCCTCGTTGGCGCTGCCGCTGCGGAAGCCCTGCAGGTCGAGGGTGACGTAGAGGTAGCCCAGCTCCCGGAAACGCCGGACGATCGCCCCGTGGCGGTCCTCCTCCCAGAGGCGTGGCATCTCCTCAGCGGTCAGCTCGAGCCGGGCCAGCCGGTCGTGATGGCGCACCCGGAACTGGCGGAAGCCGAGGCTTCGCACGAAGGCCTCCGCGTCGTCGATCCGCCTGAGCTTCTCGGCGGTGATCGCGTCGCCGTACTGGAAGCGCGAGGAGAGACAGGCGAAGGAGGGCTTGTCCCAGGTGGGCAGGCCGAGCGCGCGCGAGAGGGCGCGTATCTCCTCTTTCCAGAGCGCGGCTTCGATGAGCGGGGCGCGCACCCCGCGAGCCTCCGCCGCTTTCATCCCCGGCCGGTGATCGCCCAGGTCGTCCATGTTGGCGCCGTAGATCACCTGGGCGGCGCCGGCCGCGTGGGCGATGGGCTCGAGCCGGGTGAACAGCTCCTCCTTGCAATGAAAGCACCGGTCCGGAGCGTTGCGCGCGTACTCGGGCCGGTCGAGCTCGTGGGTACGCACAACCTCGTGGCGCATCCCGAGAAGCGCGGCGAGCCGGCGCGTCTCCTCGAGCTCGGAGGCCGGATAGGTCTCCGAGTCGGCGGTGACCAGCAGCGCGCCATCGCCGAGGGCGTCCTTGGCCGCGCGCGCCAGGAAGGTCGAGTCCACGCCTCCCGAGAAGGCCACGATCACGCGAGTCATTCCGCGGAGGAGATCGAGGAGCCGGTCGTACTTGGCTTCGCGCGCGGCTTCGTCCGGCATCGCGGCCCTACCCGAGCACGGTCCCGGCCAGCTGGGCCAGCGGCACCATCGGCCGGGCGCCCACGTGGGCGATGACCTCGGCGGCGGCCAGTGATCCGAGGCGGCCGCAGGTCGACAGATCGAGCCCCTGGCTCAAGCCGTAGAGGACGCCGGCGGCGTAGAGGTCGCCGGCGCCGGTGGTGTCCACGACCGTCTCGACCGGATGGGCGGTCACCGCGTGCACCCGGCCGTCGGCGACCAGCACGGAGCCCTTGGCGCTCCGCGTGAGCGCGGCCAGCTCGCAATGCTCGCGCACGCGCGCGAGCGCGGCGTCGAAGTCGCGCACCTGGTAGAGCGCGCAGATCTCGGCCTCGTTGGCGAAGAGAATGTCGACGTGGTGCTCGACCAGATCGAGGAAGGCGTCGCGATGCCGGTCCACGCAAAAGGGGTCGGACAGGGTGAGCGCCACTTTGCGACCCGCGGCGTGCGCGATCGAGGCGGCCGCCCGGAAGGCCTCCTGGGCCGCCGGCGGATCGAAGAGATAGCCCTCGAGGTACAGGATCTTGCCGCGGGCGATGAGGCCCTTGTCGATGTCGTCCGGGCCGAGACGCACCGAGGCGCCGAGGAAGGTGCCCATGGTGCGCTGGGCGTCCGGCGTCACCAGGATGAGGCAGCGGCCGGTGGGCGGCCCGCTGGTGGCGCGGGGCGTATCGTAGCCCACGCCGGTCGCGCGCAGGTCGTGGCCGAAGACCTCGCCGAGCTGGTCGTCGCGAACCTTGCCGACGTAGTGCGCGCGGCCGCCGAATGAGGCCACCCCGACCACGGTGTTGGCGGCCGACCCGCCCGACATCTCGACTCCGGGCCCCATCGCCCGGTAGAGCGCTCCCGCGCGCGCCTCGTCTACCAGAAGCATGGTTCCCTTCACCAGGCCCTGTCGCGCGAGCAGACTCTCGTCCGCGTGGCTCAACACGTCGACCAGCGCGTTGCCGATGCCGATCACGTCGAGCTCGGCACTAGCCACGGCGGCGCCCCTGGGGCTTCGACGGGAAGTAGCGATCGAGCAGCAGCGCCAGCTTCCTGCGGGTGCGCGGCGGGAACGCCTTCGGATCGGTGATGACCGCGCTGGCCAGGGCGTCGCCGCAGCCGGCCCCGCACGCGTCTTTCCCCATCCGTGGAATTACCCGGCGCAGGACGACCTTCGCGGTCGCCACGTTCTTGAGCAGGTTGGCCACCACCGCCTCCACCGTCACCGCGGCGTGGCTCTCGTGCCAGACGTCATAGTCGGTGGCCAGCGCGAGCGTGGCATAGCAGAGCTCCGCCTCCCGGGCCAGCTTCGCCTCGGGCATGTTGGTCATCCCGATGACCGAGACGCCCCAGCGGCGATAGATCTGCGATTCGCCCTTGGTGGAGAACTGCGGTCCCTCGATGCAGATGTAGGTGCCCCCCCGATGGACCCGGGCCCCCGCCTCCCGGCTCCCGGTATCGAGCAGCTCCCCGAGGCCCGGACACACCGGATCGGCCAACCCCACATGCCCCACGATGCCGTTGCCGAAGAAGCTCGAGACCCGGCGCTTGGTGTGATCGTAGAACTGGTCCGGGATCACCAGATCGAGCGGGTGGATCTCGTCCTTCATGCTACCGACCGCGCTCACCGAGATCACCCAGCGGGCACCCAGCGCCTTGAGTCCGTAGATGTTCGCCCGGTAGTTGATCTCCGACGGCGAGATCCGGTGGCCGCGGCCATGGCGCGGCAGGAAGATCACCCGGCGGTCGCCGAGCCGGCCCGTGCAGTAGGCGTCCGACGGATCGCCGAAGGGCGTCCGCACCCGCACCCAGCGGAGGTCCTCGATGCCCTCCATCTGGTAGAGCCCGCTGCCCCCGATGACGCCGACCGCGGGCTCGACCTTCGCCGACGCGCGGACCGCGCTCACCCGCCGACCTCCGCGAGCCGGCCATAGGTCCGATCGCCGCGCACCTCGGCGATCTGCAGGGGGACGAGGCGGCGATCGAGTCCGTCCGGCCCCGCGAAGAGCACCTCCACGTAGTTGGAGGTGAGCCCGGAGAGGAGCCCGGTCTGGCGGTCGCGCTCCCCCAGCACCAGCGCCTCGCGTCGGGCGCCGATCAGGCCGCGGCGAAACGCACCGCTCTTCTCACTCCCGAGGCGGCGCAGCCGGCGGCCGCGCTCCCGGATGACGGCCGGCGTCACGTGATCGGGCCGCCGCGCCGCCTCGGTCCCCTTCCGGTCCGAGTAGGCGAACACGTGCAGGTAGGAAAACGGCAGCGAGTCCACGAAGCGCATCGTCGCCTCGAAGTCGTCGTCGGTCTCTCCCGGGTGGCCGACGATGAGGTCGGCGCCCAGCCCCAGCCCGGGGATGGCGGCGGCCAGCCGATCCACGAGGTCACGGTACATCCGCGTGTGATACGGCCGCCGCATCAGCCGCAGCACGCGATCGCTTCCGCTCTGCAGCGGGAGGTGTAGATGCGGCGCGACGACCTCCCGCGTGGTCACCGCGTCGATCAGCTCCGGGGTGAAGTACGACGGCAGCACCGAAGAGAGGCGCAGCCATCGGAGCGCGGTCACGTCCGCGAGGCTCCGGACGAGCGCGGCCAGCGAGGTGCGCGGGTAGAGATCCCAGCCGTAGTGGCCGATGTCCACGCCGGTGAGCGTGATGTCCAGATGTCCGGCGTCGGCCAGGGCGCGCACCTGATCGAGGACGACCTTGGGCTCCTGGCTCCGGCTGCCCCCGCGCGCGGTGGGGACGATGCAGAAGGCGCAGCGGTGCTGGCAGCCATCCTGGATCTTCACGAACGCCCGCGAGCGGCCGGACATTCGTGCGTAGTGGGCAATTGGGACCTGACGGGCGGCGCCGATGTCGCCTACCGCGATGGTCGGGCGCACGCGCTTGACGAGCGAGCCGAGCAACTCGGGCAGCCGGTACTTCTCCTGGTTGCCCACGACCAGGTCCACCCCCGGGATGGCCGCGACCGCCGCCGGGTCGGTCTGGGCAAAGCAGCCGGTGACCACTAGGAAGCCCTGGGCGTTCTCGCGTCCGACGCGCCGGATGAGCTGGCGGTCGGAGAAGTCGGCGCGACCGGTCACGGTGCACGTGTTGACGACGTGGACCTGGGCGGCTTCGCCCGATTCCACCACGCGGAAGCCGTGGCGCTCCAACAGCGCCCCCATCTCCTGGGACTCGACCTGGTTGAGCCGGCAGCCGAGGGTGGAGAGCGCGACCGTGACCGGCGGACTCATACCGTGACCGCCTCGCGGAGCTGCCCGCACGCCGCCCCGATGTCCTCCCCCTTGCTCCACCGGATCGTGGCGGTGATCCCGTGCTCGAGGAGGACCGCCTGGAAGGCGAGGATCCGCGGCAGCGGGGGCCGCGCGAAGCCCGAGCCGTCCCAGTCGTTGAACGGGATCAGGTTGACCTTGCCGCGAATGCCCTTGAGGAGCCGCACGAGGCGGCGCGCGTCCTCGACCGAATCGTTGACGTCCTCCAGCAGCACGTACTCGAAGGTCATCCGCTGGCGGAACGGCAGGGGAAAGCGCCGGCAGGCGGCCAGCAGCTCCTCGATGGCGAAGCCGCGGTTGACCGGCATGATCCGGTCGCGGATCTCGTTGCTGGTGGCGTGGAGCGAGATCGCAAGGTTGACCTTCAGGTTCTCCTTGGCCAGCCGCTCGATCCCGCTCACGAGCCCCACCGTGGACACCGTGATGCGCCGGGGCGAGAAGGCGAAGGCCTGAGGGTCGGTCAGGAGGCGCAGCGACTTCACGGTCGCGGTGTAGTTGGCGAGCGGCTCGCCCATGCCCATGTACACCACGTGGGTGATCCGCTCGCCGGGCCCGAGGCCCCGACGCGCCACCATCACCTGGGCCACGATCTCGCCCGCGCTCAGGTTGCGCTCGAGCCCCATGGTGCCCGTGAAGCAGAAGGCGCAGCCGAAGCCGCAGCCCACCTGGGTGGAGACGCAGAGGGTGAGGCGGTCGCCGTCCGGCATCAGCACCGACTGGACGCGGGCGCCGTCGCCGTAGCGGAGCACGAGCTTCTGGCTACCGTCCTGCGACGGGGTCCGTCGCTCGACCTCCGGCAGGTCGACGCGGGCCTGGGCCTCGAGGGCCGCGCGGAAGTCCTTGGGTAGGTCGGACATGGCGTCCAGATCCACCACGCCCTTGGCGAAGATCCAGCCCGCGAGCTGCCGGCCGCGATAGCGCGGCGCTCCCAGGGACTCGGCCAGCGCTTCCATCTCGGCGAGCGTGAGATCGAGCAGGTTCGTCGATGACATACGCACCGTCGGATATTAGCATACGGGTCTCCCTGGATCTCGGTGGGGCGCGGCGCGACGATCCGCAGATCGTGCAGTCCGCCGGAGACCATGGTGGGGGCAAATCAGGGTCGATCCGGTGCGTGTCGCCATGGGCAATCACGGCACGGCTCGCGGGAGTCGGGCATCCCCATGGGTCGTCGCGTGGCGGAGCGCCGATCCACAATTTCAGTGGGTGGGTCGTGGATAACTCGGTGGGTCCGCCGGGCTCCTCCTCGAAGATTCGCGCACTAGGAGCGAGTCGCCTGCTTTCGAGGCACCGCCGGGAGAGCGTCTCCCCTCGGCTTCCACGTCACGCGCGCGCGCGCGTGGCATAAATGTCCACTCGCTGCATCAGTCTCTTCCCGCCGCGCTCTTCACCGCGCTCACGACCACGGCCAGGTGCGCGTCCGGCGTGGCCAGCGGCAGCACGCAACCGGGCCCGATCATCACGCCTCGCCCGCCGGTCTGGCCGACCGCGTCGCGCACCTCGGCGGCGATCGCGTCGGAAGGTCCGGCGAGGAGCGTGCGGCCTTCGCTGAGCCCGCCCACCACCGCGCCAGCGAATTGCCGCTGCGCATCGCCGAGCCGAGGCGCGGTGAGCCGGTCGTGCCAGTTGACCCCGTGCACCGGGAGCGAAGCGGCCTGGTCGAAATAGATGTCGCGGCCATGCACGTGGAGCAGGGTGAAGGCCGAGCGCTCACCCACCGCGTCGAGCATGCGCCGCATCCGGGGCAGCTCGAACCGGGCGCTCTCGTCCGGGGCCATCACGTCCTTCGCCGCGGTCTGGGTGGCGAAGAAGAGGCCGTCCGCTCCCGCCTCGAGAGCCGCGCGCGCGTGCCGCGCCATGGTGTCGGTGATGGCGTCGAGCGCAGGCTCGACCGCGGCCGGGTCCCGACGCAGATCGTCGATGAGCCGGTCGCCGGCTAGCTTGCGGGCGACGGTCAGCGGGGAGAAGAGGGTGTGGAGGATCGGCGCGTCGTCGGAGCGCCCGCGAGCGATCAGCCGAACCGCCTCGAGCTCGCGGCCGAGCGCGCCCGCACCGGGGTCGAGCGGCCGGATCCGGCCCCAGTCGGCTCGGCTCCGCACCGCGTGCTCGGTGCACTGCTTGGCCCCGTTCGGGGAGCCCTGGTAGGCGACCCGGCAGCCCCAGTCCTCGACGCAGTAGACGCCGCTCGACATCACCTTGATGAAATCGAGATCCCAGCGGCGCTGGAAGATCAGCATCGCCTCCGCGAGCCCGGCGGCCGTGTGGTCCACCTCCGGCACGTGGCGCCAGAACGAGACCGGAGGCCGATCCACCGGCCCGCGCCGGATCGCCGCCCGCACGCGCTCGCGCTTCTCCATGACGAGGCCGGAGTCTACCACGCCTCGCGAACCGGTCGCCGGGCCCGGGGTGGCGCGGTGTCGCCTTTTGTACACGGGAACTTCGGCGCCGCGGTATGGTCTTACCGTGCGAGAGGCGGAGGCAGGCGACGCGCCGCGCTTCCTGGACCGGCTACGCGCCGGCGAGGCATCCGCCTTCGAGGAGCTGGTGACGATGTACCAGCATCGCGTGTTCGGTGTGGCGCTGCGGATGCTGGGCAATGCCGCGGAAGCCCAGGAGGCGGCCCAGGAGGCCTTCCTCCGGGCCCACCGCGGTCTCGCCGAGTTCCGGGGCGACGCCAAGCTCTCGACGTGGCTCTACGCCATCACCTCGCGACTCTGCCTGAAGCGGCTCGCGTCGGGGGAGAGGCGGCTCGTGAGACAGGGCGAGGAGGCGCTGCTGCGGCTGGCCGACGACGGCCGGCGGCCGGACGCGGTACTGGAGCGGAGCGAGCTGGAGGCCGCGCTGCACCGGGCCATCGCCGAGCTGCCCGAGGGGCGCCGCATCGTGGTAGTGCTGCGCGACCTCGAGGGCCTCACGTACGAGGAGATCGCCCAGGTGCTCGATCTGGAGCTCGGGACAGTCCGCTCGCGGCTGCATCGGGCCCGCGCGGACCTGAAGGACAAGCTGGAGCGCTTCCTGCCATGACCTGTCACGACACGCGTGAGTCACTCTCCGCCTTCCTCGACGCAGCACTCGCGCCGGACGAGCGGCGCGAGGTCGAAGCGCATGTCGATGGATGCGCGGAGTGCCGGCGCGAGCTGGAGCGCCTGCAGCAGACGGTGGCCTTGCTCCATCGCGTGGAGCCGGCTCGCGCGCCGGTGGGCTTCGTGGACCGCGTCGCCGCCGCCGCGCGCCCGCTTCCGTGGTATCGGCGCGCGGCCGCCGCGGTGTTCCTCCCGCTCTCGGTCAAGCTGCCCGTCGAGGCGACCGCGCTGGTGATGGTGGCGCTGCTCGCGGTCTACGTCTTCGAGCGGACCCCCGCACTGCAGGAGGCGGCGCGCGAGCAGGCGCCGCGGCAGGAGCCGGGCGCCCAGCTTGCGGACGAGTCGAGGCAGTTCGAGCCCTCGGTCCGGCGGCCCGCGCCGACGCAATCGGCGCCGCCAGCCCGAAGCACCGCGCCGGAGCCCCGAAGCCAGGATCGCCGTGATCCCTCGACATATCGGGATGATTCCCGGCCACCCGTTCCGGTCCCCGCACCCGCGGCGCCGGTTCCCGCCGAGCCTCCCCCGGCGGCGGCCCCACCGCCCGTCGCGGCCACCCCGCCGCCGGCCGCAAAGCCGGAGGCGCCGAGCGAGACCACGGTCGGTAGGGGCGCGCGGCCGGAGACCGAGAGCCGCCAGGAGTCGGTCGGGCGCGCCGCCGATTCCGTCCGCGCGGCGCCGGCGGCCCCGCGCCTCGCCGCCAAGCGCGCTCAGCCGCCGGCCGACGTCATCGCCCGCGTCGCGGTCAAGGACCGCGACGCGGCGGAGCACGAGCTGACCCGGCTCATCGCCCGCGTCGGAGGCACCGCGACGCAGCGCCGTCGCGAGGACGACACCACCGTGCTGGAGGCTTTGATCCCCCAGGCGCGCTACGCGGAGTTCTCCCAGGGCCTGGCTCAGATCGGCACCTGGCAAGTCGAAGCCGAGCGCGGCGACCTCCCCGCTCAGGTGCGGGTCATTCTGCGGCTCCAATAGCGCGTGGCGTAGCCACCGGAAACTTCTCTTCATCTTCGGGGGCCCCGAAATGGCCCCCGCACTTCCCCAACGCCGGCCACTCGTTTTGGCCCCCGCACTTCCCCAGCCGCGCACAACCGGCGCGGCCCTGGAACTTCCCGCGTCGCCCCCGGTCTAACCCTCCAGCAGCACCTATCTGGACCCTGGAGGATCGCGATGAGAATGGTACCGAAACGCTTGATCGCTCTGACCTTGGCCGGCGCGCTCGGGCTGCCGCATGCGGCGGGCGCCGCGCCGGTCAGTATCACCGCCGCGGATCAGCGCGACGTCATGATCACGGTCTACAACGGCAACCTGGGCCTCGTGAAGGAAGTGCGCGAGGTCCGGCTGGGGGAAGGCCTCGTCGAGGCGCGCTACGCGGACGTGGCCTCCCAGATCGATCCCACGTCGGTGCACCTCCGCTCGCTCACCGACCCCACTGGGCTCCGAATCCTCGAGCAGAACTACGAGTACGACCTGCTCTCGAGCGAGAAGCTCATGGAGAAGTACGTCGGCCGGCGGGTGCGCCTCTACCAGGGCAACGGCACCTACCAGGACGCGACCCTCCTCTCCACGCGCGGACCGGTCTACGACATCAACGGCCAGATCCACATGGGCCACTTCGGCAACGTGGTACTGCCGGCGCTGCCCGAGAACCTCGTGTCGAAGCCCACCCTGGCCTGGCTGCTCCGGAACACCCGCCCCGCGCCCCAGCGGATGGAGGCCTCCTATCTCACCGCCGGCATCAACTGGAAGTCAGACTACGTGATGCTGATCAACGCGGCCGACACCCGCACCGACCTCACCGGCTGGGTGACCATCACCAACCAGAGCGGGGCGACGTACCGGGACGCGGCCCTGAAGCTGGTGGCCGGCGACATCAATCGCGCCGCGAGCCGGGACGACGCCCGCCGGGCATTGGAAATGGCTGCCAAGGCGGCCCCATCCACGTCCGACCGCGAGTTCAGGTCGGAGGGCTTCTTCGAGTACCACCTCTATACCCTGGAGGGGCGCAGCACCATCAAGGACAGCCAGACCAAGCAGCTCACCCTGATGTCCGCGGCCGACATACCGGTGAACAAGCGCTTCATCTACCACGGGGCCGCGGGCTACTACCGCACTCAGTACGGCGTGCCCATCTCGAATCAGAAGGTCGGTGTCTACCTCGACATCAAGAACACCAAGGACAATCGTCTCGGCATCCCACTCCCCAAGGGCAAGGTGCGCGTGTACAAGGCGGACGCCTCGGGCAGCCAGCAGCTCATCGGGGAGGACTGGATCGACCACACCCCGAAGGACGAGCGGGTGCGCATCAAGATGGGCGAGGCCTTCGACGTTGTGGGCGAGCGGGTCCAGAAGGACTGGAAGCGGATCGGCTCGAACCTGTACGAGGTGGAGTGGGAGATCACGCTCCGCAACCACAAGAAGGAACCGGTGACCATCGAGGTGATCGAGCCCATGCCGGGCGACTGGGAAATCTTGAAGGCCACCCATCCCCACGAGAAGCTGCAGGCCTTCACCGCCCGCTTCAGCATCGCGGTGCCGAAGGAAGGGGCGAGCACGCTCGGATACCGCACCCGGGTGCGGTTCTAGCGACCGCCATGAGGCGCCGGGTCCTGGCCGCCGTCATCGTGGTGACTGCCGTCCTGGGCCCGGCGCCTCGGGGTGAGTCCCTGACCTGCATGCTGGTGCCGCTGATCGAGCCGCGGGCTTCGTCGCGGCCGGCCGACCAGATCATCGCGCATATCCGGGTCGTGGACGGCTACCCGTCTCGAGCCCGGGCGGGGGTGATCCACGCGCGGATCGTGGGCGTCTTGGCCGGCAAGACGGCGCGGGGTATGGTCCGCATCGACGCGGACTGGGTGCTGCGGTGGCGCATGGGCCTGCCCGATGGCGCAACGGGTTTCCCCCGGGCAGCGAGTGGGTCGTCACGCTCGCGCCCGCCGCGTGGGGCTCTCGGGTCGACTACACGTTACCTCGCTGCCGGGCCCTCCTCACGGTGACCGGTGAGATGGTGTCGGGGCACGTCTCGACGAGTGAGCGAGGGGAGTCGATGACCCTCGCCGCGCTCCGGGCCGCGCTGTGGCAGGAGCGGCCTCCCGGTTGACAGGCACATCTGGTTAGCTTTACCTAAGTCTCAGAGGCTCCCATCGATGCCCGCGCGACTCGCCTTGGTCCTGCTGCTCGTCGTGCCCCTTCTGGCCGCTCGGGGCACCGCGGCCGACGAGGCTCAGCTCGCTCGAGGCCTTCACGCTGTCCAGGGTATGACCGGCTGCTACCTAGTGGACTACAGCTACGTCGAGGTCGAGAGCCTCAGGCGCCGATACGCCCGCGACCCTCGGGTATACGACGTCAATCGCGACAAGTCGGCAAAGGAATGGATCACCGCCGAGGTCCTATCACCGCGCCGCATAAGGCTTCAGCGCATCCTCTTCCTGAGCGATCTCAGCGGCGCGGTCAGGGCGGGGACCGAGATCCGGCACCAGTCCGAGGACTGGGAGTACGACGCTCCGTTCCTCTACGACTTCGTGGCTCCCCTCAACTGGCAGGTGCGTGACCTCAAGGCTACCCCGGGGCTGTGGACGCGACGGGTGACCAACCTGGACGATGGCCTGCGATACCAGTGCGCGGCGCGCTGGAGTGGCGACACCGCCTACCCCGAGTGGTCGTGCTCGAACTACGCGCCGATCCCGGGGCGGGAGACGCGGGACATGGGCCGCTCGGACTACCAGACCCTCCAGCGGTCCACGCGCATCTTGGTTTACGGAACAGCCCAGGGCGGAAGCTGGCTCGAGCGGCAGGACAACGTCAAGACCATCCACGACGACAACGGGCGCACGCCGCTGGTGCGCGAGCTGGGGAAGACCTGGTATGTGCGGCTGCCCGATTCCGAGTGCGCGGCCGGCCGCGCCTTCGCTTCGCCGAGGCAAGCGTTCTGGACCCTACTGCGGGAGACCTGGGACGGGCTGCTCGACGGCGCGGGCCCTTTCGTCGAGCGCGCGCCGGCCGGGCAGCCCCCGCGCTTCGTGAAGATGTTCGGGCTGGAGGACGACGCGCTCGCCCGAGATCTCTCCGATCCCGCGATCCGGCAGGCGACGCGCGGCAAGATCGTCGAGATCATCCGGGAATACCGCGCGCCCTAGCGGCCGGGCGCCGCGACCAGCAGCAGGTAGAGATCCAGCAGGTTGGTGTTGGTCGGCCCGGTGACCACCAGGTCGCCGAGGGCGGCGAACACCGGGTTCGAGTCGTTCTCGCCGAGCCGGCGCTGCGGATCGTGGCCGTGCTCCCGCGCCCGCCGCGCGGTCTCCCCGTCGGCCAGCGCGCCCGCCGCCTCGGTGGGCCCGTCGGTTCCGTCGGTGCCCGCGGCCAGCGCCACGACTCCGTCCCGGCCCTCCAGCGCGAGTGCGGCGGCCAGGGCGAACTCCTGGCAGCGCCCGCCCACACCCCGGCCCCGGACGGTCACGGTGGTCTCGCCGCCCGCGATCACGCAGGCCGGCGGGGCCACCGGCCCACGGCCGTCGCGGATCTGGCGCGCCAGCTCCACGAGCGTGCCGGCCATCTCGCGCGCCTCGCCTTCGAGCGCGCGCGTGAGCAGGTGCGGCGTGTACCCGAGCGCGCGCGCCCGGACGGCGGCCGCCTCCACGACCAGCAGGTTGTTGCCGACCACGGTGTTGGTCACGGTGCGGAACACTGGGTCGGCGGGTTTCGGTGTCTCTGGGATCTCCCCCTGCCGGCCGCGCTCGAGCCGATCCACGATCGCGCCCGGCGCCCGCGCCCGCAGATCGAAGCGCTCCAGGATCGCGAGGGCCTCCGCGAACGTGGAAGCGTCGGGCGCGGTCGGGCCAGAGGCGATGACGTCGAGCGGGTCGCCGATCACGTCCGAAAGCAGGAGCGCGTGCACGCGCGCGGGGGCGGCCGCGCGCGCGAGCTGGCCGCCCTTGAGGAGCGAGCAGTGCTTCCGCACCGCGTTGAGCTGATTGATGTTGGCGCCCGCCGCGAGCAGGAGGCGCGTCAGCGCTTGCTTGTCCTCGAGGGTGATGGGCGGGACCGGCGCGGGGGTCAGCGCCGAGCCGCCGCCCGAGACCAGCACGAGCAGCAGATCGTCCGCGCCGGCCCCTTCGGCGAGGCTGCGCACCCGGCGCGCCGCGGCCTCGCCTCGGGCGTCGGGCACCGGATGGCCGGCCTCGACCAGGGTGACGTGGTGTGTCGGGGCCCGGTAGCCGTCCTTGACGACGACGAGGCCGTCGGCGACCCGGTCCCCCCAGAGGTCTTCCACGGCAGCGGCCATGGCCCCGGACGCTTTCCCCGCCCCGACCGCCACCACCCGACCGCGCGTGGGCGGACGCACCTCCGCAAGAGCACGGTGGACCAGGGGACGGACGTCGGCGGCCTGCAGCGCGGCGTCGAAGACGGCGCGCGCCGCCTGGCGCAGACTCACTGCCTGAGCTTCTGCAGCCGGCGCCCCGCCTCGATCAGCATGTCGTCCGTCTTGGGGAAGCAGAAGCGGATCTTGGTGCGGCCGAGCTCGCCGTGGGCGTAGAACGACGAGCCCGGCACCGTGGCCACCCCGATCTCCTTCACGAGATAGAGGGCGAACTCGTGGTCGTCGCGGCAGCCGTACTGCTTCAGGAAGTGCTCGGCCTCGGTGAGGATGTAGTAGGCCCCTCTGGGCTTGTAGGTCACGAAGCCCGCTTCCTCCACCTTCCCGAGCAGGAGATCGCGCCGGGCCTGATAGCTCTCGCGCAGGTAGACGTAGTAGGAGTTGGGCAGGCCGAGGGCGGTCACCGCCGCTTCCTGCAGCGGGTGGGGCGCGCCCACCGTGATGAAGTCGTGGGCGCGGCGGATGCCGAGCGACAGTTCGGCGCTGGCCACCGCATAGCCCACGCGCCAGCCGGTGACCGAGTAGGACTTCGAGATGCCCGAGATGGTCACGGTGCGGTCGGCCATGCCGGGCAGGGTCGCGATCGGGGTGTGGCCGAGGCCGTCGTAGACGATGTGCTCGTAGATCTCGTCGGTGATGGCGAGCAGGTCGTGCTTGAGGCAGAGGTCGGCGATCACCTGCAGCTCGGCCCGCGAGAAGACCTTGCCGGAGGGATTGTTCGGGCTGTTGAAGACGATGGCCCGCGTGCGGGCGGTCACCGCCCGGGCCAGGCGCTCCGGGTCGAAGGAGAAGTCGGGCGGCTCCAGTGGCACGAACACCGGCTCGGCGCCCGCGATGATGCAGCCGGGCCCGTAGTTCTCGTAGAACGGCTCGAAGATGATGACCTCGTCACCCGGGTTGAGCACGGCCAGCAGCGTGGCCAGCATGGTCTCGGTGGAGCCGCAGCAGACCGTGACGTTCCGGTCGGCCTCGACCTCCATGCCGTAGAACTTCCGGTACTTCTCCGCGACAGCCCGCCGGAGCGATGGCGTGCCCCAGGTGATCGCGTACTGGTGAAAGTCCCCGTCGATGGCGCGGTGGGCCGCCTCGACCAGCTCCCGCGGGGGCGGGAAGTTCGGCATACCCTGGGCGAGATTGATGCCGTCGTACTGGTTGTTGACCCGGGTCATCTCCCGGATCACCGACTCGGTGAACCCCTGCACCCGCTTCGAGATCATCTGGAGTTCCTCAGGGCAGGACGACGTCGCACTCGATGGGATCGATCGTGACGCCCTGCTGCTGGAGCCACGCCACTCCCGCTTCCAGCCGCTCGGGGGGCCCCTCCAGCTCGAGCACGCACCAGCCGTGATCGGCCCGGACGTCGGCGCGCCGGATATTGGTGACGATGTCGAAGTCCTTCACCAGGTGATAGATGAGAGGCTTCTGGACCAGCTCGGCCGGGAAGGTCAGGCGCACGCGCAGCCGGGCCATGGTCCAAACCTCTCGTGCCCGGATGCTATCGGCCGCCCGCGATGGCCGGGACGATGGAGACCTCGTCGCCTTGCTTGAGCGTGGTGGTGGCGCCCTGCAGGAACCGGATGTCTTCCTGGTTGATGTAGATGTTGATGAACCGGCGTAGCTCGCCGCCGTCCTCGACCAGCCGCTCCTTGAGCCCGGGGAACTGGCGCTCCAGGACCTCGATCAGGTCGGTGACGGTCGCCGCGTCTGCCTGCACCTCGGCCGCGCCCTTGGTGAGGGAGCGGAGAGGGGTTGGAATCCGGACCAGAACGGCCATGATGGTCTCCTCGCCGCGGCTAGGCCACGGTCTTGGACTTGAGATCGGCCAGCGCCCGGTCGAAGGCGGAGAGCGAGGGCCGGATGGTCACATCGCTGGACAGCCGGTCGTGGAGCACGTCCGGCGTCTTGAGCCCGTTGCCGGTGATGCAGACGACGATCGGCTCGTCGCGCGGGATGCGGCCCGCCTCGATCAGCTTGCGCGTGGTCGCCACCGTCACGCCGCCGGCCGTCTCGGTGAAGATGCCCTCGGTGCGGGCCAGGAGCCGCATACCGTCGATGATCTCCTCGTCGGTGGCGTGCTCGCCGTAGCCGCCCGAGTCCTTGGCGGCCCGATAGGCGTAGTAACCGTCGGCCGGGTTGCCGATGGCCAGCGACTTGGCGATGGTCTGCGGCCGCACCGGGACCACCACGTCGGTGTCGTTCTTGATCATGGTGACGATGGGCCCGCAGCCGGCGGCCTGGGCCGCGTACATGCGAGTATCGCCCTTGGGGATCAGCCCGAGCAGGCGCAGCTCCTTGAAGGCCTTGGCGATCTTGGTGATGAGCGAGCCGCCCGCGCAGGGCACCACCACGTGGGCGGGCGCGCGCCAGCCGAGCTGCTCGGCGATCTCGTAGCCGTAGGTCTTGGAGCCCTCGGCGTAGTACGGGCGGATGTTGATGTTGACGAAGGCCCAGCGATACTTGTCCCCGACCTCGGCGCAGAGCCGGTTGACCTCGTCGTACGTCCCCTGCACCTCGACGAGAGTCGGCCCGTAGACGAGCGTGGCCGTGACCTTGCCGCGCTCCAGATCGGCCGGGATGAAGATGTAGGAGTGCATGCGCGCCTCGGCCGCGTGCGCGGCCACCGAGTTGGCGAGGTTGCCGGTGGAGGCGCAGGCCACCGTATCGAAGCCGAACTCCTTGGCTCGGCTGATCGCCACCGCCACCACGCGATCCTTGAACGACCAGGTCGGGTGGCAGACCGAGTCGTTCTTGACGTACAGCTCCTTGACGCCCCACTCGTCGGCCAGGTTGCGCGCGCGGATGAGCGGCGTGAAGCCCACCGCCGCGCCCACCACCGGCTGGCCGTCCAGCAGCTCGACGGGCAGCAGATCGGCGTAGCGCCAGATCGACGGCGGGCCGGCTTCGATGCGCGTGCGGCTCACCCGCGCGCGGATCACCTCGTAGTTGTAGTCGACCTCGAGGGGACCGAAGCAGAACTCACAGACGTGAACCGGAGAGGAGGGGTAGTAGCGGCCACACTCCCGGCACTTGAGACCCTTCAATCTGTCCAATGGCCTCTCCATCGGTAGGGGATTTGAGCCCCGGAATGAACTGCACGATCCGGGTTGGCCTCACCCGGATCACCGATCCAGCCACAACGATTCCGTCTACTTAACACTCGACGCCGCGGATTGTCAACGCGATGCCGTATCATCGGCGCTCAACCGTGAAGCGCGCCTGGCTCCCTCCCGCGCTGCTGACCGCCTACGCCGTCGCCTTCGGGTGGCGCGCCCTGGGCGGTGGGCTGCTCGTCTTCGACGACCATCCGGGGCAGCTCTACCGCCTCATCCACGCGATCACGTTCGGGTTGGCGCCGTGGCGGCTCGATCCCGGCTGGTGGGCCGGCTACGCGGAGCTTCAGTACTACCCGCCCGGCTTCGCGTGGCTCGGCGCCTTGCTCCATCAGGCGGCGCTCGGCGTGCTCCCCCCGGCCTCCGTCTATCAGGCGCTGCTCTGGCTCGCGTGGCTTCTGCCGGGCGCGGCCACGTATGCGCTCCTGCGCCGTCTCCTCGGTGACTCGTGGCTCGCGCTGCCCGGCGCGTTCGTGGCCCTGACCCTGTCCGCGGGCTGCCGGAGCGGCGTGGAGGAAGGGCTGCGGTGGGGGCTGGTCGCCGCGCGGCTCGGGTGGGCCGCGCTCCCGCTCCTCGCGTGGAGCCTGCTGCGCTGGGCCGAAGGCGCCGCACGGCCGCCGCACGCCAGCGCCGTCCTCGTGGCGACGGTGACGCTGTTGCACCCGGCTCACGCGCCGGCCGCAGCAGCGCTGGTGCTGCTGGCCGCCGTGCACGCCGAGCCACGCCGACGGCGACTCGTCGAGGGCGGCCTCATCCTGGCGCTCGGGTTCGGGCTGGCTTCCGTCTGGCTCTTGCCGCTCGTCGCCCACCTCGGTATGGCGCTCCCCCTCACCTGGCAGGACATGTCACTGGCCTCGCTCGGCTGGCGCATCGTCTCGCAGCCGGTCCTGATCGCGCTCGCGCTGCTCGGTCTCGCCGGATGGCGACTCGGCTCACCCGGGCTCGCGCCGAGCGGGCGCTGGCTGCTGCCGCTGGCGCCGACCATGGCCGTGCTCATCGCCCTCGACGCTCTCGTAGCCGCGCCCCTCGGCATGACGTGGCTGCCCGCCGACCGGCTCATGGACGGGCTTCACTTGGGCCTCCTGCTCGGCGGCGCGATGGGCTGGGCATCGCTGGCGTCGCGCTTCGCGCGGCCCGCGATGGCCGCGCTCCTGGCCCTGGCGGCGTGTGTGCCGCTCTCCTGGGGGCCGGAAGAGCCCGGGCTGTCTCTCTGGCCCAGGGCGCGGCAATGGCCCAAGGAGCACGACGTGGTGCGCGGGCTCCGGATGGATGCGCTCTGGGTCGCGATCCGGAGCGCGCCGCCCGGCCGCGTGCTCTTCCTTCGCTCCGGCGTGCCGCTCGACTGGCGCCCGGAGTGGTGGCGGCCGCACACCCACATCACCGCGCTCACGCCCATCCGGGCCGGCCGCTCGATGATCGGCGGCACCTTCACGCATCCGTCGCCGGTGGCGGGCCTCCTCTATACGGGCTCGGCCGCCAATCGTCCCCTCACCCTGCTGGCCGAGCAGCGTGACGGCCGGACCCTCTTCGGCCGTTCCCTGGAGCAGCTCGATCCCGAGACGTTCAACCGCCTGGCGAGCCGGCTCGGGATCTCCACCGTGGTCGCCCTTGCCGAGGACGCGGGACGATCGATGTTCCTCAATGAGAATCAGGAGTTTGAGAGTCGATCTCGCATAGGCTCGTTCAACGTCTTCATTACCCGAGAACCACGGAGCGAGCCGACCGCGGTAGGGCCCCAGCGGTGGCGCGTCGACGTCCCGCCGCCTCACGCTCCGGGCTGGCTGACCGTGCCGATCGCCTACTCTCCACTCTGGGTGGCCCGGATGGGCGAAGCTCGGCTCGGGGTCCGGCGCGACGATCTCGGCCTTCTGGAAGTCGAGCTGCCGCCGGGCGCCGCGTCGATCGAGCTCGAGCATCGCCCCGGCGCCGCCGAATGGGCGGGGGTCGGGCTCAGCCTGCTGAGCCTCACCGTCCTGATCCTCGCGGCTATTCCGCGCCGACGGTATGCGTGAAGCGCGTCTGCCCGTGGACGTCCACGATGCGTACGGTGAGCCCGGCGGAATCGATGGAGACGTCGCCGAAGTTGGCCACGCCGCCCAGGCTCCACAGCGAGCGCGGGTTGAGCCCCGCGTCGAGCGGCCGCGGCCTTCCGGGCGAGGCGGCCAGCGGGCCCGCGATGAACTCGTGGAAGGACCACTCGGCCGTCGGATGGTGGCGGATCAGCTCGGCGTGGTGCACGTCCCCGGCGAGGAAGACGAGGTTCCTGACGCCACGCTGGCGCAACGTGCGCAGGAGGGCGTCCCGCTCAACCGCGAAGCCGGTGCCGTGCTCTTCCGGTACGCCCTGGGCATTGGCGTTGCTCCATGAGTCGCGGGTGCGGCCGCCGGTAGGCACCGAGAGCGGCACGCTCGACACCACCACCTTCCACACCGCGCTCGACGAGCTCACCGCCTCGAGCAGCCAGCGCCGCTGGGCCGCTCCGAGCATGGTCTTGCCGGGCCCGTCGGGCGCGGTGTCGGGGCTGCGGTACTGCCGCGTGTCGAGAATGAACAGCTCGAGCAGGGCCCCCCAGCGGAACTTCCGGTAGAGGCGGCCCGGGTCGTCGCGCGGCGGCCAGATCGGGAAATAGTCGATGAAGGCGCGCCGTCCCGTCTCCATGAGCGGCTCGGCGGGGCCGGAGAAATTGTTGCGGACCTCGTGGTCGTCCCAGATGGCGTAGACCGACGCGCGCCGGAAGTAGGCCTGCACCGCCGGGTCCTCGCGGTTGTGGCGATGCTTCGCCCAGAAGTCGGCCAGTCGCCGGGCTACGAAATCGTAGCCGGGCACGCGCTCCTTCTCTTCGCAGACGTGGTCGGCGTAGATCGTGTCGCCCACGAAGAGGAAGAAGTCGGCCGGCTCGCGCGCGAGGATGCGGAACACCGGGTAGCTGTCGCCCGGCTTCCGGCAGTGCTTGCGGCCGCCCAGATCCCCGCTCCAGGTGAAGCGCACCGGCAGCGCCACGGTGGGCGACGGCGCCGTCACGAACTCCCCGGCGACCTCCGTCCTGTTCTGCTCGACGGTGTAGCGATAGCGGGTGGCCGGCTCCAGCGGCTGGAGCAGGAGCTTGCCGGTCAGGTGGTGGCTGGGCCCGACGCGGATCTCGCCGCGGGCTCCCGCGAGGCCCGCGCTCTCGCCGGCGGGCGGGCGCGCGGCCGCGTGGTAACGGACGCTGACCTCGCCCCACGCGACCCCGCGCACCCACAGCACCGCGGCGGTGTCGGTCACCTCCCCGACCGTGACCAGGAGCCCCGGCTCCGCGGCGGCGGCGGCCGAGACGAGCGCCCCCGCCAGGAGCAGGACGAGCCGGACCAGGAGTGACGCGCGGCGCATGGCCTCCGGCGCGGCGCCCGGTTCAGACCAAGGGATCGTAGTTGAAGAACTGGCCCGACGTGTCGAGCGGCGCCAGGTGGTGCTTCAGCGTGCCCGGGAACATCGCGGCGAGCCGCTCCGGCGTCCACCCCTGATCGTGGTGGATGCTGCGCACCGGGCGCATGTGGCCGAAGAGCATGATCTCCTTGCCGCGCACCCCGAAGACCTGGCCCGAGATCTCCCGGGCCTCGTCGGTGGCGAGGAACACCGCCACCGGAGCGATGTGCTCGGGGCCCATCTTCTTGATCTTCTCCACCCGCGCCCTCTGGGCCTCGGTCTCGGTGGGGATGGTGCCGATCATGCGGGTCCAGGCGAAGGGCGAGATGCAGTTGGCGGTGACGTTGTAGCGGGCCATGTCGAGCGCCACCACCTTGGTGAAGCCCACGATGCCGAGCTTGGCCGCCGCGTAGTTGGCCTGGCCGATATTGCCCACCAGCCCCGAGGTGGAGGTCATGTTGATGATGCGGCCCCACTTGCGCTCCCGCATGTGGGGCACCGCGGCGCGGGTCACCGCGAAGGTGCCCTTGAGATGCGTGTCGACGACTCCGTCCCACTCTTCCTCGGTCATGTTGAAGATCATCCGATCGCGGAGGATGCCCGCGTTGTTCACCACGATGTCGACGCGCCCGAAGTGATCCAGCGCGGTCTGGATGATGCGCTGGCCGCCCGCCATGCTCGCGACCGAGTCGTAGCTGGCCGCGCCCTGCCCGCCGTGCCCCTTGATCTCGTTGACCACGTCGTCGGCCGGCCCGCGCGCGTCGCCCACGCCGTCCGGGCCCCCGCCATAGTCGTTCACCACCACCTTGGCGCCGTGCTTCGCCATGAGGAGCGCGATCTCGCGGCCGATCCCTCGCGCCGCGCCCGTGACGACCGCCACCTTGTCCTTGAGCATCATGATGACCGCATCACCCTAGCACAGATCAGCCGCGGCTACCCTTCATGAGCGCGGCCGCGAACTCGGCGCCCAGGATGAAGACCACTCCCGAGTAGTAGGCGAACATGGCCAGCGCCACCAGCACCCCGAGCGGTCCGTAGACCTGGTCGTATACCCCGAAGGAAAGGATGTACCAGCGGAAGAGCTGCTTGGCCGCTTCCCACAGGACCGCGGCGAGCAGCGCGCCCGCGAGCGCCGCCCCGACCGGGACGCGCCGGTGGGGGAAGTACCGATAGGGCACGAAGAAGAAGGCGGTGCTCAGCGCGAGGGCGAGCGCGAGCGACCAGGAGCGCACCCAGTGCGAGGGCATGCCCATCGTCTGGAAGAGCAGGATCTTGAGCCAGCCGAAGATGTCGCTGATGAGCAGGCTGCCGAGGAAGAGCACGCCCATGGCCACCACCATCACCATGTCCCGCACCATTCCGCGCAGGAAGCCGGGCCCGCCCCGGAAGCCGAAGATGTCGCTCAGGACCACCCGGATCGAGTTGAAGAGCTGGCTGGCGAAGACCAGCAGCATCGCGGTGCCGAGCAGGCTCGACAGGCCCCGCCGCCGGATGATGGCGGCCAGCGTGTCGTGCAGCTCGTTCTTGTAGACCGGGACGACGGCCGAGAGCTGGCTGAGCACCGCCTCCATCACTGCGCGGCGGCTCAGCACGAAGCCGGTCACCGAGACCACGAAGAAGAGCAGCGGAATCAGCCCGACGATGAAGTTGAAGGCGAGCCCGGAGGCGAGGAACATCCCGCGCCGGGCGCGGAAGCTCGCCATCGCCGTCCGGAGCGCCGCGATCACCGGCCTGGCACCCCGCCGCCCCGCCGGAAGGCTAGACCACGCTCCGGATGAGCCCGCCGTCCACCTGTACCGCGGTGCCCGTGACGTACGAGGCGCGGGCCGAGGCGAGGAAGACCACCATGGCCGCGAACTCGTCGGGAGTCCCGATCCGGCCCATGGGGATGTCGGCCGACGACAGCTCCATCTGCTTCTCGAGGGTGACTCCGGCGCGCTTGGCCCGGTCCGCTTGATGCTCGCGGAAGCGGTCGGTCATGATGCGGCCGGGCAGCACCAGGTTGACCGTGATGTTGTCCATGGCCAGATCGCCGGCCAGAGTCTTGAAGAGGCCCGCGATGCCCGGGCGAATGCCGTTGGAGAGGACGAGCCCGTCCACCGGCTGCTTCACCGAGCTGGACTGGATGGCGAGGATGCGCCCCCAGCGCGACTTCTTCATGTGGGGCAGGACTTCCCGGATGAAGCGGACGGTCGACAGATGTACCTGCTCGAAGGCCTTCGTCCAGTGCTCGTCCGTCATGGCTTCGAAGGGTCCGGGCGGGGGCCCGCCCACGTTGGCCACCAGGATGTCGACGCCGCCGAAGGCGCGGTTGGCCTCCGCCACCACCCTCGAGATGTCGGCGGCGCGGCTCGCGTCCGCGGGAACGGCCAGCACCTCGGCGCCGGGCAGCCGCTTCACCTCCGCCGCCGCGTCCTTGAGGGCCGCCTCCCCGCGCGCGCACATCACGACGCGCGCGCCCTCGGCGGCCAGGCCGATCGCGCTCGCCTTGCCCATGCCCTTGCTCGCCGCCACCACCAGAGCGGTCTTGCCCTTGATGCCCAGATCCATCGGTATCTCCCTCTGTCGGAAGATCAGGAGCTCTGCTTGTAGAAGTCGGCCCGGTCGCCGCCGATCACCGACAGGCGGCGGACCTCGTTGTCGCGCATGACCTCGAGGGTCATCTTCTCGCCCGGGGCGTGCTTCCAGAGCGAAAGGTAGAGCTCCTTGCGGGTCGGCACCTCCTGGGCATCGAGCGAGACGATCAGATCGCCCTCCTGGATGCCGGAGCGCGCGCCGGGCCCGTTGGGCACGAGGCCCGCCACCACCACGCCTTCCTCCAGGACGTGGGCGAAGACGCCGAGCCAGGCCCGCAGCGGTCGGCTCACGACCCGGCCGAAGCGCATGAACTCCTCCTGGTTGCGCCGGTAGCACTCGGTCGGAATGGCGAGCGAGCAGCGGGCGATCTCGTTCAGGTTGAGCGAGACCACGCCCACCATCTGGCCGGCCAGGGTGAAGAGGGGACCGCCCCCGAAGCCCGGGTTGGCGGCGCTCGAAACGATCCCGCGGTCGAGCAGATACTCCCAGTAGGCCTCGAACTCGCCGAGGTAGGTGACGAGTCCGCCGGCCACCCGGCGCTCGCGGGGGCCGGTCGAGCCGAGGGCGAAGACGGGCGCGCCCCTCGCGAGGGACTCCGAGTCCGCGATCGAGGCGGCGGTCAGCCCCTGGCGCTTCACCCGCAGCAGGGCGAGGCCGATCTCGAAGTCCTGGGCCACGATCTCGGCCCGCAGCGCCCGGCCGCGGCCCAGGGTGACCTGGATGGTCTCGCCCCCCATCACGACATAGTTCACGGTGAGGATGAGCCCCGCGGAGTCCACCACCGTCCCGGTCCCCATGCGCTCGTCTCCCAGGATGCGCGTGGAGGGGTGGGACGACGGGACCTCGGTGTGGATGTGCACCACCGAGCTGAGCAGATGTTTGACGATCTCGACCGAAGCGTCCATGGGAATCGAATGCAGTCGCGCTCACGCTAGCACGCGCTGGGCGCGCCTGGCAATGCTGCCGCGATGCTATCGAAGCAGATTCCGCCCCAGGAACTCCTCCACCCGCCGCCGCGCGTCCGCCGCCGCCTCGGCCTGATAGGACACCGTGGCCCCGAAGCCGCCGGGGCGGCTCTCGTTCTCGACCTCGGCCAGCACCTCGTGCCGCTGTCCCTCCACGTCGAAGTAGTGATAGGCGCCCGGATAGGTCACGATGCTGGCGTCGGCGCCACGCGAGCGCATGGCTTCGACCATCTCCCGACACTCGGCGGCGGGCGTCCAGTCGTCGGCCTCGCCGATCAGCACCAGCAGCGGACGCACGACCTGCTCTTGGACCAGTGAGGAGCAGCCGCCCGGATAGATGCCGACGCCGGCCGCGAAGCCGACCGCGGGCAGCGCGACTCCACGCCGGCGGGCGCGCTCGAGGCTCGGCCCGTTGATCGCCGCGATCGCGTAGACGCCGCCCTGCGACCAGCCGACGGCCGCGACGCGATCTCCTCGCACGTCCGGTCGCGACTGCAGATAGCGCAGCGCACCGAAGGCGTCGTCGAAGCGCGCGGTGATGGGCGGCTCGTCCGGCCGCGACCGGCAGTCGCCCTTCACGTTCCGCGGGCCGAAGCTGTCGACCACCAGCGCCAGGTAGCCGCGGGCGGCCAGCCAGCGGGCCCAGCGGAAGGCCTGCGCCTTGATGCCCTCACAGCCGTGCAGCTGCACCACCGCCGGGAAGGGCCCGGTCCCGCGCGGGCGCACCAGCGCGGCCTCGATCGTGAGGGGGGCGCCAGGCGTGACGTTGGCGAAGCGGACGGTCTCGCGGGCGGTGAGGCCGGCGCAGCCGGCGAGGAGCATCGCCACGATCACGGTCGCCGCGATGCGATGCACCGGCCGAGCATACCGCACGTATGGGGCCGCGCCGGCGCGCATCCGCTGCGGTAGAATGCCGGCCAGGAGGAGCGCGTGACGGCCAACTCGTTGACCACCCGGAGGAGGCGGCAGACTAGATGAGCGCCGAGCCGGCCCGGGAGACGCGCGCCGAAGCCCAGCGCCACTTCCAGCAGGGATACGAGGCCCAGATGCAGGGCCGTCTCGAGGAGGCGGTGGCCCACTACCAGCGCTCGATTGCGCTCTACCCCACCGCCGAGGCGCACACCTTCCTCGGCTGGGCGTACAGCTACCAGGGCCGGCCCGAGGACGCCATCGCCCAGTGCAAGATCGCGATCGAGGTCGACCCCGATTTCGGGAACCCCTACAACGATATCGGCGCCTACCTGATCGAGCTGGGCCGGGAGGAGGAAGCGCTTCCCTGGCTCGAGCGGGCGAAGCGGGCGCCTCGCTACGAGCCGCGGCACTATCCCTACTTCAACCGAGCCCGCATCCACATCAAGCGGCACGAGATCCGGGAGGCGATTCGCGAGCTCGAGGGCGCCCTCGCGCTGGAGCCGCGGTACGTGATGGCCCGCAAGGAGCTGCACCGGCTCCGCGGCCTGCTCAATTGACCTCGATCCCGCTTCCCTTCTACGACAATCCCCTGCTGTTCGGGCACGACGCCACCACGGGGCTGCTCGGGTTCCGGCCGGCCGAGTCCCACGTCACCGTATGGGCCCGGCGGGACGGAGCGGTGGTGGCGACCGAGGAGCCCTTCCGGCCGTTCCTCCTGCTGGCCGATCCCGACCTCTTGAAGGGCTTCAAGGGAGAGCTCGAGGTGACGCCGCTGGACGGCGAAGGAACCTACCGCTGGCTCGCCGAGCTCTCCTCCTGGTCCCAGGCCCTCCGCGCCCGGGACCACTGCCTCCGCGTATCGGGCAAGAGCGCGGGAGCGCCGGAGGCGCCCTATCGCTTCCTGAGTGATCCGGTGCACCAGTTCCTGCTGCGCTCGGGCAAGACCTCGTTCCTGGGCATGGGCTTCGGCAACCTGCGGCGGATGGCGCTGGACATCGAAGTCACCACGGGCGCCGGCTTCGAGTTCCCGAGCGCGGCTCGCGACTCCGACCGCATCATCGCCATCGCGCTGGCCGACTCGACCGGGTTCTCGACCGTGCTCTCGGGCGCGCGCATGTCAGAGCCCGAGCTCCTGGTCGAGTGCTCGCGCATCATCCGCGAGCGCGACCCGGACGTGCTCGAGGGCCACAACGTCTTCCGCTTCGACCTCGAGTATCTGGAGGCGCGAGCCCGGCTCCATCGCCTGTCGCTCAGGTGGGGCCGCGACGACTCCGTGCTGCGCGGCTTTCCCTCCCGCATGCAGGTCGCCGAGCGCACGATCGGCTACCGGCGCTACGGGGTGACCGGGCGGCACATCGTGGACACCTGGATCCTCGCCCAGCTCTACGACGTGGGCGCCCGCGACCTTGAGTCTTACGGGCTCAAGGACGTGGCCCGGCACTTCGGGATCGCGGCGCCCGACCGGACCTACCTGCCCCCCGAGGACATCCCGCGCATCTTCCTCGAGGACCCGGCCCGGCTCATGGCCTACGCGCGGGACGACGTCCTCGAGACCCTGGGGCTCTCCGCCATCCTGTCGCCGCCCTATTTCGTGCAGGCGCAGATTCTGCCCTTCGACTACCAGACCACCGTCCTGCGCGGCAACGCCACCAAGATCGACGCGCTGCTGATGCGGGAGTACCTCCATCGCGGCCAGGCGGTGCCCGCCCCCGGCCGGGGCCGCGAGGTCGCGGGCGGGTACACCGCGGTGTTGCAGCGAGGAGTCGCCCGCGACGTGCTCCACGTCGACGTGACGTCGCTCTATCCCTCCCTCATGCTCGGCCAGGGCCTCTTCCCCGCCGCCGACCGGCTCGGGGTGGCCGCCTCGCTGCTCCGCGACCTGCGGGACTTCCGCGTCTCGGCCAAGCGTTTGGCCCGGGAGGCGGCCACCGAGGAAGACCGGGTCTTTCTCAACGCGCTCCAGCAGACCTTCAAGATCTTCATCAATTCGTTCTACGGCTACCTCGCCTTCTCGCAGGGCCACTGGAACGACTTCGAGGTGGCGAACCGGGTGACCGGGGAAGGGCGGCGGCTCGTGCAGGCGCTCCTCGATCGCCTGGGCGGACTGGGCGCGACCGTGGTCGAGGTGGACACGGACGGCATCTACTTCGTCCCGCCGGTGGAGCCCGAGGAGCAGCTTGTGGCCGAGCTGTCCAAGGCCCTTCCCGACGGTATCCAGCTCGAGCTCGACGGCCGCTACGTGGCGATGTTCAGCTACAAGATGAAGAACTACGTGGTTCTCGACGCGCGGGGCAAGCTCCTGATCAAGGGATCGGGCCTGCGCTCGCGCGGCATCGAGCTCTTCCAGCGCCTCTGGATGGAGGAGATGTTCCGCCTCCTCCTGACTGGCCGGCGCGAGGAGATCCCCGCGCTGGTGAAGCGATGGGAGGAGGACTTCCTGGCCCACCGGGTGCCGCTCAAGCAGTTCATGAAGACGGAGACGCTGCAGGAATCCCTCACCGCCTACCGCGAGAAGCTCCAGGCGGGCACCCGCAACGTGGGGGCGGCATACGAGCTGGCGCTGGCCTCCGCACGCTCCTATCAGCCGGGCGACCAGGTCTCGTACTACGTCACCGGTGAGGGCAAGCGGATCTCGGTCAACGAAGCGGCCAAGCTCGCCGGCGAATGGAGCGAGGCCGCGCCCGACGAGAACACCGCCTACTACGTCTCCAAACTCCAGGAGCTCTACGAGAAGTTCCGCCCATTGATCGAGCAGGACGGGCTCACGCCCGTGGTCGACGACGAGCCCGAGCCCCCGCCGCCCCCGCCCGCGCAGCAGCAGCTGCTCTACGAGGAGTGAGGCGGAGCCCTCCTCACCACTCGAGCGAGAGCTGGCGCGGCCGGGCCGGCGCCTCCGCGCGCACCCGCTCGTCACGCGTGCGCGACGGGAACCCGGCCTCGGCGGCCAGCCGGGCCACGCGCCCGTCGATCTGCTCCCGATAGCCGCGCGGGGCATTGCCGGGAGCCGGGTAGAGCGCGCGGTACCGGAGCAGCGCCCACGGGAACTCCCGCTCCACGAAGTCGAGGAAGAAGCGCCACGTCATCTCGGTCCGGAGGAACAGCGCCTGACTGATGACCTCGCGCGCCCACGCCGCCCGCGCCCCACCGAGCAGCTCGCGGAGACCGGCCGCGCCATCGGTGAGCAGAGGCAACACCGGCATCAGGAAGAGGCGGACGCGGATGCCGTCGCCGGCCAGGGAGCGCATCGCCTCGAGCCGCAGGTCTGGTCGAGGCGCGCGGGGCTCGATCTGGCGCAGCAGGGCGGCGTCGAGGGAGATCAGCGAGATGTTGACCCAGAGATCCGAGGCGCGCGCGACGCTCGCCAGCAGGGCGCGATCGCGGAGTATGCCGGTGGACTTGGTGGTCAGGCCGATCCGCAACCCGGGCACACGGGCCATCGCCTCCAGCACGCCGCGCGTCACTCCGAACCGCGCCTCGGCGGGCTGGTAGGGATCCGTGGCGGTGCCGATGGCGATCTCCTGTCCGGTCTCGCGCGCCCGGATCAGGCTCTTCACGAGGTTTCGATTGCCCGCCTGTTTCACGTAGATGCGATCCTCGAACTCGTCCGGATCGCCGTGCCCCAGATATTCATGGGTGGAGCGCGCATAGCAGTACCGGCACCCCACTTCGCAGCCCCGAAACGGGTTCACGGTCCAGCCGAACGGCATCGTGGCGCCGGTCAAGCGGTTCAGCAGATTCTCGCACTTAAGCTCCTGAAACTCCGCCCCGCGGCGGCGATCGACGATATCGCCGAAACGCTTGAGGAACCCCGGAGCTGGCGGCAGCGCCCTAGCCATTAGCTCTCCACATGACGAGTATAGTACCACCGAAAAAAGCCCCGGGAAGGGCTCGGCCTCCCGGGGCTCGATCCGTTAGCGGCGCCAGCCTCCGCCGCCGCCTCCGCCGCCGCGAGGGCCACCGCCTCCGCCGCCGCGAGGGCCACCGCCGCCGCGCTGGGGCTGCGGCCTCGCTTCATCGACCACGAGGTTGCGATCCCTGAAGAGGCGACCATTTAGCATCTCGATGGCCTTGCCCGATTCCTCCTTGGTGGCCATCTCGACGAACCCGAACCCCCTGGGTCTCCCGGTGAACTGATCGGTGACGATGCGGACGGACTCGACCGTCCCCGCCTGCTGGAAGAGCTCCCGCAGGTCTTCTTCTGTAGCCTGGAAGGAGAGGTTGCCGACGAAGAGCTTTGCAGGCATCACGAAACCTCCTGCCGCGATCAGGACCGAGTAGAACTCTCCCCCCCGGCTCACTAGCGGCGTGTAGGAAACCCATCCGCTCGTGGGCCTCGCGACGCGACGCCCGCAGCGTGGCCGGAACTCTACTTACGGTCCGACCACCTGTCAAGCGAATATTCCGGCGGAATGTTCCTTATTTCACGAGGTTATGCCCTTACTGGGTGTGCAAGGAGTGCACGCGAGAATGCTCAGAGATACACGCCGCGCGTGATGCCGCCGTCGACGGTGATGGTGATCCCGGTCAGGTACGACGCGCGCTCGGAGGCGAGAAAGCAGACGACGTCCGCGACTTCCTCCGGCAGCGCGATCCGACCAAGGGGGAATTCCCGACTACGTTCTTCTACGTAGACCGCGGGCTCCTGTCCGGCCGCCTGGGCCTGCTGAGCCATCAGATTGTCCCAGCGCTCGGTCTTCACCGGCCCCGGCGAGACGCCGGTGACCAGCACCTTCGAGCGCGCGCCCAGATCGGCGAGCGCCTTGGTGAAGTTGATGAGGGCCGCATTCGCGGTGCCGCCCATCATGTACGTCGTGGCGGGATTCCGCGCGGCGGCGCCCACGACGTTGATGATGCGCCCGCCGCCCTGCCGCTGCATGAGCGGCAGCACCTCTCGCGCCATCCGGATGTAGCCCAGGAGCTTCAGGCTCCAGCCGTTCAGCCACTCCTCGTCCGGCGTGGCGAGGAAGTCACCGCCCTTGATGGCGCCCGCGTTGTTCACCAGGATGTCGAGCCGGCCCAGGCGCGTCAGCGCGTCGGCCGCGACGCGGCTCACCTCGGAGCGCTGACTCAAGTCGCCCGGGACCGTCTCCACTCGCCCGCCCGTCTCGCGCTCGATGTCGGTGGCCGCCTGCTTGAGCGCGCTCGCGTCGCGCGAGCAGATCACCACGCGCGCGCCCTCCGCGGCGAGTGTCTTCGCTACCGCCCGGCCGATGCCTTTGCTGCCGCCCGTGACCAGCGCGGTCTTGCCCTTGAGCCCGAGATCCATGGTGATAGTCTCCTTTCGCTCAGCCCGGCCGCGCGTGGCGCGCCAGGAGGTCCTCGAAGGTGTCCGCGGGCAGGGACTCCGACCAGTCGCGCCCCTCGGAGTCGCGGCCATAGTACTCGGCCATGTAGACCCGCGCTTCCTGCTTGGTCCGGAACAGTCGCCAGACGTGCGCCGCGGTGCCCCCGGGGCGCCGGAGGTAGAAGATGGGATCCGCCGGCCCGGTGGGCTCGTACGCCGTGCGCTCGCCGAACTGATCGTAGGTGATCCACGCCACCGCGATGCCGTGGGCCGACAGGGCGCGCGCCCGCAGCGATTCCTCGAGCGGCAGCGACTCAGTATCAGACAGCCGCGGACCATAGTAGATGGGCACCGCCGCCTCCTCCACCGAGAGCGCGAGCGGCAGTGGCCCGCCCGCCGCCTCGAGGAGGAGGCGCGCCTCGTCCCCGACCCACGCGCGGCCCGCCACGTAGAGATCGGGCCAGGCCTCGAGGAGGCGGCCCGGTGGGGCGAGCTGGCGCCGCTTGGCGACTTCGGCGGCGTCGGCGAGCAGGTGCACGCGGGCCACGCCGGGGTCAGGCCTCCGGAGGAAAGCGAGGCGCCGCGGCCCAGTCGAAGCCTCGCGCCGCCTCCGCGCCGAGAGCGACGACTTCGCGCTCGCACCGGATCAGGGCGCGCGCGAAGCCGTCGAGGTCGCGCCCTAGGAGCCGCTGCGCGATCAGCTTGGCCGCGCCCTCGTGCAGGAGCGCCCGCGCTCCCTCGACGTTTCCGTTGGCGAGATGCTGGAAACCCACCGCGGCCTGGATCAGGCCTTGCAAAGTCTGGCGGTCGCTTCCGTCCGAGCGCATCCAGTACGGTTCGAGCACCTCGTGGACCTCGAAGTAGAGGCCGGCTTCGAAGAGCGCGGCCGCCTCTTCGAGGGCGATATCGAGCGGCGGGTTCGTCGCGGAGAGGGGCCGGGCCGCGAGGGCTCGCGCCGCGCGGGCGGCGCGCTCGCCGAGAGCGCTTGTGTGCTGGCGGAAGGCGGACTTCAGGTGCCAGCCGTCCGGACCGCGATCGAAGAGCTCCGCAGGAAAGCCGGCGGGCGGCCCGCCTGCGTCCAGGGCGTGTGCATCGGCGCACACCGCCGCGAGGACTTCGAGGCCACGTCGCGCGTCGCCGTCGTGGAGGGCGTCGAGGATCAGATCCGCGAGGCGGTTCCGCAAGGGTAGCGGCAGCGTCACGCTCTCCCGGCGCGCGGGCCGCCCCGCCGGCGGAGCTGGCGGTGCGCGGCGCGGATCTGCTCGATGTGGTTCAGGTCGTGCTCGGCCCAGTGGGCGAGCATCTGGGGAATGGTCAGGCGGCCGTACTCGGGATGGCGGCCGTGCTGGAGCTTCTGAGCGGGGCTCAGGCGCGAGACGTAGGCCACGTTGGATCGCCGCAGCGTCGTGAAGGTCGCGAGCGCCTCGCGCAGGGGCGTACGGCGATAGCGGCCGCGGTCCGCCCAGCGCTCCTGGTCCCACGCCACCAGCGGACCTCGCGGCTCCGCGGCGACCTTGCGGATGCGGAAGGCCAGCGCGATCTCCGCGTCGGCGAGGTGGCTCAGCACCTCGCTCACCGCCCACTCGCCGCGGCCGGGACGGCGGGCCACCAGCCGGCGCGGCACGCGGTCGAGCGCGCGGGCCAGCCGCGCCGGCGCCGCGCGGAGGGACTCGAGAGGACGGAGGGACCCGAGTCGGATGTGGGCCGAGCGGCACATCGGGCAGGCGGCGGTGGCCATCGGGCGGCTCCTTCTCGAAGAGCGTTCGTGACGCGACGTCGGCGCGTATCCTAACACGTCCGATGCGGGCGGCGACCGCGCGCGCACGGTATAATGCGCGCATGATTTCGGTCGCAGACGCGCAGGCGCACGTCCTGGCGCAGGTCGAGCGCGTGGTGTCTCCCGAGGTCATCCCGGTCGGCGCCGCCCGCGGCCGCGTGCTCGCCGAGGACGTCCGCGCCGCGATGGACGTGCCGCCCACCGACAACTCGGCGGTGGACGGCTACGCGGTCCGCTCGGCGGACATCCCGGCCACCGGCGCCCGCGAGCTCACGGTGGTGGCCGATGTGCCCGCCGGCGCGGTGTTCGACGCCACGCTGGGTGCCGGCGAGGCGCTGCGCATCATGACGGGCGCGCCGATGCCGGCGGGGGCGGACACCGTCTATCCTCAGGAGATCGTCGAGCGGAGCGGGCGCTCGGTCCGGATCCCGGCCGGCCCGAAAGGCGTCAACGTGCGCCACCGCGGCGAGGACGTGCGGGCGGGTACGGTGGTGCTGCCCGCCGGGAGCGTGCTCCGGCCCCAGGAGCTGGGCGTGGCCGCCTCGCTCGGCCTGCCGCAGCTCTTGGTGCGCCAGCGGCCGCGGGTGGCGATCCTCTCCACCGGCGACGAGGTGGCCGAGCCCGGCGACGTCCGCAAGCCCGGGCAGATCTTCGACTCCAACCGATTCTCGCTGCATGGCCTCGTCGAGGCCGCGGGTGGCGAGCCGACCGACCACGGGATCGTCCCCGACCTCTACGACGTCCTCCACGCGCGACTGCGCGCGGCCGCGGCGACCGCGGACATCGTCCTCACCTCGGGCGGCGTGTCGGTGGGCGACTACGACCTGGTCAAGGCGGTGTTGCAGGATGCGGGCGGCATCGACTTCTGGCAGGTGGCGATGCAGCCGGGCCGTCCCCTGGCCGTCGGCCGCATCGGGCCGGCCCACTTCTTCGGCCTGCCCGGCAACCCGGTGGCCTCGATGCTGACCTTCCACCTCTTCGTCCGGCCCGCGCTCTGGAAGCTGGCGGGGCGCCGCGAGCTGTTCCCGCCCCGCTTCCACGCGGTGGCGGTGGAGCAGATGAGCAAGAAGACGGGACGGCGGGAGTTCAAGCGCGGGATCCTCTCGTACACCGGCGAGCGCTGGGAGGTTCGGATCACCGGACCCCAGGGCTCGGGCATCCTCACCTCCATGACGCTCGCCAACTGCTTCGTGGTGATCGAGGAGGAGCGCGGCGACGTCGCGGCCGGCGAGACCGTCTCGGTCGAGCCCTTCGCGGTCGGCTGAACGCGCACCCCCATGCCGCACGGCATCGAGACCCGCCTGATCGATCGCATCACGCCCATGGCGCGCGAGCTGGTCACCACCCAGGCGTCTGCGCTGGCGGATCTGCGCTACGCCGACGTGCGCGTGGAAGTGAGCGAGGGCAAGTTTGCGGTGGCGGAGAACGGAGCGGCCAAGTCCTCCGGCGACGACTACGCCTTCGCCTTCGGCATCCGCGTGCTCGCCGGGAGGCGCATGAGCGCGCCGGGCTACTTCGGCCAGGGCCTCGGCGCGGCCGACCTCCCCGATCTCGCGCGGCTCTTGAAGGAGGGCCTGCTCGCCGCGTACCGGCGGGCCATGGCCAACGCGGAGATGAAATCCGAGGTCAAGGGCAAGTTCGGCGCGCTGGGCGACGCGCTGGCCGACACGCGCCTGCACCCGATCCAGGTCCGCCAGGAGATCGTGCCGGCCGTCTTCGAGGTGGATCCGAGAGATGTTGCGCTCGACGACATGGTGGGCTTGACCACCGAGGTGTCCCGTCGCGTGGGCGGCTCCCACCCGGGCGTCTCCTACAACTACATCTCCACCATGACCCAGCTGAGCCGCGAGCTATTCGTATCCTCGGAAGGCGCGCTGATCGACCAGTCCTTCGCCCTCACCCAGGGCATGTGCTACGTAGTGGCCACCGGGCCCGAGAACAGCCAGGAGCTCTACGACGTGCTCGGGCACCAGCGCGGCTGGGAGATCCTCACTCGCGGCGTCTCCGAGCCGCTGATCGAGTTCCCGCCTTTCCCGGAGTTTTCGCTGGCCATGGCGCGCGACGCGGCGGAGCTCAGCCAGGCCCCGTCACTGGCCGCACCCGCCCGGGAGGTCACGGTGGTCAGTGACCCGCACTACAACACGCTGCTCTCCCACGAGATCATCGGCCATCCGGTGGAGCTCGACCGGGGTCTCAAGATGGAGACGGCCTACGCCGGGCGCTCCTGGCTCCTGCGCGGGCTCGACGACACCCAGCTCGGCAAGCGGATCGCCTCGCCCCTCGTCACCGCCTTCTCCGACCCCTCCCTGCCCGGCTACGGACACTACGCCTACGATCACGAGGGCACCCCGGCCCGCCGCGTCGTGCACATCGACCGCGGCGTCTTCACCGGCTTCATGAACAGCCGGCAGACCGCGGCCGTCTTCGGCGGCGATCCGAACGGGCACTGGAAGGCCACCGACGCCTCCCTGGTGCCCCTCGTGCGGATGTCCACCACCGTCTTCGCGGGGGGCGCCCACGACGCGCGCGATCTCATCAGGGATGTCGACCATGGGTACTACCTGGTGGGCCATCGCACCCCGTCCATCGCGGAGAGCCGCGAGAACTTCCGCATCTCGGCCCGGAAGGTATACGAGATCCACCGGGGTGACATCGGCCGCCTCTACCGCGACGGCGGCATCATGGCGGACAGCCGCGACTATCTGATGAACGTCGACGGCGTCGGTCGCGACTTCCGCCTCTACCCGATCCCGAACTGCGGCAAGGGCCAGCCCATGCAGACGCGCAAGCTCGGCAACGGCGGGCCCACGCTCCGGAGCCGCGCCCTCCTCACCGGCGGGGCCTAGCGGCGGTGGATCTCACGCGCGCGGTCCGCGACGCGCTCGCGAGCCTGGCGCGTCAGCCCAAGGTCCGGGAGGTCGAGGTCTTCGCCGCCTTCAACCGGTCGCTGCTCACCCGCCTCAACTACACCTCGCACATCCCCTGCAACGGCGTGGAGGAGCCCAAGTCCACCGAGATGTCCGGGCTCGGCGTTCACGCCGTCTTCGACGGGCCCGACGGCCGACCGCTCGTCGGCTTCGGCTCAGAGCCGAGCGATCTCACGCCGGAGGGCGCCCGGCGCGCGCTCGACAAGGCGCGCCAGGCGGCGGTCCACGACCCCGAGTTCCGCTCCCTGCCGCGCCCCACCGGCGCCCCCCGCGCGCTGGCGGACTATCACGACCCGCGGCTCATGGATGTCTCGGACGGCGAGCTGGTGGAAGCGGGCTGGAAGGTGATCACGGGCGGCCTGCGCGCCTTCATGGCGTCCTCCAAACTTGTTGATCTCGCCCCCGAGGACGTCGCGCTGAAGAAGCTCGGCCTCATCATCGGCGGCGACGTGACCATCCTCCAGGAGCGCGTGGCGATCGCCTCGACCGCCATGCCGGAGCCACAGGGCGACCAGTCGACCTTCATGTCGGCGTTCGGGACCGCCATCGTGGAGGCGCGGGACGCGAAGGGCTCGGGTTGGAGCGTCTGCACCCGCCTCGAGCACTTCACCGACCAGGCCGGGGGTGAGGCCGCGGCCAACGCGGTGGCCGCGATCGCCGGCGAGCGGGTCTCTTCCGGTGACTACGCGGTGATCTTCGGCCCCCAGCCGGTGGCCGATCTGTGCAACAACCTCATTGTCCCCGCGTGCCAGGCCGGCTCGTTCTACTCATCCAGCACGCCGTTCCTGGGAAAGCTCGGCAAGGCGGTGGCGGTGCCCGGGCTCAGCATCTACGACCACGGCGCTATGCCGGGCCTGGCCGGGTCGCGGGGCATCACCTGCGAGGGCCTCCCGACCGGTCGCACCGATCTGATCAAGGACGGTGTCCTCGTCGGGCTGTTGAGCCACTGGTACGACACGCAGCGACTGCTGCACGATCCGGAGGCGCGAGGGAAGCTCGGGGTGGACCCCGCGGCGGTCGGGACCGCGCTGGCTCCTCGCAACGGCTTCCGCTACGACGGCGCCGGCCGGTCCTTCGAGACCACGCCTGGCACGTCGGCGTCCAACGTCATCGTCGAGGGCGCCGATCCGGTTTCACTCGATCAGCTCGTCGGCCGGGTGCGGAACGGGCTCTACGTCGGCCGCATCTGGTACACATATCCGATCAACGGGTTGCGAGCCGGAGACTTCACTTGTACGGTGGTGGGTGACTCCTTTATCATCCGCGACGGCCGCATCGCGGCGCCGCTCAAGGCGAACGCGGTGCGGATCAACGACAACATGACGCGGCTGCTCGGGGCCGTCGTGGGCGCTACCAAGGACGTGAGGGGCACGCTCGTGTGGGGAGCGGACGAGGTGGTGTACGCGCCGGCGGTCGCGGTCGCCGGCGTGCATGTGGATGCGATCGCCGGCTTCATGGAGGGACTGGACTGATGGCGAACCCGGACGTGGCCAAGCTCGAGTCCATCGCCCGCGAAGGGCGGGTGCAGATCATCCGGATGCTCACCCACGCGGGCTCGGGGCATCCCGGAGGCTCGCTGTCTGCGATCGACATCCTCACCACGCTCTACTTCAACCGCATGCGCTACGATTCCGCGCGCCCGCGCTGGGAGGAGCGCGACCGCTTCGTACTCTCGAAGGGGCACTGCGTGCCCGCCCAGTACTACTGCATGGCCAAGGCCGGCTTCTTTCCGATGGACCAGTTGATCACGCTGCGCAAGCTCGGCAGCCCCCTGCAGGGCCACCCGGATCGGGTAATGCTGCCCGGCGTCGAGGCCGCGACGGGCTCGCTCGGTCAGGGGCTGTCAGTGGCGGTGGGCATGGCCCTCGGCCTCAAGCTCGCGGGCAAGGGTGCGCGCGTGTACTGCGTGGTCGGCGACGGGGAGATCCAGGAAGGCCAGGTCTGGGAGAGCCTGATGTCGGCGCCCGGTCTCGGGGCGCCCCGCCATCACGTGGACAACCTGTGCGTGATCCTCGACTACAACGGTATCCAGCTCGACAGCTTCGTGAAGAACATCCTCGATCTCGAGCCGGTGACCGACAAGCTCAAGTCTTTCGGCTGGCCGGTGCTCGAGGTGAACGGCCACGACATCGCTCAGGTCGACAAGGCGCTGGACCAGGCCGAGGCCACCAAGGGCGGCCCCACCTTCATCGTGGCCCACACCGTGAAGGGCAAGGGCGTCTCGTTCATGGAGAACGATCCGGAGTGGCACGGCAAGGCCCCGAAGCCCGAGGAGGCGGTCCGGGCCATCCGCGAGATCGCGGGGTCCGCCGCGCCGGCGTGGGTCGCGCCGATCGTGGCCGAGCTCGAAGCGCTGGGGAAGAAGTGATGGCGGCCAAGGCCTCTCGCGCCGCGTTCGGGGAAGCCCTCATCGAGCTGGGCGCCAAGGACGAAAGAATCGTCACGCTCGACGCCGACCTGTCCAAGTCCACCATGACCGCGGGCTTCGCGAAGAAGTACCCGGATCGCGCCTTCAATCTCGGCATCGCCGAGGCCGGCATGATCGGGGTGGCCGCGGGGCTGGCCCTGGCCGGCCGGGTGCCGTTCGCCTGCTCCTTCGCGTGCTTCCTGGTCGGGCGCTTCGAGACGATCCGTGTGTCGGTTGCCTACAGCGAGGCGCCGGTGAAGCTGGTCGGCACCCATGTGGGGGTGGCCATCGGCGAGGACGGCTACACCCAGATGGGCCTCGAGGACATCGCCTGCCTGCGGTCGCTGCCCAATATCCCGATCGTGCAGCCGGGCGACGAGATCGAGACGAAGCAGGCGGTGGCCTACGCGGTCGAGCACCCGGGGCCGATCTACCTGCGCCTCACCCGTCAGAACCTCGAGCCCGTTCACGACGCGGCCTACCAGTTCCGGCTCGGCAAGGCGGACGTGCTGCGCCCGGGCAACGACGTCTCGATCCTCGCCACCGGTGGCCCCCTGTGGAACGCCCTCGAAGCCGCGCGCAAGCTCGCCGCCGAGGGGATCCACGCCGAGGTCGTCAACGTCGCGACCATCAAGCCGCTGGACGAGGAGGCGATCCTGCGCTCCGCCGGCCGCACCGGCCACGTGGTCACGGTCGAGGACCACAGCATCAACGGGGGCCTCGGCAGCGCGGTGGCGGAATTGCTCTCCGAGGTGATGCCGACGCCGGTGAAGCGGATCGGCGTGACCACCTTCGGCGAGTCCGGCGGCGCGAAGGGCCTCTACGCCCGCCACGGCCTGGACCCCGACGGCATCGCCGCCAACGTCCGCAAGTTCCTCAGTCGCTAAGAAGTCGGAGGGGGCCCCTTGTATCTTGAGGACTCCGGCGCGTAGCGTAGCCGGAGTGAAGGCGGGCGGGAGCCCGCGTGCCCCTGGGTCAGCCGAGACCGTTCAGAAGCTTGGGGCCCCGCCCGCC
>Ga0187893_10002588_pt1 | contig 39331 bp, 33 predicted proteins | sample MA1701074metaG_FD_139574 | JGI IMG/M metagenome (GOLD analysis project Ga0187893, IMG submission 139574) | White microbial mat communities from a basaltic lava cave in the Kipuka Kanohina Cave System on the Island of Hawaii, USA - MA170107-4 metaG ...
AGCTGCTTTTTCAGCTCCTCGTAGTAGATTTGCCGCTGCCTGGCATCGAGCCACGTCGGTACGGGTGCGTGCATGATCGCGTCGTAGAACTCCTCGAACAAACTTCCGAGCTGGTATCCCGACGCGGCCACCCAGAACATGTGCTTGGCTTTGATCGTGTGGTTGTAGGCGTCCTGGGCTTCGACCAGGAGCGCGAGCTTGCGCTGGTAGTCGCCCGCCATGGCGTCGCTCGGGCGGATCGGCGTGTCACGAAAACGTCTGTGCAGGATCGCCGCTCGGTAGAATCTGGCCATCCCGACGAAATAGTAACTCGCGAAGCGTTCTCCACCGCGCTCCTGCGCGTCATCGAACACCCGATCGGCTTCGGCGAGCGCCCGATCGGCCTGGTCGAAGCGATCGAGCATGAATAACGCATAACCCTCTCTGGCCAAGGCCTCGACGCATGCGCTGGGAAGCACGTCGTCATGCTCGCGGGCACGACGGTAGCTTTCGGCCGATCGTTCCCACTGGCCGATGTCTGCCTCGCAAGCACCCCGTCGCGCGTACACGGCCGCGGATCGCTCGTCATCCGGAAACCGCTGGAGAAAGCCATCGTACGCGCGCGTCGCTGCGGCACAATCACGCAACGCTTCGTGCGCTCGCCCGAGACCCAAATACGCGCGACGAAGCCCAGCGGGATCGGACGAGCCGAGCGCGAGATAGCGCCCGAACAACGCCACGGCTCGAGCTTCTCGCTCCTCGGCGAGGGCATTCTCTGCTTGCAACAGGAGCTCACCCGGGGCTTGTCCAGGCGTCGCCGCGCTCATGGTCTGGTGCGCGCGCGCCGAGCCGGGCGAAACGCTCGGGTGGGACTCCACGCGGCCATGGCCACACGCGACCGCCGTCACGACCACGATTGCCGCGAAACGCACGCGCCCGCTGTCACGCGCAGGTTCTCTTGCGTTTGTGGTTCGTGCGGGTCGTGGTATCGAAACGACCAATGGTGGACCCCTCGGCAAGTCTACCCGCACCCCGGTTTCGTGCCGAGCTTGAATCGCGCGCTCGTCCCCGGGCATGGCTCGTGTCGGCGGCATTGCTGTTCGGGGTTGCGCTTGCGGCCACACTTGCGGTTCCATCGGGATATGGATTCGAGCTGCGTTGTTTGCAGGGCCGCATCGAAGCGGTGCAAACCGGACGCATCTGGCCCAGCGACGAGCATGCGCTCGACTTACGTCCACTTCCCATCCATCCGCCGTCCTCGTGCGCCGATCGAAAATTCGACAGCCGCGACGCACTGGCACGTGCCTATCTGGACACGGCGTTGGAGTCGCTCGATGCTGCTTCGGCCACCCAGGAACCGCATCGCCTGGACGAGGCACTCTGGTTGATCGAGACACTCGAACGCGAGGGCGGCGTACAGCTGCCCATCGACGCGGGCGTGCTCACGAAACGAAAGCACACGCTGTTGTTGACACGTGTGCGGGCCGAGCTGGCTTCCTTGCGTTCTGTCTTGTTGCGAGCGCACGAGCTGTTGCGGATCGCACGAGGGCTCGGAGTCGATCAACGAACCCTGTCCGATCTCGAGCGTGAGCTCGAACGCATCCACGAACAACCGCAGCATGTCGACGACGGTGCCACCAGCTCGGCACCGGAACAGGACACGCACGAACACCTACCTCACGACGGTTCCGAGGCACCAACGCGCACAACCCAATCGTCGAAAGACGCGTCGGGTCGAGCGTTATGAGCGACTGATCAGTCGAGCTTCGCGATCGAGGTGCGTGCCGTGAGCACGGGAAGCTGCATGGTCGCGTCCATCGACCCCTTCTCACCCTCGATCACGGCCTCCAGCGCGTCCGCACACTCGGTGCATTTTTTCGTGCCAAGCATCTTTGCTGGCAGCCATGCCATGGTGACGCGGGCATCCGGATTGCGCACCTTGAACGCCTTGGCGATTTCGACTGCAGCCGTGGCATCGCCTTGTGCGAGCCGCGAGATCTCGTAGGCCGCCTTCTCGCGTGCAAACCAGGGTGCAGACGCGTTCTGCAAGGTTTTCAGGTAGCAGGCCTTGTCCTCTTTGCAATTCTCGAGGATCGCGATGCCATCTTCCCATTGCTTGAACTTGTCCTTCACTTTGGCGTCTTTGTTGGCCGCCATCGCAGCGCGAACTTTGGCAACGTCGGCCAGCTTGGCCGCCAGAATCGCGAAGCGAAGCCCCTCCCAGCGAATTTGGTGGCGAAACTCCGAGTTCTCCAGGAACTCCGGGTTGTACTCTCCGTTTTTCACGACGTCGACAAGACAAGAAAACGCCTTGGTATCGCCGATGCGACCAAGCGCCTCGGTGATGGGCCACATGTCGCCGGGATTGTGTGTCGCATTGACGCAGCTACATAACGCCTCGGAAGCCGCGGGGTCACCGATGTTGCCGAGCGCATTGGCGACGAACGCTCGTAGGCCGACTTGTTCGGGATCCGGGTCGGCTTCGGGCTTGGCTCCGCAATCGTCCTTGGGCATGAACGCGACCAACTCTTCCGTGGCTTTGTTCGTGCCCATCGCCCCCAAGATCCCGGCGGCCGTCTGCTTGACGACCGCGATGTCCACACCGTGCGACGCCGCCAGCTTGTTGGCTTCCTCGTGTTTGCCACGAAGCATCTCCAGTACCCTGTCGACCGCGGGCTCGCCGATTTGCACGAGTGCAAGCTTGGAGCGGTTGCCGATGTCCGTCGTGGATGGAGAATCGGGCACGCGAAACGTCACCGTAATCAGCGCATCCACGGCCGAAGCATCACCGATATCGCCCAGCGCCTTCGCAGCAGCGCGATGCACCGCGACGGGCTGCTTGTCCTGTGTTTGTTCCATGGCTTTGATGAGGACCGGTACGGCCTTCTTGTCCTCGAGCGTGCCCAGTGTCTCGACGATCTCGAGACGAATGCGTCCTTCTTCATTGCCTTTGTCGTGAGACGCATTTTCGATGAGGGTGGAGAGCTGCTCGATCGCTCGATCGGAGCAACCCGACGCCTTGGCTTTCGCGCAGCCTTGCAGCGCCAACAACGTGCCCTTACGGCCCTCTCCACTACCATCGACGTTGATGGCCTTGACCCATAGGTTCACCGCTTCGGGTCGGCCAACGTCGCGGAGAATCGTCAGCATCTGTTCGCGCTGTTCCGGCGCGGTATCCCAGATCTCTTCGAATGCCGGGATCACCTTGTCGACGAATTCCTGCAAGCGATCTTTGTTGTTCGGGGACGTCACCACGGATTTCACGAGCTGTTCCAAGCCCGCAAAACCAGCGGCACGATCACCCGTATCTTTGAGTTTTTCGACGTGTGTTTCGAACCGATTAGGGTCTTGCGGCTTGCAAGCCATCACCACCGAAAGTCCGACGAGTGCAGACACTGCGAGTCTTCTCATGAATGCTCCTTGCCTTTCGCCCGGCGTCTCAGCGACGCGCGAGCTTGCGTTTGCCACGCGGCGGAATACGGGGGTGAACGGCTTCGGTCCGCGCACGACGTGCTGGACCCTCCGTCCGCGAGTCGGTTGTGACCGGGTTGGCCGCAGCCTCGGTGACGGGCTGCTGCTTGGGTTGTGCTCTGAGCACCATGGGTTGGGTCGTCCGAGTGGGTACACGTCGATTCGCCTTCACGGCACCATCGGCACCCTTGGGGGTGAGCGCCTGATGGCGGATGACCGCTGTGACATCGTCTTCTTCGCGTGAGCCACTGGTGGTGGGTTTCGCAGGCGTCGCTGCTTCTACGCGTGGAACCGCGGAGGGGGTAGGTCGTCGGGCGGTGGCGCGTCCAGGTGTGACACGCGGCGCTCCATGCCTCACGGGAGGGGACGCGACAGGTCTGGATGCTGTCGTTCGCGCGCGTTCGACTTCTCGCGCTGGCTCTCCACTCATCTGCACGTTGCCGCGAAACGCCGCACCATCCGCGAGCACGAGCCTGGGCGCTCGGATGTCTCCGACGAGCTTGGCCCCAGGATTGAGGGTCACACAGTTGCTGGCTGCGACGTTACCAACCACCGTGCCGCTGATGACGACATCCTTGGCACTGATCTCCGCGACGACGATGCCGCCCGGCTCCACGACCAGCGCTTCCGACACGCGGATCATGCCGTCGACGCGACCCTGGATGTGGAGCTGCTCCTTCCCTTCGATACGACCTTTGACGGAGATGGCCGGCCCGATGACAGTCGTACCGTCGATGGCCGGTGACGGTAGGCTGGAAGTTTTTGGACGTAGGGTGGCCATGAGTGATCAGCCCTCCATGTCCACGTTGCCCTTGAACGAAGCTCCATCGGCGATGAGGATCCGCGGAGCACGGATGTCTCCCACCACCCGGCAATCGTTGCGCAACTCGATGCGCTCACTCGCGTGCACATCGCCAGTCACGGTGCCGTTGATGGTGATGGTCGCCGTTTCGATGTCCGCCTCGACGGTACCGCTCGACTCCACGAGAATATTTTCTCGCAGGCTGATGCGACCTTTGACAGTCCCGAGCACGACGAGGTCCTCGTCGCCGGTGATCTCGCCGTCGATGACGATGCTGCTGCCGATCACGGTATTGGCCATGGTTTTTCCTCGTTGTGCGGCTCGGTCACCGATGAGCCGTCTTGGACAGCCCTTCGGGTAGGTCGAATTGCATTTCGACCGTACCTTGAAAATGCGCTCCATCCCGAATCACGACGCGCGGCGCTCGAACATTGCCGGTGACGCGTGCACCCTTTTCGATCGTGATGGCGCGGCTCGCGACGATGTCACCGGTCACTTCGCCGTGAATTTCGATGCTCTCCACTTGGACGTTCGCTTCCACCACGCCGGGCTCCGCCACCACGAGGTGTCCAGCCAGGCCCACGTTGCCTTCGACGCGACCTTCGACGACCAAGTCCTCTTCGCCGGTCAACGTGCCATGCACGGAGATTTGCGAGCCGAGGACGCACGGGGTGGCGCTGGGAGCGGGCGATGGCATCGGCGATGGTCCTCGAGGGTGGTGACCGGACGGCGGTGACGATGGCTGTCACGCGCCCACGCGCGAAAAGACCCGCGGAGGCTAACAACCGCCGCTTACCCCGGTCAAGACGAGATTCAATCGCCGCTTGCCCGCGTCGAGACCAGATTCACGACCCTACGACCGCGTTCCCAGCAAGCAGCGAGCCGTGCGGGAAAAGATGGTAGAGCGTGGCGGCCCATGTTGGCGCCACCGACCGCCCGTGAGCAAGTCCCACTGCGAGACGAGGACCTGCTCGAGTTTTTCGTTCGCGGAGAGCGCCCGGATCGTTCGCAACACAAAATCGGAACCGAGCAAGAAAAATTCGGTGTGGCACTCGCGGGCGGTATCGCTCCGATTGAGTACCAAGCCCACGTGCTGGAAGTGTTCGAGGCGTTGATCGATCGATTCGGGTGGCAACCTGCCACAGACCGAGGTACTTCGGGAGAAATCGTCGCGCTCGAGCGCAATCACCAATTCATTACGCTCGAGCCGGGAGGCCAGCTCGAGCTGAGCGGTCGACCCCTTACGACCCTTCACGAGACCTGCCGTGAGCTCGACGAGCACAAACGCGAGCTGACCACCGTGTCGGAACCGCTTGGTATCGCGTGGATGGCCGCTGGGTTTCATCCGTTTGCGACACGTGAGCAAGTCCACTGGATGCCGAAGGGCCGCTATGTCGTCATGCGTGACTACCTCCCGACGCGTGGCACTCGAGGTCTCGACATGATGCTGCGCACATGTACGGTCCAGGCCAATTTCGACTATGCCAACGAAAAGGAGTGCGGGAACCGGTTTCGCATCGCACTGGCGCTCGGTTCTATCGTCGCGGTCATGTTCGCAAACTCGCCTTACATCGAAGGAAAGCACACTGGCGTGCGCTCGGCTCGGAGTCTCGTGTGGAGCGATGTAGATCCGGATCGCTGTGGCATCCCCGCGTTTGCGTTCGCAAGCACCGATTTCAGCTATGGCGCGTACGTACGTTGGGCGCTCGAGATTCCGATGTTTTTCGTGAAGCGTGGTGGCATCTATCACCCCCATCACGCCACGTTTCGTGAATACATGGCTCACGGATTCACCGATCCCCAAGGCCGACATCACGTGGCAACCTACGAGGATTGGAAGCATCACTTGAGCACGTTGTTTCCCGAGGTGAGGCTGAAACCCTACATCGAGGTACGAGGTGCAGACTCCGTCGCCAGTGAGTTCGTGTGTGCTCTACCCGCCCTTTGGAAGGGCATCCTCTATGACGACGATGCCTGTGAACAAGCATGGGCGTTGCTGGATACGCTCGATTATGCCGAACGGTTGGCGTTGTGGGACGAAGCGCGGCAAGCCGGGTTCGACTCGCCGCGCGTACACGCGCTGTGCAAGCAGGTGCTCACGATTTCGCATCGAGCACTGGAGCGTAGCAACGTGTGCGACAGCCATGGGCGCAACGAAGCACGTTTCCTGGCCCCGATCATGGAGCTCGTCGACGCCAAACGCACGCCCGCAGACCGGGCGCTCGCGCGCCTCGGGAACGCGCCAGGAACCGACCGACAGGCCCGGCAAAAATACCACGAGCAATTCTACTTCGCAGGTGCTCGATGAACGCAAATGACTAGCCAATGCGTATCAGCGACTACGTGAGCCACTGGGCCGAGCGCACACCGCTCGCTGAAGCGCTCGTACTCGGCTCCGAACGCATCACGTTTGCTGCACTCGCCAGTCGCGTCGACGCGCTGTCGCGTGCCCTGATGTCCGCGGGCGTCGGCCCCGGCGATCGCGTGGCGACGCTGTGCACTCCCCACCCCGACTACTTTGTTTGCTTTCTGGCTACGGTTTCGATCGGAGCCATCTGGGTCGGGCTCAACCCCCGCCATCAACGTACAGAGCTCGAGTATGTGTGTGCCGATGCCACGCCCACCGTCGTGCTGGCACGCACGCACATCGGACAGCGGTGTTACCTCCAGGATCTGGAGGCTGTCCGAACCAGCGTACCGTCGATTCGATATCTAGTGGCGCTCGATCGGGAAGACGCACCGGGCTTCTTGCCGTACAGCGCGTTCCTGGCACTGGCTACACACACGGATGCCCCTGTGGCGTCCAACCATATGTCGCGAAGCGGACGAGAAGCCTGTCTGCTCGTGTACACGTCCGGTTCGACCGGCCAGCCAAAGGGTGCACTGCTGCATCATGAGGGCATTGTCGAGTTTAGCCGTGCGCAGAATCGTGCCTGGCCAGTGAGCCGGCATCGCATGCTCAACTACTTTCCGATCAATCACATTGGATGTGTGATCGATGTGTCTTGCCCGATCCTGGTAGCTGGGGGTTGCATCGTGTTCATGGAGCAGTTCGACCCTCGCGAAGCGCTGCAACTCATGGCTCGCGAGCAAATTACCGTTTGGGCGTCCGTCCCCAGCGCGTTTCAGTTGCAGCTCGCACTGCCCGACTTCGGCGAGCATGACCTGTCTCGAGTCGAGCTCATCCTCTGGGAAGGCGCGGCGATGGCCGAAGACAGCATTCGTCGTCTGCTCACCATCTGTCCACGGCTTGCAACGAACTACGGCATGACGGAAACCACCAGCGCGATGACCATTGTCACGCCCACCGACGATATCGAGGTATTGGCCCAATCCGTGGGGTATCCGTTCGAGGGCGTCGAGCTGCGCCTGGTCGACGGCGAAGGACAGGTAGTCTCACGCGGCACGCCTGGAGAGGTTCAAGCACGCTCGCTCTACAACATGCTCGGATATTGGAATCGGCCTCATGAGACCGAGCAAGTCATGAAAGCCGGAGGTTGGTTTGCGACCGGCGATCTTGCGGTCGAGCGGCCCGATGGGCGTTATCGCATCGTCGGACGACTGAAAGAGATGTACAAATCAGGTGGTTACAACGTGTATCCACGGGAACTCGAACACACCCTCGAAGCGCATCCTGCAGTGGCATTGGCAGCGGTCGTTGCCATACCCGATCCGCTCTGGCAAGAGGTCGGCGTCGCCTACGTCATTCCAAATGGGGTGATAACCAGTGACGAGCTGCTCGCGTACTGTCGGCAGCGACTCGCCAATTACAAGATCCCCAAGCGCTTCGTGATGTGTGAAAAGCTTCCACTTTTGCCGATCGGAAAGGTCGACAAGGTGACTTTGCGCCGCTTGGCACAAGAAGCCGATCTAGCGGCGAAAACGTAGGGGGACGCCACCGGCTTGCTTTGGCAAGCGACTACAGCTCGTCGAGATCGCTCAAGTCGACATCCTCACCCAAGAGCGCATCGTCGGTGGACCGGTCACGATGTGTGTTGCGTTGCTCGCTCGGCGACATGACGGTTTCGTCTCGCTCCACATCCTCGACCAAGTCGTCCCCGTCCAACAACTCCACGTCGGTGGACGCCTCCGACTCGTCGTTACCGGGTTGCAACGTGTCCGGGGGCGCAGGTGTACTGGCGTCCAGGGCGGGCATCTTGTCGGTTTTCGGCCACGAGCCACGCAAAGCGGTATGCTCCGGTTCGAGGTCGTGTGCTCGTTCCCCAGGCTGCACGTGGATTTTTTCACTGACATCGTAAAGATCGAAACGCTCGGATACGACCGCTTCCGACACCTCGCCTGGCACACCCGAGGCGGAAAACGTACCTCGCTGCATTGATGCCTGCTCAGCCCACTCACGACCGGGTTGCACGGGTTGTAACGAAATCGGTTCGGTATCCGTCGCAGGCATCGGCTCACTTGTCCGCTCGATTGGACGGGCGAACGCGTGGCTTGCAGGTCGAAGCGGCGGCTCGCCGTCGGACATCGAAGCTTCGGGTGGAAGCTTCGGCACGTGAATCTGCTGGATTGGGTTGGGTTGTCCGTGCGTCGCCCCCAGGATCTCGTCCGCTCGGCGACCTGCCCACGCGAGCAGCCCATCCACCTCGTCGGGACGAATTCCGGCAGACGAAAGCAAGGCTTCGAGCCTCGACTCGCTCACGGGTGGATTCTACAACGCGAGACACACGGACGATCAAACAAATCGACGACTTGGCGCGCCGAGCTCGGCCGAAAGTACCGCCTTGGCGGCAACCAGCGCCGAATCGAGCCCTCCCACGTTTGGTCCCCCAGCCTGGGCCAAATCGGGCCGACCGCCGCCACGACCGTCCACGTGAGCTGCCAGAGCGGCGACCATGTGACCGGCGTGCACGCGGCCTTGCAGATCCTTGGTCACCGCAACGAGCAAGCTTGCCTTGCCCTCGTGTTCCCCTGCGAGTACGACGACTCCAGAACCGATGCGGTCCCGCAAAGCATCTGCCGCTTCGCGGAGCGTTTTGGGATCGCCAATGCTCACGCGCTTCGCTAGCAGCTTGATGCCCTCGATGGTCTCGACGAGTTCGGATGTCGAACCACCGGTGGCAAGCTGACGCTGCAACGCGGCGATGTGTCTGTCTTTGGCACGTAACTCCGCCTGCAGACGAGCGAGCTTGTCCGGCAGCTCACTCGCTTCTCCCCCATGAAGCTCCGTAAGTGCGTCGTCTACCAGATGTTCCAGCTGCTGCAGGTGATCGAGCGCACCAAACCCGGTCACCGCTTCGATCCGGCGCACGCCTTGCGCCACCCCGGTCTCGTTCACGATGGCGAACAAGCCGATGTCGCCCGCTCTGCTCACGTGTGTGCCGCCGCACAGCTCGACGCTGTGGCCGCCGATGTTCACGACGCGAACTTCGCTGCCGTATTTTTGTTCGAACAAACCGATCGCCTGGACACGTTTGGCCTCCTCCAGACTCATCAGTCGAGTCGAGGTGTCCCGGTTGTCGAGGATCTCGCGGTTCACGTGCTGTTCGATGGTTCGCCTCTGGTCCGACGACAGTGGCCGATTGTGGCTGAAGTCGAAGCGCAATCGCTCCGGCGCTACCAGCGAACCCTTTTGCACGACGTGCTCGCCAACTACCGTGCGCAATGCATGATGCAAGAGATGGGTTGCACTGTGATTTCTACGGATCGCCGCACGACGGGTTGCATCGACCACGAGCTTGTACGTGTTGCCAAGTTCCAGTGTCCCGTGTTCCACCACGCCACGATGCACGTGCATTCCACCCACTGGCTTTCGCGTATCGTCGACGCGAAAAGCAGCCCCGCTTGCTTCCACGCGCCCACTGTCGCCGACCTGTCCACCGGCTTCTGCGTAAAACGGCGTACGATCGAATACGAGCTCCGCAACATCGCCGGCCGACGCGCGCACGGCTTCTCGTCCGTTCACGATGATAGCGACGAGCTGACTGTCGACTTCGGTAGCCTCGTAGCCCAAGAAGCTCGACGCGCCGGTCCTGGCCTGGACGGCGAAGTAAATATCGGCAGTGGCCGCTCCGGCGCCGAGCTCGACCGCGCCTGCGTCGTTGTGCTGACGGTTCTTGACCTCCTCCTCAGCCGCGGCCTCATCGAGCCCGATCCCACGCTCGCGACAGATCAACGCCGTGAGGTCGATCGGAAAACCATAGGTGTCGTAGAGATCTGCGGCAACCGTCGGAGGAAACGTGAGTTCGCCAGCAGCGAGGCTGGCATAGGCAACTTCATAGCGGTGCAATCCTCGCTCGAGGGTGCGTCGGAACGCTTCCTCTTCCATCCGTACGACGTCGTCGATCGTCGCCGCACGCGCACGCAGCTGCGGGTACACCTCCGCGTACTCGTCGACGACTTTGGCACACACCACATGAAAAAACGGCTGGTGCAAGCCTACCTCCGTACCGTAACGAATCGCACGACGCATGATGCGACGCAGCACGTAGGCGCGACCGCTGCGATCCGGAAACACACCATCGGCGATCAGAAACGCCGTGGCGCGTGCGTGATCGGCAATCACACGAAACGGTGCTTCTCGGTCGCCATTGCCACCAGCGGCGCGAGCGAGCGACTTGGCAGTAGCGACCAGCGGGCTCAGCAACTCGGTATCGAAGTTGCTGCCAACGCCAGCGACCACAGCCGCGAGACGCTCTAACCCGGCTCCGGTATCAATGCTAGGGCGAGGAAGCGCTGTCAACGTACCGTCGGACAATTTTTCGTATTGCATGAACACGAGGTTCCACAGCTCCATGTATCTGTCCGGTTCGTAGGCGGGGCCGAACTTGCCGGCCTTGTTCGCGTCGCCTGGAGCTGACGGCCCGTTGAAGATATGGATCTCCGAACATGGGCCGCACGGCCCCGTATCGCCCATCTGCCAAAAATTGTCCTTGGCATCGTATGCATAGATGCGATCTCGCGGGACGTATTGAGACCATAGTTCGCGCGCCTCCTCGTCGAACGGAGCGGCCTCGCCCTCGCCGCTGAATACACTCACCACGAGCCTGTGTTTGGGGATACCGATGTTGTCCGTCAGGAACTCCCATGCCCAACGAATGGCTTCGGCCTTGAAGTACTCACCGAACGAGAAGTTTCCCAACATCTCGAAGAACGTATGATGTCGTGGAGTGAATCCGACATTCTCGAGGTCGTTGTGCTTGCCGCCGGCCCGCAAGCAGCGTTGCGAGCTGGTAGCCCGTTGGTACGCGCGTTGCTCTCGTCCGAGAAACACATCCTTGAACTGCACCATGCCTGCGTTGGTAAATAACAGCGTGGGATCGTTTTCCGGCACCAATGAAGAGCTTGCAACGATCTCGTGAGATCGTGTGGCAAAGAACTCGAGAAACTGAGTGCGGATGTCGTGCGCTCGCATCATCCCAACCCCTCGATGACGAGGCCGCCACTCATATCTCCGCCAGCCATCACGCCGCGAAAGTACAACGCAAAGTCGTCCGGGTTGCTTGCAGCCGCGACAGCTGACTCATACGTGATGAGATTGTCTTGTACGAGCTGCGTGAGTGATTGGTCAAAGCTGATCATGCCGTAGGGATGTGTGCCCTGCTTGAGGGCATCGATGATGTCTTTGGTACGCTCTTCGTTCTCGATCATTTCGCGTACGCGGGGCGTGTTGACGAGCACCTCCGCTGCCGGAACCATTCCTCGACCATCGGCACGAGCCAGGAGACGTTGCGATATCACACCCTTGAGAATCGCAGCGAGTTGCAGGCGGATCGCGTTTTGCTGATGCGGAGGAAACATCTGGACCACACGATTGACGGTCTCGAGCGCGTCGAGCGTATGCAGCGTCGATAGCACCAAGTGTCCTGTCTCGGCGGCGAGCAACGCGGTCTGGATGGTCTCGAGATCGCGCATTTCTCCCACCAGGATGACATCAGGATCCTGACGTAGAGCGGCTCTGAGCGCGCCGGCGAAGCTACGTGTGTCGAATCCGAGCTCACGTTGGTTGACGATCGAGCGCCGATCCTTGAACACGTACTCGATGGGATCTTCGATGGTCACGATGTTGGCAGCACGCTCCTGATTGATGATGTCCACTAGCGACGCCAACGTGGTCGACTTGCCCGAACCCGTGACGCCGGTCACCAACACGAGCCCACGGTGCTCGGCAACGAGCTCACGAATGCGCTTGGGCAAACCAAGCCGATCGAACGCGGGAACCTCGGCAGGAATGATCCGCAGTACCATGCCGGTCTCACCGCGTTGACGAAACACGTTTACACGGTAGCGTTCTCCGTTGTCGGTGGCGTAGGCAAGATCCGCATCGAGCTCTTCGGTGAAGCGTTGATGCTGTTGCGGGTTCATGATGTTGACCGCGAACGTGAGGATGACGTCCCCATTGAGCGGCGGAACATCCTTCAACGTGCGCAACTCTCCACGGACGCGAAAAATCGGCGGAAGTCCCGACTTCAAGTGCACGTCCGAAGCTCCGAGCTTGCGCGCGGCTTGCAGCACCCGGTCGAAGATCTCGTTCATGCCCACACGGTAGCTCGTCGCTCGGTCCTGCCAAACCACGAACACGGGTCGTGATTGCGCCGAAGGCGCGGCGACCCGCACGCTGTATTTGCTGGCGTATACTGCCGGGCGTCCGTGACTCCGTCGCCCTCGTTTCGCGTCACACTTGCGGCCATCGGTTGCATCGCGCTGGCTCTGTCGTCGCTCACTTGCGCCACCAAGCCAACCGATGACTCCGACACGTCGGCAGACAGCGTGAACTCGGACACCGGCCACGCAACCGACGGATCGGATACCAGTACGGCCTCGGCCGAGTCGGGGATTGCAAGCGAAGACGGAAGCGGGCTGACGATCACTGGCGACAGCACGTCCGTGACTGAAGGTACCGAAGATACAGGCCCGAGTACCGACACGAGCGAAAGCGCATCGGAAACCACTGGCTCGGCCTCGGAAACCACCGGAGGCATGATCATCGATTGCACCGACGACCCGAACCTCTGTCCGCAGGGCTATGGCTGCGCTTGCGGTGGTCCGGGTCCGATGGCGAGCTGCACGTGTGGCCTCGCGTGCCAAGAAGAAAATGACTGTATCCACGAGATGCAGCCAGTGTGCTGTACCAACACCTCCGATGGCGCGGGCGTGTGTACCGACGCGTGCACGTGTTACTGTCGATAAATGGCGATATCGAGAGATCACACTGTGCCCAAAGGTCACGATGTGCGAACGTAACGTGTTCCTCCAGCAACCCATAGGTGCAGATCCGTAGCCTTTTCGTGTCGTGGCGGCCGGCACCCCCGTTCTCGGCGTGCTAAAAAATCCCGGAAGCGGAGATATCCATGAACGATACAACGAAAAGTAGCTCATCAAACGATCAGTTGCAGATCCGCGATCTCATCGCGCGGTGGGCCAAGGCCGTTCGTGAACAGGACCTAGCCGGAATTCGGGCTGACCACGAACCAGATATCCTGATGTTCGATGTCCCGCCTCCTTTCATGTCGAAAGGACTGGAGGCATACATGGCGACGTGGAACACGTTCTTCGCCTGGTCTGACAAACCAGTGGTATTCGATTTCGACCAAGTGGAGGTCGCCGCCGGGCAGGACGTGGCTTTTGCGACCGCGGTAGGGCGGTGCAGCGGTACGGAGAAAAACGGCGAGAACATCAAACTCGAGTTTCGTCTTACCCTGGGGCTTCGCAAGCGTGACGGACGCTGGCGCGTCGCGCACGAGCATCACTCATTGCCGGCCACAAACTGAACCGTACAGCACCCTACGACGCCGCGTTCCCGCGCCCATCCGATAACCCGAGGTCGCGAGCGATTGCGAGTACGCAGGCGGTCACGCGTCCGGGACAGGCAGTGACGTAGCGAATACCGGCGGCTTTTGCTGCGCGCGATAGCGAAAAATAGACGTCATGATCCATGAAGCCCGTGGCTGCGAGCACCCAGTCGTACGAGCCGCCGGAAATCCTCTCCACTTGGGCTTGGACGCGTAGCGGAGAACCATCACACCAATGAATGCGAGCACCGAGCTCGAGCTGGAGACGCTGTTGTAACTCGGGATCGTCGCGACGGCTCACGAACAGCACGCGTTTTCCCTCGGTGTGCTCGCGCACTTTGTCGGCAATGATGACTCCCGCAACCGCCACAGTCGAAACGTGCTCGATCGATGGGGTCTCGCTGGCTCGTTCGGGTACGGCCATCGTTTCCAGCATGGCGGCCCACGTCGAAGGGGGCCGGTACTGATAGTCGAGCAAGTCGCCCAACTTCGCTCCCTTTGCCGCGAGCTTGTGCGCGATCCACCGCAAGCGGCCGATCACGAGCCCCCAACGCTCGGGTGCATTGGTGACTGGACGGACCCACCTCGCGCGACGTGCGATGTCGAGCAATTGCTCGAGGTCTTGATTCGATAGATCGCAGAGCTTGTCTTCGTCGTCGTAGCTGGGCCCATCGCCGAGCGGGCCGAGAAGCGCCTCGACACGCAACCAAACATCTTCCAGGACAGCGGCCGGATCCGCTGGAGGGGGCACGAGCGCCAGACGATCGGCCCAACCAAAGTCGTCGAGATCGTCTCGCAAGGCGAGTGTCTCGATGGCTTGCTCGGTCCACAAGCCCGCCAATGACCACGTCGTGGGAGGGTGACTGCCTTGTCGCAACAGGCCGCCGATGTCTTCTGGACGTGCATCGATGCGTAGTGCCGGAACATTGCCGGGCCACCAGATCTTGCCGCAGCGAGACAAGATTCTCGCGATTCGGCCCACGATGACGCGAATCGAAGGCACACTGGGCATGGCTTCGGCGAGCGCACGAGCGCGACAGATCCACGCGAGCATATGAAGCTGTTGCAAGCGCGAAGACATCAAAGCGATTTCCGAAGTCGATTCGTGGATCTCTGATTCGATGGCGACCACGGTCTCGAGCAGCTCGTCTGCGGTCATTGGGTGGATGTCCGACCTGTGTCCGGAGTCGGGAGCGACATCGAGCGCAGAAACCTGAACTGCCGTGTCCCGAACACCGTTGATGCGTTCGTTCGACGAGTCCACATGCAAGCGTCCGTTCGAAGGTCCTGGACTCGAGTGTTCGCTCGCCGCCCGCTCGCGTGAGCGAGCCTCTTCGAGCGAATGCATCGAATCATCGACGTGAACGAGCGACGCCTCGAGCAAGCGTCGTGCACCAGACGAGGGAAACATCTGCCGCACGACGTCCGCGAACGCTGCAATGCGATCGATACCATGGCCGAACCAACGTTCGTCTCCACGGCTTGCCAGACACTCGGTCCAACCGTTGTCGCGCCACACGAACAGGTACCCGAAGGCGGCAAGCGCTTCGGCCACCCGGGCCTGCGGAAACACCGCCAAATCCCGAGATGCTGCTGTGGGTTCAGGCAAGCCCGGTGATGACACGGCATCCCGCGCGCGGGCGCAAGTCGGACGAGCTTTCGTCCCGGCAAACGTCGGCCCTGACTTCGGAGCATGCTCGCTCGATAAACATGGCTTCAAAACGCCGTTTTCCCCCCTTCACGGACATTCCGAAGACGCGGCTGCGGTCATTCGGCATCATCCCAGCACGAAAGCCGTGCCAAAAAAGACCGGCGAAGCCACGGGCGCACCGATGGCGCTGCTCGCCGCCCGTGGCCCCGAAAACGCTGCCACGGCCTGGCGAGCCGGAGCGCCGAAATAGGACGGGCTGTTAGGGAAGCTGCAAGAGCTTGATCTTGAGATAACGCCCCTCAGAAAATGCCGGCAGTACCGGAAAATCGCACGGAAGAGCCCGTTCCGCGACGATACGAGCCGTTCGACCTGCTGCGCGCGATCCTGCTCCCAGGGCATTCAAGAACTCGTCTTCGTACAATCGGCTGGCGTTGCTGATCGCGAGCACGAGTCCGCCCTCCCGGGTGACTCTAGAAACGGCTTCCATCAGCTCGCTCCAGTGTTGCAACGCGGTGAACGTCGAGCCTTTCACGTTGGAAAACGGTGGTGGGTCGACGACGACGAGATCGAATTCGCGCCCGCGCGCACGCATGCGCTCGAGATGCTTGAACGCGTCACCGGTGATGGTTTCACATGCCTCGGGATCCATGTTCGAAAGCGCAAGATTCTGGCGACAGCGCGCATGACTTCGCGCGGCAGCATCCACGTTCGTGACCGACCGCGCACCACCGCGAAGTGCTCGAAGTGCGAGTGAACCCGTGAAGCTGAACAAATTCAACACTGCACGTTCGCTTGCGACCTGCTCACACAACCTCCTGCCCTCGCGAAGGTCGAGGAACAACCCCGGCGAAACGGGCGCCGTGACGTCCACGACATAACGCAGCCCATCTTCCTCGACTTCGAGCTCCGGAGGAGCTTTGACGCCGGCCAGATGAAACGCTGGCGGACGCCGATCCTGGGGATTTACTGCGCGAATACGATCTTGCATGTAGATCCCTCGCGGTTCGAATACACGCTCTAGAATCGGCACCAGGCGATCGAGATAACTCTCGCCCACGTACGAATACTTGTAGACGAGCAAGTAGTCACCAAGACGGTCCACGGCCAGGCCAGGGAAGCCATCAGACTCGCCGTGCAGCAACCTACACGCACTGCCGACACCAGGGTCGAGATTGCGGAGACGATGGTCTTGCGCCCGTCGTACCCGCGCCTCCAGACATGCGTCATCCCACGTGAATTGTTTTTGCAAACTCACGATGCGAAGCGCCACGGCGCCATCGGGCTCGACGAGTCCCCACCCGACCGGACGCCCGTCGTCGTCGTGGACGTGAAGCAATGTTCCTGGGCTCATGCCTTGGGGCATGCGGCGAACGGTGTCGCGGAATACCCACGGGTGTCCCGCATCGAGAATTTTTGCCGCTTGCACGGGAACCTTCACGATAGGGTGGCGTACGGCCGCCCCAAGATGGGGGGCGGATCCCCCTGAGCGCTCGCTCCGCCGCCTGGGTGTACCATTGCGGGAACGACCCGACGTGTTGGACCTGGGCTCTGACACGCGCGGCAGCATAGCCGCAATCTCCAACTTCATTTATATGGATAAGTGACGAGCCACCGCAGCAGTCTTGGCCGGACCGCTCCCGCCCGGTAGGCTTTGGTCAAGGTTGCCTCCTCACGATGACGACCCAGCGTATCGGTGAGCTCCTCCTCAGGGAGCAAATCATCTCTGCCGAGCAACTTCGTCAAGCTCAGGTCGATCAGCGAGGCACCGGAAAACGGCTGGCCTTTAGCTTGGCCAAGCTCGGCATCTTGGGTGAAAAGGAACTGACCGAGTTCCTGTCGAAGCAATACGGTGTGCCATCCATCAGCCTCGAGGAATTCGAGATCGACCCCGAAGTGATCGGCCTGGTGCCCAAAGAGGTTGCTCGCAAGCACACGCTGATTGCGGTTCAACGTGCTGGATCGATGTTGATTGTCGCGATGAGCGACCCCAGCAACATCTACGCGATCGACGACCTGAAGTTCCTGACCGGTTTGAACATCGAGCCCGTGGTCACCACCGATGCCGCAATCGAGGAAGCGATTGTACGCTACTACGAACGTCCCGAGAGCGTCCAATCTTACGATGCGTTGCTCGGGGACATGAATCTTCAGGACGTCGACTTCGAGGATGCCAGCGCTGACGAATTCAATGCCATCGACAGTCAGCGCGAGGCTGAGCAGGCCCCGGTCGTGAAGCTGTGCAATCTCATCCTGATCAACGCCATCAACAAGACTGCATCCGATATTCACATCGAGCCCTACGAAAAGAAATTTCGTGTGCGCTATCGCGTCGACGGTGTGCTGCATCACGAGATGAGTCCACCATTGAAGCTGAAGAACGCAATCACGAGCCGTCTCAAGATCATGGCCAATCTAGACATTGCCGAGCGTCGCCTGCCTCAAGACGGGCGCATCAAGCTGCGCGTGGGCAAAGGCCGCGAAATGGACTTTCGCGTCTCGGCGCTGCCTACCATGTACGGCGAAAAAATCGTGATGCGTTTGCTCGACAAAGAGAACCTCCAGCTCGATATGGCCAAGCTGGGGTTCGAAGACAAACCGCTGCGAGATTTCCAGGACACCATCCATCGCCCATACGGCATGTGCCTGGTAACAGGGCCAACGGGCTCGGGCAAGACTACGACGTTGTACTCGGCGCTTCAGGAGCTCAACAAGGAAGAGGTCAACATCTCTACGGCCGAAGACCCCATCGAGTACAACATGGCCGGCATCAATCAGGTGCAAATGCACGAGGAGATCGGGCTCAATTTCGCGGCTGCGTTGCGATCGTTTCTGCGACAGGACCCCGACATCATCATGGTCGGCGAGATTCGTGACTTCGAAACAGCGGAAATCGCAGTCAAAGCGGCGCTCACGGGCCATTTGGTGCTCTCGACACTCCACACGAACGATGCACCGTCGACCGTGAGTCGGTTGCTCAACATGGGGATCGAACCATTCCTGGTAGCGGCATCCGTCAACATGATCGTCGCTCAGCGTTTGGCACGAAAAATCTGCCGAGATTGCACGGTCGACGACGACAACTTGAACGAACAAGCGCTCGTCAGCGGCGGCATGAATGCCAAGGAAGCAAAGACGTGCCAACCGAAGCACGGCAAGGGATGCAAGACATGCAGCAACACGGGATACCGAGGACGTGTCGCACTCTACGAGGTCATGGTAGTGAATGACGCGCTGAAAGATCTGATCCTGCAGGGCGCGTCGACGTCAGAGCTCAAGGCCGAGGCCATTCGGCTCGGTATGAGCACGCTGCGTCGTAGCGGGCTGAACAAGGTTCTCGAGGGCATGACCACCCTCGAGGAAGTGTTGCGGGTCACGGCTTCGGACTAAAACCCGTCGAGCGGCGTCGCTCGCCTTTGGCGCACCGTGGGCCCATCACGTCCCGGAGCCCACGGTGGGCCGATCGGCCCGTTTCGACTCGGTCCAGAATTGGCGACCAGCCTGGACCTTCTGTACGCTTGTGATTGGCCGTCGTTTCGCATGTCCACGACACTCACGCTGCATCAATTGCTCAAGGCGATGCTCGATCAAGGAGCGACGGACCTCCACATCACCACCAACACCGCACCTCAGCTTCGCATCGACGGTGATCTCGTACCGGTCACAGCGCCGCCGCTCGGCCCCGTCGAAACCAAAGCGCTTTGTTATTCCATCCTCTCGGACAAGCAAAAGCACGAGTTCGAAGAAAATCAAGAGCTCGATCTCTCGTTCGGTGTCAAAGGGCTAGCCCGTTTTCGCGCGAATATCTACACACAGCGCGGAGCGGTATGTGGCGCGTTTCGTCTGATTCCCTACAAGGTTCCCGAGTTCGAAGATCTTGGACTTCCCACGATCATCAAGGAGCTGGCCGCCAAGCCTCGCGGACTCGTGCTCGTCACCGGACCCACGGGCTCGGGTAAGAGCACCACGCTTGCTTCCATCATCCAAATGATCAATCGCGATCGGCATGAGCATATCATGACGATCGAAGATCCAATCGAATACCTGCACCCGCATCAAAACTGCGTGGTCAATCAACGCGAAGTCGGAGCCGATACCAAGAGCTTCAAGCGCGCGCTCAAATACATTCTTCGACAAGATCCCGACGTCGTACTGGTTGGCGAGATGCGCGATCTCGAGACCATCGAGGCCGCGCTGACCATTGCCGAAACCGGCCACCTCACGTTCGCAACTCTTCATACCAATAGCACCATTCAGACCATCAATCGCATCATCGACGTATTTCCTTCGCATCAGCAGAGTCAGATTCGCGCACAGCTCAGCTTGGTTTTGGAAGGCGTGGTGTGCCAGTCGCTGTTGGCCAAACGTGGAGGCGGGCGAGCGCTCGCCATCGAGGTGATGGTCCCAAACGACGCAATTCGCAATCTCATTCGTGAGGACAAGATCCACCAGATCTATTCGCAAATGCAACTCGGACAGACACAGCACGGCATGCAGACGTTCAATCAGTGCCTTGCCGACCTCGTGCAACGTGGCCTCGTCACACCAGAAACCGCGTTCGAGCGCTCGAGCCAGAAGGACGAGCTTCGGACCATGCTCGAGCAGGGAAAGGGCCTCTCGATCGCCGGCCGGCAACAGCGACCGATGCCCCGCCTGTGACGTGAGCAACGAACACTCGGATCGGAACTCATGCCGACTTATCTCTGGGAAGCGCGCAGCAAAGTCGGTGAGCTCCGTAGCGGAAGTCTCAGCGCCGATTCCGAGAACTTGGTCATCGAGCGATTGCGCCAGCAAGGCCTCGTGATCACGAAGCTTCGGCGCAAGTCGCTCGAGATCAATCTGCCACGCATCGGATCGGGCGTGTCCCTCAAGGACATGGTCGTCTTCACGCGTACGTTTTCGACCATGATCGATGCGGGTTTGCCCATCGTGCAATGCCTCGACATGCTCGCTACGCAGTCCGAAAGCGAGCGGTTGCGCAAAGTACTAATGAGCGTAAAACACGAAGTGGAAGCCGGCAAGTCGTTGAGCGATGCCATGGGGAGCCATCCACGTGTGTTCGACGACCTGTTTCGCAATCTCGTCGCGGCAGGCGAAGCGGGCGGTATCCTCGATCTGATCTTTCGGCGTTTGGCGATATACATGGAGAAAGCTGCCAAGCTGCGTAGGCAAGTTAGAGGCGCGCTCGTGTATCCCTCCGCAATCGTCGTGGTCGGCATGCTGGTCATGATTCTCATGATGACCAAGGTGTTGCCGACGTTCGAGAAGATGTTCAAGGATCTCGGTGCGGGTTCGCTGCCGGCGCCCACACGCATCGTGCTCTCGATCAGCCATCTCGTGGCCGACAATCTCCTGTGGTTGACGGGACTCACCATCGTAGTGGGTGCCGTGGCCGTTACGGCGGGGCGTACTCCCAAGGGCCGCTACGTGATCGACTCGATGCTACTCAAGAGTCCCGTGATCGGTCCAGTGCTGCGCAAGATCGCCGTTGCTCGGTTCACCCGTACGCTCGGTACGTTGTTGTCTTCGGGCGTGCCGATTCTCGACGCGTTGGACATCGTCGCCAAAACCGCCGGGAACCGTGTGATCGCGCGTGCGATCCTCTACGCTCGCGAGCAGATCTCACAGGGTAAAGACATCGCTTCTCCGCTGCTGGAGACCGCCGTGTTTCCTCCCATGGTCGTTCAGATGATCGGCGTCGGTGAGCAGACCGGGTCGATGGACGAGATGTTGCAAAAAATCGCGGATTTCTACGAGGAAGAGGTCGACGCGGCTGTCGCCGCACTCACGGCCTTGCTCGAACCCATCATCCTGGTATTCCTGGGTGGTGCTGTGGGTGGAATGCTCATCGCGATGTATCTTCCGATCTTCGAGGTTGCTGGCAACATCAAGTGAGCAACCGCCGAGATTCGCCTGCGATCGGTACCGAACCTTCCCAAGGAAATCCTGGTGAGTCAGCAGCGCGGCGAGTACACGAGCGACGCATTTCGTATTTCATGCTCGTACGTCTAGTGACTGTCGCGCTTGGCACTCTGCTCGCGGGCGTGGTGAGCTATACGAGAGAACATGAGTTCGATACCCTCTATACCTGGTTTGTATGGGGAACACTGGTGACGGGTTATTTGCTGACGATCGCGTTTTCATGGCTGCTTCCCCACGTTCGAAGTCTTGTAAAACTCGCCTGGGCGCAGACGCTGGTCGACGTCGGACTTGCGACCGTGGTCGTGCAGATGACTGCAGGCATCGAGTCCGGGTTTGCGTTCCTGTATTTGCTCGCGATTCTGGGCGCGGCAGTGATGGGAGATCGTCGTCAGTGCTGGATCACATTGGCGATCTGCGCCTCGCTGTTCGTGATGTTCGGGGCGCTTCACGCCAGCGGCTGGCTGATCCCGCTCACACCCGCCGGACCCGTGGCTCCCCCGCCCGAGCGTGAGCTCTGGATCACGATTGCACGCACGTTAGCCGGCATGCTCGGTGTGACAGCGCTGTCGGCGTATCTCAACACACAGCTCGCCTCGTCCGTGTACCAAGCCGGGAGCTTGCGTGCACTCAACGAAAACATCGTCCGCTCGCTGACCTCGGGTCTAATTACCGCCGATCGAAGTGGCCGGGTACTGTACCTAAATCCTATGGCGCGCGAGATCCTTGGCATCTCGGACGATCCCATGGGAACGCCGATCGACGCTATGCTTCCGGGTGTCGGTCGCTTGCTCGACGATGCCGGAACGCCACGGTTTCGCCACGAGATCGAGCTGCGCATCAACGCCGGACAGATTCTAAACTTGGGCCTGAGCACCGCTCCACTGGTCGACACCGACAAAACGCATCTTGGCTGGGTGGTGAACTTCCAGGACGTCACCCAAGTTCACCAACTCGCTCAAGAAGTCCGTCGCAATGAGCGACTCGCCGCGATCGGTGGTCTTGCCGCTTCTTTGGCTCACGAGGTGCGTAACCCGCTCGCGGCAATTTCGGGCTCCGCAGAGCTGCTCTCGCGAGAAACACCGAGCGAAGAAAACGCCCGGCTACTGGCCGTGATCCGTCGGGAATCGGCGCGCCTCGATGCGCTGGTTTCCTCGCTGCTTGCATTCACTCGTCCGCAACCGCGTCTACCGGTCGACATCGACCTCGGCAAGGCTGTTGCGGAAGTGGCAGAAGCGTTCCAAGCCGACCCGGCCAACGATCGCGTTCATGTGGTCTTGAATTGCTGCGATGACGTGCGCGCCAACGTCGACCCGTCTCAGCTGTCACAGATCCTGTGGAACTTACTTCGCAACGCTACAGAGGCAATGCAGCAATGCGGGTGTATCGAGCTCACCGTGACTCGCGGGGACAACGCCGTCGCGATCACCGTTCACGACGATGGTCCGGGGATCCGCCCCGAGCACCTCGATGACATCTTCGATCCGTTCTTTACCACCAAGGAACACGGCACCGGTTTCGGTCTCGCGCTCGTGCATCGTATGGTCCGTGATCACGGTGGTAGTATTGTCGTGTCCTCGGAGCCCGGTAGAGGCACGGCGTTTATCATGCGACTGCCGCGCTAGCGGAACCGGCGCGCTAATGCGACCGGGGGTCTCCGAAAACGGAAAAATAACAAGCCGGGTGGACCGCAAGTTCGGCATATCCTCGACGCGTTGGCTGCTGATCATGGCTTGTTGCGCTTCTTAGGTGCGCTGCCCTCGAGCTTGGCGACGAAAGCAACGCCCTGGTCGACCCACTTCTTGACCGCCTTCTCGGTCTTGGATCCACCCGGTCCCACGAACACGTAACCGTTCATTGGGCGGCCAGTGAAGTCCATCGGGCGTACGTGCGCCTGTGCGAGAGCGGCCGCATAGCACTCGGGGCCGACGCGCACCATGATGTCGTCGTTCGCAATCCCACAGAACATCTTCCCGTCGAGCAGAAACGCCAGGCCGCCAAACATCTTCTTTTCGGTCACGTCCATGCGTGGTCCTACCGCACGCCGGATCCGATCCGCGAGTTTCTCGTCATACGCCATGACTATGACTCCTTCCCCGACGGTGCGAGTCCTGTCTCGACATAGTACTTTAGACCGGCGAAGAAGCCTTTGATACCGGCGTCCCATTTCTTCCGGATCATCATCGCGTCCATGAGCTTGCCGATAGCACCGAGCTCGAGCACATATTCCAGCGTGTAGCTATGCTTTAGCCGACGAACCGGAAGCGTGCATTCGAACAGTTCGAACGACAGAGACTTGTTCGGCCTCCAGTCCGCCACCTTCTCCTTGAACCATCCACCCGACTTCAGCTCGCACCGGCGCGCCGATCCCGGACCTTCCCTGCACGAGGTAACGATCTCGGACTTCGAGATGCCAGGATCGTACCGCTCGAGCAAGTCGAGCGACGTGAGCACCGACCAGACCTTTTCCGGCGGAGCATCGATGTGGATCGAGTTTTCGAGAACGGTCATGAGGACACCTCCGATGGTTCGGAATTCTTGCGAGCGAACCGTCGCGGCCGACGGTTTCGCGTAGCCCGGGAACGTTTGGCGGCCAAGACGAGCTGCGCGTGGATGTCCGCCCGCAGGCCGTCCCGATTCCCGCGTAGACGCTGGACGAAGCTTCGATCAGCTGCGGTCTTGGAGTCATGCTTCGCGCTCCAAGCGATGATCTCGAGCATAATCGGCAAGAGATCGATGCCTTTGGTTGTAAGGCGATAGCTGCCGCTCGATCCGCGAACTGCATCTTGCTTTTCCACGATGCCGTGCTCCTCCAGGCGAGCGAGTCGATCGGCGAGGACGTTCGTTGCGATGCCTTCCTCGGCTTTCAAAAAATCCGTGTATCGCGTCCTCCCCTTGAACATGAGGTCGCGAATAATGAGGAGCGACCAGGGATCGCCGAACGCCTCGAGTGCAAAGTGCACGGGACAATCCGATCTCCTTCGACGACGCTTCATCCTCGGCCCGGCATTGTGCTTGTGTTCAGCAAGTCCTTTATCGCACTTGGACTTGCAAAAAGCAAGTCCATTGGCCACGACTGCATCCGTTGCGGCCTTGCGGCGTGTCCACCGTCCGTTGCGCGGTCACGCACTACGCGTTTGCAGGCGGCGCCTCAACATGTCTCTCACCGCAGTCGAAGGCGCGGAATCGAGTGCGACCTCGCGATAGCGCTCGGCAATCTCGTGATTTGCGCATCTACGATGGAGATCGGCGAGCACAGCTGCCCACATAAACGAACCCACGAGCCAAGAAGGTGGTTCGAGCCCCTCGAGTACCGCGAGCCCGTGAGCGGGCCCACGCCACTGAGCCACTGCGACTGCGCGATTCAGCGTGTGGAATGCGGAGGGCGCAAGCTGTTCGAGCAACGCGTAGCATTCGACGATGCGGTCCCACCGCGTCTCCTCTAACGACGGTGCAAGGCAATGCTCGGCAGCAACGCCTGCCTCTGCATGGTACCGGGAAAAAAACTCGCCTCGAGCCGACTTGGCCAGCCACGCAAGACCAGTCTGAATCTCTCGTTGATCCCAGCTCGCGCGGTCCTGCTCTTCGAGCAAAAGGAGACCATCGGAAGCATCCTGTCGGGCGGTCATACGTGCAGCGTGCAAATGCATCAGAGCCACGAGTGCGAACGTCTCCGGAGTTCCGCCCAGAGGATGCTCCGCGAGAAGCGACGCCAACCGCTTTGCCTCGTCGCACAGCTCTCGGCGGATGGCCTCCTTTGCGTTGGAAGAGAGATAGCCTTCCGTGAACAATAGATAGAGGATCGACTGCACCGCGGGCAGGCGTGATGCAAGCTGCTTCGCGGACAAATCATCAGACTCGATTGGAAGCTCTCGTAACCGACGTCGAGCGCGGCCAAGGCGTTTGTACACATTCGCCTCGCTGGTGAAGAGCCGCTCCGCGATCTCACGAACGTCGAAACCACAGAGGGTTTTCAAAGCGATCACCAACTGAGACTCGATGGGGATCGAGTCGTCGCAACAGACGAACAGCATGCGGAGCAGATCATCATGAACTTCTCCCACCATTGCTGCGGTCGCACTAGTCGTTGTCGCGTCGACCGCCTCCAAGCCTCGCCGTGCCACCAGACGGTCGCGACGCGCACGTTGACGCAGCTCGCCCATGATGTGGTTGTGCGCGACACGGAACAACCACGCGGACGGATTCTCCGGAATGCCCCTCCTCGTCCAGGATTCGAGTGCAGCCAGGAGAGCGCACTGCACAGCATCCTCGACCGTCTCGAGATGACGCATTCCCACCCGGCGCGAAAGCATTGCCACCAAGCGGCCATACTCGTGACGGAAGAAGTGCTCTCCGAACTGCAAAGTCGTCAAGGTACGTGGATCTCGATGACTTCGACACCAGAGCCGGGGCGGACCAGTCCCGGGCATTCGCGGGCCACCGCGATCGCCTCCTCCATGTTCGCCGCCGTGACGATCATGTATCCGCCGACCAGCTCCTTGACCTCTACGAGTGGTCCATCGGGGGCGGGCTGTGTGGTAACGAGTCGTCCGGCACCGAGTCTGCCACCTATGTCGGTTAGATTGCTCCGGAACTTCTCACGCCACTCGTTGAACTTCGCATACATCTCTTGCATCTGGGTGGGCGATGGCTTTCGGTCGTCCTGCCCTCCACCAGGCAAAGCGCGCTGTAAGCACAGGTACTTGGGCATCTTTTTTCTCCTTCGTTCGTTGGGGTCGGCGTACTGCCCGATATCCTATGACGCACGACCACCCTTGTTTTGGACCGGCTTGGTGTGGACCGGGGGAAAAATAACGAGAATCCGATCCCGATCCGCGAGAAACCCGACCCGGCGGCGCGGGGGCCGGGGCGGAGAACCCGACCGGGCGGACGGAGAACCCGACCGGGGGAGCGGAGAACCCGACCGCGGAGAACCCGACCGGGGTAGAGAAAGCAATGCGCCGGAGAACCCGACCGGGGGTCACCGAAAACCGAAAAGTAACAAGCAGGGTCCTCGCTCAGCATCACGACGATACGCCGGCGAGCCAAGAGAAGCGTTTCGGGCTGCGACCACGGGTGGCCTCGAAGAGCCTCTGGCATCGGGTTGCGGCCTTGCAGCGTAACCAGAAGTGGCTCGAGGCCTATCGGAACGCCTACGCATTGTTCCGGCAAGAGGTTTGGGATGTCCTGTTTCCGGATGGGACGTATTGGATGCGCGTCTACTGTGGCGTGCTTTGCGATCCTTCGTAGACGACCGACATGGGCCGAGCGGGGCGGAGGGTACCATCAGCCTTTCGGCCCAACAGACGGTGCGCGAAAAGATTACCTTCGGAGGGGTACCGTACCGGATGACGTCCCCGGCATCAGTCCGGCAAATTCATCAAGTCACGTTCGGTCGAACGCCGCGCGACGGGTTCCGCCGCGAGGTCTTCAGCGGAAAGATCGTCGGAAACGCTGTGTAGTCGTTTGTATACGCCGAGCCCCGTTCCCGCTGGAATCAGTCTACCCATGATGACGTTTTCCTTGAGACCACGCAGATAATCGACCTTGCCCTGAAGCGCAGCCTCGGTGAGCACCTTGGTCGTCTCCTGGAACGAAGACGCGCTAATGAAGCTCTCGGTCGAGAGCGAGGCCTTGGTAATGCCGAGCAACAGCGCTTGACCGCTGGCCGGCTGACCGCCGAGCTGCGTGACGCGGTGGTTCTCGGCCTGGAATATCTGCCGCTCGACATGGTCGTCGGAAAGAAAGTTGGTATCCCCCGGATCGATCACGCGAACCCGCCTCATCATCTGACGTATGATCGCCTCGATGTGCTTGTCGTTGATCTTGACGCCTTGGAGTCGGTAGACCTCCTGGATCTCGTCCAGCAAGTAGCGTGCGAGTGCTTTTTCACCGAGCACCGCCAAGATGTCGTGCGGATTGGCGGGACCGTCCATGAGTTTTTCGCCGGCACGAACTTTGTCGCCCTCGCGTACCTGCAAGTGCCGAATTTTTGGCACCAGGTACTCCTTGGGGTCGCCATGTTCGGGCGTAACGATGACCCTTCGCTTGCCACCCTTGTCTTTTCCAAACGACACCACGCCGTCAATCTCGGAGATGATCGCGTGATCTTTCGGCGTCCGCGCTTCGAACAACTCCACGACGCGAGGGAGACCACCAGTGATGTCCTTGGTCTTGGTGGTCTCTCGCGGCATCTTGGCAAGCACATCCCCTGCCTCGACCCGATGACCTTCTGGGAGCGTGAACGTGGCCCCGACCGGCAGAAAGTAACGTGCCTCGTGGCGGCCATCGATCATCTGGGTCTGCCCGTTTTCGTCTTTGATGACAAACCGCGGACGCGCATCTGCGTCGCGGCTCTCTTGTATGACCATGCTCGAGTGGCTGGTGAGCTCGTCGACACGCACCTGCATTGTGACGCCATCGATGATGTCACCGTATTCGATAAGACCTCCGACCTCACTGACGATAGGGATCGTGTACGGGTCCCACTCCGTGAGCATCTGACCGGGAGCAACAGTGTCGCCCTCGCGCGCCATCAGTTTGGCACCGTAGACCAGATCGTATTTTTCGCGGGGTCGCCCTTTTTCGTCGAGCAACAAGATCTTGGCGTGACGATTCATGACCACGTCGAAGTCCTTGCGACGCACGCTTTGGAGTTCCTCGAACTTCACCGTTCCGCCGAAACGTGCCTCGAGCAGGCTCTGCTCGGTTTGCACGTTACCCACACCACCGATATGGAATGTACGCATCGTGAGCTGCGTACCAGGCTCACCGATCGACTGCGCAGCGATAATTCCGACCGCCTCTCCGACGTCGACGAGGCTTCCGCGTGCGAGATCACGACCATAACATTGGGCACAGATTCCGCGCAGTGCTTCACACGTCAGCACGGACCGGATGCGCACCGACTGAATGCCGACTTCCTCGACAGCCTTGACCTTACCCTCGTCGAACATCCCGCCTTCGTCGATGATCATCTCATCGGTGCCTGGCTTGTAGATCGGCTCGAGCGCGACACGGCCGAGGATACGGTCGCCCAAACGTTCGATCACCTCACCAGCCTCGACGAGCGCCGTGAGCTCCAGTCCCTGAATGGTTCCGCAATCGTATTCGGTAATCACGGCTTCCTGAGCCACGTCGACCAAACGGCGCGTGAGGTATCCGGAATTCGCGGTCTTGAGCGCTGTATCTGCCAAGCCCTTGCGTGCGCCGTGCGTGGAGATGAAGTACTGAAATACCGTAAGGCCTTCACGGAAATTCGTAGTGATTGGTGCTTCGATGATCTCCCCCGACGGCTTCGCCATGAGACCTCGCATGCCTGCCAGCTGACGCATCTGTTGACGCGAACCACGCGCACCCGAGTCTGCCATGATGAAGATCGGGTTGAACGATGGACTTTTCCTGTTCTCGCCGTTGCGCTCGTTGGTGATCATCTCGCTGCCGATGCCCTCCATCATGGCATTCGCAATTTGCTCTGCGACGTTCGCCCAGATATCGATGACCTTGTTGTAGCGCTCACCAGCAGTGATGAGGCCATCGGCATATTGGGCTTGAATGCGGCGAACTTCGTCGGTTGCCTCGGACAGCAATTTCTTCTTCTCGTCGGGAATGACCATGTCATCCATGCAGATCGAGATGCCGGCCTTGGTCGCCTCCGAGTAACCAGTGCTCCGCAGATAGTCCGCCATCAACACGGTGGCCTTCTGGCCACACAGCCGGTAGCAAGTGTCGATGAGATCGTTGAGCTCCTTCTTTCCGAGGGCCCGATTGACCATCTCGAACGGAATGTCCTTCGGAATGCCTCCCTCGTACAGCAGCACCCGACCGGCCGTGGAATCGACCATGGGTTCACCAGCGCGCATACGCACGCGGATCTTCGCCTGAATGTGCAGCACGCCGTGGTCGAAGGCCATGCGCACTTCCGCAGGCGAGCCATAGTTGCCGGAGAAGTACCCATCCTTGGCCGGATCTTTGTTGGCTTCGCCGAATGCGAATGGGCGCTCACGCGTCATGTAGTAGAGGCCGAGCACGATATCTTGCGACGGCACAATGATGGGTTTTCCATGCGCAGGACTGAGGATGTTGTTGGTGGACATCATCAGCACGCGGGCTTCCATCTGCGCCTCGATGCATAGCGGCACATGAACGGCCATCTGGTCGCCGTCGAAATCGGCGTTGAACGCCGTGCATACCAGCGGATGCAGTTGAATCGCCTTGCCCTCGATCAACACGGGCTCGAACGCTTGAATACCCAGGCGATGGAGCGTGGGCGCGCGATTGAGCATCACGGGATGCTCCTTGATGACTTCGTCGAGAATGTCCCACACCTCGGGCGCTTCTTTCTCGACCATGCGCTTGGCGCTCTTGATGGTTGTGACCAACCCTCGCGACTCCAGCTTGTTGTAGATGAACGGCTTGAACAGCTCGAGTGCCATTTTCTTGGGAATGCCCACCTCGTGGAGTTTGAGCTCAGGCCCGACCACAATCACGGACCGTCCCGAGTAGTCGACACGCTTACCGAGCAGGTTCTGACGGAATCGACCCGATTTACCCCGCAGCATGTCCGAAAGCGATTTGAGCGGACGCTTGTTGGGACCTGTGATGGTTTTCCCACGACGGCCATTGTCGAACAATGCGTCAACCGCCTCCTGCAACATCCGCTTTTCGTTCCGAATGATGATTTCCGGCGCCGCGAGCTCCTGCAGTCGTTTGAGCCGATTGTTTCTATTGATGACTCGTCGGTAGAGATCGTTCAGATCCGAGCTCGCGAAACGTCCACCATCGAGCGGAACCAGCGGCCTCAGATCGGGCGGAAGCACGGGAATGACATCGAGCATCATCCAATCGGGCTTATTGCCGCTATTGCGAAATGCTTCGACCACTCGCAGACGTTTGGCGGCTTTCTTACGCTTTGCCTCGCTAGTTGCGGTCGCGATTTCGGTTCTTAGGCTGCGCGCCTCGACCACGGGATCGATACGAGCCAGCAGTTCCTTGATGGCCTCAGCTCCCATGCCCGCCACGAAAGCCTCGGAACCGAGCTCGTCGACGAGTTGCTCATAGCGCTCCTCGGTGAGCATTTCTCGCGCTTGGAGACCGGAGTCCTTGGGATCGATGACGATGTAACTCTCGCAGTAGAGCACCTTCTCGAGCTTGGTGAGCGGGATGTCGAGAATGTTGCCGATGCGCGAGGGTAGACTCTTCAAAAACCAGATATGGGCAACTGGAGTAGCAAGGTCGATGTGTCCGGCGCGTTCGCGGCGAACTTTGCTGTGAATGACTTCGACACCGCATTTTTCGCACACGACACCGCGGTGCTTCATGCGCTTGTACTTGCCGCACAGACACTCATAGTCCTTGATCGGGCCGAAGATCTTCGCGCAGAACAGCCCGTCCCGCTCGGGCTTGAACGTACGATAGTTGATGGTTTCTGGATTCTTCACTTCTCCGAAAGACCAATCCCGAATCGTCTTCGGCGAGGCGATGCTGATCCGTAGCGCGTTGAACTGCGCTGCCTCCTTCGGTTTTTCGAAGAAGCTGAAGATATCTCGCATTGTTTCTGATCCGCCCATAAGAATCACTCCGCTGCGGTCATTTGGTCCCTGGGACCGCCGGGTACGAATCCGGTGTTGAGGTCGGCCTCCACCATCTCCACATTCAGGCACAGCGCCTGCAACTCCTTGAGGAGCACGTTGAACGATTCCGGGATACCGGGCTGCATCGTGGGCTGGCCCTTCACGATCGATTCATACATGCGCATGCGTCCAACCACGTCGTCAGATTTGACTGTGAGCAACTCTTGCAAGGCAAACGCTGCCCCATAGGCTTCGAGCGCCCACACTTCCATTTCCCCCAGACGCTGGCCACCGAATTGTGCCTTGCCACCGAGCGGTTGTTGCGTCACGAGTGAATACGGTCCGATGCTACGCGCGTGGATCTTGTCGTCGACGAGGTGGTGCAGCTTGAGCATGTACATGACACCGACGGTGACATTCTGGTCGAATGCCTCGCCAGTACGGCCATCGAACAAGATCGCCTGCCCACTGTCGGGTAACCCCGCCTTTTTGAGCGTGCCTTTGACCTCGGTTTCGAGTGCACCATCGAAAACGGGGGTGGACATGTGCACACCACGACGGAGTTTGTCGGCGAATCGCACCACATCCTCATCGGTGAGGGAATCGATGAATCGCTCAGCGTCCTTGGTTTCGTAGATCTTCTTGAGCTGTTGTCTGACGACGTCTGACGAATATTTGGTCTGCATGTAGCGGTCGAGCTGCTGCCCGAGCTCGCGTGCTGCCCATCCGAGGTGCGTCTCGAGAATCTGCCCTACGTTCATGCGCGAAGGCACGCCGAGCGGATTGAGCACGAGATCGACGGGTGTGCCATCTTCGAGATACGGGAGATCCTCGACCGGCAGCACCCGCGAAATTACGCCTTTGTTGCCGTGGCGGCCCGCCATCTTGTCTCCGACCTGTAGCTTGCGCTTGATCGAGACATAGACTTTGACCATCTTGATGACGCCCGGTGGAAGCTCGTCACCCTTGGTGAGCTTGGCGATCTTTTCGCGATATATAGTTTCGATCTCGTCCAGATCTTTGTCGAGACGGCGAGTGAGTGCCTCGACGAGCTCGGTGTCCTCGGCCGTGGTGAGCGAGAACTGCCCCCAATATTTTCGCGGAATGCCGGCCAGTAGCTCCGGTGACAACGCAATGCCGGCCTCGCAAAGTACTCGACCACTGTCATCGACTAGCTTGGCAGCGGTGACCTTGCCGTTCAAGACCTCTCGCACCCTGTTGTAGTAGCCATCGGATACGATGCTTACGTTGTCTCGGTGATCTTGAATCAGTTTTTCACGCTGTTGATCCTCGATCTGCTGTGCACGCGAATCCTTGTCGACGCCTTTGCGCGCGAACACACGGGCGTCGATGACGATTCCGCTTACGCCGGGAGGCAAACGCAACGACGTGTCCCGTACATCTCCAGCCTTTTCGCCGAAGATCGCTCGCAGTAGCTTCTCTTCCGGGCTGAGTTGGGTCTCGCCTTTGGGCGTGATCTTTCCCACCAGAATGTCGCCGGCTTTTACCTCGGCCCCGATACGGACGATCCCGGCTTCATCGAGGTTGCGCAATGCCTCATCACCGACATTCGGAATGTCGCGCGTAATCTCTTCTTTTCCCAGCTTGGTGTCGCGCGCGACACATTCGAATTCCTCGATGTGGATCGAGGTGAATACGTCCTCGCGTACGAGACGCTCGGACACGAGCATCGAGTCTTCGAAGTTGTAGCCTTGCCACGGCATGAACGCGACCAGCACGTTCTGTCCGAGCGCGAGCTCACCACGTTCCGTAGCGGAACCGTCGGCGATGACGTCACCCTTTTTGACTCGGTCACCCACGCGAACGATCGGTTTTTGGTTCAGCGCGGTGTTCTGATTCGAGCGCTGGAACTTGACCAGGTTGTAGATGTCGGGCTTGGCTCCGAGGATGCTCCGTGTCTCTTCACGACCAGCCACTGGCTTCACGACGATGCGTGCGCCGTCGACCTGCTCCACGATACCGTCTCGATCGGCCACCACTGTCGTGCCCGAATCCCTCGCGACGTGAGATTCCATACCAGTACCCACCAATGGGGAATCCGTTCGGATGCACGGCACGGCCTGGCGCTGCATGTTCGAACCCATCAGCGCACGGTTGGCATCGTCGTGCTCGAGGAACGGAATCAAAGAGGCCGCCACGGAAACCAGCTGATTGGGCGAAACGTCCATCAGCGTGACCTCTTGGGGCGCCACACCTTCGAACTCGTCGTTGTGGCGGCATTCGACTTGATCCGTCAGGAACTTGCCGTTTTCGTCGAGCTTGGCGTTGGCCTGTGCGATGTAGTGTCCTTGTTCTTGCAGCGCGCTGTAGTACGCCACTTCGCTGGCCGCCACACCTCCTTCGACAGCGCGATATGGCGTCTCGATGAACCCGAATTCGTTGATGCGAGCATACGTCGACAGCGACGCGATCAGACCAATGTTCGGACCTTCGGGGGTTTCGATCGGACAGATGCGACCATAGTGCGTGGTGTGCACGTCCCTGACCTCGAAACCGGCTCGTTCACGCGTGAGCCCACCTGGACCCAGAGCACTCAGTCTGCGCTTGTGCGTCACCTCGCTGAGCGGATTGGTCTGATCCATGAACTGGCTCAGCTGGGACGACGCAAAATATTCCTTTACCACCGCCGAAACAGGTTTGGCGTTGATCAAGTCGGCGGGCATGAGCGCGTCCATTTCCTGGGACATGCTCATGCGTTCTTTGATGGCTCGCTCCATGCGAACGAGTCCGATGCGATATTGATTCTCCATCAACTCGCCCACCGCTCGAACGCGACGATTTCCCAAGTGATCGATGTCGTCGATCTGGCCACGACCATTGCGTAGCTCGACCAAATACTTGACCGTCTCCATGATGTCCCGCTTGGTGAGCACGGTCGTGGTCAGCGGTTCGTCGACACCGAATTTGTGATTGAGTTTGAGACGGCCGACTGTCGACAGATCGTAGCGATCCGCCCGAAAGAACAGCGAGTCGAACAGATTGCGCGCGGTTTCGATGGTTGGTGGATCGCCTGGACGCAGCCGGCGATAAATCTCCATGATCGCGTCTTCCGACGATTGCAACTTGTCCTGCAACAACGTATCGCGCAAAAAAGGGCCAACGTTGAAATCGTCGATGAACAACGTCTTGAACTGCTTGATGCCTGCCTCGCGCAGACGATATGCATGCTCTTCGGTAACGTCCTCGTTGCAGTTAATCAGCACCTCGCCGGTATTTTCGTCGACTACATCGTCGGCCGACACCTTACCGACGAGCTCTTCGAGCTCCATCGGCAACTTCCTGATGTCCGCCGCTCGCAACTTCTTGATGTGCGCGCGCGTCAGCTTGCGCCCTTTCTTGACAATCACCTCACCGCTCTCGGGGTCGCGAATGTCGTTGGTTGCCCGTTGACCGGCCAATAGCTCGAAGTCGACACCCCGTGAAACCGTGCCATCTTCTTCGAGATGGATGGCTTCTTTGTCGTAGAAGTAGTTGAGCAAGTCTTGTGTAGAGAAGCCCAGTGCCCGCAGAAGCACGGTCGCGTAGAGCTTGCGTCGGCGATCGATGCGCACGTAAATGTGATCTTTGTGGTCGAACTCGAAGTCCAGCCAACTTCCGCGATACGGAATCACCCGCGCGGAAAACAACTTCTTGCCAGAGGAGTGCGTCTTGCCGCGATCGTGATCGAAGAAAACCCCAGGTGAACGATGCAGCTGGGACACCACTACGCGTTCGGTACCATTGATGATGAATGTCCCGTGCTCGGTCATGAGCGGGATCTCGCCAAAGTAGACCTCTTGCTCCTTGACGTCGCGAATCGATTGCGTGCCGGTCTCGTCATCGACATCCCACACGACGAGCCGCACGACCACCTTGATAGGGGCCGCGAACGTCATACCACGCGCTCGACATTCTTCTTCGTCGTACTTGGGACGATCGAGGCTGTAGCTCACGAACTCGAGCGAGCTGGTCTCGCCAAAGTCCTTGATGGGGAACACGCTTTTGAATACCGCTTGCAACCCGATGTCGTCGCGCTGTTCGACGGGAGTGTCGCGTTGCAGAAACTTGTCGTAGGACCGCTTCTGGATATCGATGAGGTTCGGAACCTCGATGATCTTCTTCAGCTTTCCGAAGTTCTTGCGCACTCTGAAATTGTTCTGAATGACCTGTGGCATCGGGCTCCCTCGCGTGTCACGACTGCTCGAGCGTCAATTGAGATGAAGCAAAATGGTCAACTTGCCGGGTGAAAAGCACACGAATGCGCTTCCGGAGGAGCTGCTGCTCCACCGGCGCATGTCGTGAAAGAAACTGGGGTGCTCACTTGATCTCGATTTCAGCACCGGCCTCCTTGAGCTTCTTGGCGATCTCGTTGGCTTCGTCCTTCGAGATGCCGTCCTTCACGTTGTTGGGGGCGCCTTCGACCAAGTCCTTGGCTTCTTTCAGACCCAGGCCAGGAAGGATCTCGCGCACCGCCTTGATCACGTTGATCTTCTTGTCTCCAAACGCCTTGAGGACCACTGTGAACTCGGTCTTCTCCTCCACGGGCGCAGCTGCAGCCGCACCACCCGCAGGGGCAGCGGCGACTGCCACGGGAGCAGCCGCAGAAACCCCCCATTTGTTCTCGAGCTCCTTGACGAGTGCAGCGATCTCCATGACAGGGAGACTGCTCAAATAGTCGATGACTTGTTCTTTGCTGACGGTTGTCATGCTGTCTAGTTCCTTTCGTCGTGTCGGAAAATCGTGATGCCCGCCGTGTGTGGACGTAGTAGCGGCCAACGGTCAGGCCGCGTCCCTATCTTTTTTGGCGTTGAGAAGGTTGAGGAAACTTTGTGGTGCTGCGTTGAGTACGCGAACCAGCTGTGTGGCAGGTGTATTCAACAACGCGAGCAATTGCGCCTCGAGCTCGCGTAGACCCGGCATGTTTGCCAACTGCAGCACACCCGCGTGTTCGAGCAGCTTGCCGTCGATGACGCCGCCTTTGATATGAAAATTCTCGTTGGTCTGCGCGAAATCTCGGGCAACGCGAGCCGCAGCAGCGGGATCGTCCGGATGGTACGCGAGCCCAGATACACCCGCGAGTAGAGGCTCGGCCGCAGCATGGGGACCATCCGAAATCGCGTACAAAATGACCGAGTTTTTGTACACGCGGTACGAGCAGCCGGCTTCGCGGAATTTGTTTCGTAGGACGTTGGCGTCGGCAACCGTAAGCTTGTTGAACGACACGAGCACCAACCCGGAGGATCGGCTGAGCTCGTGTTTCAACTTGGCAGACTGTTCGCGTTTTGTGGCTTTGTCCATGGCTTTGTCATTCGAGCAGTGCTGCGACTTGATTGGTATCCAAACGGATGCCGGGACCCATCGTGGAAGAAAGTGTGATGCTCTTGAAGTACTTGCCTTTGGCGGTGGACGGCTTGAGCCGCTGCAACGTCTCGAGCATGGCCATCAAGTTGTCCTTGAGCTTGTCCGCTCCAAACGAGACCTTGCCGACCGGTGCGTGGACGATGCCGGTTTTCTCGGTGCGAAACTCGATGCGTCCGGCCTTGAGCTCGCGCACGGCTTTGGCAACGTCCATGGTGACCGTGCCGACTTTTGGGTTCGGCATGAGATTGCGTGGGCCCAGCACACGACCCAGTCGCCCCACCAGCCCCATCATGTCGGGCGTGGCGATGGCGCTGTCGAAGTCGAGCCAGCTGTCCTTCTGGATCCTCTCGACGAGATCCTCCGCTCCGACCACGTCGGCACCGGCCTCCCTGGCTTCTTGTGCGCGCTCACCTTTTGCGAACACGACGACGCGCACCGTCTTGCCCACACCGTGAGGTAGCGCGCAGCTGGAACGGATCATTTGATCGGCGTGTTTGGGATTGACGCCCAGACGTGCGGCCAAATCCACGGTCTCGTCGAACTTGGCGACACGAGCCTTCGTGACCAGCTCGCACGCCTCCGCGACGGTGTACCGCTTCTCGCGATCCACCAGCTTCGCCGCATTTTCGTATGTCTTGCTCATAGTGGTGTGGTGCCTCCACGGCCTTCGGCCGGCCAGCATCGGGTTCAGTCGACGACTTCGAGTCCCATCGATCGCGCGGTACCTGCGATGGTTCGCATGGCCGATTCGACGTTGGTGGTGTTCATGTCCTTGAGCTTGTATTCGGCAATCTCGCGGATCTGTTGTTGGGTGACTTTCCCGACCTTGCGCTTGTTCGGTTCCCCGGAACCGCCCTCGAGACCGACGGCTTTCATCAACATCACGGGTGCTGGAGGCGTCTTGGTGATGAATGTGAACGAGCGATCGGTGTACACGGTAATCTCGACAGGAATGACCGTGCCTGCGTCGCGTTGGGTGCGAGCATTGAACTGTTTGCAAAACTCCATGATGTTGACGCCTTTCGAGCCTAGCGCCGGGCCGATGGGCGGAGCGGGCGTTGCTTGCCCACCTTTGCATTGGAGCTTGATGACCGCGGTGACCTTTTTCATGACGATAACTCTGTGACGTGAATCCTGAATCGAGGGTTGAGTCGGTTCAGGCGACCGACTCGACCTCGCTGAAGTCGACCTCGACGCGCGTCGGCCGACCGAAAATCGAGACAGATAGCCAGATCTTCTGCTTGTCCTGGTTGATCTCCTCCACTTCTCCGGTGAAGTTGGCAAACGCGCCGCTTTTGACACGGACCTGCTCACCAACCCGAAAGGCGACGTGTACTACCGGAGGGGCCTCGTCCGTTGGCACGGCACGACCGAGCATGCGATTCATTTCGATCTCGCGCACAGGGCGGGGCGTATTACCACCCAAAAACCCGGTGACCTTGGGCGTGTTCTTGACGAGGTGCCAAGATTCCTTGTTGAGATCCATGTTCACGAAGATGTAACCAGGGAAGAATTTTTTCGTGGTCTTGACCGTGGTTTTGCCACGCCGCTCGGTGACCTGCTCCGACGGCACGAGAATCTCGGCGAATGCTTCTTGCTGGTTGGAAGCACGGATGCGCTCCTCCATGCTCCGTTTGACAGCATTCTCGTAACCCGAGAACGTGTGGACGACATACCATTCCATGTGCCGCTGGTCGTCCACGTCTAGACTCCGTAAAGCCAATCGGTGAAGGCTGACCAAACCGTGTCCATCGCTGCCAATATGGCGGAAGCGACCAGCGTCATGATGATTACGACGATCGTCGCGGCACGTGTTTCGGCACGCGATGGCCACGTCACTTGCGAAACTTCGTTGACCATTTCGGTGACGAACTGGAACCATGGTTTGCGCCGCCATGCCCACACCGTCGCGACGAGCGCGAGCGAGACTCCCATGGCATTGGCCATGAACGGGACCGGCCTGCCCAAAGTCGGGTAATACGACCAGAGCACCGCCCATACGTCCTCGATGAAATTGGTGAGCATCCACGCGGCGAGAAATCCACCGACTGCGAAAATGGCATGCGACCAGCGACTCGGATCGAATTCGCGCCGAAACGGTGTCTTCTGGTTTGTGGTTTCGTCTGCCATGAATCGTCGAAGCCTCGTTCTGGCAAGTTGGCACTAAGGTGCCGTCCGTCTGACGGGGCGGCAGGGCGTGAGGGGATCGAACCCACGGCCTGCGGATTTGGAGTCCGCTGCTCTACCAGCTGAGCTAACGCCCTGTGCGCGTTTCGTGAAAAAAACCGTCACGTGTTGGCCGAATCGCCACTTCGGCACACGCAGGCGGCCATGCCAGGCCGCGACTACTTCGTCTCCTTGTGCTCCGTGTGCTTCCGGCAAAATCGGCAAAACTTCTTGAGGTTCAGCTTCTCCGGCGTGGTCCGCTTGTTCTTCGTCGACGAGTAGTTGCGGTGCTTGCACACCTGGCACTCGAGCGTGATGATGATCCGATTTCCAGCGGCCATGGATTCCTCGGGGGGGGCGCGAGAAGGGGCGTAACGTCTAGCAAGACTCGTTCCGACTTTCAACAGCCAGGGTGCTGGAATCTCAGGGAACCTTTCGGCGTCGCCAATCCCCGCGGAGACACAATTACCCGCAGATCACGCATGCGCTTATGGCGCGGATGCAACGGGATTCGGAGCGCGTCGATGCCTCGACGCCGCCTTCACGAAATGATTTTGACGACGACACCCGCGCCGACGGTCTTGCCGCCCTCGCGAATCGCGAACTTGAGCCCCTCTTCGCACGCAATCGTGCTCAAAAGCTCCACCTCGAGCTCGATGTTGTC
>Ga0187893_10002590_pt1 | contig 39310 bp, 38 predicted proteins | sample MA1701074metaG_FD_139574 | JGI IMG/M metagenome (GOLD analysis project Ga0187893, IMG submission 139574) | White microbial mat communities from a basaltic lava cave in the Kipuka Kanohina Cave System on the Island of Hawaii, USA - MA170107-4 metaG ...
CACGTAACAAGCTGTAAGCACGGGATGTCAGTTTGAAAAGTGCCACCGGATTGGGTCTCCTTGCCCATCAAGGATAAACCCAATCCAACACAATATGACAAATATTCTGAACACCTACTTAGTAATGTAACTGTCAATCAAGGTGTCTGTTTCAGGTGTGAAAAACAACATCACCTTTTTGCCCGAATCTTCCAGAACCTTTACGCCTGTATCTGATTCAACTATATTTTTCAATAGTTGCTCAATAAAATTCCCAAACTTAATGTTTAGTCCTTGTAGGATCGCACCTATAACTCGGTAAGGGACAGGCATAAAATGAATCTTTTCGGCGTGCTTTTTTGCCATCCTGCTGATATTTCCAGCGGACATACTGCCCTCTAGCATTTCAAGAACTGTTTCACGGATGATCTGTTTAACGTGGTTGCTCATCGTACAGTCCATGTTCTATGCGGTATCGTTCGCGTAATTCTCCAAGACTTATTAGATGACCATTTTCTTGTAAATACCAATGTTCCCATCCATTACAGGGAGCATCATTCATGTAGTGACTTCCTGCTTTATGAATGCTGCCCTCAAATCCATCTGCTGTAAGTAGCCTTGCATCGGGCTTAATGGTCGCAAAGCGAGTTTTATCTTTTGAGAAAAATAATTTTTGCCCAGCTTGCAATAAGCCGTTTTCAACTAGAACAGAGAACTCTACTTTCGGTGCAGATTTTGCTTTGCTTTTGACGTTGAATGTCTCGGAGTCAAACATTTCGGGCTGAATAGCGTCTATTCGCTTTTTAGCAACTTCAATATATTTTTTCTCTCTTTCTATGCCAATCCAATTTCGATGTAGGCGCTTTGCCACTGCACCCGTCGTACCACTTCCAAAAAACGGGTCAAGAACTACATCACCTGGATTACTGGAAGATAAAATCACCCGATATAACAAAGATTCAGGCTTCTGTGTTGAGTGGGCTTTATCTCCATTCTCATCCTTAACTCTTTCCGCACCTGTTGCTAACGACAAAAGCCACCAATCAGAACGCATCTGTGTTTCATCATTCAAGCCTTTCATGGCTTGATGATTGAAAGTATATTTTCCACCTTTTCCTTTGCTTGCCCAAATCAAGGTTTCATGCGCGTTTGTAAATCGAACTCCACGAAAATTCGGCATGGGATTGGTCTTTACCCAAATAACATCATTGAGCACCCAAAAGCCTAAATCTTGCATTATCGCTCCCACTCGAAATATATTGTGGTAAGAACCAATAACCCAAATAGTACCTGTGGGCTTTAAGACCCTCTTACATGCAGTTAGCCATTTGCGAGAAAATCCATCGTAGTCTTGCATTGAGTCAAACTTATCCCAATGGTCATCTACTGCGTCCACTTTAGTCATATTCGGACGATGTAATTCGTTCTGTAGTTGTAGATTGTATGGTGGGTCTGCAAAAATCAGATCTATTGAACTCTCAGGCAACGAATTCAGATTTTCCACAGAATCGCCTTCAATAATTTGGTTCAGGGGTAGGATCATAGTTTCATCTCCAAACCATAATTATAAGGCTATTTCAATTCCCCAAAACCAAATTTAGCGCAAAGGGGTTGCCCAACTAGGGCTTATACAGCGCGCTGTATAAGCCCTTATATCCATTAATTGTATTCCCGATTTGCCCCACTCTCAACCACACTAAACTCATACATCACGGTTTCTTCCTCTGAAATCCTCCCTCCAACTGACTTATACATTCCATTCGCGGCGATATTGTTCTTGTCAGTCAGCACCCACGCGTTTGCACAACCGAGTCTTTTTCCCAGTTTCAACATCTCGGTCATGATGGCTTTGCCGACTCCCTTTCCCTGATGCGATGATGCAACGCCGACTTCGTTGATCCACAGTTCGGGCGGCTTATCGGGATGGATGTAATGAACGGCGGAGGCGAATCCGATCACAACGCCGTCAACCAATGCGACCACGATGTGATGACGGGGGTCGGCGAGGAATTCGCGCGCGAGAGTTTCGTCCACGGGGTTGTCGAAGACATCGTCCGCGGCGTTGAGGAGGAGGGAAAGATCGGAAGATGATAAGACTTTTGTTGTAAACATGATTTTTCTATATTTCCTGTAGGGGCGACCCGTCACGCGGGACGAGCGATCTTCGACAATCCTGGCGGGTCGCCCCTGCGCCTACATCAACTCTTTTATCTCTTTCAACTCTTCGTCTGATAATTTCCATCCGATAGTCGCTGCGTTTGCAGTCACTTGCTCTGGTGTCGTCGCGCCGGCGATGACGGAGGGAATCACTTCATTGCTGAGCAACCAGGCGAAAGCGAGTTCGTGAAGCGTGTGTCCGCGCGAGTCGGCGAAGGCGCGGAGTTTATCCAGTTTGTCGAACGTCGCATCCGTGAGTCGATTCTTCACATACGGGCTGAACTCGCCGCGCGACCCGGCGGGAGGCGGTTCGCCGCGCGTATATTTTCCGGTGAGCAATCCGCCCGCGAGCGGAAAATACGGCAGGACGCCAACGTTCGCCCATGCGCAATAAGGGATGAGCTCGCGTTCCGGGTCACGCTCGAGCAAGTTGTAGTGCGTTTGGATCGTGACGAACTGCTCCCAACGCATCATCTCGGCGAGCGTGTTGCTGTGCGCCAACTGCCATGCCGAAAATTGACTTGTGCCGGTGTAGCGGACTTTGCCGGCGCGCACGAGGTCATCGAGCGCGCGCATTGTCTCTTCGATGGGAACCGATTCATCCCACGCGTGGATTTGATACAGGTCAATCCGATCGGTCCGCAACCGGCGCAGGCTCGCCTCGACCTCCCTCTGGATGTGATAACGCGATGACCCCTGATTGTTGGGTTCGGGCTGACCGTCCATTTTGAATCGGACCTTGGTGGCGATGACGACATGTTCGCGTTGACCCTCCAACGCCGCACCGAGAAACTCTTCGGATGTGCCGCTAGGTTTGCCGTATACGTTGGCGGTATCGAAAAAGTTGATGCCCTCATCCAGCGCGCGTTGCACGACGGCTTTGGTGCCAGCCGCATCCACCTTGCCGCCGAACTGGTTGCATCCGATCCCGATTGCCGAAACTTTTACGCCTGCCTTGCCGAGTCTGCGATATTGCATTTGAGGTTTTCCTTGTCTCACATATTTATCACTTGCCCGTTGTACACATGCCGTGACGTGATCTGCGGCGTACCCTTCAGCGCCGACTCAGTAAAACACATTTGATGCGCCAGCCGAATCAATTTGAGAATCTCCTCCTTGGGCAGATCACCGTTCAATGAAAGCTCGATATCGAAGTCTTCGCAAAATCCCTGTTGCGTACCAGCCAGCACCGCGCCTTCTTCGCGAAAATGCGCAACCACCCTCACGCGCTCGTCTTTCAACGTCAGCCTCTTCTTTGCCGCAACCTGCGACACTTGTGAGAGCAGTCAGAGCGCGACGCCCGAGACGAAATACGTCAGCGGTGTGGGCGCGGAGCTTTCCCCGCCCGGCATATACGAGCCTTCGTCGGCAAAGAACGTGAATTGCTTCTCGCCTCGCTGCCCGGCGACGACCTGTTTCTTCCAACCTTGAACCGTTGTCGCTTCTGCCATGACTTCGATCATCCGTGTATGTTTATTTGCTGTTGCCATGATGAACTCCATCTTAAATTGAAACTATCTTACATAGATTGGGTTGCTATAGATCCAGCCGCGGCTTCTGCCGAGGTAGCGACGATACACCTCCACGCGATACACACCCGGCTCGGTGACGCTGAACGTGCAGGCGTAAGAATTTTTCCACACGCCGATTCTTTTTCCATCTTTGAGCAGATGAATGTCCGCCTGCTTCGGGACGTGCGCATGCAGGGTCACACCGCCTTTGACTGGAATCTCGTCTCCCATGATCGCCGAACGCTCGAGACCTCTTGCCTTAAAGGTGAATCCGCGCGTTTGGGCGGGCAGGTCGTAGGCGACGAAGCAGTGTCCGCTGGCGAGCGCGTCATAGATCATTTTTTTGTCAGTCGGTACATCTCCCGTGAGCGGTTCGGGAATAAAAACGTGTGTGTTCACCGTTTTGAAGTGAAACTTATAAGGGAAGATGACGCGGTGCAATTGTCCCATGCTCATATGCATGGCGTGCGCATCCGAGCCGCCGATGGCAACGACGGCGCGCCCGCGTGAAAGCAACTCATCCCAGCGGTTGAGCGTTTCCAGGATTGGGCGGTAACCGATGAATTGGGGAAAATACGCGTAGAACAACCCGTGCAGTTTCGTTGGGACAACTGTCTTCAGTTCGCTGAGTCCATTCCACAGTTCGATGCCGGTGAAGTTCTGCACCTCCCAATCAACCCATGAGATGTCGGTTTCGTTGAATGCCGGCGCTTCGGGGTCGGTGGGGTGGGCGATGAAACTGAGTCCGCCGGCTTCGCGCACGCCGTTGATGAGAGTTTGTGGGTCATCGGCAAGCGCAGAAAGGTCGCGGTCCGCATTGAAGATGAGCAGGTGATTCTTCTGCGGGTCGCGGTCCTGGTCGTGGACTTCCTGTCCAACGAGGAGCAGGACACCGCGGCGTCCGACGCGGTAGTATCCCTCCACGCCGCGGACGAGCACGTTGTGATCCGTCACGATGACCGCGTCCAAGCCGGTTTGAATCGCGGCATGGGCAATATCCTTATGCGTGCCGCTCCCATCAGAGTAGCGCGTATGCATGTGCAGATTGACTACGATTTCGTGCATAAGTCCTCGGTTTGACGTATTTTCCGCCCAGCGAGTATAATGTTCCCGCTTAATAAAAGGAGGCTGTTGTTCATGGTAACGTATATAGATTACGCGCTGATTATAATCTCGGTGCTGCTCATCGCCAGCGTCATCTTGCAGAGCAAGGGCGCAGGGTTGGGCGGTCTGACCGGCGCCGACGCGGGAAGCGTGTTCACCGCGCGCCGCGGCATCGAGCGGACATTGTTTTGGATCACGATCATCCTGAGCGTTGTGTTCTTTGCGCTGGTCATCGCGCTGTTGATGATCTCCTAAGCCGCAGGTTTATTTCCAATAGGGCCCGTTTGACCCGCGCGGGTGTGAGCGCGTGGCGCGAACGAGCCTTTCTTTTTGTATATGAGACAACTACGCTGGCAGTTGTTGGTCGTCTTTGTCACGCTCATCATTGTAGCGGTCTTGTTGTTCACCCAGCAATCGCAGCAGACAACGAGCGGACCGATCCTTTCCCAGCCGGAGCAGGGAGGCGTGTACACCGAAGCGTTGGTTGGATCGCTTGGGCGCCTCAACCCGTTGCTCGATTGGAACAACCCTGCCGACCGGGATGTGAATCGCCTGCTGTTCAACGGGCTGGTCAAATTCGACGAGCGCGGCTTGCCGCGCGCAGATCTGGCGGAAGCGTGGGGGGTCGCGACGGATGGCACGGTCTACAACTTCACCTTGCGAGCGAATGCGGTCTGGCACGACGGGACGCCTGTCACCAGCGATGATGTGATCTTCACCATCGAGCGGATGCAGAGCGCGGGATCGCTCGTTCCGCAGGATATCAAAGACTTGTGGGGGAAAATTACGGTCGAAAAGCTCAACGACAAGAATCTCAAATTCACGCTTCCTGAGCCGTTCGTCCCGTTCATGGATTATCTGACCTTCGGAATTCTGCCGAAGCATTTGCTTGAATCGGTGCCGCCGGAGCAGATGCCTGATGCGCAGTTCAACATCAGCCCGGTGGGTACAGGACCGTATGAGTTCGATCATCTCATCGTGGATGACGGTCAGATTATCGGAGTGGTGCTCACGATCAACACGGATTATTATGGTAGTGAGCCATTCCTCGAACAGGTGGTATTCCGATACTACCCGACTTCGACGGAGGCGCTGGATGCATACGCACAGGGCGATGTGCTCGCAATCAGCCGCGTCGCTGCCGATGACCTTCCTTCCGCGCTCGAAGAACCCAATCTCTCGATGTATTCGAGCCCGCTACCGCAGATGAGTTTCGTTTTCTTCAACCTCAACAACCCCGATGTGGCATTTCTTCAAAATGCGAACGTACGTCGCGCGCTGATGCTTGGGCTGAATCGGTCTCAGATCGTCAATACGATCCTGAGTGGGCAGGCGATCCTCGCGCACGGGCCGATCCTGCCGAATTCGTGGGCGTATTACGATGGCACGGAACGATTCGAGTACAACCCGGAAGAGGCAGTGAAACTTTTGAAAGATGAGGGATACATCATCCCGGCTGGTGGCGGGGAGGTGCGCGCGAAAGAAGGTACTCCCCTTGCCTTTACGATGATGCACCCGGACGACGCTGCGCGCACACAGATCGCGCAGGCGATTCAGGGTCAATGGGCGAAGATCGGCGTCCGCGTCGATTTGCAAGCCATGCCCTACGATCAACTCGTGTTGAACTCGCTGGCTTCGCGCGCTTATCAATCCGCCTTCGTTGATCTCAACCTCTCGCGCACCCCTGACCCAGATCCCTATCCATTCTGGCATCAAGCCGAAGCCACTGCCGGTCAGAATTATTCGCAGTGGGATAACCGCGCCGCCAGCGAATTCCTCGAGCAAGCGCGCGTCACCGCCGATTATTCATTGCGCGCCCGCTTGTACCGGAACTTTCAGGTGGTTTTCGCAAAAGAATTACCGGCTCTGCCGTTGTATATTCCCGTCTATTCCTACGCGGTAGACGTGCAGGTGCAGGGAGTTCAGGTGGCACCCTTATACGATGCAAGCGATCGCTTCGCGACATTTACCGGATGGTTCCTCCTCACGCGCCGCGCATTGCAACAAGAGACCGCTACTCCCTTACCTTAAATCCTCAACCCTGAAGGGCACACGTCCCGAACGGAGAGGAGATTCATTCTCACAATGGAGATAACATGACTGACCCACGACGACCTGCGCTCGAATACACACAACAACACAACGAACGATTTCTTGAGGAGTTGAAGGAATATCTTGCCATCCCATCCATTTCTACCGACCCGGAACACAAGACGGACATCCAGCGGGGCGCGGAATGGACTGCCGCGCAATTGAAGTCGTTGGGCATGGAAAATGTGCGCGTCATGCCGACGGGTGGGCATCCCGCCGTCTTCGGCGAGTGGCTCAAAGCGGGGAAGGGCGCGCCGACGGTCCTTATCTACGGTCATTATGACGTGCAGCCGGTGGACCCGCTTGACCTGTGGACAACCGATCCGTTCAAGGCTGAGGTACGCGGCGAAAACTTATACGCGCGGGGCTCCTCCGATATGAAGGGACAGGTCATCGCCTCCATGAAAGCGGTCGAATCCATCGTCCGCACGAGCGGGCTACCCGTCAATTTGAAATGGTTGATCGAAGGGGAAGAGGAGATCGGCTCGAAGCATTTGGGTGAGTTCATCAAGAACCACGTGGACATGCTTGAGGCGGATTTTTGCATCAATCCAGACGCAGGTATGCTGAGCCCGGAGTTTCCGACCATCACTTATGGCTTGCGTGGACTGGCGTATTTTGAAATACGCATCTATGGGCCCGACCGTGATCTGCATTCCGGTCTGTTCGGAGGCACGGTGCATAACCCCGCTCAGGCTCTGACCGAGTTGGTCGCGGGTATGCACGATAAGAAAGGACGCATCACCTTGCCGGGTTTTTATGACAAAGTCCGCAAGGCAGATAAGGCTGAGCGTAAGGAGATCGCACGGTTACCCATCAAGCCAAAGGATATTATCAAGTTGACCGGCGTGCCGGCGTTGTGGGGTGAACCGGACTACACGCCGGAAGAACGGGTGGGTATCCGCCCGACGCTCGAAGTGAATGGGTTGTTATCAGGCTTCACCGGCGAAGGATCGAAGACCGTCCTGCCTGCGTGGGCAATGACGAAAATCTCGTGTCGTCTTGTGCCAGATCAGACTCCCGAATTTATCCAAAAAGCGATGGCGAAGTACATGAAGAAAAACGCACCGAAGACGATCCGCTGGGAAGTGAAATATATCAGCGGTTCCGGCGCGGCGATCACCGAACGCGATAGTCCCGGCGTGCAGGCAATGGCAAAAGGACTCGAACAGGTGTGGGGCAAGCGCCCACTGTTCAAACGCGAGGGCGGCTCGATTGGCGTTGTTGTTCAGTTGCAAAAATACGTCGGTGTGGATTCGGTGTTGACCGGCTTCGGCCTGCCCGATGACAACGCCCATTCGCCGAATGAAAAACTGCACCTGCCCACGTGGCGAAAAGGCATTGAGGCGTTCATTCATGCGATCTATAACCTGAAATAAATTGTAGGGGCACGGTGCCGTCGCGCCCCTACAACGACAATATTATTTATGGAAGACAAAATCATCACGTACGGCGGACAGGCTGTCATAGAGGGCGTAATGATGCGCGGGCGAAAAGCCTTTGCGATTGCTATGCGCGCGCCCGAGGGCAATATCGTCGTTCACAAGGAAAATCTTGGCGCGGTCTATCGTTCGCGCATCGCAAAGATTCCGTTCTTGCGCGGCGTGATCCTGCTCTGGGACGCGCTTGGATTGGGTATGCGCGCGCTCACCATTTCCGCGAACACGCAAACCGGCGAAGATGAAAAACTCGAAGGTCCCGCGTTGTACATCACGCTGGGAACGTCACTGGCAATCGGAATCGGGTTGTTCGTCTTGCTTCCCGCCAGTGTGGGCGGCTGGGCGGAACACTCGCTGGGCTGGCAAAATCTGGCGCACAATTTGCTCGAAGGTGCAATGCGCCTGGTTTTGCTCGTCGGTTACATTTGGGGAATCGGATTTATGCCGGACGTCAAACGGTTGTTTGGCTATCACGGCGCGGAGCACAAGACGATCAATGCCTACGAAGCGGGTGCGGAGCTCACGCCCGAAAACGTGGCAAAATTTCCCATCGAACATCCGCGTTGCGGAACGGCGTTCATGCTGACGTTCGTGCTGCTTTCGATCCTCGTTCACAGCCTGCTCGGTGACATGGAATTCTGGTGGCGTCTGGGCAGCCGCATCCTGCTGATTCCTGTTGTTGCCGGACTTGCAGTGGAATTCATCCGCTGGACGGCGAACAACTTGAGTAATCCCATCGTCCGCTTCCTGATCAAACCCAATCTGGCTCTCCAATCGTTGACAACGCGCGAACCCGACGTGTCCATGCTCGAGGTGGCGATTGAGTCGTTCAAGACGATGCGACAAGCAGAGAATGAGTTCGTAGCCTGAGTTTTAGTTTTCGTTAATTTGGGGAAATTACAATATTTTCATGATGAAGAAAGAAATCGGTAGGCGACTTACATTCGCGCTGATTGTCATGCTTATCGTGTGTGCAGCAGGATATTTCCTCGCCACTCGCGGCAGGCCCGCGCCTGTGCCAACAAAAGAAACCCTCTATGAGGATGTGATATACCAGCGCGTTGTGAAATATTTTCCGAACCCAATGATCGTCCACATCGTCAAAATTGATACAAAGGCGAAAGGCGTTCAGTTTTTGGTCACTCCCGCAGATTCAAAAGGCGAAACCCCTCTCAACGCACGAACGACATCGCAGTTCCTGGATGAGTTCGGCGTACAGATCGCGATCAACGGTGACGGATTTTCTCCGTGGTGGTCGCGCAGTCCTGCCGATTATTATCCGCACGCGGGCGATCCGGTCGCACCGCTCGGGTTCACCGCCTCGAAGGGCGACGATTATTGGCAGGGAGTTGAATTGCAGGTAGGGGAGAGACCGACTCTCTATATCAATAACCGTCGCAATTCTTTCACTTTCAACGACAAGCCAAATCGAGTCCAGAGCGCGATCTCAGGGGATCGAATGCTCATCTTGCAGGGCAGCCCTGTGCCTGACCTCGATGACTCAACCCTCGAACCGCGAACAGCAATTGGCTTGAACAAGAACGGGCGTTACGTGTATCTCGTTGTGGTTGACGGACGCCAGCCGTTTTACAGCGCTGGTATCACCTTCGCCGATCTTGCTCAATTGCTGGTTGATCAGGGCGTGTATGTTGCCATGAGCCTCGACGGCGGCGGCTCGTCCACGATGGTGATCGAAGGCGAAGACGGCGAACCTGTGATCCTGAATTCCCCGATTGACCATTACATCCCCGGCAGGGAACGTCCTGTGGCGAATCATTTTGGGGTATATGTCCCGTGATGTCATTGCGAGCCACGAAGAGGCGAATCAATGACAGCTAAAACGCGATCTCCCCGATCTGCTCGAAGTTGACGTCGAATAATTCCTCCGCTTCCGTCTCGGCTTCGGCTTGGTCCGCCTCTCCTGCGCGGACGCCGCGCTCGCAGTATGACCTGTAAGGACAATAGAGGCATCGGGTGTGGTCGTCAGTCAAAGGGAAGGAGGAAGCGTCCGCGATTTCAACCGCGAGTTTGACAAGCAAATCCCAATCCCGTTTGTATTGCACAGACGTGTAGGCGAATCGCGCGGGGTCACTTGGGAAATCTGCAAACCAGTAGACCATCTCGATCTGTTCTGGCGCGAACGTTTGACCACTGTTGAGGTGCGCCCCTGCATGCGCCAGCAATGCACGATAGACGCGAGTTTGCATCCGCGCCGCCAGCCATTCGTTTCGCGGGCGTTTGCGATACGTCTTCCAGTCATAGATAACAGCCTTGCCATCGCGGATCGCGATCAGGTCGTATTTGGCGATCAACCGAAACTTGCCGAGTGGTGCGGAGAGGATCGCTTCCGGGTGAAGGCTTGTTCCATCTTGCAGACCTGACAAGTCTGCGCTTTGAAAATTCTCCCACCACCGTTGCAGGTTTGGCGTATTCGCCAGTTTGCTGATCTGCCCGCCTGGGATGCCGACCAAGAATTGCTGCACAAGCCGGTGAAAAAACTCGCCCTCTTGTTGATGTTTTTCGTTTTCTACAGCCGGTTCAGATTCGACCGCCGGGTATGATAGGCGTTCAATATATCGTAGTTGGAAGCGACGTGCGCAATCCACATAATCCTGCAGGGAAGATTGAGAAAGAGTTGTCAGTTTTGATGAAGCCATACTTTTGCAGCCAAATTATAGCATTTCGTCTGAACCTTCATTCTCCCCTTTGAGCCGAACTGTGATTCGGTTATACTTCGCCGCAATCACCTCACAGGAGCTACTACATGGAATGGCTTACCCAACCCGAAACTTTGATCGCGTTCATCACGCTCGTAGTGCTTGAACTGGTGCTGGGTGTTGATAACGTCATCTTTATTTCGATTCTGGCTGGAAAACTTCCCGTTGAACAGCAACAACGAGCCCGCACCACGGGCATCGCGCTGGCGGTGGTTACGCGGTTGCTGCTACTTTTTTCGCTTTCGTGGATCATCCGCCTTGAAGACCCTCTAGTCAACATACTGGGTTTTGACCTTTCGGGTCGTGATCTGATTCTTCTGGCAGGCGGTGTATTTTTGATCTATAAAGCAACGCACGAGATTCACGAAAAGCTGGAGGGCGTACAGGGACATGTCGCTGCCAAAGTCCACGCTGCGTTTTGGAACGTGATCTTTCAGATTATGTTGTTGGATATTGTGTTCTCGCTGGACTCGGTCATCACCGCCGTCGGCATGGTGGATGAGCTTCCGATCATGATCGCGGCTGTCCTGATTGCCGCGTTGGCGATGATCTTCGTCGCCACGCCGCTCGGCAAGTTTGTGGAGGAACATCCCACGATCAAGATCCTTGCCTTGAGCTTTCTGTTATTGATCGGCTTTACCTTGATCGTCGAGGGATTGCACTTGCATATCCCGAAGGGATATATTTACTTTGCCATGGGCTTCTCGGTGCTCGTGGAATTTCTTAATCTGCGATTACGACAACGCTCGGCCTCGCCTGTGCAATTGCGCGACGCGTACTCGACTTCTGGTCATGCTCCTGCGTTGGCGGCGGTTTCAGCGAGTAAGGCGGCTCCAGCGAAAGTTGCTGTCAAAAGAAAGCCGTCGAAGAAGAGAAGATAAATTGTGAAAAGACCTCCGGAAACGGAGGTCTTTTAGTGCATTTTCAGACTTACTTCCGCCCGTTCTTTGCCGCCTTCACGAATCCCACAAACAGCGGATGCGGCTTCATCGGGCGCGACAAAAACTCAGGGTGGAATTGACTCCCCATCATAAACGGGTGATCCTCGACCTCGGCGATCTCTACCAACCTGCCGTTCGGCGACATGCCTGAGAAAACCATGCCTGCCTTTTCGAAGTCTTTTTTGTAGTTGTTGTTGAATTCGAAGCGATGGCGGTGACGCTCATCCACTTGTTTCACACCATAGGCAGCGGCGGCTTTCGAGCCATCCTGCAATTCGCACGGATACAATCCGAGTCTCATCGTCCCGCCCATATCGGTGATCGAACGCTGGTCGAGCATCAAGTCAATGACGGCGTATTCTGTGGCGCGGTCGAATTCCGATGAGTTTGCGTCTTCGTGATTGAGCACGCCGCGTGCGAAGTCAATGCACATCACCTGCATTCCCAAACACAGACCGAGATACGGGAGCTTTTTCTCACGCGCGTATCGTGCCGCGAGTATCTTGCCCTCGATGCCGCGTGAGCCGAATCCGCCCGGCACAAGAATCCCATCCGAACTTTGGATGATCTCCCATCCCTTGTCTTTTTCCAGGTCGGCTGCGTGCACCCAGCCGATCTCCACTTCCACGTCGTTGGCAATCGCGGCATGTTTGAGCGCCTCACGCACTGACATATAGGCATCCTGTAATTCGACGTACTTTCCAACCAGCGCAACTTTCACGGTTGGCTTTGATTTTCTCACGCGTTCGACAAGTTTTTCCCACGGTTTCATGTCGGGCTTGCGCGTGGATTTCATGTGCAGTTTTTCTACGAGATAGTCTCCCACTCCCGCGCGTTCGAGCAACAACGGGATTTCGTACAGCACATCGCTCGTCACCATCGGGACAACTGCTTCTTTTTCCACGTCGCAGAACAGGGCGATCTTGTCGCAGATGTCTTTGTCCACCTCGTAATCAGACCGCGCGATGATCATGTTCGGCGAGATACCGATCGAGCGCAGCGCGGCGACCGAATGCTGTGTGGGCTTGGTCTTGATCTCGCCCGTCGCCTTGATGTAGGGAAGCCACGTCACGTGGATGAAGAAGACTTGATCGCGCCCCACCTCGTTGCGGAGTTGACGCAACGCTTCGAGGAATGGTTGCGACTCGATGTCTCCAACCGTTCCGCCCACCTCGACGATGACCACGTCGGCAGATGTTTCTCTCGCGATTCCTGCAACACGGCGTTTGATCTCGTTGGTGATGTGCGGAATGACCTGAATCGTTCCGCCGAGGAAATCACCGCGGCGTTCCTTGCCGATGATCTCTGCGTACACTTGTCCGCTGGTGAAATTGCTAGAGCGGCTGAGGCGGATGTCAATGAACCGTTCGTAGTGACCCAAGTCAAGGTCCGTTTCCGCGCCGTCGTCGAGCACGTACACCTCTCCATGCTGATACGGACTCATCGTTCCGGGATCCACATTGATATACGGGTCCAATTTTTGAACCGCGACATTGAACCCGCGTTCTTTGAGCAAGAGACCCGTCGCCGCGGCGGTCACGCCCTTGCCGACCGAAGAAACAACCCCACCGGTAAAGAATAGATATTTGGTGTTCATGTACACCTCGCTTGCCCCGTCATTGCGAGGAGTGGCGCGAAGCGGCACGACGAAGCAATCTCCAACCACGTGAAGGAGATTGCTTCGCCCTTCGGGCTCGCAATGACGGTGAGATTAGTGAAACGGGGAGGGCGTCGAAGCCCTCCCCGTCGGGGATTGTGTGTTGTGTGAGATTCTGATCGCTCTTCGTTTTCATCCGACCAGCTTTATGATGTCTTCAGCGGCGCGCCGCATCTCCAGGAAGATCATGCCGAGTTTGGCGTCCTGCCTTGCCATGGCGGTCAGAACCGCTTCTTCACCGATGGAGGTCAACACGATGGCGCCCGCGTTGCCTTTGATGTACACCTGCTCCAAGCCCGCGCGGCCTAGTTCGGTGGAAATCCGCTCGCCGAGCGAAAGCATCGCGGCAGACATCGCCGACACGCGATCCTCTTCCACGCCTTGTTGTAGCGCCGAAGCCATGATCAACCCGTCTACAGAAACAACCGCCGAAGCCTCGATATCGGGCGCGGCGGCTTGCATGTTGCGCAGGCGTTCCACCATTTGGTCGGAGCGGGATTTGGTCATGACGACTCTCCTAAAAGCCGTGTCCCGCGATCAGCGGGAAAATCTGTCACAGTTTACCATACTTCAAAACGTCAGAAAATGCCGGCATGTTTCAATAGACATGCCTTGGTGAATTTGACCCGCGTTTCCCTTCGTGCTAAACTTGCATGTTCGGTCAATGAAACTTCGCCTCTGGTTCTCGCTCGTTCCATTCCTGCTTGCCGCGCAGGATTTGCCGCCGTTGGCGATCACCTCGCCGCAGGAGGGCGACGTTTTGCGCGGCGAAGTGACAATAACGGGTTCGACAGCCGTCGTTGATTTTGCGTCTGCACAATTGGATTTCAAATACGCTTCAGACTCCGGGGACTCGTGGTTCCCGCTTGTTACGCTGAATCAGCCTGCGCTGGACTCTCCTCTTTACCTTTGGAACACAATCTCCATCACCGATGGCGACTACATCCTGCGTCTGAGCGTAACCCTAACAGACGGTTCGTTTCAAGAGGTAACGGTTCCCATTACCATCCAAAACGACGCGCAGGTTGCAGAACCCACAACTGCTTCAACACCCACGCCAGCATCGGGGATCGGATTTCAAGCTCCAACGCCGTTTCTCCTTGCCGCCTCGCCCACTCCGACGGAAGTCCAGCGTCCCACGCCGACTCTGCTGCCGCCGAACCCAGCATCGTTGAATCAAACCACCATTCTCGCTTCATTGGGCCGCGGCGCATTGGTCATACTGGGCTTGTTTATTTTCTCCGCCATCGTCCTCCGCCTCCGCAACTATTAGCCCGACACTTTAAACTTGACACATGACACTCGACACCTTCCTCCTCATCGGTCTCGGTAACCCCGGGCGCGAATATGCCAACACCCGTCACAACTTTGGTTTCATGCTTGTGGATCGTCTCGTGGTGCGACTTAACGCGCAAGGGATGAAAGTGCAATCCAAAGCCATCGTGATGACCACAGCCTACAACGATTACAAACTCATCCTTGCCAAACCGCAGACGTACATGAATCTCTCCGGTCAATCGGTGCAGGGACTGGCGCATTTTTATAAGATTCCCAACGATAAACTAATGATTCTGTCCGACGATCTGGATTTACCTTTCGGCACCATCCGCATCCGCGCCTCGGGCGGACCCGGTGGTCAGCGCGGCTTGTCATCCATTTTGGAAAGGCTGGGCAGGAAAGATGTGCCGCGCATGCGGCTCGGAATCGGTCGCCCGCCCGGCAGAATGGACCCCGCCGATTACGTTCTGCAAAATTTCTCGAAGGATGACCTGCAATCCCTTTCGGAGATTCTCGATCGCGCCGCTGATGCAACCCTGACCTTCGTAACCGACGGGCTCGAAAAAGCCATGAATCAGTTTAACGGCGATGCTAAAGAGTAATTCTCGGCGGTCGAGTAGCCGCGGAGTGCCGCGTCATGACCTGCAAGTTTCGATAGACAACCAACGATGTATTGATGAAATATGCAATCGGTTCTTAACAACATCCGTTCGCTCCCTCAATATCAGCAGTTATTGCCTCAACTGAAGTCGGCCAAACCAATCCTCGGGCTGGGATTGCCGCGCGCTGCACGATTGCCGCTCCTTGCCGCACTGCTTGAAGACCTTCAACAGCCGATCCTCTTTGTCACCGACCGCGCCGATCATGCGTTGTCACTGTTCGATGAGTTGGGGTTCTGGGTCAAGTCGCCGCGTTATCACTTTGCGGAACCGAATCCGTTGTTCTATGAACAAGCCGCGTGGGGCGGGACCACGCGCCGCGACCGTTTGCAGGCGCTCACCGCACTGTCTGCATACCACCTTCCTTTTGCGCAGAAACCTCAAACGCCTCCTGTCATTGTGACTTCCGTGCGTTCGCTGATGGCGCGCACCATGCCGCGGCGGGATTTTCTCAAAGCGTGCAAGGCGTTATCGGTCAATCAAACGATTCAACCCGATTCGCTCCTCCGAAATTGGGCGGAGATCGGCTATCAGCGCGTCAACACAGTACTTGAGCCCGGACAATTTTCCAGTAGAGGAGGCATCCTTGATATTTGGGCGACCGCCGAAACGATGCCCGTCCGCTTGGATTTCTTTGGCGATGAGATCGAGACGATTCGCAAATTTGACCCCGCCTCACAACGGACAATTGAAAAACTTGATTCGATTCTCGTCACGCCTGCGCGGGAATATCTTATTGTTGGTGAGCATGAAATCGAACTGTCCGAATTCCACATTCCGTTGCTTCATTCACAACCCGCGACCTTGCTCGATTATCTGCCTCAAAAAGCCATTGTGCTGATTGACGATGCGCCGCTCATCGAATCGGTGGCGGAGGAGATCGAGGCGCAGGCGGTAAAGTTCAGGCAGGAAAGTATTGCAGAAGAGACATTGTCAGCAGATTTTCCACTGCCATACATCCCGTGGTCTGAGTTGTACGATGGAATGGGGGAGAGGGTAGTAGAGCTGGGTTTCTCGATGAGTGAAGAGAGACTGGAGACTAGAGAATTAGCGAATTTGGCGTCGTGCTTCGGTCATGATGAAAGGTTCGGGGGGAGACTAAAGCCGTTTGTCGAGTATCTAGCCTCACTCGTGGAAAGAGGCGAGAGCGTCATCGTTGTTTCGCGTCAATCGCCGCGTCTGCATGAACTTTGGCTTGAGCATCAAGACCATAGACCGCAGCCAGCGGACGATTCAGATGAGGCGGTCAACCGTCCATCGTCCATGGTTGAATTCATCGAGTCGTCATTATCCGAAGGCTTCATCCTCAGTCTCCAGTCTCAAGTCTCTATTCATCTAATCACTGACTCTGAAGTCTTCGGCTGGGAACGTCCGCAACCGCGCACGCGCCAGCGAGCGGTTGCAGAGACGCCCGAATCAATTTACGCGGACTTGCAGGTTGGCGATTACGTTGTGCACATCGATCACGGCGTGGGTCGCTTTGCAGGCTTGGTCACGCGCGAACTTGACAATCATGTGCGCGAGTTTCTTGCCGTGGAATACGATGGTGGCGGACAGTTGTATGTGCCTGTGCATCAAGCAGATCGGTTGACGCGTTATGTGAGCGCGGAGGGTGCAGTTCCCGCGCTGGATCGTTTAGGTGGGCAGGAATGGCACGAGAAAAAAGGACGCGTGAAAGCCGCTGTGTTGGAAGTAGCGCAAGATATGTTGGATTTGTATGCGCGTCGCAATGTAGTGCAGGGATATGCGTTCAAGCCCGATACTGCATGGCAAAAAGAATTGGAAGATTCATTCCCCTATGTGGAAACCGAAGATCAATTGCGCTCGTTGAATGACATCAAGCGCGATATGGAATCGCCGCGCCCGATGGATCGTTTATTGTGTGGCGATGTGGGTTATGGCAAAACCGAAGTGGCGTTGCGCGCCGCGTTCAAAGCCGTGATGGATGGCAAACAAGTTGCAATTCTTGTGCCGACCACGGTGCTTGCTCAACAACATTATGAAACATTTTTGCAACGGCTTGCCGCATTCCCTGTAAAAGTGGAGATGCTTTCGCGCTTCCGTACGCCGCGTGAGCAGACAGCGATTTTACATGGGCTGGCGATTGGTGAGATTGATATCGTCGTCGGCACGCATCGCTTGATCTCTGGCGATGTGCAATTCAAAGAACTCGGCTTGGTTGTTATTGATGAAGAACAACGCTTTGGTGTGACGCACAAAGAACATCTCAAAAAACTTCGCACCGAAGTGGACGTGTTGACTCTCACCGCCACGCCGATTCCGCGAACTCTTTACATGGCGCTCACGGGCGTGCGCGATATTTCAAATTTGAATACGCCGCCTGAGGAGCGATTGCCCATCGTCACGCATGTCGGTCCGTATTCGCCGAAATTGGTGCGGCAGGCAATTCTGCGCGAACTCGAACGCGGTGGACAAATTTTCTTTGTGCATAACCGCGTCCACACCATAGACGCGATGAGGGCGCACCTCAATCAACTCGTCCCCGAAGCGAACGTGGATGTTGGTCACGGGCAGATGCCCGAGAATCAACTTTCTGAAGTGATGCACCGCTTCAACAACGGCGAAACGGACATACTACTTTCGACGACGATCATCGAATCTGGATTGGACATCCCCAACGCGAACACCCTCATTGTGGACCGCGCCGACACCTTTGGCTTGGCTCAACTCTATCAACTGCGCGGCAGGGTCGGGCGTGGAGCGGCGCGCGCCTACTCGTACTTTTTCCGCCACAACAAGATGACGCCCACGCAGGAGGGTCAACAGAGGCTCGAAGTCATCGCTGAGAATACACAACTCGGCGCGGGCTATTCGATTGCGATGCGCGACCTTGAAATCCGTGGCGCAGGTGACCTGCTTGGCACACGCCAGCACGGACACATTCAAGCCGTTGGGTTTCATCTATATACGCGGTTGTTGGCGGATGCAGTGAGACGATTACGCTACGTTGACAAGTTGACAGGTTCGCATGTTAACTTGCAACCTTCAAACTTGGAAACCCTTCGACTGGCTCAGGGCGGCGCTTTCCAACCGTTAAGCATGCCCGTGAATGTGGATTTGCCTCTGGCTGTTGGAATCCCCACCAAGTACATCCCCGATCAGGATTTGCGTTTGCGGCTCTATCGTCGCATTGCGGACTTGCGCGATGAAACGGAAATTGACGCGTTGGCATCTGAGTTCAAGGATCGTTTTGGTGACTTGCCAGAGATGACCGAGAATCTGTTTTACCAGATGCGCGTCAAGTTGCGAGCAGAGAAAGTCGGGTTGTCGTCCATCAACTGGGAAAGCGGACAAATCGTCTTGCGTTATCCAACTCCCGCAAACGGGACAGAGCCAAAACGCCTCGCCGATCTAGGCGCGGGCATCCGCGGCGGTAAGTCTGCGTATTGGTGTTCGTTTGGGGAAGAGTGGGAGGGGAAACTGTTGGATGTGTTGATGAAACTTTAAGGCTTAGCCACAGAGAATTAAGAGCTCACACCTTACGCACCGCACGGGGATAAACCCCCGTGCTAACCATACGAAGTCCAGCCAAGGCTGGACTTAAGCCGCCTTCGGCGGCTTCGTACGAGTACGAGTAGCCCGACGGTTCACCGTCGGGCGGGCCAGCGAGTGAGAGACAGCCCATGGAAACGGAAACTACTTCGTAAGCTGAAAATTATCTCAAGGAGCACAATACAAAATGAACGCCGATGCCTTTCGCCATTTATATAACTATCACTTCGCCGAAAACCGCAAACTATGGGACAGTTACATCACTTCATTACCCCATGACCAGTTCACGCAAAACGCGACCTACTCTCATGGCTCTGTCCGAGACCAAATTGTTCATCTGTTAGACGTGGACGACGTATGGTTCAGCGGACTGCAAGGCGTTCAACCCTCCGACCCAATCCCTCCCTCGGACTCTGACGACCGCGAAACCATCCGCGCACACTGGGATAAGGTCGAGGGAATGATGCGCGCCTATCTTGCAGAATTACAAGACGATATGTTGCTCACCAAGCCGATTCTAGAACCCGAAGAAGACAAAAACCTCATCGTCTGGCAGGTGCTTCTCCATGTGGTGAATCACGGCACTGACCACCGCGCCCAACTTCTCAGACTTCTAAACGATCTGGGAGTCAAGACCGCGCCCCAAGATTACATTTTCTACGTGTATGAAAATTCGTAGGTGAACTTAGAGAATGCTTGTGTGAAAAGAAACGAAGCCAGAAAAATGGTGACGAAATCCCTACCGCCCAATGCAAACTGCGTTGGGCCGATTTGTTAAACTTACTTATATATAAACTCTTTGAGTTGTGCAGGTTGACAAGAATCGCCTTTTATTGGGTCAAACACAATTCCATCACGATGGCAGAAATACAATCGGTTCCATTTTTCCATTGCTTGATCCCACGCTGGCTTTTCAGATGCATATCGAGTATCTGCCTGAATTCTTTTCTTATTTTCTGATCTGTATAGGATGATAGTCAGCAGAGCAGGAAGAAGTAAAAGTCCTATTATCGGTATACCCAAAATTAACTCGAAAGTTCTATAGGCTCTTCCGTTTGCTACCACATCCAACAATGTTGATAAGAAACCATTGAAAAAACAGAATGCCATTAAAGTTGTACCACAACTTACTAGGAGCCATAGCCAAAAAATAAGTCCTAAACTTCCTCTTTGAGGTTCTTGAGGTGGCACAAGCGACTTTGCAAGGTCGCTTACCGTCGAGCCGCTAAGAGTACTGTAGCCACTAACAGAGCCCCACTTTCCATCTGAATAAGCAACACCGCCAGATGGACCTGAATAAGTGCCAGAAGAACGCCCAGACTGTACTACCGCAACAACTCGTTGGATAGCGTCATCTTTTTGGCATATGGGGCACGAATTACTCATGCGATATATCTCCTGAAATCAATCACCTACGGGTCATCTGCTCAACCATGGATTAGATGGACGATATAACATCTTACACCGTCGTAACGTCAGCCTGCGCTCACAAACTTCCTACTTTTCCGTTTTTCTCCGCTTTTCGATGTCGCTCACAATGTCATCAAGGGATTTATTTGCGAAGATTACTTCCCGCTCTTGTGTGTAATTTCCGTATCCTTGCGTAAATTGCTTGAGAAAACGAACGGCATCCACCACGCCCAGTTCTTTATAGAGCAGGTTTATGGCTTGCTGATTGACTTCGATTAGTGGTCTCGCATCTGTAATCATTTTTCGATCTCCTGAACCACGTCCATGGGATTCATCACTTTTACCGCCAAATCTTTGACTTTCTTGGCGTTTCGGTTTATGAACCACTTTAATTCAAGGAATTCCTGATTTGTGCAATTATTGAATATGACTTTCGAAGTAATTTATCTGCCAGTTTTTTAATTTCTCCGCATTCCAGCATAAAATCTTGGGTCAAAGTACTCTTGTTTGCGCGATCTACAACTTCACTCTCTCTTGGCAAAATTTGAAACTTAATAAAGCTGTCAAGCTCTTTCAATGTTGTGGCTAATTCTCGTGCCAATCGTTTTGTGCGACCTGTTTGCAAACTGTCGGACGCAACAATTCCAAATACTTCATTTGTCTTTTCAGCCATGAAATTTGATGCTTTCCGACGATCATCAAAACTATAGTTCACTGGCGCTGGAAGATTGAGACTGATTGATGACATTGTGTCCGAAAGAATTCCTACTACCTTTTCTGCCCCTTTCAAATACTCTTCAATAGGCTTCAGCATCTCGGCTTTAATAGCCAAGGACTGCTTCCGTCGTTCTGAGCGTTGTCCCAAAACATGACCTACCACACCTGCAAGCAAGGCACCAGCAATTCCTATAATAGCAAGAACGATAGAGTCAAACATAGTAATGTTTCAACAAACTCCAAGGATATCATTGGTACAAAAATAGCCACTCAACAAAGGTTATGCTGCCGTAAATAAAAATTCAATGAGCAGATTATAGCACTCACTCCCTGGCTCTTTACTCCTTCACAACCCTCCCGTCCTTCATCACCAGCGCGATATTGTCGTTATTCTCCAGAGAGCGGATATCCTGAATCGGATTCGTTTTCGCGATCACCACATCTGCCAGTTTGCCCGCTTCGAGAGTCCCGACCTCATCCTCCCAGCCGAGGCATTGCGCCGCGATCTTTGTCGTCGCGACGATGGACTCCATCGGCGTCATGCCGATATTGACCATCAAACCGAGTTCGCGCAGGTTGGTTCCGTGCGGCATCACGCCCGCGTCCGTGCCCATCGCGATCTTCACTCCCGCCTTGTGGGCGCGGGCGATGCTCTCGCTGTGGATTTCGATCACTTCCTTCGATTTGCGGATTCCATATTCGGGCATACCGCCTTTTTCTCCCGCTTCCAACACGGCGAGCGGCGCAAGCAGGGTCGGCACGAGGAACGTCCTATGTTTGAGCAGTAACTCGATTGCTTCGTCGTCGAGATAAATGCCATGTTCGATCGAATGGATTCCGGCGCGCACCGCGTTCTTGATTCCCTCCACGCCTTGCGCGTGCGCCATCACTTTCACGCCGCGCCGATACGCGGCTTCGCGCACGATCACCTCCAACTCTTCGGGTGAGAACTGCGTAAATTCGGGATGATCCGTTGGGCTGAGCACGCCACCTGTCGCGCAGATCTTGACGATGTCCGCGCCCGCGCGCAGAACCTCGCGCACTTTGCGGCGGCAATCATCCACCCCGTCCACGCGCGAAGCAGGAAAACCGGGGTACGATGGGAACAACTCGAATTCATTTCCTGAGCGCATCCACCCGTCCGCGTGACCGCCCGTGATCGTCAATACACTGATGCTGATCTGCATGCGCGGTCCCAGCACAACGCCCGTCTCCACCGCTTGCTTGACTCCCGCGTCCGCGCCGCCTGCATCACGCACACTGGTAACACCAGCATTCACCGTGTTCTTCATGTATTTCACCGCGTTGAAAAACCGCAGTGAGAACGGAGTGACCATGTCGCGCGCGATGTTCACACCTTCGAGCATCAGATGTACATGCGTATCAATGAACCCCGGCAGGATATAGCCTCCGCCCGCATCAATCTCACGGGTTGGCTGATTCGGCAGACTGAGCGTATCCGCCGCCCCAACCGCGTGGATGCGATTGTCCCTGATCACGAGTCCCGCGTTGGCAAGCGGAGCCTTCCCCGTGCCGTCTATCAACGTACCGTTGCGAATGAGTGTGTAGGTCATCGTGTTTTCCTGATAATAAAGATTGTGTCACCCTTCGGTCGTGTGAGAGATGCTTTGGGGCAACCTGCACCCCTCAGACTGATACATCGTAGTTGATACTGATATTTCCCAGAAGGAATCCAGCAATTCAATCTGGTTCTTCTGAAGTATCCGCCTGCGCGCTATGCCACAACTGACGAAAGGTTTCGCGCACAGACTCGTCCAATGATTCGGCAAACTCAATTGACAACTTCAACGTCGCGATCAAATCCTGCACGTCTGCCAGATCGCGCAGGCGATGCGACGCGCTCATTCCTGAAGCCAACTTTAATTCGATCAGTTTTTCTATGGGAATAATTCGCATCCCGCCGCGTTCGGTAAAAACGACAGACGGGTCGGGAAACGAAACAGGCTTGGGTTTGCCGTCCCCGGGATAACCCCCCGTAACCAAAATTTCAATTCTCACTTGCGTTTCGGTATCTCGGAATGTTTTTTCCGCGCCTGAAAATGCCAGCACATACCCGCGTCCCTCAAATTTTTCCTTGAAGGCTTCCAGTCCCTTGCGCGTCATCAAAATATCCACATCCTGTGTCATGCGCACGAACCCATGCGCCGCCAATGCCAGACCGCCGACCAGCGCGTACGGTATATTTGCCTCCCCCAAACGACGCGTCAGATTTTGCAACGTGGTGAAAACGTCTCCACGAGCCATATAGTATTTGCTCGCTTCCTCGAGGAGCGCGAGATAGTTATCTTGCAAACGCGCTTCGTACGTGGTCATCGTCAACCCATTTTACATCTTCACCGCCCGTGTGGCAATGTAGTTGGGATGATATTTGCTCAACAGAGAATCGGGCATCACATCTTCATAGAGATCGGTGATGACAAACCCCGCCGCACATTGACCGCCGAGCAGGTCTGTCAGCGAGTGACCAAACTCAAGCGGAAAGCCTTTTGCAAGATACTCATCCAAATCTTCTTGCGCGAGACTGGTCACATCTGAATACGGTATCGAGTATGCCACTTCGAGAATGCCCTCATCAATTTTGTATAGATCGAAAATGTAATGAACAGGGTTCATCGCGCCGCTCATCAAAACTCCGCCGCGACGGAGCACGCGATGACTTTCGCGCCAGACTGCACGAACATCCTGCATGAAAACTGTCGAGCATGGATTAAAGATCAAGTCAAAAGTGCTGTTTTCAAATGCGGACAAGTCCGCCGCATCGCCTTCAACCGTTTTGAGACTCACCTCTTCTCGTTGTGCCACGAACTGGTCTTGCGCTAATTGAGCCGGCGAGTTATCGAAGACAGTCACCTTCGCGCCGAGCGCGGCAAAGATCGGTCCTTGTTGTCCGCCCCCAGAAGCGAGGCATAACACCTTTGCGGCTTTGAGCGGAGGAAACCAGCGGTGGGGAACCGGGATGTTTTCGGTGAGCAAAACCTCGAATTCTCCGCGTTTCGCTTTTTCGATCTCTTCGTGACTTACAGGTTGAGTCCAGCGGTTTTTCGATTCGACTTCGCGATTCCACGCCTCGCGGTTATAAGAACGGATATCCATGATGGCTCCTTGTCGGAATTGTACAATGAAAATCCCCGCCGAATTTCGACGGGGATGGTTTTTGCTTGAATTCGATTTATGGGTTTGGTGTACCTTGAACCGCAACTCCAACCCATGTAAATGCGCGTTTCTCGCTGACCGCGCCCGCGGATACCCACAGAGGCTGACCCTGTTCGTCTACGCCGTTCTGTCGGACGGTCGTGACCCACCACCGAATCAAGTGAGCAAGATTATCGTTCGGTCGGAATGAAGTCGGCACGATATATTTTGTGTCGGTCACGTAATCGGTAATGCGCTGTTCGCCTGTCGTCACGTCCTCGACGATGACTTGATATCTCTCATTGTCGCGCAGTGTGCCGACGGATGCCCATTGCAGTGTGACCACATCGTTCGCCAACGTGAACGCGGCGCCGTCCGCTGGGAGAAGCAAGTTCGGTGCGGGATACGGAGGCGGTAATGTCGCCGTGGGGGTTGGTCCCGGCGTGGCGAATCGTTCGCACAACGGAATCACCAAATTCTGCCCGATGAACACGTTGTCGGTCGAGAGTCCGTTGTAGAACTTGATCGCATCCTGCGGGACGTTGTAGTTTAGCGAGATCGTCGAAAGCGTATCGTTCGCCTGCACAGTGTACGCGACCTTTTCGCATGCTTGCGCGGTCTGTGTGGCTTCGTTTGGAATTTCAGTCGGCGGCGGCGCGGGCGTGGCGGTGGGGTAGGGAATCTTCAACACTTGGCCGACGGATACGAAACATTCGGAGGATAACTGGTTCAGAACGATAATGCTTTGCACCGAGATCTTGAACGTCGCCGCAATGACGCCGCACGTTTCGCCGTCGCGCACAGTGTAATCGAACGGCGGAAGGGGCGTCTCCGTAGGAATGGCTGTGCCGGTCGGCAACTCGGTTGCGGTTGGCGTGATCGTGGCGGTTTCAGTTGTTGTCCCCTCTGCCGTCGGCGTAACGAGCGAAGCGGGCCCGATGCCTGATTGCAAGCCGAAGTACACGCCGACCGCGCCGATCAATAACACGATGACCATGGCGGCGAGCGCGGCGGGCAAACTGAGTGTAACCTCAGGCATACGGCTGGCTTGCACCACCGTATCCGCTTTTTTTGCTTTCACGGCGGCTTTGGTTTTGAGTTCGGTTCCGCACACGAGACAGCGCGTGGCGTTCTCGCTCAGGCGCGTTCCGCATGTGGGGCAGATCTGTGATTTTTGAGATGCAGGCTCTTGGAGCATAGCGGCGGGAATTATACCATCGAACAAAATTCGGACTTTTCAGCAGAATCGCCCGATTTTCCGCCTTCACAACGTTCAAAACGGGGTCTGAAAGACTCCTTAGTCAGTTACTTGCTCGAACGATTCTTGTGGCTGAGTGCAACAGGAAGTCCAAGAAATTTTCCGAAGCGCTCCGCGGCGTCGGCGACCATCTTCTTTTCTACATCGCTTAATTTTACGACAAGCTCCAACTCTATTGCCGCTCTTTTCTTTTCTGTCGTTCGCTTCCAGCCGCCGACCAGCTGACCGTTTACAAAGACGAGGTGGGCAAGGAATGCCGAGCCATCCATTTTGACGTGCGACTCGCCAAGCCGCTCGCCGATCGCGCTGCGATCCTTGAAACCGATGAAGTACTCGTCGTAATTTGGGAGCAAATGGACAATGGGCTTTTTCGGTGTCTTAGGTAGACTCGACTCAGCAAACCAATATGTTCGCCCGTTTAGCGCTTCGTTCTTCAATTTTGGCTGGGTGATCTCGATGCCGCGTTTCGCGTCGCTGACGGTTAACCCCGACCACCATGCGAAGTCGTTGACCGTTGCTGGACCGCGCGTGAAAAAGTAGCGCTTGGTCAATTCCGCGAGCGATTCATCGCGGCTGATCGGCTTGGCAGGCGGCGCGCGCTCTTCGAGTAAGGCATACGTGAACTGATTGCCCCGTTTTCCGCCGCTACAGATAATACCCCCAACTCTGCGTACATCATCAGATAACTCAAGCGAAATCTATCTGCCTTGATCCCGGCTTTCGCAAGAGCGGACGCCAGTTCCGTGCGTGTGAGTTGCTTGCCATCTCGCAAAGCCTTTTCCAGTGTGACATTGCTCTTTCTGAAGGTGGCTTTGTCTAATCCTGATTGGTGATACATGTACGCGCTTGCCTGATGAACGCGCGGCGCGGTGAGCTTCAGGAGCCAACGGATATCTTTCGGGGCGACGAAATGCCAGGTGGGCCGCATCAGGTGAGTGCGCAGGATCGAACCGTCGTCGAACAGTTTGTCCAGTGCGGCATCGGAGCAATCCTTCAGCCTTTGCCCCAATCCCCACTTTGCCCCGGCGTAATCCTGTGCCTGCACCGCGCCGAGTTGGGTTACGATGTCGAGTGCGTTTTTGAAAATAATTCTGGAAAGACCCTGGTTATGAAGACGCCGACGCGCGACCTCGGTGTGGTTCATGGCGGCTTTGGTCCGAGATGCTCTACGAGCAGGTGCCAACGGTTATTTTCGTTGACCAGCACAGACGTCCCTCGGCCTCCGCCGCTTGCTGGCTTGTCTTTGATGATCCCGCTCCATTGAAAATCAAAAAGATAAACGGCGGTCGTTTCGCTCTTAACAACCCAATGCACATTCGTTATTGAGTACTCTTCGTCTTTGATGAGCGAGAAATTTTTCTCGAACGCGGCTTTCACCGCATCTCTGCCCTTGTGCACGGTGCCGCTGGAAAATGTGACGCACGCGTCGTTGTGTACAAGCGGCTCGACGCGGCTCCAGTCCTGGCTTGCCAATGCCTTTTCATAGGCTCGAATGAATTCTTCGGGGGTCATGTTCTGCTCCTAACGTGGTTTTCTCTGCTGCGGTGCGGGAAGTTAGTGATCGCAATTTTGAATTCGATTATACTTTGTCGCACTAGCCCAAAAACTATAAGAAAGTTCATATGCCTCCTCTAATTGAATGCATCCCCAACTTCTCCGAAGCGCGGCGGCCCGAAGTGATAGACCAGATCGTCGCCGCCATTCAAGCGGTCAACGAAGTGAAACTTCTTGATCGTTCATCCGACCTCGACCACAACCGTACCGTGCTGACATTTGCCGGCTCGCCTGCGGGTGTCGAAGAAGCTGCGTTCCGCGCCATTCAAACAGCGGCCGAACTCATTGACTTGGATAATCACACCGGTGAGCATCCGCGCATCGGTGCGACAGATGTCTGTCCGTTCGTGCCGCTCAACGGCGCGACGATAGACGACTGCGTCGCCATCGCCAAACGCTTAGGTCAACGCGTGGGCGACGAACTCAGTATCCCCGTCTATTTATATGAAGCGGCGGCGACCCGTCCCGAGCGCGTCAACCTTGAAAACATCCGCAAGGGTCAATACGAAGCGCTCAAGACTGAGATCGAGTCTGACGCGAATCGGAAACCTGATTACGGTCCGAGCAAACTTCCTAAAGCGGGAGCGACTGTCATCGGCGCTCGCAATCCGCTCATCGCATTCAATGTGTATCTCACCACCGACGATGTAGGTATCGCGAAGAAAATTGCGAAGGCTGTCCGTCACTCTTCCGGCGGTTTGCGTTTTGTAAAAGGTCTTGGTTTGCTTGTGGAGGGTCGCGCTCAAGTTTCGATGAACCTTACTAACTTTCATGAAACGCCAGTTGCCCGCGTGGTCGAGTTCATCCGACGCGAGGCTCAACGATACGGGGTTGGAATCCATCACAGCGAACTCGTTGGGTTGATTCCGCAAGAGGCGTTGGTGGACGCGGCGGTCTGGTATACCCAACTCGATCAGTTCGACAAAGTTCAGATTTTGGAATCTCGACTCTATTCCGACGATGGACGTTCGACTATGGACGGTCAATCGTCCGCGGTCTACGGTCTATCGGCCCCCAAACCTGCTTCATTCTTGGACGAGCTGGCCTCTGCCCTGCCCGCTCCCGGAGGCGGCTCCGCCGCGGCGTATGCCGGCGCGATGGGAGCCGCGTTGGTTGCCATGGTCTCCAGGCTCACCATCGGACGAAAAAAATATGCTGATGTAGAAGCCGAGATGCAAGCCGTGCGTGTAATGGCTGAAAAACTTCGCGCTGAGATGACCCAGGCAGTGGAGGATGACGCCGCGTCGTTCGAAGCAGTCATCGGCGCGTTCAAATTGGCGAAAGATACAGAAGAACAGCAAAAAACGCGCACTGCCGCAATTCAACTTGCCACGTTGAACGCCGCGCACATTCCGCTACATTCGGCAGAGATGTCGGTCAAGATCATGGAACTCGCGGTCAAGTGCGCAGAGCATGGCAACCTCAACGCCATCAGCGACGCGATGTCCGGTTTTGCCATGTCTCGCGCATCATTGACCGCCGCCGCCTACAACGTGCGCATCAACGTCAATTCCCTGCCGGATAAATCTGCCGGAGACGATTACATAAGTGGGCTCGTCGGACTCGAGAAGAAAGCGGACACCCTCGAAAAGAAAATCCGCAAGATCATGAAAGACCGCGGAGGGATTTAATCCGTTGTCGCGAGGGAAGTTTACAACCTAGCGAATTTATGAATCGAATATCGAGCCTGTTGTCGGTGATGTTTCTGTTTGCCTCGTGTGCGCCTGTGCAAATCGCAACCCCGACTCCTCGGCCAACGGCGACAGCCAGCTCGCTCCTCAAACCGGTTCTCACCTCACTTCCTCCGACCCGAACGGCAACAAGTTCTCCAACGACTACACCAAGCTCAACGCCTCTTCCATGCGATCCGTTCATCGCCGACTTCTGTATCACGGACGGACACTTCCTCTTCCAACGCCCCATCCTCGCTCCTAGGAACGATACAGTAGATAGGACATATCTCTACGGTTCTACAGCGGACGGGACGCGCGATCCGCATCGCGGTGTGGAATTTGTCAACGAGTTGGGAACTCCTATCCATGCCGCGGGTGAAGGCATCGTAATTTTTGCGGGACCAGATGATGTGGCGATCTACAGTCCGTGGCGGATCTATTACGGCAATCTTGTTGTTCTTGAACATGAAAACGATTTGTTCACTTTGTACGCGCATCTTTCAAAGATCGTTGTCGAAGCCGGGGATATGGTGAAAACGGGCGAGAAAATTGGAGAGGTAGGACGGAGCGGCGTGGCAATCGGAAGCCACCTGCACTTTGAAGTTCGCAGCGGGGATGTGCAAGATTACTTTTCCACACAGAACCCTGAATTGTGGTTGGTCCCGCGTCGATCGTTAGGCGCCATCTCGTTGTCGATCTTGAATTCCAGTTCGACATTCCAGCGAGCGAAGATTACCTTGCAACATTACCCCGCCTCCGATGAAGTCCTTGGCGTGTACTACTTTGATACGTACCATCCCTCGCTGGCAATCGGGAATGAAAATGCCGCCATCGGCGACCTCGCCGCTGGAAAATATCGAATTACTCTGATATACAACGGTCAGATTTATGAAAGGTGGGTTGAAGTAGAATCCGGCAGACTTACCGAAGTTGTAATTGTTGTCAAATAACACATCATTGTCATGTAGCGAGCATATAGGAGAAACTATGGGACTCAAACCCGATCATTGGATCCGCAAGATGGCAGCCGAGCAGAGGATGATCGAGCCGTTTGTTGATAAACAGGTTCGGCAGGGCGTTATATCCTACGGCGTTTCTTCATATGGATACGACATCCGCGTCGCAGATGAATTCATGATTTTTACGAATGTTCATTCTGCCATCGTTGACCCCAAGAACTTCGACCCGAAGTCCATGTTCGAGTTCAAAGGTGATGTGTGCGTTATCCCGCCGAATTCGTTTGCGCTCGCGCGCACCATTGAATACTTTCGTATTCCCCGAAAAGTCCTCACCGTTTGTTTGGGTAAGTCTACTTATGCGCGCTGTGGATTGATCGTCAATGTGACGCCTTTTGAGCCCGAGTGGGAGGGTTACGTCACGCTCGAAATCTCGAACACCACACCTCTACCTGCCAAAATTTACGCGAACGAAGGTTTGGCGCAAGTCCTGTTCTTTGAAGCAGACGAGGAATGCGAAGTCTCGTATGCAGATAAGAAAGGGAAGTATCAAAAACAACAATCCATTGTCCTGCCGAAGCTTTAATCAAAAACCCTCAAGTGATCCGCTTGAGGGTTTTCCGTTATTGGATTTCCTACGCCGACTTATAACTCTTGGCGTCGTCCATTGCTTTTTTCACGTTGACAAAGGGCAGAACGATCAAGCCTGCGATGAAGTAGAAGATCAAAGCGATGATGCCATAGCGCAAGCTGCCAAATATCTGGTTTGCCAACCCGAAAATCAAGGGACCCGTCCACGATGTGCCACGTTCACTGACCTCATAAAACGAATAGAACTCGGCTTCTCTTCCCTTGGGAATCATTTGCGCGAACAAACTGCGGCTGATCGCTTGCGAACCGCCAAGCACTAATGCGATGAAAATGCCAAGCACAAAGAACTCGGTAACACGCGATTCACCCTGTAATCCACTGTAAGCGTATATCACTACACCGGACCAAATTATCAAGCTTACAACTATGGATTGCTTGGCTCCGATCCACTTTGCGAGCCTGCCCCAGAACAGTGCACCGCCAAATGCGACGAATTGAATCATCAGGATGACGGCGATCAACGTGTCCTGTGGAAGTTCCACGCCGCCGCGGGCGATGGGAGCCGCGGCAAACGTGGATGAAACAGCGATCACTGTTTGGATACCGTCGTTATACAGAAAGTATGCCAGCAGGAATTTGAGCGTCTCTGGGAAGTGCTTTACCTCGCGGAAGGTTTTCCCCAGTTGTTTGAATCCGATGCTTACATAGTTCTCGCCTTGCGGAAGAGATCTTGCCGCGTGCCGTGGGCGCAATCTTTGCCATGTAAGAAAGGCAAAGCCTATCCACCAAATGCCCGCGGAGGCGAGGTTGATTCGGACGGCGAGATCGCTTGGCACGCCGATATCTTCGCTGAAAATGAAGAAAGCTAAATTCAAGGCAAGTAGAATGCCGCCACCGAGATATCCCATTGCCCACCCGTAGGAAGAGACGCGGTCTCTTTCCTCTTCGGTGGCGATGTCGGGTAGGTAAGCATTATAAAAGACGATTGCCGCGCCAAAGGAGAGGTTCGCAATGATAAAAAGCAAGCCGCCCAGCCACCACGTGGGGCCGACAACAAAGAACATGGCGACCGTACATACGGCGCCGATGGTCGCGAAGATCTGCATCATCCGCTTGCGCAGATGGGAATAATCTGCGATGGCTCCGAGTATCGGGAGAAACAACACTTGCAGAAAGACCGAAAGAGAAATGCAATAAGGGAGGAAGGAATCGGGGGCAACCGGTATCCCGAAGAAGCGCGCCAAGCCGTCGGCATGCGCCTCCGCTGCTTGTGCGGCAAGGGCGGCAATGTAAGGTCCGAGGAAAACAGTTCCCACCGTCGTGCTGAACGCTGAATTTGCCCAGTCATACATTGCCCAGCCGAATATTTCACGCCGATCATTTGTCATGGGTTGTGCCGTTGCCATCGCGTCCTCCCGCAGGTTTTGGGTTGGTGTCGTATATCTAAACCCCGCGTAACCTAATCGAGTTGCGAAAAGCCTGGAATGTGTTAGAATCACCGCAGTCGCAATCGGATAGCGGGTCAAAATTCATCAGGATTTTCCCTTGCGCATATATAAACCCTCATATATAATCAAGTTTTGCTATCCCGCCAAACAAGCGGGATGGCTTCGTGTGTTTACTGACTCTGGTACGCACCCTGAATTTGAATTGCACCTGTTACCCGGCAAGAACTAAATTCAGGGTTGAGAGACGGTACTTCGTAACGGCGCACAGACACAAAGCCAGGAGCCAGCCGAATGTCTTCTTCTTTACCACGCAAAACTTACGCGCGCATTCCAGTCAACATCAAGTTACCCAATCTTATCGAAGTCCAACTGGACTCATTTGAACGCCTCAAAAAGGAGGGGCTGGGCGATCTCTTCCATGAGGTATCGCCTATTGAATCCTACAACAAGGGGATGAAGCTCTATTTCCCGGGGCGCAGTCCTGAAGCGAAACAATGGGGGCTCAAGTATTGGTTTGGCGACCCGAAGCACAATATTGAAGAATGTGTGGAGCGCGACCTCACTTACGCCAGCCCATTGTATGTATCCGTCTTGCTTGCGGGCGCGGATGTTCCCGAGCCGATCAAGCAGGACATCTTCCTCGGTGACTTCCCGGAGATGACTGACAAAGGTACTTTCATTATAAATGGGACAGAGCGCGTCGTCGTCTCGCAGTTGATCCGTTCACCCGGTGTGTACTTCGAAGCGCCGACGGATCGCGCGACGGGACGCCTGCTCGCGATGTCCAAGTTGATTCCCGACCGCGGCGCGTGGATGGAGTTCGAGACGCGCAAGTCGGATTACATCATTTTGAAGTTCAACCGCAAACGTACCGTGCCTATCACGGTATTCCTTCGTGCGATGGCGGCGGTCAGCGACGGTATCAAAGACTCCCCGCTCAAACTGGGTACCGATGAAGAATTACTGGCGCTGTTTCAGGATGTGGACAACAACCCAGAGCGCTTGTTCATCGCTTCCACTTTAAGGCAGGAGCCCGAGTGGGATTTCTCCGGCGGATTAACCATCGCCGAAGCCGCGCTGATCGAGTTCTTCAAGAAAATGCGCCCAGGCGACCCTGCGACGCTTGATAATGCTCGCCAGTTCCTTGAGGAGCAGCTATTCGACCAGCGTCACTACGACCTCGAGCGCGTGGGTCGTTATAAGTTGAACCAAAAACTGGATTTGAATATTCCCATCCCTCACCGCACGGTGACTAAAGGCGACGTAATTCGCCTCATCCGTCGCATGATTCAGATCAATAACGGCGTCGAACCCCCGGATGACATTGACCATCTTGGCAACCGCCGCGTGAAGACAGTGGGTGAGTTGATTCAAAACAAGCTTCGCATCGGCTTGCGCCGAATGGAGCGCGTGATTAAGGAACGCATGTCCATCCGCGATCAAGAGCAGTTGTCACCGGTTACACTTGTCAACATTCGCCCGGTGGTCGCGGCATTGCGCGAGTTCTTCGGCTCCTCGCAACTTTCGCAATTCATGGATCAAACGAATCCGTTGGCTGAGTTGCGCCACAAACGCACGCTCTCCGCGTTAGGTCCCGGCGGTTTGCGCCGTGAACGCGCAGGCTTCGATGTCCGCGATGTGCATCACTCGCACTATGGACGCATCTGCCCAATTGAAACGCCTGAAGGTCCAAACATTGGTTTGATCGGTCGTCTGGCGTCGTTTGCACGCGTCAACGAATACGGATTTATCGAGACACCATACCGCAAAGTCTATCGTGTGATGGAAGCGGACAACGAACGATTGGAAGACCGCACACTGCGCGAAAAGGTTGTGGATCCGAAATCGGAAGAGGTGCTCTACGACGCAGGTGAGACGATTGACAGCAAGATGGCAAAGAAACTTGCCAAGATCGGTGCGCCGGTTGCGATTATGCCGTACGTTTCCGATCAGTTCGATTATCTCTCAGCCGACGCCGAGGACAAATATGTCATCGCGCAGGCAAACGCGCCGCTGACCGACAAGAAGGAGTTCGTGCGCGAACGCGTTTCGTGCCGTTATCACTCCGGCTTTATCTTCTCCACACCAGATGCGGTGGATTACATGGATGTTGCGCCGCACCAAGTTGTCGGCATTAGCGCGGCTTTGATTCCATTCCTGGAACATGATGATGCAAACCGTGCGTTGATGGGTTCGAACATGCAGGCACAGGCTGTGCCCCTTGTCCGCCCGGAGATTCCGTTGGTTTCCACCGGCATGGAATATCATGCCGCGTTGGACTCGGGTCAGGTGGTGGTGGCAGAGGCTGACGGCGAGGTAACGTCGGTGACGGGGAACACAATCGTCGTCCGCGAGCGAGGCGGGAGCAACCATACGTATCAACTTCGCAAATACCAGCGTTCCAATCAGTCCACGTGCATTGACCAGCGCCCGGCGGTCGTCAAAGGGCAAAAAATCAAGAAGGGCGATATCATCGCCGACTCGTCATCTACCGAAAGCGGACAACTCGCGCTCGGACAGAATGTTGTCGTTGCGTTCCTTTCGTGGGAAGGCGGCAACTTTGAAGATGCGATTTTGATCTCCGAGCGACTTGTGCAAGAAGACCGCTTCACATCGGTTCACATTGAAAAATACGAAGTGGAAGCGCGCGATACAAAGCTCGGACCCGAGGAAATCACGCGTGACATCCCCAATGTCGGTGAAGATGCGATCAAGGACCTGGACGAGAACGGGATTATCCGCATCGGCGCGGAAGTAGGACCAAACGATATTCTTGTCGGTAAGATCACACCAAAAGGTGAAAAGGAACTCACGCCGGAAGAGCGACTCTTACGAGCGATCTTCGGTGAGAAATCGCGCGATGTGAAAGATACATCCCTGCGCATGCCACATGGCGAGCGCGGCAAGGTCGTGGATGTGAAAGTGTTCACCCGCGAAGAGAATTCCGACCTCTCTGCGGGCGTGGACATGATGGTGCGTGTCTCTGTTGCGCAACGCCGCAAATTGACGGCAGGCGACAAGATGGCTGGACGCCACGGCAACAAAGGCGTGGTTTCAAAAGTTGTGCCGGTGGAAGATATGCCATTCCTCGAAGATGGAACGCCGGTGGATATCATTTTGAATCCGCTCGGTGTTCCCGGCCGTATGAATATTGGTCAAGTGTTGGAGGTGCATCTCGGCTGGGCAGCGCGGCGACTCGGCTATCGCGCGGTGACGCCGGTCTTTGATGGTGCCTCTGAAGAGGAAATTGAAGCGGAACTCGCTCGCGCGTGGATTCTCGACGAAGCCTGGAAAGAGGTCGGCATCAAGGCTTGGGAATGGATCAAGGATGAGGAATACGGGCCCGAATCCATTCAGGATGACGATGAGGTCCGTCGCCTCTATCTTGAAGAGTGGTTGAGCAAACGCAAGTACGATGTCTACGATCTGGGCGATCCGGAATACGCGCGTCAATCCACAGCGAATGAGTGGCTCCGCGATCGCGGTTATGACCCGGACAAGATTTTCTATCCGGAGGATATGAATCCGCGGGAGCGCGAGGAATACAATAACGCTGCGGTCAGCGCCTGCCTGCGTTTGTGGATCGAAACTGAGGGACACACCGGCAGAGTAGCCGAGGCCCGGTTGATGGAAGTGGCGCAGGAAATCGTTCATACGACGGGTCATCCTTTGCCCATCCTCGGCAAACAGATTCTTCGGGACGGGAAAACCGGCAATCCGTATGACCAGCCGGTAACGGTTGGCGTGATGACCATCCTCAAACTGCACCATCTCGTTGAAGACAAAGTCCATGCGCGCTCGACGGGCCCCTACAGCTTGGTCACCCAACAGCCGTTGGGAGGCAAGGCGCAGTTCGGCGGTCAACGGTTCGGTGAGATGGAAGTGTGGGCGCTCGAAGCCTACGGCGCGGCATACACCTTGCAAGAGATGCTCACGGTCAAGTCGGATGATGTGCAAGGACGCGTCAATACCTACGAAGCCATTGTCAAAGGCGAGCCCATCGAGGAGCCGAGCATCCCGGCGTCGTTCCGCGTGCTCGTTAAGGAGTTGCAGTCGCTTGGGTTGGCGGTGGAAGCTGTCAACGAAGGCGGTGACGTGGTCAGGTTCGGAAAGGACGAGGAGAAACAGCATCCGCCCAGGATGGATACGGGTCTGCTTGGGATCGGAAATAACATCGTCAGCAAGCGAAAATCTTGACGATTATGTTAAGAGCGTGATAAAATCTCGCTCCGTTGCCAATCGAAAAAGCGGCAATTGACCCCCGCTAAGCATGGCACTACCTGATGAGGCCATCAATATCCTTGTGATGGCCTCATTTTATGCAAATATCATATGAAGAAAGTAGTACTGGAGGCTGAACGTGCCGACAATCAATCAAATGATCCGCAAAGGACGCAAGACCAAAAAGGCGAAGAGCAAGGCTCCCGCCTTTCAATTCACGTTGAATACGTACAAACAGCGCCGTGTTCGTCAGGATAAGGGCGCGCCGCAAAAACGCGGGGTGTGTACGGTTGTTCGCACCATGACGCCAAAGAAGCCGAATTCCGCGCTTCGCAAGATCGCCCGTGTGCGTCTGACCAACGGCATCGAAGTGACCGCCTACATCCCCGGCGAAGGTCACCAGTTGCAAGAGCACTCTGTGGTACTGGTGCGTGGTGGACGTGTGAAAGACCTGCCCGGCGTGCGTTACCACATCGTCCGCGGCTCCCTCGATACAACCGGTGTCGCGAATCGGAAGCAGGCGCGTTCCAAGTACGGCGCGAAGCGTCCCAAGTAAACGGATGGAGTAGTAAAAGATGCGAAGAGCAAAACCTGAACGACGGGAGATCCTTCCCGATATACGATACAAAAGCGTGAATGTACAGACCATGGTCCAGCACGTCTTGAAACGCGGCAAGAAGAGCGTTGCCATCGGCGTTGTGTACGGCGCGATGGACTTAATCAAAGAGCGCACTGAGAAGAATCCGCTGGACGTCTTCGAAGGCGCTCTTAAAAATGTTTCGCCCGTGATGGAAGTCCGTCCGCGGCGCGTAGGCGGCGCGACCTATCAGGTGCCGATGGAGGTCTCCTCGGATCGGCGGACTACGCTGGCAATTCGTTGGATTCTGGTCGCGGCGCGTGAACGCTCCGGCAAATCTTTCCCGGACAAGCTCGCCGGCGAATTGATCGACGCGTTCAATGAAACCGGCGCGGCGATCCGCAAACGCGACGAGACGCACAAAATGGCGGAAGCCAACCGCGCATTTTCACACTATCGCATCTAATTTTGATTCTGAAACTGATAAGGTAACCACTAGAGAATGGCTCGCGTGTATCCGATCGAGAAATATCGAAACATTGGCATTATCGCCCACATTGACGCCGGTAAGACCACAACGACCGAGCGTATTATGTTTTATACCGGCAAGACTCACCGCATCGGCTCTGTGGATGACGGCACGACGGTGACGGATTGGATGGTGCAGGAGCGCGAACGCGGCATCACGATCGTGTCTGCGGCGGTTTCAGCGGAGTGGAAGGGATATCAATTTAATCTGATTGACACCCCTGGTCACATTGACTTTACAGCCGAGGTCCAGCGTTCGCTTCGTGTATTGGATGGTGGGGTGGTGGTCTTCGACGCCGTCCAAGGCGTTGAACCGCAGAGCGAGACGGTCTGGCGTCAGGCAGATCGCTACGGCGTCCCGCGCATTTGCTTCGTGAACAAGATGGACCGCGTCGGCGCATCTTTCGAACGGACGATTGAGACGATCAAGGATCGCCTCGGCGCCAACCCGATCCCGATGCATATGCCGATTGGTTTCGAGGCTTCGTTCAAAGGCGTAGTTGACCTGCTCGAGCAAAAAGCCGTTATTTGGGAGGATGATCTCGGTAAAGAGCCGAAATTGACTGAAATCCCGGCGGATTTGGTTGACAAAGCGAAAGAAGCACGTGCTCTCATGGTGGAAAAGATCGCAGAGCTCGACGATGAATTGACAGTCAAGTTCCTTGAAGCGCAGGAAATCAGTATTCCTGAATTGAAAGCGGCTCTCCGCAAGGGTGTTATCGCAAACAAGGCTTATCCCGTTTTTTGCGGTTCTTCATTAAAGAATAAAGGCGTTCAGGTCTTGCTGGACGCAGTCATTGATTATCTTCCATCCCCGGCAGATATTCCTCCGGTCAAGGCGACGGACGACGACGAACAAGAAATCACGCTGCCTGCCGACGATAGCGCGCCGCTGGGCGCGCTGGTCTTCAAGATCGTCACCGATCCTTATGTAGGTCGTCTGGCTTATTTCCGTGTTTATTCGGGCGTAGTCAGCCAGGGACAGATGTTGAACAATTCGACCAAGGGCAAGCGCGAACGAATCGGCCGTTTGATTCGCATGCACGCTGACCGCCGCGAAGATATCACCGAAGTCCGCGCAGGTGATATCGGCGCCGCGCTGGGCTTCAAGGAATCGTTCACCGGCGACACTTTGTGTGACAACAAGAAACTCGTTCTCGAAAGCATTTCATTCCCAGAGCCTGTGATCTCGATAGCCATCGAGCCGAAGAGCAGTGCCGATCAGGAGAAGATGGGTGAGGCGCTCCGCAAACTTTCGGAGGAAGACCCGACGTTCCGCGTCCGCTCGGATGAAAATACAGCACAGACAATTATCTCCGGCATGGGCGAGCTGCATCTCGATATCCTTGTAGACCGCATGTTGCGAGAATTTCGTGTGCAGGCGAATGTCGGAAAGCCGCGCGTGGCTTATCGGGAATCGATCACCCGCGCTGTTCCCAAAGTGGATCACAAGTATGCCAAACAGTCGGGTGGCCGCGGTCAGTACGGCCACGTGACGATCTCGCTCGAGCCCGGCCAACGCGGCAGTGGAATCCTGTTTGAAAACAAGATCGTGGGCGGCGCGGTTCCGAAAGAGTATATTCCGGCGGTTGAAAAAGGAATCAAAGAAGCGGCGGATAGCGGTGTGTTGGCTGGTTATCCGGTTGTAGATATGAAGATTACTCTCTTCGATGGCTCCTATCACGAAGTAGACTCCAGTGAAATGGCATTCAAAATGGCAGCATCCATGGCATTCAAGGAAGGTGTTCAAAGAGGTTCGCCTGTCCTCTTGGAACCCATCATGAAGGTGGAGGTCGTGGTGCCAGATGATTATCTGGGCGATGTTATCGGGCAGATCAACAGCCGCCGCGGCAGTATTCAAGGTATGGAAATTCGCCCCGGCAACGCGCAAGCGGTCCGCGCCACCGTTCCGCTGGGTGAAATGTTTGGTTACGCCACCGAATTGCGTTCCGCAACGCAGGGGCGCGGTGTTTTCAGTATGGAATTTGATCACTATGCGCCTGTTTCGCAGTCTGTGGCGCAGGAAATCATGAAATAAGAAAAGTACTTATATAGAAGGAGAGTAGAACATGGCGAAGGAAAAGTATGATCGGAGCAAGCCGCATCTGAACGTGGGGACGATGGGGCACATTGACCACGGGAAGACGACGCTGACGGCGGCGATCACGAAGGTGGCGG
>Ga0187893_10002591_pt1 | contig 39309 bp, 30 predicted proteins | sample MA1701074metaG_FD_139574 | JGI IMG/M metagenome (GOLD analysis project Ga0187893, IMG submission 139574) | White microbial mat communities from a basaltic lava cave in the Kipuka Kanohina Cave System on the Island of Hawaii, USA - MA170107-4 metaG ...
CGCATGGGCTACGGTGTAATGCCCAAGTGGCTGGTGGACGCCGTTTGCCTGCTGATGGTGAATTGCGTTTCGCACACGGCGAGCTTCACGCAGCGCGCCGGCATCGCCGCCCTCACCGGGCCGCAGGATTGCGTGGCCGCCATGGTCGCCGAGTTCAAGCGGCGGCGCGACGTGATCACGGCGGGCTTCAACCGCATCCCGGGGTTCCGCTGCAATCTGCCGGGCGGCGCGTTCTATTCGTTTCCCAATATCACCGGCACCGGCATCTCCTCCGCCGAACTCGCTCCCAGAGTCCTGAATGAGGCGGGCGTGGCCTGCCTGAGCGGCACGAGCTTTGGCGCCTACGGCGAAGGCTATCTGCGCTTCAGCTACGTCACCGCGCTTGATCAGATTGAGGAAGCGCTTAACCGCATCGAGAAGATGATGAAAGGAGTTCTCGGTTAGGACTCCGCTCGAATGTCGCCAGGAATGGCGACACGGCGTGCAAGAATGCGTGCGCCACAAAATTGCCGCTCGGATCCCGCCACCTGTGTCTCTCCTCGCCCCGCATCTTTGAAGCAGAGTAGGGGACGGGTACCACCCCGTCCCGCGCCGGCTCCAAACTAGGGCGCTACTCTTTTGGCGACCAAGTCAATTGTTCCCTGCCCGCCGTCAACTTGCAGTTTCATCTCGTCCCCGGAAACCGCGGCCTGGTAGTTAAACGTGAATTGCTCGGTCGAGACGGTGAAGGTCAGGTTGTCGCCGTCGGCCTTGCCGTTCGAAATGGGGAACTCGCCGAATGGGCCGATCACGGCGCCCGTGAGCTTGGCGCCCTCGGTCTTCAGCCGGAAGATAAATTCAAGTGTACCGTCAGGCCCTTCGAAGGAGGTCTTCCAATCCCCGCTCGGATCGGCAAACGCGGGCAGCGCCAAGACGAATAGAAGCAGCAGACGGATCAGTTTCATTGTGGCTCTCCTCTAAACGGGGATCGTTTCCCTTTTTTCCAATTTTATGCGGAGTCGTGTCATCAATTCCTCATTTCCAAGTTAATTCGGACAGAGCGACCCAGAAAAAGGCGGCTGCCCGGCCGAACCGGGCGCGCATCCCTTGCACATGGATTCTATGTGGGGTGGAAGGAGTTCGCCAGCGCAATCAGGCAGGCCGCAAGGTTTCTCCCAGCGAATGGCGTTGGCCCCCATGGCAGGAAGCTAAGCGTCTGTGCGTAAATAACTTAGACGCTCAACTGCGGCAACCTGGCCGCGTCCCGTGATTCCTGTCGCCAATCGCTTGATTCGTTGTGAAAAACAAAGAAAGGAAAGAGCGTGTTGCAGGGAATGGCGCAGTCCCGAGACCGGCGGCCTTCACCGCATCCTCCAAAAAACCGCGGCCTGCCAAACCATCAGCCCCAGGCGATGCTCTCTCCTCTGAAAAATTGCCCAGAGAGCGTGGGACAGCGGTCACCAGGACAGGGAATCTCGGACGGCCGGGATCCCGAGCGGGGAAGAACTTCAACAACCGCAAACCCGCAAGACGAAAAGTAGGTAGAGGGTCGTGGCCGGCATGATCACGCCGGCGAGAATGATCCAACGGCGCTTGGCCGAAGTCCGGTGCGGTATTCCGGGGCCGGCTTTCCGCAGGCCGGCATCCTCCGGCCGCAGCACGACGAAGGTCAGGGACCTTGCCGCCCCTTTCTCCCTCGACGAGTTCCTTTGCAGTTTGTGCTCCGCGCGTGGTTCCTCGGTTAACGCCGTCATGCGACTTTCCCTCCTCGGGAATGCGGTCAACAAATTAGACGAACGTTCAACGCCGAGTGTGGGAGCATTCTCTAACGATACGATCCCTGAGCCGTGGGCAGGAGGCATCACTCGAGCCCTTCATGCAGGTCAGAGCAGGGGCGCGGTGGTTTCGCTTTCCTCGCCAATGTACTTCAGGGCCAAGCGGACCTCTTGCACCATCAGGCCGCAGCCGAGGAGCAAGCCGCCGACCCCGACCGTGCCACTGAGCAGTCCGAGGACCGCTGCCACGCGAAACGTCCAGCCGCCGTCGAGAAAGGCGGCGGCAGAACCAAGCACGGCAATCAGCGCCGCGGCCGCAAACGCGCCAAGCGAGGTATAGATAAGCCGCAATGCCCCAAACAGGTGGCGGGCGCGACCGTGAAGAGCCTGGAGCTGCCGTTCCCAGTTCTCGCGCTCCGGGCTTTCCGCCGGAAGCGACGCCAGTTTTCCGGCGACCACACGCGAGCGGTCCACAACGCGGGCGATACGGTTGCCGGTGCCCAGGGCGAGCACCGAGCAGGCATTCGTAAGTACGGCGGGCGCGACAACTGTCGTTAGGACAGCAAAGGGATTTTCGGCGAACGGGCCCATAAGCATTCGGAAAAGTAGAACCTGCTCTCTAGATGCCGACGCCACCCGAAAGGATGCAAGATCTTCCCCTGGGAACAGGGACAGCCATCGCCCGCCGCCGTGCCGAGGACCGGTATCATCCTCATGGGGCGGTTTTGCGGTGACTGCCCCTGGGAGGTGGGCTAGAACGTGATGCCGAACACGAACTCCGCCTGATTTTGTCGGGAATTGGCGGGGCCCGACATCAGGCTTCGCTGGAACCAGCGGGTGAGACGCAACTCGAAATCCACCTTCAGGCCGACGTCGTCCCGCAATTGCACGCCTGCTCCGAGCACCGCCCCGGCGGCGAAATCATGAGCGGGACCAATGGGCGTTGTATCGGTGTCTCGCAAGAGGTCTTTATCGATGATCTCGCATGTGGAGCGCACGTTGCCGGCCGCGCGAAAGGCGATGCCTCCTGTAAAGAAGGGCCGTGTGCCTTCATCGCCGCGGGCTTTCGTGTAGTAGCGGGCGAGGATTGGCACATCCCAGAAATCCGCCCGCGTTTGCTCGGTCCGTCCTTCAATCAGGTCATCGATCTCACCGTCGTCCTGCTCGTAGAGGTTGATCTCCGTGTCGTAGCCGGCGCGGCGAAAGAGGATATCGGCCCCGATGTCGATCTTTTCCGTGAGATCGTAGCGGATCGTGCCTCCGATAGCGGCGCGCCACGATTGGGAATCGACGGTTGTCGTCAAGATCGTGGGCGGCGTTGTTGTTGAGCTGGCCTGGGTGCTGTCGGCGTTGTTCACCAAGCCTGAAAAAAGAACACCGCCGCGCAGTCCATAGGAAATGCGGCGGGGAGGCGGCTCATCGGGCGCCGGCGTCGCCGGGCGTTGCGCACTTGCGCCGAAAACCCATATTGCAGAGAGCAATAATATCCGAAAAAGCATAGGTCTTTTTTCCATTCGAAAGAGAAACATGTACAAGTCTTTCCTCCAGTGATCTCGTGCGTTGGGAGCTCGTTCGGCGAGCGAAACAGGTGTTCCAGACCCCCATGCTTGTCTATTACGGATCACGTGAATGCGCCGGGTACCGCGAGGAAGTTAAGGATTTGTAAAAGATATTTCGCGATTGCTATCACGGATATTACTGACTGTTTTCTAGACTGGCGCGTGCTCGAACTGTCACCAGAGAATCGATGCGAAGCGGGCGGGTGGTGCGAGAACTGAGGCTCCCGCATCACCGCTGTGTGAGCAAAAGAGATCGCAAGAATTCTGCAGGAGGGTGGCTAACGCGGCAAGCAGTCAGCCGAGAAACTTGTAGCCCATGCCATGCACCGTGACGATCCAGCGGGGCAGTTTCGGATCGTCTTCGAGTTTCTGGCGTAACCACGAAACATGAACGTCGACGGTACGGGTGGAGGGCGTTGAGCGGTAGGCCCAAACTTCGCGCAACAGAGTTTGTCTCGACAGAGTCTTGCCTCGGTTGGCGATGAAGTACTTCAGGAGCTGAAATTCCTTGGCGGAGAGATCGAGGAGACGGCCGTCACGGAGAACTTCGGTTCGGAGGAATTCAACGCGAACGGAGCCGAAGTGATAGTGGGAAATGGCGTCGGGAGCCGCGATCGAACGCCGCAGCAACGACTGAACACGAAGTAACACTTCCTCAACGTCGACGGGTTTCGCTAGGCAGTCGTCCGCCCCGATCCGCAAGCCAACAATTTTGCCGTTGCCTTCGGCGCGGTCGGTGAGCAACAAAATCGGTATGTCGCAACCAGTCCGGCGAAGCGCCTGGCAAACGTCGAGGCCGCTGACCCGCGGCAGGGTGGCGTCAAGAATGAGAAGATGGAAGCCGCCCGTGATCGCCTTCGCGAGACCGTCCAGCCCATCGGCCACTGTCTCGACGCTATATCCTGCGCGCCGCAGGCGATCCCAGAGACTAAGACGCAGGTCTTCGTCATCCTGGGCCTGTAAAACGCGGGGTGACATAAGCGAAGGGAGCGTACGGGTTGTTCTAAGAGTAGTCCGGTTTTGTAAGAACCTCGTGTAGAACCTGTAAAGGATTGTAAAGGTCCTTCCACTCTGTACATTGATTACGCTTGGCCTCAGGCGGAATGGTTCATTTTGCGGTTATTTGACAAACCTGCGAGGAACGGCGGACGCGCGCGCCACGTCAACGAAACCATGTGGCAGAGGTGCGGGATCCTGAGGGGCCGTTCACCGGGCTTGTCCGGCGTGCTGCTGGCCGGCTTCGCGCTTTCTATGCTCGCGCAGGACGATACGGTCTTTTCGACGGGCGTGAACGTCGTAAATGTGATTGCGACTGTACGGGATCAGACAGGCCGGCTCGTCAATGACCTAAGCAAGGACGACTTCACCCTCGAGGAAGACGGCAAACAGCAGACGATTCAGTATTTCGCCCGGCAAACCGATTTGCCGCTAACGCTCGGGCTGCTCGTGGATACGAGCATGAGTCAGAGACGCGTGCTTGATCAGGAGAAGGCGGCAAGCAACCGCTTCTTCGAGCGGGTACTCGATGAAAGCAAGGACCAGGCGTTTGTGATCGGCTTTGACGTGGACGTGGAGTTGCTGCAAGATCTCACAAGTTCCAAAAAGCTCCTTAAAGCAGGCCTCGGCCGGTTGAAGACCCCCGATATACCGAGCCGCGGGGGCTCGCCGCGCCAAAACCTGCAGTTTCCCGGAGGACCGTTCCCTGGAACCAGGCCGGGCAGAAACCGTGGAAGCTGGCCCGGCGGGGCCCGCGGCCCGCGAGGACGGGGCACCGTTGCGAACGGAATCGGGACCGTGCTCTACGACGCGATCTTCCTCGGCGGAGACGACATGCTGCAAAAACAGGCCGGGCGCAAAGCGATGGTCGTAATCTCCGACGGCGTCGACCTGGGCAGCAAAATTTCGCTGGAAAAGGCTGTCGAGGCGGCGCATCGGGCCGGCGCAGTCGTCTATAGCATTTATTTTGCCGATGAGGACCTCCAGGCCAGCGTAAGCGGCAGGGTTGGACGGAGAGGAGGAATGGGCGGCCGGGTCGATGGCGCAAAGATTCTTCAGGAATTGTCTGAACAAACTGGCGGCCACCTTTACAAGCTCACAAAGGAGCTAACCCTTGATGATGTGTTCGATCAGATCGAGCAAGAATTGCGCAGCCAGTACAACATCGGATACACCCCCGATCTTACCGACAGCAGCGGCGCCTTTCGAAAGATTGAGCTGAAGACCAAGAGAGACGAGTTGAAAGTGTTCGCGAGATCGGGCTATTACCCGGCAGGAGAAGCGCATAAACCGCCAGCCCCTTAGCTGACCGGCCGGCGTTCAGATCTTGAGCTGTAAGGCGTCCCGCTTTTTCGTAACGTCCGCTCAACCGAAAGGACTTTACCGAAACACACCGTACAGCACAGCCATCACCAGACACAGCATGGCGGCCACGGCGCGAGGGTCGAGGCGGCCCTTCTCCCAGGGGTGAGCCAGCGCGGCCAGCGGATTCTCCCACGTCAGGCCCTCGATTTTCTCGCGTGGGGGCGGCGGCGTCATCAGGCTTACCAAGACGAAAACGATCGAGAGGATCACCGTCATGTAAAACGCCTGCATCATGAAGGGAATGCCCAAGCCCTGCGTGATCAGCTTTGAGTCACCGATCAACGGCATGTCCACGGTGAAAAGCGCTGCGCCCATGAGGAATCCGAAAATAAGTGTGGCCAAGGCGGCCTGCGCCGTGCCCCGCCTCCAGAAAACGCCCCACACAAAAACCGTCGTGATCGGCGGCGCCAGGTCGGCGGCGATCACCTGCACGGCCTCGAAGATCGACGAGAATTTTTCGCCCTGCGTCGACCAGAGCATGGCCAGCAGCATGATGATCACTGAACTCCACCGGCCGATCCTGACCTGCTGCGCGTCGCTCGTCGCGGGGCGAAGCCGGCCCACGATATCGACGGCAACCAACGTGGCACATGAGTTCAGCGCCGCCGCGATGGTGCTCATCAGCGCGGCCAGCAACCCCGCCGAGATGAGGCCGCGAAGTCCCGTGGGCACCAGCTTTTGGATCAGGAACGGCAGCGCCTGGTTGGCGTTGGCGCCGATCTGGTCGCGGTAAAGGGCGTAGGCGATCACTCCGGGAAACACCAGAATGACGACCGGCAGAACTTTGATGAAACCGGCGAACAGCGGCCCCAACTGCGCGTCGCGCTCGGACTTCGCCGCCAGCACGCGCTGCACAATGGTCTGGTCCGTACACCAATACCAGATGCCCAGCACGGGATAGCCGAGCACGACCGAGTACCAGGCCAGGCCGATCGAGTTGTCCGCCCAGATCATCGACATCTGCTTCGGCTTAACCGCCGCCTTGAGCTCCGCGAGGGAATGGATGCCGGCTTCCGGCAGGGCTAGCATCGCCAGCACGGTGACGATGATCGAACCGCCCACCAGCAGCACCGTCTGGATCGTTTCGGTGACGACAACAGCCTTCAGACCCCCGAAGACCGTGTAGATCCCCGTAATCGTCGAGATGATCAGAATGGACGTCAGGACATCGATGCCGAAGAACTGCTCAAACACCGTGGCCCCGGCGTAAAGACTCATCCCGATGTGGATGAAGAGAGCCGCCAGAATAGCCATGAAGGCCAGGAACGACCGTGAGCCGGCGCTGAACCGTTTCTCAAGGTATTCCGGCAGGGTCTCGATGCGGTTTCGAAAGTAGAAGGGCGCAAAGACCAGCGACAGGATCACCAGCGTAAACGCCGCCGCCCATTCGAAATTTCCCCAAACAAGACCCTCGTTGTAGCCGGAAGCCGCCAACCCCACCAAGTGAATCGTTGAAATATTGGAGGCGAACAACGCCGCCCCGATGACAACCCAGCCCAGGGAGCGCCCGGCGAGAAAGTAGGCCTCGCCCGTCATCTTCACTTTGCGCGTTGTCCATATCCCGACGAAGAGGATGCCGAGCAGGTAGGCGACGATGATCACCAAATCCAGAACCGGAATCTGCAGCTGAGAGCCGCTCATAGAGACGCCTAGTATACGGCATCGCCGAGGGCGCTACCTAGCTCTCGAGGCAGCTGGAAGGGATGCCTTGCCCGGCCGGCCTGGCGCGCGCGTGTTGTCCCGCGTATAATTGCCAGCCATGAGCCAACTTACTTGGAAACTCCGCTGCCGAAGTCTCGCAGTCGTTGGATTGCTGGCGTTCGTCCTGGCGCCGTCTTTAGCGCAGACGCCGCGGCCGGTCTCGCAAGAGGAATTCGACCGCTGGATGAAGGAGCTGTCGAACTGGGGCCGTTGGGGCAAGGACGATGAACTCGGCGCGCTCAACCTCATTACGCCCGCCAAACGCAGAGCGGCGGCCCAACTCGTGCGTGAAGGCGTGACCGTTTCACTCTCGCACGATGCCGAGACGCAAACCGCCGCCGACAATCCACGGCCTTTCGTGCATGAAATGATCGCCCATGGCGAAACGCCCGATGTCACTTCGCACAGCGACTCTTTCTCCATTGCGCACCACGGCCTGGCGCACACGCACCTCGACGCCTTGTGCCACTACTTCTACAAGGACCGGATGTATAACGGTGTTCCACGCAGCGAGGTCACGGCCGCCGGATCCCGCCGTCTCTCCATCTACCGCGCCAAGGGGGGCATTTTCTCGCGCGGCGTCCTCGTGGACATCCCGCGGCTCAAGGGCGTGCCCTACCTCGAACCAGGGACGCCGATCTATCCGGAGGACCTGGACGCCTGGGAGAAATACGCAGGCATCAAGATTTCCGCGGGCGACGTAGTCTTCGTCCGCTCGGGAAGGTGGGCGCGGCGGGCGGACAAAGGCCCCTGGGCGGCCAGCGATCACCTCGCCGGGTTGCATGCCTCAAGTGCGCGCTGGCTCAAGTCCCGTGATATCGCGGTGCTCGGCAGCGACAGCGCCGGCGAAGTGCGTCCCACTGGCGTGGAAGGCATGCGCGGGCCCGTCCACACGCTGATTCTGGTTGCGATGGGCGTCCCCATCTTTGACAACTGCGATCTCGAGGATCTCAGCAAGGCCTCCGCGGAACGCAAACGCTGGGAATTTCTGCTGACTACGGCGCCCTTGGCCGTGCCCGGCGCGACAGGCTCGGCCTTAAACCCGATCGCGGTGTTTTGAGAGGGAGGTTTTCCTCGGATTGCAAGTTGGGTGAGATGAGCGTAGCGCCCGGTTCCTACGCGGACTTCCACCCGGCCTGGTAGGAGAGGCCGACGTTTAGAATCCGCTGCAGCAATTCCTCGTAGGAGATACCCATGGTTTCCGCCGACTCCGCGAAATCCTCACCGTAGGAGAGATTGGGGTTGGGGTTGGCCTCGAGAAAATAGACCTTGCCTTCGGGGTTAAGCCGGAAATCCAGGCGGGCATAACCCGTCATGCCCAGCAAACGATAGATGCGCTTCGAGAGGCGTGGGATTTTTTCTTCCAGTCCGTCAGGCAGGTTCTTGGCCGCCTCCGTCATGATGCCGTGCTTCGCCTGATACTTGTGGTCCCACTTCACCTTGGCGGTAGCGATGCGGGCCACGCCCTCCGGCATTTTGTCGAAGTTCATCTCCCAGATAGGAAGCGTCTCGAGCCGGTGGTTCCCGAGGATGCCCACGTACAGTTCGCGGCCGTCGATGTACTCCTCGACCAGAGCGTCTGTGTGCAGTTGGTCGTGCACGAAGTCGACGCGGTCTTTCAGCCTCTCTTCGTTCGTCACGATCGACGCTTGCGCGATGCCGAGCGACGCCTCTTCCGTAGTCGACTTCACGATCAAGGGAAATTTCAGGCGGCGCGGGAGTTTCACCTTCTTGCGCTGCGGAAAAACCAGAAAGTCAGGGACCGGGATGCGGTGATACGACATGATTTTCTTGCAGAGCGCCTTGTCTCGCGCCAGCATCAAGCCGCGCGGGTTGCATCCGGTGTAGGGCTGCTTCATGAGTTCCAGAAAGCTCGCCACGTGCTGGTCGTAAAGCGCCACGCCGTGAAATTCTTCCAAGAGGTGGAAGGCTATATCCGGCTTCCAATCGATGATGGCGGTACGGATCACGCCCAGATCGGTTTGGACGCCCAGCGGCCGAACCTCGTGGCCGGCATTCTGAAGACCTGCCACGACGTCATACTCCATCTTCCACTCGGCGACTTCCTTGTCGGAAAGTCCTTCGATGCTTTCCGGCGGCACCAAATCCTCGTGCATCAAAACGAGGACGCGATATTGTTTCATAGGGCGAGCCTGTGGTGACCGTCGTGCAGGTAGTTCATCGTCTGCACGGTAACAAGAACAGTTGCATCCTGCTTCACGCGCCGTTCGGGCAGGTGACGCCGGAGCTTCAATTGCCGGCAGCGCGCGATCATCTCTTGCAGCACCTGGTCAATGGTGTATTGATACTCTCCCGTCCAATAAGCGACCGCGCGGCGCAACTCAGGCCGAATGCGGCTCAGGAATGACGCGGCCGTTTCGCTGCCGCGGTGCTCCTTGGAATCGGAGAACAGCCGGCGCAAGTCACGGTCGTAGAAGTCGGGGTAGCCCGTGGAATAAAGCTCGTGCTTGGCCGCGTAGTACTCGCGCAGAGTCTTGCGAATCTGGGAGACCGGTTCCACTTTCTCACGCGAACGAACCAGCGGCGGAGTATGGGCGATCTCCGACATCAGCTCATCCACGTACTCCAGTTTCTTCTTGGCGGGCCAGGTGGCATAGCGCCGGCGCCAGCGCGACTCGGGATTCAGCCACACGGCGAAGGATTCGGCGAAATCTTCCGAGGGGTGGCTCTGGGCGTACCAGGAGTCCAGGTGCAGCACATAACTCTTGCTGTACGGTTTCGGCTGATAGAACTGGGGATAAGGAATGGATGACCTGCCGAACACTTCCTGCCACTGCCGCCGGCGATGGAGCCGGTAGGCATTGTCGATGGCGTGTCCGGCCTCGTGCCGAAGAATGCGCATGCACCAACCATAGGAACCGCCCTCCACTTCGAGCATCTGGCGCTGTTCCAGCTTCATCAGCCGTGGGTGGGCCAGATAGAACGGGATGGCGACTCCGGGCACGCCGTCGGGAGTGAACCATTCGTCCGACAGCCAAAAATGCGGGCGGGCGCGTATGCTTCGCCTCTCCAGCTCGCCATACAACCGCTCAATGCGCGGTTCCAGCACCGTCCCTTCGATTTTCACCCCAAGGTCGCATATCCGGACATCAAGCAGCTCTTCGTGCTTCATGCCGGCCCAAGCGGGTAGGTGCGATCTGGACCGCGACTTGGTCGTGGTCCGCCGTTTGACGCGTCGTTTGCCTGATTTCATCAGGTTTCACCCTTCCCTAGGCGGGCTCACCGGAAACGCCTCTCGGTGGTCGTGGTCCGCCGCTCGTTGCCGATCCACAACTCAATTTCATTGTGGCGAACACTTGGAGGAAAGTGCTCGCATTTGGGGGCTTTTCGAGTTTTCTGTCGTGCCGTCCCCTTCTCTGGCGTATTCGTGGTCGTTCAGGTCAGATGGCACGGCTAGTCCGGCGCCGCGCGCGCCTTGGAAAGGACCGGCGGATACCCGTTTCTATCGGGGTACTCACGAAGGATACAGGCCCGGTGACGGCCTGCCGCGACCGTGCGCGAGAAAAAGGTGGGGCGCCGCGTATCGGAGGTGAGTTGAGAGCAGAACTCTTCCATGAAAGCGGTCAACTCCTCCGTGTGTGGGATTGCCGCTGAAGCCGCTAAACAATTGCCGTCAGGCAACTTTGGTCGGGCCGCCGAGATTTGAACTCGGGACCTCTTCCACCCCAAGGAAGCGCGCTAGCCAGGCTGCGCTACGGCCCGAACCAATGGTTATTCTACCGTATCTCTGTTTGGGCGGCCCCTGTGCCCTCCGGGGCAGCCGAAACGCCACCGCGCTTGCGTTGATTCTTCGAGAGCAGACCTCCACGCACCCGAGCCATAAGAGGATTTCCTCCCTCGCCCTACAGGCGCCTGCCCCTTGTGGAAACCATTTCACTGTGGGGAAACTCTAACTATTAGAAGGGTTTTGCGGGCTAGTCGGGAGGCGGGCCATGGTCATTGGTGTTCCCAAGGAAATCAAAGATCACGAAACGCGCGTGGGGCTGGTACCCGCCGGCGTAGCCAGCCTGCGGGAATCCGGCCACGAGGTGCTGGTGCAGGCCGGCGCTGGGGAAGGCAGCGCCCTCAGCGACGCGGAGTTCCGGCAGGCGGGCGCCGTCCTGATCGACGACGCAGCCGATGTGTGGAAGCAGGCGGACATTGTTGTCAAGGTCAAGGAGCCGCAGGCCGGCGAAACCGCCTATTTCCGCCGGGGCCTGGCGCTGTTCACCTATCTTCATTTGGCCCCGCTGCCGGAGCTGACGCAGAAACTTCTGGATGCCGGAGTCACCGCGATCGCCTATGAGACGATCCGCGACGACGAGGGCGCACTCCCGTTGCTGATTCCAATGAGCGAAGTGGCGGGACGCCTCTCGGTGCAGCTCGGAGCGCAGTACCTGGAGAAATACAACCAGGGCCGAGGCGTGCTGCTGGGCGGCGTGCCCGGTGTGGCGCCTGCCGAAGTGACCATCATCGGCGGGGGCATCGTGGGAACCAACGCCGCCCGCGTGGCGCTGGGGACCGGCGCGCGTGTCACCGTCATCGACAGGAATCTGCAACGCCTTCGCGAGTTGGACGACATTTTTCTGGGGAGGTTCACAACTCTGGCATCCAACTCAACGAACATTCAGCAGTCTCTCGCGAAATCCGACCTCGTCATCGGAGCCGTTCTCGTGGCTGGCGCCGCCGCGCCGAAGGTGATTCGCCGCGACATGCTGCGCGGCATGAAGAAGGGCGCCGTCTTCGCCGATGTGGCGATTGACCAGGGCGGTTGCGCGGAAACATCCCGCCCCACCTCCCACAGTGAACCTACCTACGAAGTGGATGGGGTCATCCACTATTGCGTTCCCAATATCCCCGCCCTGGTACCGCACACTTCCACGCTGGCGTTGACCAACGCGACGCTGCCCTATCTTCGGGAGCTTGCCGATCTGGGCGTGGACAAGGCGATTGCCAAGAATGCCGCTCTTCGCGAGGGCGTGAACACCTACCGCGGCTCGCTCACCTGCCACGCGGTGGCCGAATCCCAAGGCCGCGAGTGGCAACCGCTGCCGATCGTTTAGAGAGCCCACCGACCGTCCCGAAGCGCTTCACGACCTGCGGTTCCGGCCGAAAGTCTCGCTGGCGCTTTACAGTCCCGTTGCAACAGAGCTACACTCTCCTACCGCTTTGGTGTGAACCGAGCAGGGCTGTGCGCAAAGGATGGTGTGGGATGCGCAACGGCCCCAGGCGCATTCGCCGCGACTCATGCTACTCGAACTGGCAGGCGTGCAAAAGCGTTTTGGAGGCGTACCGGCCCTCAGACAGGGCGACTTGCGCGTCAGCGAAGGCGAAGTGCACGCGCTCGTGGGCGAAAACGGGGCCGGCAAATCCACGCTGATGAAAATAGTCGCCGGCATGCTGCAGCGTGACGGCGGCCTGATGCGCTGGCGGGGCGAGGAAGTCCGCTTTCAACGTCCGGCCGAAGCACACGCTAACGGCATCTCGATGGTGCATCAGGAGTCTCTGCTGGCGCCGCACCTTACCGTCGCCGAGAACATTTTTCTAGGCCGGGAACAGGAACGCGGCCCCTTGCTGGACCATCGGAGGATGGAGCTGGAAACGCGGTCTCTGATCGAGGAGCATGGTTTCCCTCTCGATGCCCGCAGCCTGGTGGGCGAGCTAAGTCCGGCCCAAAAACAGCTTGTCGAAATCTGCCGCGCCATTCACAGCGCCTCGAACCTGCTGATCTTCGACGAACCAACCTCCTCGCTCTCCGATGTTGAGACCGCCGCCGTCTTTCGTATTGTCCGCAAGCTGCGCGAGCGCGGCATGGGCGTCATCTACATCACGCACCGTCTTGTTGAGTTGCGCGAGATCGCCGACAGCATTACGATTCTGCGCGACGGCGAAACGGTGTATAGCGGAGTCTATGCATCCGTCACCACCGAAGAGATCGTCCATCACATGGTGGGGCGTGAAGTCTCCGCGATCTACCAGCGCCAGTCGCTGCCTCCCGGGCGGGAAAGGCTACGCTTTGCCATGGGGGGTCTCAGCCTGAACCTTCACGCCGGTGAAATTACCGGGCTGGCGGGCTTGATGGGCGCGGGGCGGACGGAACTTTGCCAGACACTCTTCGGCCTGCGGCCCGCACCCGGCGCGCGCATCGAGATCGATGGGATCCCTGTGGCCCTTCAGTCCCCGCAGCAGGCGGTCGACGCCGGTATCGCTTTCATCACCGAAGACCGTCAGAGGACCGGCCTTGCTCTAGCCCTGCCCTTGCGGACAAACATCACTCTGGCCCACGTGGACGGGGTCGCGCGCCGCGGATTCATCCAGGCCCGCAGGGAGCAGCAGGTGGCGGAAGGCTATCGCGAGCGCCTGCGCATCCGCGCCGCATCGATCGAGCAATGGGCCGGCCGCCTGAGCGGCGGCAACCAACAAAAAGTCGTGGTGGCCAAGTGGCTGTTCCGCCACGCCAAGGTTTTTCTTTTCGACGAGCCCACGCGGGGCATCGACGTGGGCGCAAAAGCGGAAGTCTTCGCCTTGATGGATGAACTGGCGCGCTCCGGCGCGGCCATTCTCATGGTCAGCTCGGAACTGCCTGAGCTATTGCAGGTGGCCGATCGCATCCTCGTGATGCGCGCCGGCCGGCTGGTTGCCGAGTTGCCGCGCGCGACGACACAGCAGGAAATCATGAGATACGCGGCGGTCGGCGCCTAAACGGAAAAAACGGATGCGGATTCGCTCGGACATGCTGCAGCGGCTTCTGCCCTTTATCAGCCTGATCGCGTTGTTTGTGGGCCTCTCGATCGCATCGCCGAACTTTCTGACGGCGACGAACCTGTCGAGCGTAGTGCGCCAAACGGCCACGATCAATATCATGGCCCTGGGCATGACCCTGGTCATCGTGTCGGGCGGGATTGATCTCTCCGTCGGCGCGATTCTTGCCTTTTCGGGCACCGTCGGCACAATGGCGATTGTCGCCGGCGCGCCGGTCTGGCTGGGAGTGGCGGTCGGCTTGCTGTGCGGGCTGTTCTGGGGTTTTGTGAACGGCCTGTTGGCGACCAGCCTGAAGATTCCGCCCTTTATCGTGACACTCGGCACGCTGGGCATCGTGCGCGGCGTAACGCTCATTCTCTCGCGCGGGTTGCCCGTGGTCGGGCTGCCCCGCAGTTTTGACGTGCTCGGGGAGGGCACTCTGGCCGGCGTGCCTGTAGTGCTGTTCGTCTTGCTTGCTTGCGCCGTGGTCACCCACCTGATTCTGCATTCGACGAAACTCGGCCGCTATACCTACGCCATCGGCAGCAACCAGGAAGCGGCCGTTTACGCAGGCATTCCCGTGGCGAAGTACACCGTCGCGGTCTACGCGATTTCGGGAATGCTTACGGGCCTTTCGGGGATGATCGAGGCCTCGCGCCTGATGACCGGCCAGCCGACCGCCGGGCAGGGATACGAGCTGCAGGTGATCGCCGCCGTGGTCATCGGCGGAGGCAGCCTCACCGGCGGGGCGGGCAGCGTCGTGGGTACCCTCATCGGGGCGTTCATCATGGGTCTGCTTTCGAACGGCAGCGACCTGCTCCGCATCAACCCGTACGTGCAGCAGGCCCTGATTGGGGCGGTGATCATTTTTGCCGTGGCACTCGATGAAGCGCGCAAACGGCGGTTTTCCAAGTAAGAACCCCCGCCGGATATCACCCTGCTTCGCCGGATCGATCCGCTTTGTGTCCGCAAAGCACGTTCTGGCGGACTCTTCACGCCGCTCCCTCGGCTAGTCCCGGGTTCGGCTGCGTTTCGTGAATTCAGGTACAATCAAATCCTGCCCGCTTGCCAAGACTTCCGCTCCTGGCTTTGTTCCGCGGGAACATCCGGTTCATGCGTCACATCCTGTCGACCCATCTTTTTGTCGATCAGCGGCTCACGGCGGCGCTGCTCGACCGCATCCTACGCAGTGGGATCCAAGAGGTTGAGCTTTTCTGCGCCCGGCAGCACCTCGACTATCGCAACAGCAATCAGATCCAGGAACTCGGCCATTGGTTCCGGGATTCGGAGTTGAAGGTGCATTCCGTTCACGCACCGATGTTCAGCGACGACGTTTGGGGCCGCACCGGTCCGCAGTCGACGATTTCACTGACGGAACCCTCGAAGGCCAAGCGCATCGCCGCTACTGACGAGATCAAACGCGCGCTCGAAGTAGCGGAAACGATTCCTTACCGCTATCTGGTGCAACACCTGGGTGTTCCCCACGAGGAGTATTCCGAGGCCAAAGCCGACGCGGCCTTCAACTCGCTCGATGAACTCAGCATCTTCGCGCGCCAGCGCGGCGTGCAGATTCTGCTGGAAAACATCCCGAACGACCTTTCGACCGCGGAACGTCTGAACTACTTCGTCGAAAGCACGCATCTGCCGCTCTTTTTCTGTTTCGACACGGGACACGCCAACATCGGGCGCGGCGTACAGTACGAATTCGAGCTAATGAAGAATCGGATTCGCTCAACGCACATCCACGATAACGACGGCAAGGCGGACAACCACGTTTTTCCGCTCGCGGGCAACGGCGGCACAATCGACTGGGAATCGACCATGGGCCTGTTGCGCTCGGCCGACAGCGACACACCCCTCCTGCTCGAGCTGATGCATGTCGCGGAAATGGCCAATCCTCTGGATGAGGTCAAGAAAGCCTTTGACCATTTGGAGAGGCTGTGAATGGCCGGGCCCGCGCCGCTCATTCGGATCGATCAGGCCCGGGAATTTGACGGCCAAACCGTCACTCTGCAGGGCTGGGTGCACAACCTCCGGCGGTCGGGCAAGATCGCCTTTCCCACCTTCCGTGACGGCTCCGGATTTATACAGGGCGTCGTCGTCAAACAGGACGTACCGGAAGAAATTTTCGAACGCTGCCGCCACCTGACGCACGAGTCGTCGGTCCGCGTGACAGGAAAGGTCCGCGCCGACGAACGCGCCCCCGGCGGCTTCGAGCTTGACGTTTCCGATCTGGAAGTGGTGCAGGCGGTGCCGGCCGACCAGCCGTTTCCGATTACACCCAAGGAACACGGCGTTGAGTTTCTGATGGACCAGCGCCACCTCTGGCTGCGCAGCCGGCGGCAACATGCCATTTTGCGCGTGCGCCACGAAGTGATCCGCGCCGCGCGCGACTACTTCGATAACAACGGGTTCACGCTCGTTGACACCCCGATCCTCACGCCCGCCGCCTGCGAGGGCACCACCACTCTCTTTCAGGTTCCGTATTTCGACTACGAAACGGCCTATCTGGCGCAGTCGGGCCAGCTCTACAGCGAGGCCACGGCAGCCGCCTTTGGCAAGGTCTACTGCTTTGGGCCGACCTTCCGCGCTGAGAAGTCCAAAACACGCCGCCATCTAACGGAATTTTGGATGATTGAGCCGGAAATGGCCTACGCCGACCTGAACGCGGTGATGGATCTCGCCGAGGACTTTCTGGAAAATGTCGTCCAGCGGGTGCTCAAGAACAAAGCCGAGGAACTCAAGGTTCTCGAGAGGGACACGTCGAAGCTCGAAAAGGTGAAAAAGCCGTTTCCACGCATCAGCTACGACGACGCGGTCGAGATCCTCAAGAGAAAAGGCAGTGAAATCCAGTGGGGCGGCGACTTCGGCGGCACGGATGAAACGTTGATCGGCGAAGACTTCGAAAAGCCTCTGATGGTGCACCGTTTCCCGATGGCCATCAAAGCTTTCTATATGCAGCCTGACGCCGAACGGCCCGAGTTGGCGCTAGGCGTTGACGTGCTCGCGCCCGAGGGATACGGCGAGATCATCGGCGGCGGACAGCGCATTCACGACTACGCCCTCTTGCTGCAAAAGCTCGAAGAGCACAAGTTGCCGAAGGAAGCGTTCGACTGGTACCTCGACTTGCGCCGCTACGGCGCCGTGCCGCACGGCGGGTTCGGCATGGGCATCGAGCGCTGCGTCGCCTGGGTCTGCGGGCTGGAGCACGTGCGCGAAACCATCGCGTTTCCGCGTATGCTTTACCGCACGCGTCCGTGAGCATCCCGCGTAGAAGTACGGCATGCCGCGCCTTTGGCATTCAGACCGGCGCCGCGGACACCTCGATTTTGACCTTTAACTCATGTCCAAAACTCGCATTGCGGTTTTGTTTGGTGGGCGCTCGGGCGAACACGAAATTTCCATCCGCTCCGCCGCTTCGGTGATAGAGGCCCTTGACCCGCAAAAGTACGAGGTCCTCCCGCTCGCCATCACGCACGAAGGGAGATGGCTGAGCACGGTGGAATCCGTCCGTCTGTTACCCCCGGCGGCGCAACCGAGGGACGCGGGACCGAAGGCGGTGATCGTCTCAAAGGAACCAGGCCAAACCTCGGGTGTCGATGTCGTATTCCCCGTGCTGCATGGCACGTTCGGAGAAGATGGCACAGTGCAAGGGCTACTCGAGTTAGCCGATGTCGCCTACGTCGGGGCGGGTGTGCTCGGGTCCGCTGCCGGCATGGACAAGGACATCATGAAGCGCCTCTTCCGCGAGAGGGGGCTGGCCACCGTAGATCACGTGATGGTGCTGCGCCACGAGCGGCATGAGCACACTGCCCGGCTGGAGAAGCGGTTCGGCTATCCGGTGTTCGTGAAGCCGGCCAATCTGGGGTCCTCTGTTGGTATTTCGAAGGCCAAAAATCGGGAAGATCTGCGCAAAGCCCTCGATCTCGCCGCCGAGTTTGACCGCAAGATCATCGTGGAGCAGTCGATCAACGGGCGCGAAATCGAATGCTCCGTACTGGGCAATGACCACCCCGAGACATCGGTTCCCGGAGAAATCAAACCGGGCGCCGAGTTCTACAGCTACGAAGCAAAATACATCGACGACACCGCGCAGTTGGTCATTCCTGCGGAACTTACAGTGGACCAAACCCGTGAGGTGCAGCGGCTGGCCGTCGGCGCCTTTCAGGCCGTCGATTGCGCCGGGCTGGCGCGCGTTGATTTCTTTGTGGAGGACGGCACAGGCCGCGTGCTGCTGAACGAAATCAACACCATGCCCGGCTTCACGTCGATCAGCATGTACCCGAAACTCTGGGAAGCGTCCGGACTTCCGTACCCGAAGCTCATCGACCGCCTGGTTGAGCTGGCTTTCGAGCGCCACGCTGAAAAGAAGGCCACCAAGTTCGGACGCTGAAAGGGACGGCCTTGCTGAAGGAGCGGCAGGGAGCTGGTTCCAACCGCAGAGAGGGGAAATTGCCCTGGCCCAGGACGGCTGCGGGCCATCAAGGCCGCGTCTTCGTTTCCTTCAAGACTCCCAGGTACTGCCGGTAGGCCGATCGTGCGGCGATGAAATCGCGATGGTCAAGTTTGAGTTCGGAGGAGATCTTCCGGATCTCGTTGTCTTCCGTTGTGGAAATCACCTGATCGGAGGACGACACGGCGAAGAGACAGTGCAGCAGCGCAAGCTTCTGTGCGCGGTTGGCGATGCCGTTGAATTCGCGAGTCACCACGAAGTTTTCGGTGCTGCCGAAAAGCGTGTTTTGCGTCTTTGCGATCTGCACCACTAGAATCGCCTGTTCCTCCGGCAGCCCCCCCAACCCCTGCACGATGCGCTCCATCTCGCGGGTTTCCTGCTCGCTGACGCTCAGATCGGCGTGCGCCACGCGGCCGAGAATGTAAGCAAACGAGGCGATATATTTCGCCTGTTCCGGATTCATCCTGTCGAGGCTCTCGGTAATCTTGCGAATCGTCTGCGACGCCTCGCTCGGGCCGGTCTGCTCCGCTTCCGCCGGCCTGAGGCCGATCAACTCCAGAAAACCCATCAGCGCTCCATCCTTGCGTCGGGTGCGGCAGAGCCTGCGCAGCCCGGCAAAAAAACTTGTGCCCTTAGAATACAGTCACAGGATCGAAGGGCACAACCGAACAGGCAGCGAAACATTACAAACAACGGTTATAGGGCGCAGCCAGCCGGATTTTTCCCGTGCACCGGCAATGGTGAGCCAAAGCCGGGCTTAATCCAAAACCTAAGGCGCTCCCACTCGCCGCTCCAGGCTCCGCTTCGATAAACTGGGCTCGCGGATGAAAATCCTGGTTTCAGCTGGAGAGGCCTCGGGCGATCGCTACGCCGCCCAGCTCGTCGAGGAGATGCGACGGCGGTTTCCCGGCGCGGAGTTCTTCGGCTGCGCGGGACGCCGCCTTCGGGAAGCCGGCGTCCGGCCGATTGTGCGTGCCGAAGATCTGGCTGTGGTGGGCATCTTCGAGGTGGCGGCCCACATTCCGCGGATTTACGGTGAATTCCGGCGCCTCGCGGACGCGGCCGCCGCTGAGCGCCCCGATCTGGCCATCCTCACCGACGCCCCCGACTTTCACCTGCGGCTTGCCAAGAAGCTGTACGAAGCCGGAGTGCCCATCTTCTACTACGTGGCGCCCCAGGTATGGGCCTGGCGCAAGGGGCGGTTGCGCCAGCTCAGGAGGTACGTGCAGCACCTGCTGTGCATCTTCCCGTTCGAGGAACAGTTCTTCCGCGAGCACGGGGTCGCCGCCACCTATGTAGGCCATCCCCTGGCGGACGAGCCGCGCGAAACCAGCTCCCGGACTTCCTATTTCGCCAGGCACGGTTTTGACCCCGCGAAGCCCCTGATTGCTCTGCTGCCCGGCAGCCGCAAGGGGGAGGCGGCCAGGCACCTGCCCGTCCTACGGGAAGTTGTAGGCCTGCTGGGCCGGTGGAAACCGCTAAACTTCGTGCTGCCGGCCTCTTCGACCACCGGGGGGGCTTTTTTTGCGGAACGCATCGGCGATCTGAGCGTCCAAATTGTTGAGGAAGGGGCTTCTCAGGCGCTCGCCCAGGCCGATCTAGCCCTTGTCGCCAGCGGAACAGCCACCGTGGAAGCGGCCTTGGCGGGGACCCCCATGGTCGTCTTTTACCGCGTGTCAGGCCCCAGCTGGGTGGTGGGCAAGCTGCTGGTCGATGTACCGTTCTATAGCATGGTCAATCTGATGGCCGGCCGGCAGATCGTCCCCGAACTGATCCAGCGGGATTGCGAGGCAGCGCGGCTGGCTGCAGAGGCGCGGCGACTGCTGGACGACGAGACGGCGCGCCGCCGGATGCGTGACGATCTCTCCGCCGTCGGAGAGGCATTGCGCGGCAAAGAATCCGCGGCCCGCCGAGCCGCCGACGTGATATGCGAGCGATGGCAATGGACAGGAAAAATACCCCGGACCGATTCCCTGGTGGCTTCATGAAACATTTGAAATTTGCAGCGAGCACGGATGCAGCGGCGGCGGGCCACTGTCAACGTGGCACGAGCCGGGTCGACCGGCGGGTATGCATGTCGATGGCGATGCTGGCTCTCCTGCTCGCCCCCCTGGGAGCGCGGGCTCAATCGCGCCCGATCATCGATGTGGAGCATTACAACATCGGCGTTGAAATCGACCTTCAGACACAAACCCTCGAAGCCATCACCGAGGTGCGTTTCGTGCCCCGCCAGGACACCGACAACGTTGTCTTTGAGCTGCACAACGGGTTGAACGTGCAGCGCGTCGAAAACGCGGAGGGAGTCGAAATCGGCGCCACACGTTTGCGGCAGGACTATACAGTCCACCTCAGCTTCCCGAATGAACTGAAGATGGGAACGCCGGTGAATCTGACGTTCGTCTACGGCGGCCGGCTGGTGGGCACGGAAGATTCTCCGGCGCAGGGGATCAGCCTCGCATCGATTGAATCGGATCGCGCCTTCCTGCTGTACCCGGCGCGCTGGTTTCCGGTCAACGCCTACGGGGCCGACCGTTTTACGGCCAACCTTAACGTGACGGTCGCGCCGACACTCAAGGTGATTGCCAGCGGACTGGCGACACGCGAGCCTTCCGAAGGCAAAGTAATCCACAGCTTCGAGTTCAACAAACCTTCATTCCCCGGCAGCATCGCGGTCCTCTCCAGCGATCCGGTGAGCCTCGAAAGCGAAGGCGTTACGACGCAGGTTGCCTTTAAGGAAGATCGACGGGAACTGAAGCAGGCTTTCGCCGATGCCGCAAGCGAAATGGTTCGATTCTTCAGCGAGAAGTTCGGACCGCCGTACTCCAGCAGTCTCGTGCTCGTGGAAACATCGGACGCCGCCCCTCCGGGCTACTCCGCGCCCGGCATCATCTTTTTGAGCCCCTGGGGCATCGGTCAGGATGTGAACCGCCGGCTGCTGGGCAAAGAGGTGGCGCATCAGTGGTGGCGCGTGATTGTCTCGCCGGGCAATCGCGACCACCTTTGGCTCGATCTGGGAGCGGCCACCTACGCCAGCCTGCTTGATATCGAGACCAACAAGGGCGAAGCCGACTTGCAGGCGCAGATCGACGACGCCCGCATTGAAGCGCTCACCTACACCGACATCCCGATGTTGCAGTCAAGCCGTCTGCCCGATTTCTCGCCCGAAATCAACGCCCTGGCGGGAGCAAAAGGCGCCATGGTGCTGCACATGCTGCGCGCCGCTCTCGGCGACGAAGCCTTTTTGGCCACTCTGCGGCAGTTCGTCGAGAAATTCGCCTGGCAGGGCGCTACGACCGACGATCTGCGCCAAGTGTCGGAGAACGTCAGCGGCAAGAGCCTGCAGCCGTTCTTCATTCAATGGACGGAAAACAACGGCACGCCCGAGTTCTCGCAGGAATACACCATCTATCGCGTCGGAGGCGCCAAGGGGTTCCGCATTCTGGGAAAGATCAAGCAGGATCTTGATACCTTCAGCATGCCTGTCGAGTTGAAAATCGAGACGGAGGGCGAGCCTGAATTCGAAACCGTGGACGTCACCGGCGTCGCCTCCGACTACGTGATCGAGACGTTCGGCAAACCCAGGCGCGTCATCATCGACCCCAACCACCGCATTCTGCGGTATGACGACAACACGCACGTGCTGGTGGCCATCCGGAAGGGCGAGCAACTCGTCGAACTCGGCTACTACCCCGAAGCGTTGTCGGAATACCAGAAAGCGCTCGACATCAACCGCTACAGCTCGCTGGCGCACTACCGCATCGGTGAGGTTTTCTTCCTGCAGAACAACTATCAGTCCGCGGCCAACGAATTCCGCGAATCCCTTAACGGCGACCAGGAACCCGCCTGGACCGAAGTCTGGTCCCATATCCACCTAGGCATGATTTTCGACATCACGGGGCAGCGGGAGCGCGCGGTCAACGAATATCAGTTGGCGATCCGGACGCGCGATAACACGCAGAACGCGCAAGACGAGGCCCGCAAGTATCTCGAAGGGCCCTATCAGAGGCCCCGGCGCAAGGAAACGGTGTACTAAGGGGTAGGAACCCCTATTCCTGCGTCTGCGCGATTTCCAGAGCTTCGGCCACGGTGGCGTCGTCGTGCACCATGGCACAGAGCGCCCGCAAGGCCAGTGCCGGATCTGGCTGCTGCCAGATGCTGCGGCCGAAAATGACTCCGGACCCCGCAGCCTGCAGCGACTCATCCACCACCGACAACAGGCTCTTCAGGCTCGGGCTGCGTAGCGGTCCCCCGGCGATCAGGACGGGGCGTCCGGCATGGGCGACAATCCGCTGGAACGCCGCCATGTTGCCGGGATAGCGGGTCTTGATGACGTCCGCGCCGAGTTCGACGCCCAGGCGGCAGGCCATCGCAATCTCATCGGCGATGTCGGCGGGCAGCGAAGAAGAGCCATTGCCGCTGAAGTCCATGTGATCGGGAATAATGCGCTGGGTCAGCATTTCCGCCACCAGGGGCATGCCCCAGCGCCGTCCCGCCGTGGCCGTTTTGCCGGCTTTCTCCAGCTCCTCACTTTCGTGGGGCGCCCCCAGCGTCGCATTCACCACCACGGCGTCCGCGCCTATCGCCACGGCGTCTTCGACGCTGCTGAAAAGACGCATCGGACCGGAGCCGAGAGTGCTGACACAGCCGTCAATGCGGAGAATGACGGCCAGATCGCCGATCTCTTCCACAACTTGCTCGAGCACGCCGGGCGTGACAAGAATGCCGTCGGCCCCCGCTTGGACGGCTAACTTCACCACTTCGAGGGGATACTCCAGGCCCCGGACCACACCGGCGGCATTTCCGTGGTCGATCGCCACAATGACCGCCCGTCCGGTGCCAAGAAATCGCCTCACCCGCAACTGCTTTCCACACGGCATCGCGTGCATATTATATCCCTAATGAAGTTGTCTTCCTTGGAAATCAGGAAATCTTTTGGTCAGGCCGGCGACGCCGGCGTTAACGATTTTTCCTTGCCGTTGAGGGCTTACTGGAGCGGACGTTCTTCAACAACCCTAGGCCTTACGTCTGCAACCCAGCTTCCAGCGGCATCGCAACGGGAGGCTCAACCATGAAATCCAGTTCATTCATCTTTTTAACGGCCTGCCGCACGGCTCCTTCCGATGTCGGTTCGAGCGTGATCACGAACGGCAGGTCGTCCTTTTGATAACTCGGTTCCTGCAAAACCGCGTCCAGGCTGATGCCGGCAGCCGCCAGGATGGATCCCAACTCCGCAATGATGCCGGGACGATCTTTCACGCGGAAGCGCAGATAGTGAGGCCGAACCTGTTTCTCGATCGAGACCGGGCGGTACGATTCCAGGTCGGAATGGGCGAACGGAGAGATCCGCTTGTCGCCGCGGTTGGCGATCTCTCGCGCCAGCCGGATCAGGTCGCTCACGACGGCCACGCCCGTGGGCGTCGACCCCGCGCCACGGCCGTAGTAAAACGTGTCCGCGCCATGCGCACCCCGCACCCAAATGGCGTTGTAGGATCCCTGCACGTGAGCCAGAATCGTCGTTTCGCGCACCAGAGCCGGCCGCACCGAAAGCAGCAGGCCGTCCGGCGCACGTTCTGCCGAGGCAATCAAACGCACCGTGTGGCCCAGGCGCCTGGCATAGGCGAAATCCATCGGACGGACACGCCGAATTCCTTCCACATGAATGTCAGGCGGCTGGACGCGCACACCGAAAGCCAACGCCGCCAGCAGCGCCAGCTTTGACCGCGCATCGTATCCGTCGACATCCGCGCTCGGATCAGCCTCGGCGTAACCAAGCTGCTGCGCCTCGGCCAGAATCGTCTCAAGCGGCTCCTTGCGCCGTTCCATCTCCGTCAGGATGTAGTTGCAGGTGCCGTTGAGGATGCCGATGAGCGATTCGACGCGGTCGCCCGAAATCCCCTCGCGCAAGACGGCGTGAATCGGGATGCCACCCGCGACGCTGCCCTCCATCGCCAGACCAACGCCGCGCGCGGCGGCGCGTGTCCAGATGTCGTGGCCTCGCTCGGCCATCAATTCCTTGTTGGCCGTCGCAAACGATTTGCCTTGCTCGATGGCGGTCTCGATGATTTCGGCAGCCACGCCCGTGCCACCCACAAGTTCCGCCACGATCTGCACCTTTGGGCTCTCGACGACCTCCCGCCAATTCGTTGTGCGAAGAGCGTTGGGGAAGGCATCCGCCTCGGAGGGCGGTGCGGTTAGCACCGACCGTGAGCAGATAGCAGCTACCTCGAGCGGAAAGCCAAGCTTGCGTTCGATGAGAGAAGCGTTGTCGGCGAGGATGCGCAACGTGCCACGGCCGACGTTGCCGAGGCCAATGATTCCGAGTTGGAGTGAAGACACAGATCCCCATTATAGGCGATGATTTCTGAGCTTTATGTGCCTGGCGGTGGTGGAAGTCCAGCAAGCCCTTGCGACTACTGAAAGGCCCGTACCACGCCCACACCCGGGCGCCGCATCTCCACCCGGCGTGGACGGCCGCCTTGGCCGGCAGGGTTCATCTCGTCTAGAGGAACTTTCGGTGGCGCCGCCTCGAAGGGCCGCGTGTCCGGCTGTGCCGAGAACGAAGCATACAAGGGTGTCGCCGCGGCGTCGAATTGCGTCATCGGCTGCAATCCCAGAATCAGTTCGATCGTGCGCAGCACCGACATCGTCGTATAGTGCGTGCTGTCGACAAGACCGCGCCTGGCGTACGGGCTGATCACAAACGCCGGCGCGCGGTGGGCATCGACGTGATCCGAACCGTCCTGCGCGTCGTCTTCGACGATAAAGATCGCCGTACGTGGCCAGGCGGAACTACGGCTCACGGCTTCCACCAGCTGTCCCAACGCCTGGTCGTGCTCTGCCATCATGGCGCGGGCGGTTGGCTTTCCCGGAGCGCGTCCCGCCGTGTGATCGCCCGGCAGGCGTACCATCATCAGCTTCGGGATCTTGCCCTGCGCCTCAAATTCCCTGAACTCACGAAGGAACTCGTACACACGCGTTTTGTCCGGCGTGTCGAGATCGAACGCGGCATATTGACGGTCGGTATGCGCCGCCAGAGCGGGGTCGAGCACCCGCGCAGGCTCGCCGGCACGGTTGGGCGCAGCCGTCCAGAAGCCGTAGTTTCTGACCGACAGGCCGCGGCTGAGCGCATTGCTCCAGAGGTAGTTCGTCGGTGGGATCGCCGCCGCTTCCCCGCCCTCAAAGTCATAGATGGGGCGCCGGCCCCCATAGTAGCTGGGCCAAAGCTTCTCGACATAATCGTTTGCGATCGCGGCAACGGACCAGTTCTGGCCGTCAGCGCTCACATCGCCGTTGGTGTAGAAGTTATCAAGCAGCGTGAACTCGCGAGCCAGCTTGTGATGGTTCGGCGTTACGTCCTCGCCGAAAACGGCCAAGTCGGCCCGTCCGTTGCCTCTCCCGATATCTCCTAAGACCTGATCAAACGTGCGGTTTTCTTTGACCACATAGATCACATGCTGGATCGGCGTCGGATCGCCGGCACGGTTGGGCACGGGACTGTTCTGCGGCACGCCCGCATCCTGCAGAAGGCGATCGTCATAGGGGCTGTTGGCGATCACGCGCTCGGTCAGCCGCTGCAACGTATCCTCGCTCAGAGGCGGCACGATACCAAGGGATCCCGTTTGACGCGAAGCGACGTACTCACTTTGTTCGCCGCGGCGCGTGGGGTCGGGACCCTTGAGGATGGGACTCGATCCGTTGCCCTTGCCGCTCAGGTACAGAAGGCTGCCGTCCCCCGTCGAGGCAACCGCCGTCGGATACCAGCCGGTTGGAATAGCCCCTACAAGCTGTGCGCGGTCGAGCGAAACATCAGCCGTCACAATTGCGTTATTGCCTGAGGCGGCAACGTAGAGCAGGCGCTGATCGGCGCTCAGCTCCAGGGCAGTTGGTGTCGATCCTAGCGGGCTGCTGACCGTGGAGGCCACATTCACCCGTTCCATGGGATGGAATCGATTGCCCTGCGCCACGCCATAGACCCAAACTCCGTTCGTGTTGGCGCAGGCCACAAACAGCCGGGCTATCAACTCGGGGCGTCCCTCGACGGCCTCCAACTTTCCCGGGCGCAATAGCATGTCCGCCGGGTGCGACCCCGTGCTGATTCGCTCGATCAGGCGGCCTTCGGCCAGGTTGTACAAGCCGACCGATGCCTCGCCCCAATGGCTGACCAACAAAGTCGCTCCATCGGTATTGGGCAGCAGCCGGTAGGGCCTCCGGCCGGTCTTGAACTCGCTCACCACGAACCCCGTCTGCGCATTCAGCACCGACACCGAATCGCGAAAGAGATTGGCTGCATACAGAAACCGGCCGTCTATCGACACCGCGATGTCGCCAACAAAATCCGTGTCCTGGCGCTTGCCTGGCGGGATCACGGCGAAGACGCGCCCGGCGGAGAGCTGCCCGCCCTTGTAATTGAACTCGAAAACGTTCGCGCTTGCACCACCGCCCACATACACCTTGTCGCCGGTCTTGTTGAACGTCAGCCCAAGCCAGGCGTCTTCCATCGGAACGCGCGACGTTTCCTTCGCAGCGGCGATATCAACCACGCTGATCGTCGGCGGCAGAAAGCCGGCATTGAGCACCAGCGCATGTTTGCCGTCGGGCACCACGGCCAGGGACATCGGAAGCGTGCTGAGGGTAACCTGCTTCCCGGCGGGACTAATCGACCAACCATTCGGCAGCAGTACAGTTCCGTCCGGCTGAGGGCCGGGCATTTGGCGAGCCGGAACGGCCGAGGGGCCCGGCGCCTGGGTGCGGAGCGCCGTCACGGAGACGCCAAGGAGGGCAACTGCGGTCAAGAGGCGTAGCGCACTTGCGGCAACGCCCCAATGTTTCGATGAAGCCAAAGAAACTCCCCGGCGAGTTGATCCTCGCCTAGCGGTAGTAACGCTGCGCAATCGGGAAACGGCGGCCCATGCCGAACGCTTTTGAGGTCACGCGCAACCCGGGCGCCGCTTGTTGCCGCTTGTACTCGTTGCGGTCCACCTTGCGCGTCACGTCGCGAACGAGTTCCAGCGGCAGTTTCAGCTCGTCGGCGATGGCGGGCGGATCCAGGTAATTCTCGATATAAAGTTTCAAAATCGGGTCGAGTATATCGTATTCCGGAAGCGAGTCGGAGTCCTTCTGATCGGGCCGCAACTCGGCCGACGGCGCCTTCGTAAAGACCGATTCAGGAATCGCATCGCCGTGCCGCCGGTTGGCCACCCGCGCCAGCTGATAGACGAGCGTTTTCGGCACGTCGCTGATCACTGCCAGGCCGCCGGCCATGTCGCCGTAAAGCGTGCAGTAGCCGACCGCAATCTCGCTCTTGTTGCCCGTGGTCAGCACGATGGAGCCGAACTTGTTCGACAGCGCCATCAGCGTGTCTCCGCGCAGCCGGGCCTGCAGGTTTTCCTCCGTCGTGTCAGGGGCCAGGCCCTCAAATAAAGGGGCCAGCGTTTCGCGAAATGCTTCGTAACACTGGTTGATCCCGATGATGTGAAAGCGAATGCCCAGCTTCTCCGCCATCTCGCGGGCGTCGCGCACGCTTCCTTCCGAGGAATACGGGCCCGGCATCGCAATACCCATCACCTTGTCCGGGCCGATGGCCTCGACCGCAATGGCGGCGGTCAGCGACGAATCCATCCCGCCGCTTAGCCCGATCAGCGCTTCGCGGAAGCCGCATTTCCGTAGATAGTCGCGCGTGCCCAGCACCAGGGCGTCGTAAACAGCCTCGCACTCGTCCTGAGCCTGAGCATGCACGTCGCCCTGGCCGGCCGCCGTGTCGTAGTAAACCAGGTCCTCGCCGAAAGACCGCGCCTGGGCCCGTACTTCGCCATCGGGACCGAGCACAAAACTGGAACCGTCGAATACAAGATGGTCGTTGCCTCCCACTTGATTCACGAGCACGATGGGAACCTTGCGGCGGCGGGCGGTTGCGCTCAACATCTCGAGGCGCAGCTTGCGCTTGTGCATGTGGTAAGGCGAGGCGGCGATGTTGATCAGAAGGTCGGCCCCTTGCGACATCAATTCGTCCACGGGATCACGCGGATAGTTGTGCCGCCGCCAGAACGACTCGTCATTCCACACGTCTTCACAAATCGTGACAGCTTGCCGCACGCCGCGGAACTCCCAGACCTGCTGCTTTTCCGCGGGATCAAAATAGCGGGACTCATCGAACACGTCATACGTCGGCAGCAGCATCTTCTGTTGCACCGCTGCAACCCGCCCCTTGGAAAGGTACGCCGCGCGATTGGCGGCGATGCGCGGCTTGCCTTCTTCCGCACGGCCCACGTATCCGGCGAGAATGTCGATGCCAAATGCAGCGGTTTCTTCCGCGAGCCGCTTGATTTCAGCTTCGTTGCGGTCCAGGTAGGCCCGCACCTCCACCAGATCGCGCGGCGGATAGCCGCTGACGGCCAGCTCGGGGAAAATGATCAGCTCGGCGCCGGCGCCGGCGGCGCGGCGGGCGAACGCGATCATATGATTGACATTGGCGGCGAGGTCACCGACGGTAGGGTTGATTTGACCCAATGCCAGCTTCATGGTTTTTGTGCGATGAGGGCGGCGGTTCCCCGGCCCTCCCACTCTTCCTCGTACCGTAGCACGCGAAAGCTCGAAAATTCCCACAGCAGCTCGTTATGCTCCAGCATGTACGTGCGGTGGCGCGGGCGGCCGGGATAACGAAGCTGATCGATGCTATAAGTCTTGTAGATTAGCAAGCCGCCCGGACGGAGACAGCGCTCCAACACAGCAAACAGCGGGCGGTGCAGGTAAAAGAAAACCGCCGCCAGATCGAAAGCCGCCACACCCAGGTCCACACCGGCCGCTTCGAGGTCTACGTTCCTGGTTTCAATTGTGACTTGCCGCGATGTTGCCAGCGTCTGCGCCGCTTCAAGGCCTTGCAGCGAGAAATCAGCTGCCGTGACATCGAAACCGGCTTCGGCCAGATATACCGCGTGCCGTCCGGCGCCGCAGGCCGCATCGAGCGCCTTGCGCCCCGTAGCAGGCTTCGCCAAAAAGCTGTTCCACTCCGGCAGCAACGGCCAATACTTCGCGGAAGTTAAGAGGAAAGGGTCGGGATCGGAACGGGCGTGATCGCCGCGCGCAAAACGCTCATCCCACTCCGCCATCGAGGACATAAAAACACGAACGGCGCGGAGATGGATCCCCGCGCCGCGCTTGATCTTTTCGGAGCCGGCCGTCTTAGGCGTTGAACGAGCTGCCGCAACCGCAGGTCGAGGTGACGTTTGGATTGTCGAACTTGAAACCCGCGCCTTCCAGGGTCTCGACGTAATCGACCTTGACGTTGCTCAGATAGAGCATGCTGGCCTGGTCGACAAACACCTTCAGGTCGCCGTTGAACTTGTACACCTTGTCGAGCGGCAATTGGTTGTTCTCAAAGGCCATCGAGTACTGAAACCCGGAGCACCCGCCGCCCACGACTGAAATTCGCAAACCCTGCGGCTTAGGTTCTTGCTGCGCGATGATCTCGTTGATCTTACTGACCGCGTTATCGGTAAGCTGAATCATTGTGCCTTCTCCTCCGGTGTACGTTCTAAGCCTCTTGCAGAGCAGTGGCCCTGCATTTTAGATGCAGGTGACACTCCCCAAGTTGCGGAAAGGCTCTCCCGCTGCTGCAAAGTCCTTCTAATTCATTATACGAGATGTTTCGCGGACCGTCGACGCACCCGAAGGCCCCCTACTGCCCGGCCCGCCCGCGTGAGGACCGGGGCGCAACGGTGTCGGTGGCGGGAAGAGCGGCCGCGCCCCCGGGGGGGACGAACCAGATCTTCGGATCAGTGCTGGAGGCATCCAGCAGAAACACCGCCTGGCCTGCTGTTTCGGTCATGCGGAACACGTTCGCGCCGCGCATCCGGTCCAGCGCCGTTGGCGTGCATTCGCAGGCAAGGAAGCTGGCGACGCCCCCCTGCAGAGGCAAGGAGGCCACTTGCCTCGCCGCTCCCAAGGCCGCGAAAGCGCGTGTGCCGTCCGCCGAGGCGGCCACCGCCACGGGTCCCCGCAAACCATCTCGCTCCGAGGCCAGCACCTGCGCTTGCGCCCCGCTGGAGACGTTCCGTAGAAGCACAACTTCGTTGCGTCCATGGTCGGCCACCAAGGCATCATTCGATCCCGGAAAGAAAGCCACTCCCGAAACGCTTCCCGCCGGCGCCAAATAATTGGTCCCGCCGGCCGCTGCTACCGAGTGCAGCGAACCGCCGGACTGCTCCGACACCGCCGCCAGCAGCCAGGTACCCTCGTCATTGACGGCGAGCGCCGTCAGAACGCCTGGCAAGGATGACAGTGAGACGCGTTCCCTTACCTGCGGTCCCTCAGGCAGCCCCCTGACGAGTTGCACCTGCCTATTGTCGCGGTCATATAAGGCAGCGGAACGCCCGCTCGGACTGAAAACGATCTGGTCGGCCCCGCGGTCGGCGCCTGTCAGAGAGCCCACGGTCAACGCGCCGGCCCGCAGATCGATCAGGCGGACCTCGCCATTGCCGTCTACCCCAAGCAGACAGTCCTGGCCCGGCGCGATGACGCCTGTGTGCAGGGACAGCCCGAGGGAAATCGGATTACCCAAGTGCGAGGAGCCGGCGATTCCCAAGATCGGCCGCAGGCTCTGCGTAGCGCTCTCGAAAACGTAGCCCAGCACGGGCCCCTGGATGCCCTCGGACGACTCAAGGGCGGCGCCCGATGACGCCAGGCCCTTCACCTCGGCAACCACCGGACTGGAGGCCGCAACATGAACCTGCGCCATCCCGAAAACACACCCCATACCGGCCAGCATGGTGAGACGGCCTAGCCTGCGTGCGCCCGCCTTCCAAGACAAAGAAATGCTCTCTTTCATAGCCCACCTTTTCCGTAACACAGTTGACCAAAAGCCGCGAACGGGGGAGTGGCGGCCAGCCGGGACCTCCGGCTACGACTGAGAGTATCACACGCCAAATTACCTGGCTTCCCCCAAAGATGTATGTCGGCGGACATACTTCCGAGAATAAACTCCTCTTGTGGTCCTCGGGCGGTAGTAGAAATAACGAAGAGCGACGGAAGATCCCTTTAGTTACAACAGATCCTCAGGAGAATCGACACTTCCCAACACAACTGCCACGAATTATAGAAACAAACCCACGGTACAATGGATTTTGCGGTCTGAACGGCGCGAGAGACCGTATTCCGATTCGATTCTCAAGACAGGCTCGGTGACGCCCGCCCGGCTGCTGCCGCGAGGAACATACTAGTCTGCGCCCCCCAGGCCGCACTAGCGCTGGGAGCGCCCGTCAAAACGATCATGGCAAAGTATTTAGTCACCGGCGCCGCCGGCTTCATCGCTTCCAAGGTCACCGGAGTCCTGTTGGCGCAAGGGCATCAAGCTGTAGGCTTCGACAATCTTAACGACGCCTATGACCCACGGTTGAAACACTGGCGGCTGGAAGCTCTCAAGCGGCACGAAAATTTCCGTTTCCGACAGGTCGATATCGGGGATCGTTCCCAACTGGAGCAGGCCTGGCTAGCCGAGGGGTGGTTTGATGGGGTCGTCAACCTGGCAGCCCGCGCCGGCGTCCGGCAGAGTGTCGAGAATCCCTGGGTCTACATCGAGACCAACACCACCGGCACTTTGAACCTGCTTGAATTGTGCCGAACCCACGATGTGAAGAAATTCGTGCTCGCCTCCACCTCAAGCCTGTACGGCTCGAGCAACCCGGTTCCCTACAGCGAAGACGCCAATACGAATCTCCCGCTCTCGCCCTACGCTGCCTCAAAAAAGGCCGCCGAGGCCCTCTGCTACACCTACCACCACCTCTACGGCATCGACGTCACCGTGTTTCGCTACTTTACGGTTTTTGGGCCGGCGGGGCGGCCCGACATGAGTATCTTCCGCTTCATCCAATGGATCAGCGAGGGAAAGCCGGTTGTTGTTTACGACGACGGCACGCAGTCCCGGGACTTTACCTACGTCGATGACATCGCCCGCGGCACCGTCGCGGGACTCAGGCCGCTCGGATATGAGGTCATTAACCTCGGTTCCGATAAGCCAGTCGTGCTGATGGACTCCTTGCGCGTGATCGAAAAGCTGGTGGGCAAACCGGCGAAGATCGAGCACCAGCCCGCTCATAAGGCGGACGTGCGAGAGACCTGGGCGAACATCACGCGCGCCAAGGAACTGCTTGGGTGGCAGCCGGAGTTTTCCCACGAACAGGGCATCGAGAACGCCGTCCGCTGGTATCGCGACAACCGCGAGTGGGCGCGTGACCTCAAGACGAGCTAGTCTCTCCACCTGACAGCAGCGATAGGAATTCGACCGGTCCTCAGCCCAACTCCCGTTTTGCTGCGCGCGCGATGGCCAGCTTAGCAATCAGATATATTTTCGACAGGAATCGATACCGATAACCTCCTCAGGCTCTCTGACGCCTTTACCGGCGGACCGGCGAGTGGGGCCGGGACGCCCAGGGAACTTGGCGGGGCCGAAGTACAACGCGACGGCCCCCGAACCATGGCGGTGGTCTCAGGCGAAGCCCTTTCCCCTAAATCACTCCCGGGGTTCCCGAGAGCTGAGCAGGGGCCCGGAAGAAAAAATACTTGGGCGAGCGGCTCCACCGGCGGTGGTCCGCGTGTATGATCGCTGGGAACCAGGTTCCCAAAGGAAATCCATCATGAGATGCGGGGAGGTTGAAATGAATCAAAGGACTTTCGTTGGAGTTGCCGCTCTTGCACTTAGCTTGGTTTTTACTCCGGCGCTGGCATTCTCCCAGGCGGGCGCGGCAGCCGGGAAGCCGGAATCACCAGGTTGGTTTATCCAACCGCCGCCTCAACGCGGCCTCCAGAGTGGCAACGACGGATTCAATGCCTGCACCGACGACGTTGTGAAATACTGCACCGGCCTCACTGCCGGCGCCGCGGGCGCCTGTCTTAAGGAGAATTCGGGAAAGCTTTCGGCTGCCTGCAAGGCCGAGCTTGCCGCACCGCGGTTAGCGCAGCCAACGCCGCCCTGCACGGGCTCGCCGGTTTGCGGTAATCGAGCTACTGACGGGCGCACCGAATTACAACGGGTGCAGTGGGAGCAAACGATGGGTTACACCTTCGAGTACCCATTTACCGACTTGCCCCCGGCTGGGGGCGGTGTCTCGGCGGTTGATATCGATTCGAAAGGAAACTTGTGGGCCTTCCAGCGCAACGCCGTAGGCAAGCCGCAGCTGTTTAAGTTCAACCCGCAGCACAAGCTGATCCTCTCCGTGGGCGATGACGTGATCGGCCACAACTACAAAGCGCACGGCATCAAGGTCGACGCCCAAGACAATGTCTGGATCTGCGATGCGAACGGCTCGACCATCATAAAAGTCAGTCCCGAGGGCAAGCACCTCATGACCCTCGGTACCCGGGGAGAAAGAGGCGACTGGGACGAAGCCAAGGGACAAAGGCTTCTTTGGCAGCCCGTACACCTGGACTTCGCTTCGAATGGCGATATTTACATTTTCGAGGGCCATGCCAACGAGAGCCCCAACGACGTTGATTTCTCTCCCACCAACAAAATAGGCGCCGCCCGTGTCATTCACCTCGACAAGAACGGCAAGTTCATCAACCAGTGGTACGGCAACAGCCGCGGACCGGGAAAGTTCGCTCAGACTCACGGATCGGCCGTCGATCCCAAAAATGGCGACGTCTATATCGGCGACCGCGAGGAATATCGCATCGTCGTCTATGACGCAAACGGCAAGTTCATCCGAACCATTCAGATGAGAAACCTAGTCTGCGCCCTTGCTTTCGACAAGCAAGGCCAGCTATGGATGGCGTCCGGCCAGGACGGCCAGTTTTTGAAGATTGACCGGGATGGCAACGTACTCGGCGCCATGGGGAACGGATCGGGAAGAGGACCCGGCCAGTTTATCGAAGCCAGCTACTTCGCCTTCGATTCGCAGGGCAACCTTTACTCGGGCGACACGAGCGTCGGCCGGATCACCAAATTTGTCGCGCCCAAGAAGTAAAAAGCGGTTGGTGAGCTTTGGTCTGGATGCGGCGGCTCGCGGGCTGACCCTCTAACAGCGGTTTCGGTGCGCCAGTGTGGGCGGGCCTCCGCGTCCGCCCGCCGCCACAGGAAGACCCAACATCGACGGGCCTACCCAAAATCGGCCCACCCGTTTGCAGACGTTCGCAAAGCCCTAGCTTTGTCTCGCCGATTTCTCCGGCTGCTTCCAGCCCGGATCTAATCACTCCCCTTTTGGCAAGCCGCGTGCGTTAGCTTTATTGGATGAGCAAAGAGGAGGCAGCCATGCTGAAACTCAAAACCATCCTGGCCCCAGTCGATTTCTCGGAGCGGGCGCTCCTCATGGCCAAACATGCCGCTCACATGGCCGAGCGCTTCGACGCCAAGCTGATCCTGGCGCACGTGCGCGAAATGAGCGATCACTACTACCGCTCCTACGATTTGCCCGCCGACAACACCCAAACGGAGGCCGCTCTGGAAGCGGCGGCGCGCCAGCAGTTGGCCGATCTGGTCCGCGAAGTCAGTCTGGGCAAACCTATCGAGACGATGTTCGTCGCTGGAGACCCGGCACGGCGCATCGAGGAGCTGATTGAGCAGCAGCGCCCTGACCTCGTGATGATGGCGACCCATGGGTACGGTACATTCCGGCGTTTTATTTTGGGATCGGTAACCGCCAAAGTATTGCACGACGCCCACTGCCCCGTCTTCACCGGCACGCACGTGCCCGACGTCGCAAAGTTCGACCTGGAACCCTACAAACGCGTAGTCTGTGCCATTGACCTCAGGGAGCACAGCGAGGCCGTATTGCGGTGGGCCAACGATTTCACACAAGCCTGGGGGGCGGATCTGATTGTGATCCACGCGGCGCCCACGCTCGAGACGGACGGAATCTACACAATGTCACTGCCTCCCGACACTCGCGACCTGCTGGTCGGACATGCCCAGGCCGAGATCGAAAAACTGTGCAAAAAGGTCGGCTGCACGCCGGAGGTGCACGCGGAATGCGCCGATCTCAATACCTACGTGAAGGAGATGGTGAAGGAAACTTACGCTGACCTCGTTGTCATCGGGCGCACTCCGGCCAAGCGCACGGCGGGCCGGCTGCACCCGCACGCCTATGGGTTGATTCGCGAGGCGCCGTGCCCGGTGATCAGCGTTTGATCCCTAAATGAGGACAGCTTCCCAAGCGGGGCGAAACCTCGGAGTCTAGGCACAGCACACGGCCGGAGACTTTGGTTTTCCGCGTGAAAAGACGCACCCCTAGGGCCAAAGCGCGCGTTAACCGTGGTTTAAAGGGGACAGTTCCCCACAGCTGGGCGGTACGTCAGAAGCTGGGTTACCGATTGGAAACTGTCCCCTGCTTAACGTCGGGAAGGGACGCCCGCACCACAAGAGAACCGGCTTGAAGCTGACCCACTACCGAGTTGCCCCTGAAACCCTATGAGCGGACGGGAGCACGAGTTAGAGGGGGTCCTAGACGCTGATTGGCACTCAGGCGCTCATCTTGCTCCGGTCCTATATAATTGGGGCCTGCTCTGTCGTGCTGAGGCTCTTCAATGGACACTCTGGTCCATGATGTCGGCGCTGCCCTTCGCCACGTCCGACGGGAACTTGCGTTTTCGGCGACGCTGGTCCTGATCCTGGCCCTGGGGATTGGCGCAACAACCGCGATCTTCAGTGTCAGCGAAGCGCTGTTGCTCCCACAGCTGCCTTACCCCGACAGCGAGCGCCTCGTGAGCCTTCACAGAATAGGTCCCGTGCAGGACCCCCTGTACCAACGAGTAGCAGCGGGCACGCTGGCCGACTGGCAGCTCCAGGCCTCATCGTTCGATGCGATCGCCGGATATCGGTGGCGCACCGTCGATGTGCTCGGGGGCGCAGAGAGTGAGCGACTGAGAGGGCTGTTTGTAACGCCGGAATTCTTCAAGGTTTTCGGGGTTTCGCTTGTCGGACGCGGCTTTCTCGCGGAAGATCGCGGAACCCGCACGATCGTACTGGGCAGTGAGGTTTGGCACCGACGTTTCGATGCGGATCAGGGGATCGCGGGAACCACACTGGAACTCAATGCTCGGAACTTCAGTCGCGGTGGTCCGACCCCGCATGTCGTCCTTGGAGTTGCGGCTGCACCGGTCCATTTTCCCCCACTTACCGCTGACTTCCAGCTCGATGTCGCCTCTATTGTGGACACAATCGACTTCTGGACACCAGAGTTTGTGTCGCCGACGTCCTCCCGCGACGCGCACGAGTTAGACGTAGTCGCCAAACTTCGACCGGGAGTCACGATCGCCAAGGCACAAGCCGAAATGGATGCCATCGCACGGCGACAGGCCGAGCGATTCCCGAAGAGTAACGGGGAGTGGGCGGTCCGCGTGATGTCCTTGCGCGAGCAGGTGACGAACAATTCTCGCACTGGCATTTTTCTTCTAACGTTCGGCACGGGGATGTTGTTGTTCATTGCATGTGCCGATGCAGCCGCGCTTCTCCTCGCACGCGGCGTGGCACGCCGCCGCGAAGTCGCGATCCGAATGGCGCTCGGCGCGACCAGGTGGCGGATCGCGCGGCAGTTTCTAATAGAGGCCATGATCGTGGCCACGTTGTCTGGTACAGTTGGGCTCGTCTTCGCGTCCTGGGCGCTCGACCTTTCAAGGCCCTGGCTGCCAGCGAGCCTGCCCGTGCTTCAGAAGATGGGGATCAATCCGACGGTTGTGGGCTTCGCAGTGCTCTGTTCAATCGTTGCGGCATGCCTAACAGGCATTGCTCCCGCCCTTCGCGCTGTCCGAGAGAGGACCGACGGGCTGATCGGCCGCGAAGGGCCGGGTCTAACCTCTAATCGCCAGTGCACGAGACTCGTCGCCGCGTTTGTCTCCGCCGAAGTCGCGCTCGCTCTAATACTTCTTCTAGGTGCGGGGCTGCTGATTCGCAGCGCGTTGCATGCCTGGCGGGTTGATCCCGGATTCGATCCAAACAGTTTGCTGACTATGACCGTTTCCCTCCCCGAGAACAAATTCGATTGGAATCACAACGCGGTCTTCGCGCGCGAGGTCATGGAGGCGGTCCGCTCAATGCCGTCCGTAAATGGCGCGACGGTAATTCAGGGGCTGCCTATGCGCACCGGGAGCTTTTACGGCTTAGGGGACATCGAGGGGTTCGTGCCAAGGTCGGACGCCGAAAGCCCTTCCTGGCGGATCCGTGTAGTCAGCCCCGGTTACTTCGAGGTCATGCGAATTCCAATCGTCAGCGGCCGAGGACTCGAAATACAGGATGAGGAAGGCGTCGTCGGCTCTGCGCGGAGCGTCGTAGTGAGCACCGCGTTCGCAAGGCGTTACTGGCCTGGCGAGAACCCACTGGGCAAGAGGATCGGCTCGCCGAAATGGTGGATGACGGTCGTCGGTGTGGCGGGCGATGTGAATTATGCCGGCCTGGAAACGGATCCGACGGTTGACGTCTACTATCCGCAGGGCCTATTTCCGCAAGCCGCCATCACGCTCGTTGTCCGCACGCGCAGCGACCCTCTCAATGAGATATCTCCAGTTCGGGCGCGTATCCGTGACGTGGATCAGGATGCTTTCGTCACAGACGTGCGTTCGATGGAACAGGTGATTGCGGGATCTCAGGCGGAACGGCGTGCGGGGACACTTCTCGTGACGGTATTTGCCGCGATGGCGCTGGTTTTGGTGTTGGCCGGAGTATACAGTGTGATCGCGCAGTCGGTCGTCCAGCGCCAGCTCGAAATGGCCATCCGAGTGGCGCTCGGGGCCAGCTGGTGGCGTGTCGCTGCTCTTACGATGCGTACGGCGCTACTGCCAGCGGTGGTCGGCATCTCGATAGGAGTGCTCGGGGGGGGTGGTAGTCACTCGGCTCATGGCGTCGCTGCTCTTTGGCATCGCCTCGTCGGACCTAACTACGTGGCTAGGTGCTTGTGTCATCGTGCTCACCGCGTGCCTTGCAGCTGGGTACCTGCCCGCGAGCCGTGGGTCTCATGTAGCCCCAATGAGAATCCTCAGAGCCGAGTAGCGGCGGGATCTACACGCGGCTTACACTTTCTGTGTGCGCGTATCGAACCACCGAGACTAAAGACGCTTGGCCAGACGATAGTTGACTCTTACCACCAAGCACGCACGACGGAGGCGACCACAAACGTCACAACGAAGGCAAACACCAGCGGCATGAGCGCGCCGATCGTGGTCCATTTGCCGCTGCGCGTTTCACGCCAGATCGTCAGAATCGTGGTGGCGCAGGGGTTGTGCAACACCGAGAAGAGCATCAGGTTCACGGCGGTCAACATCGTCCAGCCGTGTTGGTCCACCAGCAGGGTCCGCAGCTGTTCGTACGAAGTAAAGTCGCTCATCATGCCCACGCCGGTGTAGACCATCAGCATGGTCGGGACAACAATCTCGTTGGCGGGGATGGCGATCACATAGGCCAGCATGATGACGCCATCGAGTCCGATGGCCTGACCCAGCGGGTTCAGGAAGTCAGCGCAACGTTGCGCCAGGTTGGTGCCATTCATCTGGATGTTCGCGAGAATCCAGATGACGGCGCCGGCGGGCGCCGCGGTGAGCATGGCGCGCCCCAGCACGAAAATCGTGCGATCAATGAGAGAAGTGTAGAGAATGCGCAGGAAGCTCGGGCGGCGGTACGGTGGCAGCTCGAGCGTGAAGGCGGACGCCTCCCCCTGCAACACCGTGCGGGCCAGCAGCCACGAACTAAACAGCGTGAAGGCAACACCGATCAGCACCACGCCGACCACGGCGCCGGCGGCGGTAATCGAAGCCAGCGCCGGCG
>Ga0187893_10002592_pt1 | contig 39297 bp, 35 predicted proteins | sample MA1701074metaG_FD_139574 | JGI IMG/M metagenome (GOLD analysis project Ga0187893, IMG submission 139574) | White microbial mat communities from a basaltic lava cave in the Kipuka Kanohina Cave System on the Island of Hawaii, USA - MA170107-4 metaG ...
CTCGAGGTGACGGGGAGGGCGGGCGAGCGGCTCCACTGGAAGGTCGGCACCGGCGAGGCGGTGCCGTTTGAGGAGTGGGTCACCTTCGGCGACGACGACGTCCGGCGCGCGGACGCCGTGGCCCAGGGCCCGCATGACGGCGACGGGAGGTGGATCCTGGCCTGCGCCTGACACAAACACACGCGCGCCGCCGCGGCTGCTTGCCGTCGCGGAGTGAACCCGGCAGCATGCCATCGCGGAGTGGGACTCGCGGCCCCCGCGCCCCCTCAGCCTCCGGGAACGGAGCTGCTACCGCGTCGTAACAGGGCGGAGTAGCTGCCCTCCGCGCGCCGAGAACGCGTGTGCGGTACCCTGTGACCCCTCGGAGGTCCACCGTGAAACTCGTCCGCTGCCTCCCCCTGCTGCTCCTCGTCTCTCTCGTTGCCGCGCAAGAGCGCGAAGGCCCGACCCCGCCGAGCGACGGGAAGGGACCGCCGAACCCGCCGCGCGGCGCCGACCGCGAACGCATGTGGCCGGCTGCCGACGCCGAGGGCTGGAAGAAGCCCGTCCTCGTCACCTGGCAGCGGACATGGGAGGACGCGATCGCGATCTCGAAGGAGACCCAGCGCCCGATCCTCGTCTGCATCAACATGGACGGGGAGATCGCGAGCGAGCACTACGCAGGCATCCGTTACCGCCAGCCCGAGATCGCCGCGCTCTACGAGCCCTACGTGTGCGTGATCGCGTCCGTCTACCGTCACACGCCGCGCGACTACGACGAGCAGGGCCACCGGATCCCGTGCCCGCGGTTCGGGGGCGTGACGTGCGGCGAGCACATCGCGATGGAGTCGGTCGTCTTCGAGAAGTTCTGCGACGGCAAGCGGATCGCCCCGCGGCACATCATGGTCGAGCTCGACGGCAGCGAGACGTACGACGTCTACTTCCGGAATGACACCGCGTCGGTCTTCGAGACGATCACCGAGGGCATTGCGAACCGCCCGGCGCCCCCGGCGCCCGTCGTCCGCGGCGACCGCCCGGTCCTCGAGCGCGTCCCGAGCCGCGACGTGACCGACCGGAACGCGGTCGAGGCCGCCTACCGCGACGGCACGCCCGAGCAGCGCCAGGCGCTCCTCGATGCGGCGATCAAGCAGGGCCCCGACGCGCAGCTCGAACTCCTGCGCCTCGCGCTCTTCGGCATGAACGTGGACCAGAGCCGCGACGCCCGCAAGGTCCTCGCGACCGCGACGAACCCCGACGCGGTCCCGCTCGTCGCCGACGCGCTCCGGGTCCCGATGGACGCCACGGACCGCGACGCGCTCCTCTCCACGCTCAAGCGGCTCGGGGAATCGTCGCCGGTCGCGCGCTACCTCGCCGTCGTGCACGGCGGCCTCGCGGAGCGGTCGACGACGATTGACGTGAAGGGATGGGAGGGGGGCGGGGGGACCTACACGGCGCCGTGGTACGGGAGCGGCGGCATCGAGGCGCAGATCGAGAGCCGCGTCGAGGCGGCACGCACGGGCGACCCCGCGGCGCATTTGGACATCGCGGAGGCGACGCTCGCGCTCGCCATGCGCGCACCGGAGACCTACGCGGACCCGCCCACCGCGCGCGTCCTCGCCCGCTACCTCCAGGAGGAGGCGAAGCGCGAGGCGCTCGTCGCGGAGCAGCTCGGCGCGAAGGGCTGGCGCCTGGACACCGTCGTCGCGCTCGCCTCCTACTACTCCGGCGCGCCCGAGGAGGCGTACCCGCGCGCCGAGGCCGCCGTGAGCGCGCTCCCGCCCGGCGAGTCGAGTTGGGCGTCGATGGCGGTGGTGACGATCTTCGCCGAGTCGCGCTGGAAGGCGATCAAAGCCGCGGTCCGCGACCGGAAGGACTGGCCCCGCGAGTGGCTCACGGACCTCCACGCCGCCTACACCGTCCTCCTCAACCACCCGCTCGGCACCGACAGCCAGGTCGCGTGGCACTACGACTTCCTCGACTGGCTGGGCGCCGATCACAGGTCGGAGCGGCTGCTCCGCGACGGTCTCGCCCGGTTCAAGACCTCCGCGGCGCTCCACCAGCGCCTGCGCGAGAAGTCGTTGAAGCTGAGTGGGCCGGGCGGGCTCGAGGCCCTGTACGACCAGATGGTCAAGGAGAGCCCGGAGGTCGAGTTCTTCGCGGGCGCTGCGTCGGTCGATGCCGCGGAGCTCTACCGCCGCCAGAGCGACTTCGTGAACGCGCTCGCCGCGTACGGCCGCGCCGTCGGCCACTTCGAGCGCGGCGCCGAGGGCGACCCGAAGAACGCCGACGAGCCGATCGCGCTCGCGCTCGCCGGGAGCGCGCGCGTCTCGCTGCAGCTCGGCGCGGACGCGCAGGCGGTCGACGCGATCGTCGGCTCGTTCGAGCGGAGCCCGGGGGCCGCGGGGACCCGCGACGGCATGGGGATCACGCCCGGCGAGACCGCGACGATGCTGCTCGAGCTGCTCAAGACCGCGAAGAAGGACGACCTTGCCACCAGGCTCGAGGCCGCCATGGCGAAGATCGACCCGGAGCTGCTCCGCGCGCAGGAGGAGTGACGGCCCCCCGGGCCCCCTCATGACCGACACCAAGGCCGTCGCCGCGCGCATCGAGAGAGAGAGCGTCTTCCTCCGGGACGTCCTCAAGGAGGTCGAGCGCGTCATCGTCGGGCAGAAGTCGCTCCTCGACGGGCTGCTGATCGGCCTCCTTGCCGACGGGCACGTGCTGCTCGAAGGGCTGCCGGGCCTCGCGAAGTCGCTCGCCGTGCAGTCGCTCGCGGCCGCGCTCGGCGGGAGCTTCAAGAGGATCCAGTTCACGCCCGACCTCCTGCCGAGCGACCTCCTCGGGACGCAGGTGTTCAACCCGCGCACCGGCGACTGGTCCGTGCGGCACGGGCCGGTCTTCGCGAACTTCGTCCTCGCGGACGAGATCAACCGCGCGCCCGCGAAGGTGCAGTCGGCGCTCCTCGAGGCGATGCAGGAACGGCAGGTGACGCTCGCGGGCGAGACGCGCCCGCTGCCCGCCCCGTTCCTCGTGCTTGCGACGCAGAACCCGGTCGAGCTCGAGGGCACCTACCCCCTGCCGGAGGCGCAGATCGACCGGTTCATGCTGAAGGTGATCGTCGGCTACCCGAGCAAGGACGAGGAGCGCTCGATCGTCGAGCGCATGGGGTCGATGCACGTGCCGACCGTGAAGCGCGTCGCGTCGCCCGAACAGCTCGTGCAGGCGCGCGACCTTCTCGACGCGGTCTACGTGGACCCGAAGATCCTCCAGTACGTGATCGACGTCGTCTTCGCCACGCGGCAGCCCGCCGAGGCGGGACTCGCCGCGCTCAAGCCGCAGATCCTCTACGGGGCGTCGCCGCGCGCGTCGATCGCGCTCGTCCGGGCCGCGCGCGCGCGCGCCATGCTCGAGGGCCGCGGCTACGTGACGCCCCACGACGTGAAGTCCGTCGGGTACGACGTGCTGAGGCACCGCGTGATCACGACGTACGAGGCCGAGGCCGAGGGGCTCTCCTCGGTCGATGTCATCCGCGCCGTGTTCGACACGGTCCGCGTGCCGTGAGCGCGGGGGCTCTGGGGGCCGCCGACCACGAGCGCGAGCTCGAGGAGCTTCTCAAGGAAGTCCGCCGGATCGACGTCCAGAGCCGGCGGCTCGTGGCGGGCGTGATGGCGGGCGGCTACCTCTCGGTGTTCCGCGGCTCGGGGATAGAGTTCGACGAGGTAAGGGAGTACGTCCCCGGCGACCCGCAGCGTGCGGTGGATTGGAACGTGACCGCGCGCATGGGCCGCCCGTTCATCAAGAAGTACGTGGACGAGCGCGAGCGGACCGTCGTCTTCCTGCTCGACCTCTCCGCGTCCATGACCGGCGGCTTCGGCATCTGGTCGGCGCGCCAGACCGCCGCGCGCGTCTGCGCCTGCCTTGCGCTCTCCGCGACCCGCAACGGCGACAAGACCGCGCTCGTCACGTTCGGCGAGGGCGTCCACTCCTACGTGCCGCCGAGGAAGGGCCCCGCCCACGCGCTCCGGATCATCCGCGACTGCCTCGCGCTGCCTGGCCGCGGCGGCACGTCGCCGAAGCCGGCCCTCGAGTTCGTCGCCCGCGCGCTCCGCCGCCGCGCGATCGTCTTCCTGGTCAGCGACTTCCTGTGCGGGGGCTACGAGCGCGCGCTCACGATCTGCGCGCGCCGACATGACGTGATCGCCGTGCGCATCCAGGTGCCGGAGCTCGCCCCGCTCGACCTCGGCCTCTTCCGCGCGCGCGACCCGGAAACCGGGCTCACGACCCTGATCGACTGGTCGAGCGCGCGCGTCCGCGCCGAATACTCCCGCCGCGTCGCGGCCTGGCGCGCGGATACCGAGCAGGCCCTTCGCCGCGCGAAAGTGGACCTGATGGACGTCCCGGTCCCCCAGGCCCCCTCCAGGAACGCCGTCGCGGGCCCCATCCTCCGCTTCTTCACGATGCGCGAGCTGCGCGGAGCCAAGCGGTGAGACGGCTCCTCACGGTCGCGCTCCTCGCCGGCTGCGGCACGGGGACGCCGATCCCCGAGACCGACCTGCTGCTCACGATCACGCCCGGCGCGTTCGAGGTCGAGCCGGGCGAGCCGTTCCCTCTCGCCGTGACCCGCGTGTGGAAGAGGGAGCTGGACTCCCCTGCGTGGAGCGACAAGGCGCTTGCGCCGCTCGCCCTGAGGCTTGTGGAGGAGACGCGCCGCGACGACGGCACGCGCGTCGAGGAGACGCGCCGCTACCTCGCCCACGCCTTCTCGCTCAAGGACGTCGTCGTCCGCGGCACGAAGCTCGTCGCGACGCCGAAGGGCGGGGGCGCCGAACGGAAGGTGGTTGCGACCGGATTCCGGATCCGTGTGAACCCCGTCCTCGACCCGGAGAACCCCGGGCCGCCGGAGCTGCCGGGCGAGCCGCCGCCTTCCCGGGGCTGGATGTGGTGGGGCGGCGGGGCCCTCGCGCTCGCGGCGGTCCTCTTCCTCTCCCTCGCGCTCCGACGGAGGCCGGGGCCCGTCGCGAAAGGAGTCGAGCCCCCGAGCCCCCCGCCCCCTCCCCTGCGCGAGCGCGCACTCGACCGGCTGCGCGGCGCGAGCGTGGAAGAGGCCGCGGACATCGTCCGCGAGTACCTGGCTGCCACGACGGACGTCCGCGCGCTCGAGATGACGACCGAGGAACTGCTGCGGCCGCTGCCCGTGCTCGCGGCCGTCTTCGGTCCCGCCGATCTCGCGAAGTTCGCGGCGGTCCCGCCGAGCGGGCCCGCGCGCGAGGCTGCGATCCGGGCCGCGATGGCGTTCGTACGGGAGGCGGCCCCGTGATCCTCCTCGACCCGTGGCTCCTCGCGGTCGGGCTCCTCGTGCCGGTCGCGCTCTGGCGTGGCCGGCGCGCCGCCGCGGCGCCGTTCGCGCCCGGCGCCCTTGCCTCCGGGCTGCCCCGGTCGTGGCGGGTCCGGCTCCTCGCGCTGCCGCGCGTGTTGCAAGTCGTCGGGCTCCTCCTCGCGGTCGTCGCGCTCGCAAGACCCGCGCGCCGCGAGATGCTCCCTCTCCGGACCGAGGGGATCGACATCCTCCTCTGCCTCGACACGTCGTCCTCGATGACCGCGAACGACATGGACCGCAAGCGGACCCGGCTCGAGGTGGCGAAGGCCGCGGCGGCGGAATTCGTCCGCGGGCGGCCCGAGGACCGGATCGGCCTCATCTCGTTCGCGCGCTACCCGGACGTGCGCTGTCCGCTCACGCTCGACCACGACGCGCTCGCAGGCACTCTCGCGAGCGTCGCGACCGTCGCGAGCGACGGCCCCGAGGACGCGACCGGGATCGGCACCGCGGTCGGGCGCGCGGTGCAAGTGCTGCAAAGTGACCGGAACCGCGAGCGCGTTGTGATCCTCCTCACCGACGGCGACGAGAACGTGGCGATCGAGGGTGCCGCGGGCGAGATCGCGCCGTCCCACGCGGCGCAGCTCGCGGCGGCGCTCGGCGCCCGCGTGTACGCAGTCGTGGTGGGGGCCGGGGGGGCGAAGACCGACACGACCGCGCTTGAGCAGATGGCGCGGAGGACGGGCGGCGAGTTCCACGCGGCTCGCGACGCGAGCAGCGTCGCCGCGGTCTACGGGCAGATCGACGCGCTCGAGAAGACGGGCTTCGAGAAGCCCCGGTACGTGATCGAGGATCGGTTCCTGCCAATCCTCCTCGCCGCGATCGCGACGCTCCTCCTCGGGCGCCTGCTCGGGGCTACGGCGCTTGGGGTCTACCCGTGAGGCTCGACCTCCTGCCGCTCCTCCTGCTCGCGCCCGCGGCGTGGCTGCTCCTCCGGGCGGCGGACCGCGGGCGCGGAAGGCGGCTCGCGGCGGCGCTCGGCCCGCGCGTGCCCGTGCGGCGCGGCGCGGTCGCCCTCGGGATCGCGGGCCTCGTCCTCGCGCTGGTCGCCGCCCTAGGCCCCGCCTGGGGCGCCGCGGCCGGGGACGTGGAGGGCGCGGACATCGTGGCCTGCCTCGACGTGTCGCGGTCGATGCTCGCGCGCGACGTGGATCCCGACCGGCTCACCCGCGCGAAGGGGGAGATCCGGGCGCTCGCCGACCGGGCCAAGGGCGACCGGCTGGGCCTCATCGTCTTCGCAGGCGAGGCGCGGGCGGCGGTCCCGCTCACGGACGACATCGCGTCGTTTCTGGAGCTCCTCGACCTCGCGGATCCGACATCCGTGGGCCGCGGCGGCACGGATCTCGGCGCGGCGCTCGAGGCGGCGCTCGACGTGCTAGAGGGTCGCGAAGGCTCGGTGGTCCTCGTGACGGACGGCGAGGATCTCGGCGGTCGCGGCCTCGCGGCGGCGAAACTGCTCAAGGAGCGCGGCGTGAGGGTGCACTGCGTGGGGCTCGGCACGGAGCTCGGAAGCAAGATCACGACCGAGGGCGGGTTTGTCCGCCACCGGTCCGGCGAGGACGTCGTCTCGGCGATGGACGCGAACGGGCTCCGCGCGATCGCGGAGGCGACGGGGGGGACGTTCGGGGGCACGGCGCCCCACCTCTCCGTGACCCGCCGCGCGGGCCGCTCCGACCGGAAGGAGAACCGGTACCAGTGGTTCCTCGCCGCCGCCGTGCTGCTCTGGATTGCCGACCTCGCACGGAGGCGCTCGTGACTTCCCCCCGCGCCCCCCTTCTTCTGGCCCTGTTGCTGGCCGCCTGCGCTGACCCGTACGCGGAAACCCTCGACGCGCTCCGCGCCGGAGACCTTGGCGCCGCGGTCCAGGCGTCGAAGGGGACCGAGTGGGAGGCGTTCGTCCGCGGCAACGAGGCGTTCGCGCGGTCGCAGGCTGCGGAGCAGCCCGACCTCCAGATCGCGCTCGCGGAGGACGCGCTCGCGGCGTGGCGCGTGGCGGCGATGCAGCGCGACTGGCCCGAGGCGCGGCGGAACGTGGAGCGGGGGCTGCTCCGACTGCAACAGCTCTACGAAAAGAAGAGCGGGAAGGAGCGGAAACCCCCCGAGCCGAGGCCGCCGCAGCCTCCGGCGCCGGGCAAGGAGGACGGCCCCGAGACGGAGGCCGCGCTCGAGAAGGGCGACCTCGCCGAGGCGCAGGTGCTTCGTCTTCTTGAGCTGCTGCGCGAGAAGGAGGCGAAGAAGCTCGCCGCGCGACGCGCGAGGCTCGGCATGCCGCAGCCCGGCGTGGAGAAGGACTGGTAGGGGCCCCGGGGACCCTGCGGCTTGCGAGTTGCGGCATGATGGGGCCTTCGATGGCGAGGCTCCTCGCGGTCCTCTTCCTCTGCGGCTCGGCGTTCGCCCAGGAGCGCGCGTTCGTCGAGGTGAAGGCGCCGAAGGACGCGTACTACGTCCGCGAGCTCGTCGAGCTGAAGCTCCGGTTCGGGTACGACCGCGACTTCTTCCGGACGAACGCGGTGCCGCTCTTCGCGCGGCCGATGGACGTGCCGGTCCAGGTGAAGGCGGAACTGCCGGGCGGGCCCGCGCCGATTGACCGGGGCGTGCCGCACCGTGGTCCGAAGTTCGCGCTGAACAACGGCGTCGTGCCTGCGACCTCGACGAGCGAGGAGACGCGCGAGGGCCGGGTGTTCACCATCGTGGAGCTGCTCTACGACTACGCCGCCTCGGAGCCGGGAGAGGTGACGATCGCGGCGCCCACGCTTCACTACGCGTACGCGACGGAGTTCGACGAGGACTTCGTCACGGGCCCCGTCGCGAAGAATCCGAAGCACGAGGTGGTTTCCGGGGAACCGCTCGCGCTCCGGATCCTGCCGGTGCCCGACGAGGGGCAGCCGCCCGAGTTCGAGGGCGCGGTGGGGCACTTCACCGTGAGCGCGGAGGCGAGCACGAAGACGGTTGAGGTGGGGAGGACCCTTGGCCTGACGTTCCGGATCAGGGGTCTCGGGGCCGCGATGAAGCGACGGTTCGACCTCAAGGGCTTCCACGTCTACGGGACCGTGTACAGCGGTCGAGGCGCCACCGCGGAGGTCAGCATCGCGCCGCTCTCCACGAACGTCACCGAGATCCCGTCGATCCCCTTCGCGTTCTTCGACCCGGGGCCGCCCGCCGGCTACCGCGTCGTACGCACGGACCCGATCCCGATCCACGTCACCGGGCCTCCTGCCCCCAGGCCCCCTCCGCCTCCGCCTGTGTGGGAGGTTCCGTTGCGGATCTGGCCCATCGTCGTCGCCCTGGCGGTCGTGGCCGCGGCGATTGCGTTTCTTTTGGCTAGGTCCCGCCGGCGCGTCGAGCTCCCTGACCCGCATCGTGTCCGCGTCACCGGGGCGCTCGAGAAGCTGCGCCGCACGGGCCCCGGCCCCGGGCTCGCGGACGCCTTCGCGGAGTTCCTCGCCGCTTACCTCCGGTGCCCGCCCGCGGCGGTGATCGGCCCCGACCTCCCGGCGCGGCTTGCGGAGGAGGGGCTCGCCCCCGGGCTCGCGACCCGCGCCGCGGAGACGCTCGAGCGCCTGGTCGCAGCGCGATACGGTGGGGGGCTCGGGGGCGCGGAGCAGCTTGGGACGCTCCTCGCGGATCTCGAGGCCGCTATCGGGAGTGCGCGATCGCCGCGGTGAGGACTTCGGGCGCGCTGTCGGTCACGAGCACGTTGTCCTCGATCCGGATGCCGCCGAAGTCGACCATCCGGTCCAGGCGGTCCCAGGCCACGGCGTCCTTGTACTGCTTCCGTTTCTCAGCGTTCTGGAGCAGCGCGGGGATGAAGTAGATGCCGGGCTCGATCGTCACCGTGAACCCGGGCTTGAGCGGCAGGTCCATCCGCAGATAGCAGATCCCCGGGCGCTTGCTCTGCTTGCGACCCGGCAGCTTGCCGCCGGCATCGCGGACGCCCAAGCCCACCATGTGTCCGATGCCGTGCGGGAAGAAGAGCGACTGGGCGTCCTGCTCGAGCAGGTCCTCGGCGCGGCCGCGCAGGATGCCGATCGCGGAGAGGCCGCGCGCGATGTCGAGGCAGGCGCCGAGGTGGACGTCGCGCCACTCGACGCCGGCACGGCACTTCGCGACCCCGTTCCGGCGCGCCTCGTCCACGATCGCGTAGATGTCCCGCTGCTCGGGCGTGAAACGCCCGCTCGCCGCGTACGTGCGCGTGACGTCGCACGCGTAGCCTTGCACCTCCGCGCCCGCGTCGATGAGCACGAGCTCGCCCTCGCGCGCGGCGCGCGCCGTCGGCATGAAGTGGAGCACGCCGCTGTTCGGCCCGCTGCCGACGATCGTGTCGTACGCGGTGCGCTCCGCGCCGTTCCGGAAGAACTCCGCCTCGATCTCCACCTCGATCGCGCGCTCGGGGACGCCGGGCCGGATCGCGGGCGCGACCTTCGCGAAGCCGGCGGCGGTCGCCCGCGCCGCGTCGCGCATCCGGCGCAGCTCTTCGGCGTCCTTAGGCCGGCGCGCGTCGAGGAGCCCCTCGCGGAGCCGCCGCACGAGGTTCGCGTCGGACTTCGCGCCCTTCACGCGCGCGCCGAGCACGGCGACAGGGCGCCTGCCGCGCTTCTTCAGCCACTTCGTGAGGCCGTCCACCGGCACGCCCTCGGCCCCCCCGGCCCCCTCCCACACCCGTTGCGCTTCGGTGACGGCCGGGACGAAATCCGTCCAGCCTTCTCTCGGATCGTAGGCCAGCACGCAGCCGGGCTTCTCCCGGTCCGTAAGCCAGATGTACTCCGCGTGCGCGCGGAAGGGGTACGTCTGGTCCTGGTGTCCCGGCAGGAACACCGGCTCGCCCGCGCCGACGAGCACGACCTCGCGCGTGAGGCCCCACGCCTTCGCCGCGCGCGCGCGCCGTTCCTTCAGGTAGTCCATCGAGGGCGACATCGTAAGCTATGCGTCGTGGACGACATCGAGCTGCTCTCCCGCCTCGTCGCGTTCGACACGGTGAGCCATCGCTCGAACCTCGCGCTCGTGGACTTCCTCTGCGAGTACGCGAAGGGCGCGCGCGCGGAGCGCGTCCCGTCGCCCGACGGCAAGAAGGCGAACCTCGTCCTCCGCTTCGGGCCCGACGAGGGCGAGGGGCTCACGCTCTGCGGCCACATGGACGTCGTGCCCGCCGAGGAGGACGGCTGGCGCAGCGATCCGTTCAAGCTGCGGGCGGAGGGCGACCGGCTCTTCGCGCGCGGCGCGTGCGACATGAAGGGCTTCCTAGCGGTCGCGCTCAACCTGGCCGTGGAGGCGAGGGGGCTTCGGGGGCCGCTCGTCCTCGTCTTCACGTACGACGAGGAGACGGGGACCGTGGGCGCTCGCGACCTCGTCGAGCGGTGGCCGCTCGTCAAGACGCTGCCGGAGCGCGCGATCATCGGGGAGCCGACCGAGCTCCGCGTCGTGCGCATGCACAAGGGCCACGTGCGCGTGCGGGTCACGCTGCACGGCGTCTCCGCTCACTCGGCGCTGCCGCATCTCGGCCGGAACGCGATCGAGGCGGCGGCGCGCGTGCTCGTGTCGCTGCGCGGGCTCCGGCACCGGCTCGAGGAGGCCAAGGGGCCGAACGCCGCGCACTTCCCCGAGGTGCCGTACGTGACGCTCAACGTCGGGACGATCCGCGGCGGCGTGGCGGCGAACGTCGTCCCCGACCGGTGCGTGCTTGAGATCGGCGCGCGGCCGCTTCCGGGCATGGACGTCGGCGAGGTCGTCGAGCAGGTGCGTGCCGCGGTCGCGAACGCCGCGGGCGACGCCCCGTGGGAACTCGAGATCCCCGCGGAGAGCCCGGCTCTGCTCCTCGACGCGGCGTCCCCCCTGCACTCGACCCTCTGCTCGGTGGTGGGCCAGCACGGGGACGCCTCCGTGGCCTTCGCGACCGACGGCGGCTGGCTCGCCCGGGCGGGGCTTCAGTGCGCGGTCTTCGGCCCGGGCAACATCGCGGTCGCCCACAAGCCGAACGAGTTCCTGACCCGCTCCGATCTCGCCGGCGCTCGCCTCTTCCTCGGGGGCGCGACCGCCCGACTCACGGGTCACGACGACGCCGGTTCCGGCGACCGCGGACACGAAGTCCGCACCCTGCCGCCGTAACTCCAATCGGCAAAAGCACTTGCGCCGGCCGAAGGGCGTACCTAGTACCGACCGGGGCGGAAGAGGCGCGCTTCGCGGATCGCGGTCGGTGGCGTCACGGCGAGACGCGGGCCGGGGCCGAGATCCTCGAGCCGCAGCCGCAGCGCGAGCGGCGCGCCCGCGTCCAGCTCGAACGAGCTCGAGGCGCCGCCGAACGACACCTCGCAGCGCCCGTTCGCCGACGGCAGGAGCCTCAGGAAGAGCATCGTCCCCGATGCGGCGTCGATCGGCTCGGAGGCGCCGGGCTTCTCCCACGCCACGTCCGCGAGCGAGCCGCCGCCGTACGCGAGCGCGAAGTACCAGTCGAGGTCGATCTGGGCGGCTGTGGCGAGCGACGTGACGGGCTCGCGCGCGCACGCCGCGGGGAGCCGCTCCCCCGGCTGGATCCGGAACCGCTCCCCGTCGGCGAGCAGCAGGTCCGCGGCGCCGCGCAGCGCGATCACCTCGCCGGGCGTCTGCCGCATCAGCAGCGCGCCGCTCTCCTGCCGCACGAGCAGGTCCGTCTCATGGACCGCCACGTGGATCGGGACACGCCCCGCGACCGTCGCCGCGACCCCGTCGAGCAGCCGCAGCGCCGGCCCACCCGCCTCGTGCCGGCGCAGCCGCACCGTCGAGAGCGGCCCGACGAAGAGGATGCCGCCGTCCGGCAGGTCGATCCGCGCCCCCGCATCGGCGTGGGGCGTCCGGATCTCGCTCTCGTAGGGGATCTCGTCGCCGGGCGCGAGAGGCTGCGGGCGGTCGGCCCCGAGGGGGGAGAACGCCGCGTCGCCCGCGCGCATCGTCGTCACGGAAACCGAGGGGGCCTCGGGGGCCATGCCCCGCGAATCCGTCTCCTCGGGCAGAAGCACGCCGTACGCGACATCGGGCTCGTAGATCGCGCGCGGCGCGGCGCCGTTCAGGAAGAACGCCGAGGCCGCGACGAGCAGCACCGCCGCCGCGGCCAGCGCGGGCGCGAGGACGCGCCTCCGCCTCCGCCCCCGCGCCCCCCAACCCTCCGCCGCCGCGGCGCGCACGGAAGCGATCGCGAGGCGCAACTCCGCCTCGGCCTTCGCGTCCCGCACGCGAGGCTCGGGCCCCTCGCCGAGGACGAAGTCGATGAGCTCCTCGCGCTCCCGGTTCACTGAAGGTGCCTCAGCCTCTCGGCGATCGCATCGAGCGACTGCCGCACCCAGAACGCGACCGTGCCGAGCGGCGCTCCGAGCGCCTCGGCGACCTCGCGGTAGGTGAGCCCGTCGATGATCTTCATCTCGACCGCCGCCCGCCGGTCGTCCGGCAGCCGCTCGAGTTCCCGGCGCGCGGCCTCGACGAGGTCCTTGCGCTCCGCCGAGAGCGCCGGGTCCCACTCGCCGACCGCGGGCAGCGCGTCCAGTTCGGGGGGGGGCGCGGGGGCGTTCGGGGCGATCCCCGCGAGGGGATCACGCGTCCGCCGGCGGAGGAAGTCCACGCAGGCGTTGCGGGCGATCGCGTAGATCCAGGTCGAGAAGGGGCGGCGGGGATCGTAGCGGTCGCGGTTCCGGAAGGCCTTCGTGTAGACCTCCTGGACCACGTCCCGGGCGGCATGGGCGTCCCGGACCCGCGCCGTGACGAAGCGAAGGAGGCCGGGCCGGATGTCCTCGTAGTACCGCTCGAACTGGTCCAAGGTCGTCCCTGCTTGCCCGTCACGTAGGGTATTACGTCCGGGGGGCCCGGGTTTTCCGAAGGGCCGCGCGAAGCGAGGCCCGGGAAGGAGCCCAGCCGTCGGCGCTTTTGGCGGATCGGCGGCGATGCTCTCCGGTCCCAGGCCTCGTCCCGCGCGGCCCGCGGCCACGGTACCACGCCCGGCCCGTCCCTACCCCGCGCGGCCCGCGGAGCACTTTGAGACGGTCGGGAACCCGCGGACCCATGCCCGGGCCTTGCCGGACGGCCTAGACTCATGCGTTCTTCGAGATGGCCGGCTTCGCACGAAAGGTCCTCCTCCTCCTCGCAGCCGGGCCGGCGGTCGCGCAGGACCTGCCGCTGATACGCGCGGCCGGGACGAGCCTCGACACGTTCGACGTCGAGCTGCGTCTCGACGCCGTGGACCATGCGTCCCCCGAGGGGCTCGCGAGGTCCTTCGCGCGGTTCGAGGAGCAGCAGCACGGCGTCCGCCGCCGGTTCGCGGAGCTGGTTCGCGACGCCCATCTGGACCTCCTGCGCGGCTATTACGCGAAGGAGATGGTCGACCGGCAGGCGAAGGCCTACGACGAGGTCGAGCAGAAGGGCTACCGCTGCGAGGTCACGGGCGTCGAGCCCAAGGGCGACAAGGCGACGGCGCGGATCCGGAGGACCTATGTCGAGGCCGGGAAGCAGCGCGAGGAGACAAGCGAGCTGAGCTTCGTCAACGCGGGCCGGCGCTGGGAACTCGTGACGATCCGCGACCGCGCGCCGGACGGCCGGCTCGCGGAGCGCGGCCTCGGGGCGCCGCCGGTGCTCAAGCGCGTCCCGGTCCCGACCCCCGAGCCCCCCGATCTTTCTTCCGCGAAGGCCGCGGTCATGTCGCTGCAGCACGAGGTGCTCCACTTCGGCGCGCTTCGCGACAACGCGTCGCTCCTGCTCACGGACCGGTTCTTCGACATCGCCGCGGCCTTCTACGGCGAGGAGACGGCGCGGAAGGCGCGCGCATCGAGGCCCAAGACCGACGCGCCCGCGCCCGTGTTCGTCGAGGTGGGGGACGGCGCGCCGCGGCTCGCCGACCTCGTTCGCGTCGAGGTGACCGTGTTCGAGGAGGTGCCGGGCCGGCCCGACCTCCGCTCCGCGATCGGGAACGCGGCCTTCGACCTGCGCCCGGAGAGCGGGAAGTGGAAGGTCGTGAGCGAGCACTTGAGGCCGGATCCCGAGATGGCGCTCTCGCCCGTCACGGGCAATTTCGGGCTCTTCTTCCTCGTGCGCCGGTAGGGGCCTCGGGGCCGGCCCGCCCCGGTTTCTTCCGCTAGAATCGCGCGGATGCACCGCCTCCTTGCCCTCTTCCTCCTCGTCTGTTCCGCCGCGGCCCAGGAGACCGTGACCGCGGGCGACGCCCTGAACGCCGAGACCTGCGCGAAGATCCGGGACACGGTGATGCCGCGCATCGAGGCGTTCACGCGGATGAAGTTCCGCCGGTCGGTCCCGATACAGATCCAACCCAAGAAGACGTGGGAGGCCGCGCTGCAGCAGGGCGGGTTCGGGGGGCACATGGCCCGCCACGGGCTCGCGTTCTATTCGCCCGGCGAGAACCGCGTGACCGTCGTGCCGTGGACGATCGGCGGGTACCCGCCGCCCGGGCAGAAGGGCGAGCCGAGGAAGCGCTCGGTCGAGGAGTGGATCAGCGAGCTTGAGCCGGTCCTCATCCACGAGCTGACGCATGCGATCCACCACCAGAACTTCTACAGCGAGGTGCGCTTCGACGCGGTCTCGATGCAGGTGGGCGGCCTCTCCGAGGAGGAGCTCGACAACTCCACGGTGGACTTCCTCCTCGGCGAGGGGTTCCCGGAGCTCGTGTCGGTGCGGACGACGGAGTTCCGGACCCAGGTGCTGCGGACCCCCTCGCAGCTCGACAGCCCGCTCCGCTACATGAAGACGTACCAGCCCAACAACAAGGAACCGTACCGCATCCTCCTGAGCAACAGCGGCTACGTGGACGGCCTCAACATGTGCCACCACCTCCAGCTCGTGGCCGGTTCGCGGGGCGTGCGCGCGTGCCTCTACCGGCCGCCGCCGCGCCTGCTCCTCTTCCAGCCGGAGCTGCTGAAGACGGTGGACCTCGAGGACCCGCCGGATCCCGACTCGATCTTCGGCTTCCTGTCGCCCGAGGTGCTCAAGGGGCACGACGTCCGCCTCGCGGTGAACCCGGGAAGCTCGCGGCTCTTCGATGGGGCGTACGAGGGCGGCGTGCGCGAGCCGGGCTGCCTCATCGGGTACGTTGCCGAGGTCGGGGGGAGCGGCGATCCGAACGGCGAGTGCCGCTACGCCTTCTTCGTCGCGGACCCGGACGCGCCGGGCGAGTGGTCGGGCGCGCAGGCCGCGAGCCTCAAGGCGATGAACCCCGCCGGCGCCGCGGAGAAGGAAGCGCCGCTCCCGAAGGCCGAGAACGTCAAGGCGAAGGTCGTCACGGTGAAGATGGACGACGGGAGCCTCTACGTGAGGGCCGAGACGTCCGGCCTCGTCGTCCTCGCCCACGAGTCGAAGCCCACGTCGAACCTCGAGCAGCGCGTGCTCCTGGCGCTCCGCGCGCTCTACATCTGCAAGCCCAAGCCCAAGCTTTACGGAGAGGCGAAGGCGAAGGCGGTCGCGGAGCTCGAGAAGGCCGGCGACTGATCGGGGGGGGCAGGGGGGGGCCGAGGCCCCTCTTCGCGGCTTCAAGTAGAATCGCGCGGATGCACCGCCTCCTCGCCCTTCTCCTCCTCCTCGGCGCCGCGGCGGCCCAGGAGCGCGCGGTCATGACCGCGGGCGAAGCCCTGAACGCCGAAATGTGCGCGAAGATGCGCGACAACGTGTTCCCGCGGATCGAGGCCTTCACGCGGATGAAGTTCCGCCGGGCGGTCCCGATCGGGATCCAGCCGCTGAAGCAGTGGGAGGACGCACAGAAGCAGGAGGGGTTCGCGGGCTACTCCGCGCGCCACGCGCTCGCGTTCTACACGCCGGGACTGAACCGCGTGACCGTCGTGCCCTGGGTGATCGGCCGCTACCCGCCGCCCGGCCAGAAGGGCGAGCCGATCAAGCGGTCGCTCGACGAGTGGATCGCCGACCTCGAGCCGACGCTCATCCACGAGCTGACCCACGCGATCCACCACCAGAACTTCTTCAGCGAGGGGCGGTTCTTCGCGGCGTCGGTGCAGGTGGGAGGGCTCACCGAGGAGGAGCTCGACCGCTCCACCGTGGACTTCCTCCTCGGCGAGGGGTTCCCGGAGCTTGTCGCGTCGCGCACGACGGAGTTCAAGGGGCAGATGGACCGCACGCCGCGCCCGCAACTCGACAGCGTGCTCCAGTACATGAAGACCTACACGCCCAACAACAAGGACCCGTACCGGGTCACGCTCTCCCAGAGCGGCTACAACGACGGCCTCGACTTCCTGCACCACCTCCAGCTCGCGGCGGGGTCGCGGGGCGTGCGGGCGTGCCTCTACCGGCCGCCTCCGCGCATGCTCCTCTTCCAGCCCGAGCTGCTGAAGACGGTGGACCTCGAGGATCCGCCGGACCCCGACTCCATCTTCGGGTTCCTGTCGCCCGAGGCGCTCTCGGGGCTCGACGTGCGGCTCGCCGTGAACCCGGGAAGCGGACGGCTCTTCGAGGGCGCGTACGAGAGCGGCATGCGGGCCGAGGGGTGCCTCATCGGCTACGTGGCCGACATCGGCTCGCCCAAGGATCCGAACGGGGAGTCGCGCTACGCCTTCTTCGTCGCGAACCCGGACGCGCCGGGCGAGTGGTCGAGCGCGCAGGCCGCGAGCCTCAAGGCGATGAACCCGGCGGGCGCGACGGAGAAGCAGGTCGCGCTCCCGCTCACGGACAACGCGAAGGCGAGCGTCATCACGGTGAAGGAGGAGAGCGGCGGCGTCTACGTGCGGGCGGAGACGGGTGGCCTGGTCGTTCTCGCCCACGAGTCGAAGCCCACGCGCATCCTCGAGGAGCGCATGCTCGCTGCGCTGCGCGCGCTCTACATCTGCAAGCCGAAGCCGAAGCTCTACGAGGCGGCGCACGCGAAGGCCGCCGCCGCGCTCGAGAAGGGCAGCGACTGACGGGAGGCTGAAGGCGGGTCTACCGCAGCGCCTTCTTCGCCGCCTCGAGCGCCCGGTCCATCTCGTCCGCCTCGCGCGACTGCCTCTCCTTCATCTCGACCACCTGCTTCAGGATGGTGTTGAGCTCGCCGACGCGCGTGGACAGGTAGGACGCGGTCTGGCGCACGCCGTCGAGCCGCTCGACCAGCTCCTCGTACTCCTGGAGCTCCTCGCCTCCCGCGAGCATCTGTTCGCGGATCTTCTCGTCCACCGCGTCCAGCTCCTTGTCGATCGCCTCGAGCTTCTCGCGGCTCTCGGAGAGCTCCTTCTTCTCGACCACGATGTTCTGCCGCTCGAGCTGCTCCTGCATGAGCTCGAGCAGGATGAAGAAGCTCAGGTCGGTGAAGTCGTACGTGTCCGGCGTCTTGCCTTTCGGTGCCAGCGGCTGGGCGAGCACCTGGCCCACGACGCGCTTGCGGTCGGGCACGTCGGCGAGCCAGCTCCGGAAGCCCTCGTTGATGATCTTCTTCTCGCCGTCCCCCGCCGCGCCGCGCCGCGCGAGCGGCGTCGCCGTGAACCACTGCTGCTTCACGGCCCGCACGGTGTCGAGGTCCTTCTTGACCGGCGACTCCGCGACCGAGCCCATGGCCGCGTCCTCCCGGCTCTGCCGCCAGGCGTCCTGGATCACGGACTTCCTCTCCTCGATCTTCGCGCGCTGGTCGCGCAGCTCTTTCAGCTTCCCGCGCGCGGCGCTCTCCGCGAGCTTCTTGAGCTCCTCGTAGCGCTCCTGCATCCCCGCGAGCTCGCTCTCCTTCGCCCGCGCGTCGCGGATCGCCTGGATGTAGGTGGAGCGCAGTTGCCCCATCTCCGGGAGGCCCTTCTTCTCCTCCGCGTGGCGCGCCTCCATGTCCTTGATCGCCTTCTCGAGCTCGTTGACCTTCGCCTGGGCGTCCGCACGCTTCTGCGCGCCCGCGGGATCGGGCTTGGAAGGGGGAGGGGCCTGGGGAGGGGGAGCGGGAGGCTCCTGCGGCTGGGACGCGACCGGCTGCGGCGGCGCGCCGGCGGGCGGCGGCTTCTGCTTCTTCCCGCACGCGGGGGCGAGGAGCACAAGGAGCACGAGGGCGCGGTTCCGCATGCGCAGGAAGATACCACCTGAAGGGAAACGCGGCCCCCCGTGCCCCCCCGGCTTCCGCTCCCCGGCGCCTGCTAAGCTCCCGGGCGCTGCGCCAGCACAACCTCATCTTCCTCGGCATGCTCCTCGGCGCGGGCCTCGGCCTCCTCGGCCCACCGAGCGGCGTCGCGTGGTGGCTCGACCTCTTCGGCCAGACGATCTTCATCGGCGCGCTCAAGATGATCGTCGCGCCGCTCATCCTGTTCTCGATCCTCGCGGGGATCACGAGCCTCGGGAGCCAGAAGGAGCTCTGGACGATCGGCTGGCGGACGATGCTCCTCTACCTCTTCGTGACGGCGGTCGCGGTGGCGATCGGGCTCTGCCTCGTGCTGACGATCCGGCCGGGCGAGCGCGGGCCGCGCGAGGAGCTGCGCGCGTCGTCGCAGCGGCTCGGCGAGGAGATCAAGGGCACGACGGTCGAGTCCGCGGCCAAGCTGACGGCGCGGGACCAGTTCGAGAGGAACGTCCGCGAGATCATCGTGAACCCGTTCGACGCCCTGTCGAACGCGAGGAGCCTCGGGATCATCTTCTTCGCGCTGCTCGTCGGCGCGGCGCTGCTGGCGGTGGGGGAGCGCGGGCGGCCCGCGATCGCCGTGATCGACGCGTGCAACGAGGCGATGCTCCGGGTCACGCGCTGGATCATGTGGGGCGCGCCCTTCTTCGTCTTCTGCCTCGTGGCGTCGCTGGTCGGCAAGCACGGCGCGCACGTCTTCCACTCGCTCTTCTGGTATGTGCTCACGGTGCTCGTCGGGATCGCGTGCCAGGTGGGGTTCCTGCTCGTGCTCGTGCGGTACCTCGGCCGGATGAGCCCGGTCGCCTTCCTCAAGGGGATCCGGCGCGCGTGGGCCGTGGCGTTCGCGACCCGGTCGAGCGCGGCGACGTTGCCGGTGACGATCGACTGCATCGAGAACGAGCTGAAGGTCCCGAGGAAGATCGTGGACTTCATCGCGCCGATCGGCGCGACGCTCGGGATGACGGGGACCGCGCTCTACGAGGGGGTGACGGTCATCTTCCTGATCCAGCTGTACGGGGGGCTGCCGGGGGCCGACATCCAGCTCGGGGTGGCGACGGCCGTGGTCGTCTTCGTGACCGCGGTGCTCGCGGCGGTGGGGGCGGCGGCGGTGCCGAGCGCGGGGCTCGTGACGATGGTGATGGTCGCGCAGGCCGTGGGCCTCGACCCCAAGTACATCGCGCTGATCTTCGCGGTGGACGCGTTCCTCGACATGTTCCGCACCTCGACCAACGTGATGGACGACTGCGTCGTGTCGGTCGCGGTCGCGCGGCTGACGAACGCGCGCTGATCCGCGGAGCGGTATCATGGCGCGCCATGCGCGTCGTCGTCCCCCTCCTTCTCCTCGCGGCAATCGCCCGCGCCGCGCCGGACAACCTCCCTTCGGACTGCTGGTGCGTCCTGCACTTCGACATCGCCGCGCTCCGGAAGACGGCCGCCTACGCGAAGGTCGTGCCGCTCGTCGCGAGCGGCTGCGAGGCCATCGGCCTCGACGAGGTGGGCCTCAAGCCGGAGGACATCAGCTCCTTGACCATGGGCTGGGTGGGTACGGAGATCGATTTCGAGGAGCAGGACATGTACGTCGTCCTCCGCGGGAAGATCGACGCGGCCAAGTTCGAGAAGTACCTCGCGACCGACGGCGAGTACAAGGCGACGAGTCGCGACGGGATGACCGTCTTCACGCCGATCGAGGACAATCCGCAGTCCCCCCGTCCGCACGCGGCGGTGTTCCCGGGCGGCCCGGTGCTCGTCGCGCCGTCGGGGAAGCTCGAGAGTCTGCTTGAGGCGCTGAAGCCCGACGCCCCGCGGAGCTCGATCTCGGAGCTGCTCGCGACGGCGCCCCCCGCCGAGGTGGTCTCGGGCGGAGTCATCACGCCAGCGGTCCGGGACATGCTGCGCGAGGATCCGAGCGCAGCCGCGTTCGCCGGTCTCAAGTCCGGGACCGTGACGTGGACGGTCGGGGAGAAGATCGAGATCGCGTTCCGCGGGACCGCGGAGGGCGAGGAGGCGGCGAACCGCGCCGCCGAGGCGCTGGCCGCGGAGCTGGCGAGGGAGGTCCCCGAGCTCAAGGACCGCGTGCAGCTGAAGTGCGAGGGAGTTGTCGTGACCGGCACGCTGACCCTCACCGTGGACGAGATGATGGCGCTCGCGCTCGAGGACATGGAGGTGGGGCGGGACGGGGAAGCGGAGGGCGAGGAGCCGGAGGAGCCGCCCGGCGGGAAGGAGCGCTGAGCCGCGATGTCGGCTCCCCGCGAGCCGCGCAGGCGGCTCTGCGTCTTCTGCGGGTCGAACCCCGGGACCGACGCTCAGTACCGCGAGGCCGCGCGCGCGCTCGGCGATGCGCTCGTACGGCGGCGGATCGGGCTTGTCTGCGGCGCCGGCGGCACGGGGCTCATGGGCGAGATCATCGACGTCGTGCTCAAGGGCGGCGGCGAGGCGATCGGGGTCATCCCAAAGGCGCTCGTTCTCCGCGAGCTCGCGCACGCGGGGCTCACCGACCTCCGCATCGTCACGAGCATGCACGAGCGCAAGGCGCTGATGGCCGAGCTCTCCGACGGCTTCATCGCGCTGCCGGGCGGGCTAGGGACGCTCGAGGAACTGTTCGAGATCGTCACTTGGGCGCAGCTCGGGCTGCACGGGAAGCCCTGCGGCGTGATCAACGTGCGCGGCTACTACGATCCGACGCTCAAGGCCCTCGACCACGCGGTCGCGGAGGGGTTCCTGAAGCCGCTCCACCGCGGCCTCGTCCTCGTCGGCCGCGACCCGGAGGACCTCCTCGAGCAGTTCGCGCGCCACACCCCCGCACATGTCGACAAGTGGATCACGCCGGAGCAGGCGTAGCGTCACTCCGGTTCGACGAGCGGGCTCCAGTAGGCCACGTACCGACGCTCCTCCTGGAACGCGCGCGCCCACTGGATCGCCCCGCCATCCGGCGTGAGGTCGACGACCAGGAGGACCTCCCCCTCCGCTTGCGCCTCGGGCGCGGGATCCGGGGCCAAAGCCGCGAGCTCCGCGCTCCCGAGGATGAGGACGCTGAACCGCCGGTCCTCGCGGGCGAGGTCGAAGTAGCCGGTGAACGAGAGGGGTTGCTGGGCGTCGAGCACCTCGCGTCCACCTCCGCGGGGCGGGTCGCCGAGCGTGACGACGTCGCGCAGGCGCCCCGCGGCGAGGAAGTCCACGAACCGCGCCGCAAACTGCCGCGCGGTCTCGCCCCCTCCCGGGACGGCCGGCAACAGGAGCGAAGGCTCCGCGGCGCGCACCGGCCGGTCCATCGCCTCCGACACGTCCAAGAAGACCCGCGGGCCGGCCGGGGCATCGACGAGGAACCGCAACACCCGCCCGATGCGCTCCGCGTTCCCGAGGACGGCCGCCGAGGCCATCATCACCAACTCAGGGTCGGGCAGCTCCGCGGGAGGCGGCGGCTCCGCGCCGATCTCCAGGAGAGCCGCGGCGAATCCCGCGGCGGTGCGCCGGAACTCGGGCGCGTCCGCGACGACCACCGCCCGGCCGAGCCGGCCCTCCCGGGCCCCCCTCTTCACGAACGCGAGGAACTCCTCCCATCCGAGCGCGCGCACGGCGTCCACGATCGGCGCGTCCGTCCGGCGATAGAGCGCCTGATGGATCACGTCGCCCCCGACGTACGCCATGCAGGCATTCGCGACGACGTAGCCCATGTGGCCGAGCTGGTAGAAGGCCTCGGGCTCGAGCTCCACGAGACGGCGCGGGGCCACTTTTTTCAAATTGACGTTCGCGCGGGCCAGGCGGTCGAACATGCCCTGGAGCTCCGCGAGCGTGTCCTTGAGCCTCGCGTCCGGGACGTTCAGGCCGTTGTCGCCCGGCGCGAGGTGACGCAAGTACTCGGCGACCCCCTCCGTGATGAACCGCGACTTGGAGAGCGACTTCGCCGCGCCGTGGCAGTACGCGTGGATCAGCTCGTGCTTCACGACCTCGACGCGGAACCGGGGCGTCAGTCCCGACTCGACGACGCAGTATCGGTCCCCCCGGTAGTACACGCCGGCGGCGCGGACCGGCGGGATGCCCTGCAGCCGGAACACGTCGAACCCCATCCGCGGCGTGATCAGCACGTCGATCCCGCCCTCCACGTCGCGCCCGACGCACCGTGCGATGTGCTCGAGCGTGTGCGAGGCATGCGCGAGCTCGTCCGCAGCGTAGGGCTCGCCGAGGGTCCACGCCCGCACGCGGAGCCTCCTGCCCAAGGGATCCTGGTCGGTGGCGCCGGCCAGCGTCAGCGTCTTCAGGTCGCGCGGCGGGTCCGTCAGCATGTCGAGCCGCCGCACGCCGTCCAGCCGGACCGGGTCGCCGTCCGCCCGCAGCAGGAAGGGTTCCGCGCGCTCGAGCCTCGCGTCGAGGCGGGCGTTCTGCGCGCCGACCTCGTGGACGTCACGCAGCAGCCGTGCGAGCTCAAGGCCCACCTCGAGCCGGCGCACGAACGCGGTGGTCCCCTTGAGCTCGAGCGGTTCGAGCGGCGCCTGCGGCGGCGGAGGCGGGGGGGGCTCGGGGGCCGAGTCCTTCGGCCTCGAGGTCGGGAACGCGGCGGCGCGGTCGTCGTAGCTCTGCGAGAACGCGAGGACGATCAACGCGGCCACGGCGAGTAGCGCGAGCACCGTCAGGAGCCGTACGAAGCGGAGGCTCAGCGCGAGCGTCAGGTCTCGGAACCGCGCCATCTCGACCAGTAGACCACGCTACGGCGCGGCGGCGAGCGGGCGCCAGTACGCGGAATGGCGACGCGGCGGCCGGTGGAAGACCGTCGCGATCCTCTCCCCTCCGCCGTCCGCGGAGAGATCGATGACCAGGACGACCTCCGGGTCGGCGGACGGGACGAGACGCGCGGCGGGTCGATCGAGGGATTCGGAGCCCACGATCGCCACGAGGCACGTCGGGATCTCGTGCGCCGCGTCGAGGATCGGCGGCTGTGCGCGGACCCTTGGCCTCCCCTCCTCCCCCGGGCCCCTTCACCCCCCGGCACGGGAACGCCGATGGAAACCCGATGGCCCGGCTCGATTCGTTTTTCCGCCTGATGAACGCGCAGGGGGCATCCGACCTCCACCTCGCGAGCGGCAACCTGCCCGCGCTGCGCATCAAAGGCGACATCGAGCGGGTCAACTACCACGTCCTCGAAAGCGACGAGCTGAAGGAGCTGCTCTACGAGATCGTGGACGACGAGCTGCGGAAGGAGTTCGAGGAGTCGGGCGACCTCGACTTCGCGTACGAGCTGCCGGGGGTCGGGCGCTTCCGCGGCAACTACTTCCGCCAGGCGAACGGCGTCGCCGCCGTCTTCCGGCAGATCCCGAGCGAGATCCTCACGATGGAGCAGCTCGGGCTCCCGGCGATCGTCAAGCGGTTCGCGCAGCTCGAGAAGGGGCTCGTGCTCGTGACCGGCCCCACGGGCTCGGGCAAGTCCACGACGCTCGCGGCGGTCGTGGACTACGCGAACAAGCACCGGCGCGACCACATCATCACCATCGAGGACCCGATCGAGTTCCACCACCGCTCGAAGAACTGCATCATCAACCACCGCGAGATGCACCACCACACGAAGTCGTGGTCGGCGGCGCTCCGCAGCGCGCTGCGCGAGGACCCCGACATCATCCTCGTCGGCGAGATGCGCGACCAGGAGACGATCGCGCTCGCGCTCGAGGCCGCGGCGACCGGCCACCTCGTCCTTGCGACCCTCCACACCCAGAGCGCGTCGAAGACCGTCCACCGGATGATCGAGGTCTTCCCCGCCGAGCAGCAGGAGGGGATCAAGAGCCTCCTCTCCGACACGCTCAAGGGCGTGGTCGCGCAGCGGCTGCTGAAGCGCCTCGACGGCAAGGGGCGGATCGCCGCGATGGAGATCCTCGTCGGCACCCCCGCGTGCAGCGCGCTCATCCGCGAGGGCAAGACGCACCAGCTCCCGACCGTCATGCAGACGGGCCGCAAGTACGGGATGGTCTACGGCGACGACGCGCTCGAGGACCTCGTGAAGGAGAAGATGGTCGCTGCCGAGGACGCGTTCGAGAGCGCGGAGGAGAAGGAGCGCTTCCTTCCCTACCTGAAGAAGGTCCCGGAGGAGTACCGGGAGCTTCTCGAACAGAAGGCCGAGGGGGCGCGGGGGCCGCGGCCGGTCGCGGCAGGGAGGTAGCGGTGCGGTCGCCCGAATTGGACGCGCTCCTTCGCACCCTGCTCGAGAGCGGCGAGCGCATCAGCGACATCAACTTCACGCCGGGGAAGCCGCCGCAGGTGGAGATCGACGGCGAGCTCAAGTTCCCGTTCGTCGAGCCGCCGCTCCCCGAGCTGACCCCGTTCATGACGGAGCAGATCGCGCTGAACCTCGTCCACGAGCGTCAGGAGCTCCTGCGCCAGATCCTCGAGCAGGGGTCGTGCGACTGCGCCTACGAGGTGCCGGGGCTCGCGCGCTTCCGCGCGAACATCTTCACGCAGCGGGGCTGCTTCTCGGCGGTCCTCCGGCGGCTCGAGACGCGGATCCCGGCGCTCGACGACCTCGCGCTGCCGCCGGTCTTCCGCAAGATGACCCAGCTCGAGAAGGGGCTGGTGCTCGTCACCGGCGCGAGCGGCCAGGGGAAGTCCACCACGCTCGCGGCGCTCGTCCACGAGATCAACCTCAGCCGCCCGGTCCATGTGGTCACGCTCGAGGACCCGATCGAGTTCGTCCACAAGCACGAGATCGGCACCGTCAACCAGCGCGAGCTCGGCACCGACTTCGACACGTGGGCGAACGGCCTGCGCGCGGCGGTGCGCCAGGCGCCGAAGGTGATCGTCCTCGGCGAGCTGCGCGACCGCGAGACGCTCGAGGCGGCGATCAACGCGTCCGACACCGGGCAGCTCGTCTTCGCGACGATGCACACGCTGGGCGCGAGCCAGACGATCCACCGCATCGTCGGGATGTTCCAGACCGACATCCAGGAGCGGTTGCGCGCGAGGCTTGCGGACTCGCTCCGCTACGTGGTCGCGCAGTGGCTCGTCCCCCGGCAGGGTGGCGGCCGCATCGCGGTGCTCGAGGTGCTCGCGAACACGAAGCGCGCGGCGGACCTCATCCGCGAAGGCGAATCGGAGACGAAGACGCTCGCGAAGGTCATCGCCGAGGGCCAGATCGACGGGATGCAGACCTTCGACCAGCACCTCGCGCGGCTCTACGAGGACGAGCTCCTGGCCGCGGAGACCGTCCTCCACTACTGCTCCGACCGCGCATCGGTCTCGCGCGAGATGAACCGGATCCGGCACGAGCGGAGTGTGAAGGGCGGCGTCGCCGCGGTCGCGGAGGAGGCGATGGACCTGCAGGTGGACTTCACCCACGGGCGCGCCCCGGGCAAGCCGGGCAGAGGGGGTTCGGGGGCATGAGCGAGATCCGGGGCACCGCGCTCCTCTGCACCGAGGACGCGCGCATCAAGGCGGCGGTCGCGGAGGCCGGCTTCGTGACGCAGATCGCCGGCGTCTGCTCGGTCGAGTTCCCGTGCCTCCGCGAGGAGACCTACACCCTCGTGGTGACGGACGGGACGACGGGGCGCGAGACGATCGCCTACCTGCGGGGGCTCTCGGGCGCGCGGCGGCGCGGGCTCTTCGTGATCGCCGTGACCCCGGGCGGGCCGACAGGGGACCGGTTCTCGGCGTGGAGCGAGAGCGCGGATCTCGTCGTCCGGCCCGACGAGCTGCCGAGCCTCCGCCGGCTCGCGGGCGACGGGCTTCGTGAGAAGCAGGACTTCTACCGCCGCTTCGAGGAGCTCCGGCGGGAGGCGAAGGGCCGCCTCGGGGCGCACGCGTAGGGGCCTCCGGGGCATGGCGCTCTTCCGACGCAACGACGACCTCCCGGCGCTCCTCAAGCGCATCGAGGCGCGCGACTGGAAGGACATCGCGGAGAAGAAGACGGTCCTCGAGGCCCTCGCGGCCCACGGCGACCTCCGCGGCGACGACTACGTCCGGCTGCTTCTCTCCGCGGACTCGGACATCGGGCGCTTCGCGCTCGACCGGATCGGGCAGGCGAAGACGCCGCGGCTCGTGGACGACCTGCTTGAGGCGCTCCAGCGGACGCCGCAGCCGCGCTGGCGTCCGCTCGTGATGGGGCTCCACCGGCTCCCGTCCGACGCGCTCTTCGCGCGGCTCGACCGGATGGTCGAGGCGAAGAAGCCCGAACTGCGCGTGGCGGCGATCGAGGTGATCGCGGGCCACCCGGCGCCGCGGAACGCGCTGCCCCTGCTCCGGCGCGCACTGCGCGACGAGGAGGAGGCGATCCGCGTGCGCGCGGTGCAGGTGATCGGGCAGGATGCCCGCGCGCCCGAGGCGCGCGCGCTCCTCCGCGAGCTGATCGACGACCCGAACGAGTCGATGCGCCACGCGGCGATCGAGGCGCTTGCCCGCGACCCCGATCCCTCGCTGATCGAGCCCTTCTTCGAGCTGCTCCCGAACCAGCCGCCGAGGCTCCAGGACCTGATGCTGCGGGGGCTCAAGCGGATGCTCGCGCAGGCGACCGAGCACCTCGGCCGGGCGCTCGAGTGCATCCTCCCGATCCTCTCGGCCGAGGACAAGAAGCTCCGCGAGGCGGCGGCGCAGCTCCTGACCGCGATGCCGGACAAGCTCGGCGTGCTCCGCCGCTTCCTCCAGTACGCGAAGGGGCTCGCCTTCTGGCTGCGGGACCGGGCGTTCGGCGCGATCGCAAGCGTGGCCGACGACATCGTCGAGGCGATCCTCGCGCTCTTCGAGGACGAGGACCTGGACGTGGTCGTCGGCGCGGTCTTCATGGCCGGCGACAGCCGCGACGCGCGCCTCTTCGAGGGGCTGAAGCTCCTCGTCGCGAGGGACTGGGACTGGTGGGTGAAGCTCCCGGCCCTCGAGCTGCTCGCGAAGTTCCCGCAGCGCGAGGTGACGCCGATCCTCGTCGGCAAGCTCGAGGACGAGGACCTCCGCACCGCCGCGATCGCCGCCCTAGGCCGCCGCGCGGAGCCGGGCACGCTCCCGCACGTCCTCCGCTTCCTCGGCCACGAGCGGCGCGGGCTGCGCCGGACCGCGCTCGCCGCGCTCGACGGGTTCAAGGACCCGGCCGCGATCCCGCCGCTCGTGGAACTCGCGCGCCGCGACCGCGACGGCGAGTGCCGGCTCGCCGCGCTCGAGCTCCTCGACGCCCTCGGCGCCGAGGGCGTCGCCGCGGCCGCGGCCGTGCGCGAGGAGGCGAAGGCGCTCGTCCCCGACGCCGGTCCCATCACGCTCGAGCTCGTCCGCCGCGAGATCGAGTGACGGCCCCCGCGCCCCCTCCCATCCTGCTAGACTCTGGCCGTGCGTTGCATCCTTGCGGCGACGCTTCTCGTCCCGCTCGCGGCGGCCGACCCCGAGCCCGACGCGGCCGTCGCGGACGCGGCGCGTTGGGTCGAGCCGCGCGGGTGCGCGTCCGGGAGCTTCCGCAGCCACGCGCTGCCCGTCGTGGCCGAGATCGAGGAGGCGTGGCACCTCGAGTTCGAGGCGATCGAGTCGCCGCCCGTCCACTGGGACGGGACCGGATACCTCGTCGCCCGCGCGGGCGGGAAGCTCCACCTCGTGGCGTTCGACCTCGCGACGGGCAAGGAACTCGCCCGGACGTTCCTGCGCGCGTTCGTCGCCGGCTCGGGGCTCCTCGTCTGGGACCACATGGTCCTTCTCCAGCCGGAGGCCCAGCAGTTCACGGGCTATGTGCTGAAGGGCAGGAAGCTCGAGATCGCCTGGATCTGCCGCGGTCGCCAGACGGGTTCGGCCTGGGTGTACCCGCGGCTCCCGGTCATCCACGACAACGAGCTCTTCTGCTTCCTCGGCAACGACATCGCGCGCTTCCGGCCGGGCGCGAGCGCGCCCTCGTGGACAGCGGCGCTTGACCCCGGCATCCCGGAGGGCAGCGTCGCGCGCGTGATGGACTCGCGGATGGAGGCGCGCCCGATCGTCTGCGGCCCCTTCGTCCTCGTCCTCTGGTACGACGCGGCCACCACGCAGGCCGTCTTGGCCGGGGAGACCAAGCCGAGGGAGTTCGCGAACCTGATGCTCGCCGTGTACCGCCGCTCGAACGGTGCGAATGTCCTCCACCGGAAGATCGGGTCGGCCCTCTACGAGGAAAGCATGGGGCCGGAGCTCCAGGCGATGATCGCCGGCGGTAGGCTACTCGTGAATTCGCGCTGGCCGTTTCCCGCCATGCAGTCCGGTCGCAGCGGCCTCGCGACCCAGCTCATGTTGCCCGTCAGGATCGATGGCGAGACCGTGGACGTGGGCGAAGAGCCGCGGCTCTGGGCTGCCCAGCTGCCCCCTGCCTGCCACCCGCGACTCGGCGTCGTGATGCTCTCGCGCGAGGCTGGCCTCAGCGGCGGCGCCCTCGAGTGGCAGTTCTACCGCGACGGCAAGATCTACGGGTTCGCCCGCGAAAGCGAGCAGCCGGAGCTGTTCGGCGTCCGCGTCACGCCGACGGTGCTCGGCGACGTCGTCTACTTTGGCTCGTGGGCCGCGGACGTCGAGACGGGGGAGATCCTCTGGCGGCTGCCGACCGCAGGCGCGGTGACCTATCCCATCGTGCCCGCGGACCGCCTGGTCCTCGCCGTCGAACGAGGGCGCATCCTGCGGGCGTTCCGCGGAAGGGGCAAGCAATGACGCGGGGCGCGCTCGTCGGGCTCCTCCTCGCGCTGTCCGCGCAAGCCGGGAACGCGGTCGGCGTCAACGGCGCCGTCCTCCGGGGCGATCTGCGCCTCGACGGCGAGGAGGTCGTGCTCGCGAGGAAGACGAAGGAGGAGCGGCATGCGAAGTCGGAGTTCCTCCTCGTCGAGGCGGACGATGGGAAGCTCCTCTACGCGCCGCACCTCGAGGCCCGCCTGCGCGCCTACGAGTACCTCGCGAAGGCGGATCACGCGGACGCCTGCGTCAAGCTGCTCGACCTGGCGCTGGCCGCGCGCGACGGCAAGCTCTCCCGGCGGCTCCTCGAGATGGCGCAAGCGGACGGCTTCTCCGGCAAGTCCGCCGACGAGCTCAAGAAGAAGGTGGAAGCGCTCGAGAGCCGCTCCGCGACGGTCGACACGAAGAAGGCCGAGCAGGTCGCGGCGCGCATGGTCGAGATCCAGAGCTTTACCGCGTCGCTGCTTCTTTCCCGCGCGCGCGTCGACGAGACCGACGGCCTGAGGCTCCTTCGCGAGGCGCTCCGCCTCGTCCCGTCGCACCCGGATGCCTTGGCCCTCCGCGCCGAACGGGCGCCGAAGGACTTTGCGTGGGGGCCGCCCGGGTTCTGGCTCGACTGGCACCTGGACCTGGAGCGCAAGGGGGCGCGGCTGCTGCCGGAGGGCGACCAGCAGCTCGCGCAGATGCGTGCCGGCTGGCGAAAGGACCTCTACGGCGTCGAGGCGGGCGAGATCCGCGTGGTGACGCCCGTGACCGACACCGTCACGGTGAGCCGTTGCGTGGCATGGGGCCGCCTGACCTGCGCGGCGCTGGCCGAGATGTTCAAGACGGAGACGCCGAGGTTGCGCATGTCGAAGACCCTGCTCGTGCTGCTCTTCCCGAGCAAGGAGGAGTACGTCAAGAAGAGCGCCGGCGAGTCGGAGGAGGCGCGCGACCACCTCGAGACGACGGCCGGCCACTACTCGCCGATGGAGCAGCTGTCCCGCCTCGTCTGGGACACGCGTCCGGACGCGGAGCGGCGCATCGCACGCGTGTTCGTGCACGAGCTGACGCACCACTGGGTCACCGAGTTCAACCCGCGCTACAGCAACGCGGAGCTGCGGATCAGCGCGACAACCCCCGGCTACTGGATCGTCGAGGGGCTTGCGACGTTCCTCGAGGAGGCGAGCTTCGACATCGAGACCGGGACGTGGTTCTTCTTCGACGCGCGGGCCGCCTCGCTCGACACCGTGCAGGCCCTGGCCAAGGAGGGCCGGCTCCTGCCCTGGGACGCCTTCTACTCCCTCGACAAGGCGAAAGCCCAGGCGCTGCCGGCCGACCAGCCGTCGATCTTCTTCGTGGCGCGGCGCTGGCATCTCGGGCGCGACGCCACGACGCCCGCCCGGCTGTTCTACGAGCAGGCCGCGTCCACCGTGCACTTCCTCTACCACGGCGAGGGCGGCGCCTACCGCGCGCGCCTGATCGATTACGTCACGAGCTACTACACCGGCAAGAAGGACAGGCTCGCGATCGAGGCCGCCTTTGGCTTGACCCCCGCGCAACTCGGCAAGAAGGTCGAGGAGTACGCCCGGAGCGTCGCCAACGGCTGGCGGCCGTAGCACCGTGCGCGAGGTCGCCGCGGTCTTCCTGAAGCTCGGGCTCATCGGGTTCGGCGGCCCGGTCGCGCACCTTGCCCTCATGGAGGAGGAGCTCGTCGAGCGGCGCAAGTGGCTCACGCGCGAGCACTTCCTCGACCTCGTCGGCCTCACGAACCTGATCCCCGGCCCCAACTCGACCGAGATGGCGATCCATCTCGGCTACCTGCGCGCCGGCTGGCGCGGCCTCCTCCTCGGCGGCCTCGGCTTCCTGATGCCGGCGGTCGTCCTCACGACCGCGGTCGCGTGGCTCTACCAGCTCTACGGCACCCTCGCCCCCGCGCGCGCGGCCTTCCGGGGCATCGGGCCCGTCGTGATCGCGGTGATCGCCCTCGCCGCGTGGCGCCTCGGCCGCACCGCCGTCACGAACGTGCCGCAGGCGCTCTTCGGCGCCGCGCTCGTCGCCGCCGTCCTCTTGGGCCTCGACCCGGTCCTCGTCCTCTTCCTCGGCGTGGTCTTCGGCATCCCCGTCTGCCGCAGCCGCGCCTTTGGCTTCGCGCTCTTCCTCGTCTTCCTGAAGGTTGGCGCGGTCCTCTACGGGAGCGGTTACGTCCTCGTCGCCTTCCTCGAGGACGAGCTGGTCGCGCGCGGCTGGATCACGCATCGGGAGCTGCTCGACGCGGTCGCGGTGGGGCAGGTGACTCCCGGCCCGGTCCTCTCGACCGCGACGTTCCTCGGGTACCGATTGGGGGGGGTCTCGGGGGCCGTGCTCGCGACCGTCGGCATCTTCCTGCCGTCGTTCGTGTTCGTGGCGGCGCTCGGCCCTCTCGCGAAAAAGCTGCGCGCGACGTCGTGGGCCGCTCCCTTCCTCGCGGCCGTGCGCGTCACCTCCCTCGCGCTCCTCGTCGCCGTCCTCTTGCAACTCTGCAAGGGCCTTGAGCTCAAGAGCGCCGTGATCGCGGTCGCTGCCCTCGCGGGGGGCTTCAAGATCGCGCCGCACTGGCTGATCCTCGGCGGCGGAGTGTTGGGGGTGCTCCTCTGGTGACGACGCCCATCTGGCGCGACGCGCCGCGCTACGGCCCCCCAGGCCCCCTCCCTTCGACGGCGTTTGTCCCGGGGCGCACACCTCGTCCGCCGGAGACGGATCCGCTTCCTCCGGAGCAGGCCTTCCTCCGCGGCATCGACCTCTACCACGCGGGCTACCTGTGGGAGGCGCACGAGCAGTGGGAGTCGGTCTGGCGCGCGACGGCAGACGCGGTGGAGCGCGACTTCCTCCAGGGGCTCGTGCAGATCGCGGCGTCGGTGCTGAAGGCGCGGTCCGGGAACGCGCGCGGCGCGGCGAAGCTCGCGAAGCGGGCGCGCGACCACCTCGCGCGCGCGGACCGCGACCGCTGTTTCGGCTTAGCGGTGGCCCCGCTGCGCGCGTTCGACGGCGACCCGCCGCGGCTGGAGATCGGGTAGTGCGCGTGTACTTCGGTGCGGTCCTCGCGCTCGCTGTGCTCGCGGCAGGCGCGTTCATTGGCCATTGAGTTCGCCACGTCGCAGGACGTTCACGAGGCAGTGGATGCTCCCGAAGTGGGAAAAGGTCTCCGTGCAGTCCACGCGGCGGACGGTGTAGCCGAGGCTCTCCCAGATTCGCGTGGCGGCGCGGTTCAGCGGCTCGGCGTGGCGGAAGACGGGGAGGTAGACGGCGCGTTCCCCGTCGCGCTCGTCCATGATGGCGTTCGTGGGCGTCAGCCACGAGCGCCCGTCGGCGCCGGGGGCCACGGGGATCCGGACGACGCGGTAGCCTGCGGCCGCGACGGCTCTCGCCACGGCGTCGAACCGCGCCTGCGTCTCCCGCGACGCGTCGCCGGCGCCGTCCCCGAGGATCGCGCGCGCCAGCGACGGGTCGCCGACGAGCGCGGTCCGGTTTCCCGTGAGGGCCATGTACATCGCGACGTGGTGGTCGGGAGCGTCGCGCAGCAGCACGACCTTGCGGCCGAGGAGCGGATCGAGCCGGTTGCGCAGCGCTTCCTCGCTGAGGCCCGGGTTGCGGCGCCCGACGCGCGGCGATACGAAGACCGTCTCCCCGTCCGCGGCGAAGTCGCCGCCGTCGAAGGCGAGCGGGCTGCGCCGCGCCTCGATGCCTCGGAGCGCTCTCGCGAGATCCTCGCCGATCCGGCGATCACCCGCACGCGCGGGCCAGACCTCCTCGCCGTCCTCCGCGGCCGGCGAGAGCAGGATCGTCGGTCCCTTCGCCGCGGGACCGAGGGCGAGCCAACGGTCTCGCGCCCAGCAGGTCATCGCGTGCCCCGTGACGACCGGCTCCAGGCGGCACGCGACGGGCCCGATGATCGTGCGGAGCTCGTCGAACGCGGCCCGGTCGGGACACACGACGCGCACCGTGACCTCGGCGGGGAGCGCGATCAGGAAGTCGCGGTACGCCGCGCCGACCGTGGGCTTCGCCTCGGGCACGTACTGGATCACGAGCTCGCGGATCGCCCCGTCGCACTCGGAGAGGAGCGGCCCGTGCCCCGGGCGTTGTGGCGTCGCCGGGAACGATGCCACGGCTACCGTCAGGCCCAGGACCACGCCGCTCGCGATCCGGCGGTCGAGCCTCACGGCGTCTCCGGCGTCGCGGACGGCTGGACCGGGAGGATCAGGGTGAGCGGCGCGTCGCCCGAGGGCGTGGGCGCGGCGTGGCGGGCGAGGAGCGCGCCGCGCCCGTCCACCTCGATCGAGAAGGTCGCGACCTCCCCCTCCTGGATGGCGACTCCGGGGAGGATCGCGATGTTCCTCGTCTCCCCTGCGGCCAGCGGGATGGTCAGATCCGTCGTCCAGACCTGCTTCGGTATCGCCGGCATCCGCGCCATCGGGGACGAGCGCGGCGTCACGTGCATGACGATCTTGATCCGTCGCTCCTCCTCGCCCTCGCAACGGCTGGCTGCGCGGAGGGTCGCCGCGAGCTTCTCGCCCGGCGCGCATGTCGCGGCATCGAAGTCCATGGTCAGCCCTACGCCCTTGGCGTCGAACGGCCCCGGCTCGAGCAACGAGCCGAGGAGCTCCTCGGGCCCGGCGAAGGCCGCTCCGGGAACGACGAACGGCCCCGCGACGAGCGCCGCGAGGAGCGCGGATGTTCCGACGACGGCCAAGTCCTTCGCAAGTCTCATGGCAGCTCCTTTTCTGCATCTAGGAGATCCCAGAGCGCGCGCCCGGGGGTAACGGGTGTGAAACGTGCCGCTCTGCCGCGGGGGGCGCGTGTTCCGCGCTGAGACGAGGGAGCATCAACCGCGGGGCGACCCGGTCGCCCGCACTCGCCCCTTGGCTGTCCGGCGCGCGCGGACTTCAGTGCACCCGCGGCCCCCACGCGAGCGACGCGACGATCCTGGCCTCGGCGTCCGCGAGCTCCGTCCACCGCTGCCGCACCCGCTCCCGCGGGAAGTGGTCGTGTGCGATCGTCACAAAGAGCGCGTGGTGGCCGGCCTCGCTGTCCTTGAGCGACGCGAAGAGGTCTTGCACCTCGCCCGTGGCCACGTCCGCGAGGAGCGAGAAGTGCTCGTACGACCGCGCCTCGACGAGCCCCATCCGCAGCACGCGGTCGAGGAGCCCCTGGTTCGCGACCTTGCCGAGCTCCTGCACGTAGGGGTTGCCCGGATCCGGCCCCAGCGCGACGCCGCGCCGCCCGAGGATCGCGCACACCCGCTCGAAATGCTCGAGCTCCTCCCGCGCCGCGCCCAAGAGCCGCTCGCCGCCGCTCGGGAGCTGGCCCATGAGCGTGATCATGTGCCCCGCGGCCTTCCGCTCCAAGTGCGCGTGGTCGCGGAGCAGCGCGTCCTCGTCCAAGAGCGCCGCGCGCGCCCAGGCGGGATCGGTGCGGCTCGCGAGCCCGAGCATGGGCGGATTTTACACGACCCCCGAGGCCCCCCGGATTAGGCTCTCCTCATGCGGCGCATCGCGCTGTTGCTCGTCGCGTCGCTCGCGGCCGCCGACAAGTGGGCGGCGTTCGGCGAGAGGGATTGGGCGAACGGCCCGCGCCACCTCGTCGTCAACGAGTCGGGCTTCCGCCTGCTCGACGGAGAGAAGGTCGTCGCGCAGGGATCGCTGCCGCAGCTTCCGCTCGATGCGCGCGTGCTCGCGGACGGGAGCGCAGTCCTCTTCGAGAAGTACGCCGCGATCGGTCGAGGCGACACGCTCGCGCTGCTCGGCCCGGACGGCAAGCTGCGGTGGCGGCTCACGCTCGAGCAGGCCATCCCGGGGGGCTCCGAGGGCGCGCGCGAGACCATCTCGTCGCTCTACTGGCATCGCGGCTGGTGGGTGGACGAGGCGCGCGGCCATGTGCTCCTCGCGGCGATGAACGGCATCCTGTCCGCGGTGGACCTGAAGACCGGGAAGGCGGCGAAGCCCGGGGCGGAGGCGATCCTCGGCGCCTTCGCGTTGCCGTGGGCCCGCGATGCGGCGCTCGAAGTCGCGGTCGAGATGGCGCCGGACGGTCTCCGCGAAGCCGCGGAGAAGCTGCTGGCGGACAGGAACCTGACGGCGGTGAGCCGTCTTCGCGCGGCGGCGGCGGTGGAGGAGTGCGGCGGACCCGAGGTGACGCGCGGCGTCTGGGAGGCCGCGCTCGGGGAGGACGTGGACGTCGCGGAGCGAAAGGCGGTCGTCCTCTTCGCCGGGAAGCACATCTCCGACGTCTCGCTCGTCGAGAAGGCCGCCCTCCGGAAGGACGTGGGCCCCGAGGCCATCACGGTGCTCGGCGAGCGCAAGGCGGTGCCCGAGCTCGCGGGGCTCCTCACGAGCAGCTCGCTCGACCCTGCCCTGCGCGCACGCGCCGCGGAGCTCCTCGGCGGGCAGGATGGGGACGAGGTCGTCGACGCGATCGACAAGGAGATGGAGGATGCGACCGCGCAGGAGGGCGGCGCGCTCCTCGCCGCGGCGATCGCGTCAAAGGCGCCGGACCTCGAGCGCCGCCTCCAGCACCACGAGGCGCTCCTGCTCAAGATCCTCGACAGGGAAACGGGCGACATCTCCTGGCTTGCGGGCTACTTCAAAGGGCGGCCGACGAGCGAGGCCGTGAAGCCGCTCGTGAAGGCGCTCGCGCGCCACAAGGGCGACCGGGCGCTCCGGGCGAAGCTGATCGCCGCGCTCAAGCCGTGCAGCGGCGAGGACTTCGGCGACGACGCCGACGCGTGGATCAGCGGCCTCGCCGGGCGGTAGCGGACCGCGGCGCGGGCGCCGGGCTCGCCGCCTTCGGGCGCGGCACGCCCCAGAACGGGAGCGGCGCGCCCCACGGCGGGATCGTCCCCGCGACGGGGGCGCCTCCGGTCGTCGGTCGCGGGTACGGGGTGACCGTCGCCGGCTGGAGCGCGGGCGCCGGTTGCCACCAGGGCATCACGTTCAGGCGGAACGCGGCCCGTGCGTTGTTCCCGGACGTGTTCCCGGACCCGCGCTTCCACGCCGTGCGGCCGGCCTGGGTGCGACCGCCTTGGGTGCGGCCGGCGAGAGCGGGGCCGTAGCCCCTCGGCACCTTGCCGCTGCCGATCGCGCGGACGGCGTTCCGGCCGACCTTCACGACGCTCGTGTACGCGACCGCTTCCTCGTATCCGTCGTACCCGTCGTCGAAGGGCTCCTCGAGGAACTCCTCCGGAAGCGGCTCTGCCTCCTCCGCCTCCGCGGGCACCACCACCTCCTCCTCCCAGGGAAGAAGCGGATCGAGCTCCTCGAACGTCCGCGGCTCGGTACCGCGCACCTCGACCACCTGCACGAGCGTCGCGCCGCGGCGCGCGTGCCCCTCGTCGCCCTCGAGCGGCGTCACCCGGACGCGCCAGCGGTTCTCGCGCGGGAAGCGGATCACGATCGTCCGCTCGATGAGGTCACTGGACGCGTCCTCGGTCACGAAGAGGCCCGGGGCCTCGACGTTGCCGGACCACTCCGGGTTCGCCTCCGCGTCGAAGGGAAACGGGCGGTACTGGTTCCAGTAGCAGGTCTGGCGGTCGGCGTCGTTGTACTCGACGACGAACCGCGCCGACGCGAGCGCCGCGCTGGATCTCTCGCCGATCGTGCCGAGGCCCGATCGGAAGGCGAGCACGAGGTGCACCTCGGTCGAGGGCTTCTCGAGCGAGTACTCGACGCCGTCCGGCCAGAGGTCCCGGTCCGCCTCGAAGAGCTCGATGCCCGCATGGGCGAGCCCCGCGAGGGTCAGGAACGCCAGAGTCCGCATGGAGCCATTTTCCCCGATACGGACCCGTGCGAAAGGGGTGCCGTGCGGCCGTCCCCGGGAGAGACGCGTTATTTGGACAATTCCTCGATCCGCGGCCGGAGGCACGTGTCCCCGTACTCCGCGAGGAGTCTCCGGGAGAGGTCAGCCTCAGGCCGCCGTTCGAGGGCGTCGACGCTCGGCTCGCCCTTGAGCGCCTTCGCGAAGAGCGCGTCCTGCCGCCACGCGTCGATCTCCGCCTCGACCCCGCCGCCGCACTTGGCTGCGAGCGCCTCGAGGTCGCGGAGCGCGTCGCCGGGATACCCCGCGTCGCGGAGCCGCCGCGCCCGCGCGATCCCCTTCGCCGGCACGCCCGCGAGGAGCCCGAGCAGGAACACCGCGTCCGCGTGCGCCTCGCCGCCCGGCTCCGCGGCGTCGCGCGCCCTCGTCGCGAGCGCCTCGGCCTTGCCGTACTCCTCGCGCTCGGCCTCGCGCGCCGCGGAACGGAGGCTCGCGTGGAGAGGGCGCAACGGCGGAAGGAGCGGCGCGGTGCGATCGACGCACAGCGCGAGGAACCGCTCCGCATCGCGGAAGGAAAGAGGGGGGCCCGGGGGGCCGATCCGGTACTCGAGGTGCGCGAAGACGCCGCCGTTCTCCGCGCTGAATCCCATGCCCACGGTGCCGAGGAGCTGGCCGCATTGGACGCGCTCGCCCGGCTCGACGAAGACGGTGCCGCCCGCGTGGAGGTAGGTCGCCTGGACCGGGTCCTTTCGCGCGACCTGGTGCTCGAGGACGATCGCGCCCGCGGAGAGCGAGCGGACGATTCCCGTGGCCGCGGCGTAGATGCCCGCGCCGTCGAGGCACGCGCCCTTGTCCACGCCGGGGTGGCCCTCGCTGAACGGCGCGAGCGGGGCGTCGAGAACCTCCTCTTCGCCCCAGCCAAGGAGCGGCCAGGTCCACCGGGTCGCGAAGGGCGGCGGGCCCCTGCCGAGCCGCGGTTCGGCCGTCTTCGCAGGAACCGTACTTATGTACGGTACCACGGAAAGGCCCCCGCGCCCCCCCAAAGCCTCCTCTTGGAGGATCACGAGCGGGAGCGTGCCCTCGATCCGCCGCGCGAGCGCCGCGAGGCACTGCCTCACGTGGAAGTCCTCCTCGTTCGCGACGATCTTCTCGAGGTCCGCGGGGGGCTTGCGGCCGTCCCAGACGCGGATCAGCGTGATCGCGGCGCGTTCGCGGAGGCGGCGGTGGGGGTGGGTGAGGAGCGGCCAGATCGCCTCGATCTCCGGGGGGCAGGTCTCGAGGGCGAGGAGCGCCCGGTGCCGCACGTGCCAGTCGGGGTGTTCGAGGAGCGCGAGGAAGACGTCGTTCAGTTGGGCGCCGCGGAAGCGCTTGATCGCCTCGATCCGCTCCGACCCATGGCGCTCGGCGAACGTCTCGACGAGGCGCGGCCGCTCCTCGGGCGCTGCCGCGAGGATCCTCGCGAGATCTTCCCCGACGACGTCGAGCATCTGGCGCGCAAGGCCTTCGTCGAGATCCTTGCCCCACTGCGCGAGGGCCGGCGCCGCGAAGGCGAGGAGGAGAAGGAGCCGCACGGAGCGAGTATCCTACGGCCGATGGAAGAGATCCTCGGCGCGGGGCGGTTCCTGGAGCTCGTGCGCGACGGCCGGTGGGAGTTCGTGCGGCGGCGAAACATCAGCGGGATCGTCGTGATCGTCGCGGTGACGGACGCGGGGGAGCTGGTGCTTGTGGAACAGGAGCGGCCCGCGATCGGGGGGCGCGTGATCGAGGTGCCCGCGGGGCTCGCGGGGGACGAGGGGGAGGAGACGCTCGACGAGGCCGCGCGCCGCGAGCTCTTCGAGGAGACCGGGTATGAGGCTTCGCGGTGGGAGCGGCTGGGCGATGCCACGCCCTCTCCGGGCCTCTGCGCGGAGGTCGTGACGTTCTTCCGCGCCCGCGGCCTGAAGAAGGGGGGACCGGGGGGCGGCGACGAGAGCGAGCGGATCGTCGTCCACCGAATGCCGATCGCCGGCGCCGACGCGTGGCTCCGGGCGAAGGCCGCGGCCGGGCTCCTGATCGACGAGAAGGTGTATGCGGGGCTCTACCTCGCCCGACGGTAGGTCCGGGTACGAATCAACAGGGTCCCGACCGCCGCCCCGCTCCACCGTTGATTTGCCGGAGGAAGAAAACGGGACCATAGACCTGTTGAAAGGGCCCTAGAATCGGGCGAACGAGACTCGTCTACACTACGGCAGGTTCCACTCGATCAGCCGGAAGCACCTGCCGAAGTACCTCGGAGTTCGAGTTCCGTTGGTGCGAGCGGTACGCCAAGGACGACGAGCGTGTCATCCGGGCAATCAAGGCGGCAGACGGGAAGCGGCTCACCTACCGCGCGCACACTTTGGTGGGGCGGCTAGTCCCAAAACAAGCGAATGCGGAAGACTCGGGCGGCCGGGCAGCCGCCGAAGCAACTGAGGCTGCCTGCGGGTGGATCGCGGCGGCACTCCCCCCTTTCCCCCAGGCTTCGGGTCGAGCC